>ERZ827101.3305-NODE-3305-length-11799-cov-3.756216_pt1 | contig 11799 bp, 14 predicted proteins | sample MGYA00519869_ERZ827101 | MGnify/ENA primary metagenome ERZ827101 (study PRJEB31778, sample SAMEA3449256) | human gut metagenome | biome: human gut; feature: human-associated habitat; material: faeces | place: United Kingdom | collected 2010/2012 ...
TCTTTTTTATTATTCATTAATATATTGTAACCTCCTATAAATCTAAATATTTATAATTATTAAAATTTAATAAAAATACAATAAGTGTTATCGCATACCATACTATTTTAGCGACAACACCTATTATTCTAATTTTCTTTAGTTAAATAGTCAATTTCTATACCATTTTTTTAATAAACTGTCTGTAAAATATATATCCAACTGCACTTGTTATAATTTCAGTTATTGGAAATGTTAGCCAAAACAAGTTGAGTCCGAATCTCGAAAATAAATATCCCAATGGCACAAATAAGAATACTGTTCTAATTACTGTTAATGCTGAACTCTTAAAACTATATCCCACTGCCTGAAAAAATACAGGAAATATTAGCGACGTAACCATAGGAATAAATCCAACTCCTATAAATCTAAACCCTACCCTTCCAATCTCTATTACTAAAGGGTCTGAAGTAAATACATGTAACATTTGGGCCGGAACTAATACGAAACATATTGTTCCAACTGCCATTAATGCCCATCCAAATATTATTGAAGTAAATAATGTCTTTTTACATCTATCTATATTCTTTGCCGCATAATTAAAACTTATTACGGGAACTATACATGTCTGCATTGCTCCAAGTGGAATAAAGAAAAATGTCTGCCACTTATAATAAAGTCCAAGTGTAGTTACTGCCTGGTCTGAAAATGTCGCTAATATTAAATTAAGTCCTAATATATAAAAAGTATACGCTGACTGCATTAATATATTAGGAAGCCCCATCTGAAATATTTTTTTAATATACTGAGGGTATAATTTCTTTGACGGTGATTTTCTATAACCCTTTTTCCAAACAATTATTGCTGCCACTATCTGTCCTGCCACTGTTGCAATTGCAGCTCCTCCAATACCCATTTCAGGCAATCCAAACATTCCGAATATTAGCAATGGATCAATAATAATATTTGTAATTGCTCCTATCACCTGAGCTATCATAGGCGTTTTCATATCTCCATTTGCCTGAATCAGAATATTTTCCCACGAATAAACTATCTACAATATTGTATAAAGCCTGTATAAGTTGTGCAAACATTACAGGCGGTGCAAGTTTAAATAAAATTTTACTAATCTTTTCCTGTCCAAAAAATTCTGTTGTATCTGTTTTATTCATAACTTTTCCTCATAATTTTCATTTCAAATCAGCTTCATTTTAGTCTTATAAAAAATCATTGTCAACAGACTTATTTGCAAATCGAGTAGGAGGGAAAATTAAATAAATTTTCCCGACCTCTCACACCACCGTGCGTCAGACAGTCTGACACGCCCATGGTGCGCAAACAAAAAGAACAGAAACTCTTAACTTCAGAATCTCTGTTCTTCAACATTTCTTTTTTATTTTGTAAACATATTAAGTAAGCCTGTTGACTGCAAGAATAAAATAATCATAATTAATGGCATAATATATTTTATCATGACATTATATAATTTTTTACGTGAGAACTTCTCTCCATTTAACTCCATTTCATCTGCAATCCATGACGGCTTCATAATCCAACCAATAAGTATCGCTGATAGCAATGAAATAAATGGCATAAGGAAACTGTTACTAATATAATCCATAATATCTAAAAGCTGTCCTGTGCTTCCATTTGGAAGTTTAACTTCTACATAGAAAATGCTATATCCTAAAGCGATAACTGCTGTTGCAATTAAATAAATAATAGATAGAATTCCTGTAGTTTTCTTTCTGTCTGCATGGAAAATTTCCATACAATTTGCAACGATTGATTCTAACACGGAAATACATGAAGTTAATGCCGCAAATCCTGCTAATACAAAGAAAATAAGTCCTACAATTCTTCCTGCAAATCCCATTCTATAAAATACATTTGGAAGTGATACAAACATAAGTCCCGGCCCTGCTGACATTCCATCAAGACCTGAGAAAACAAATACAGCAGGAATAATCATCATACCGGCTAAGAAAGCTACTGCCGTATCCATAATTTCAATCTGAGATACTGCTTTATTTAAATTAACATCTTTCTTAACATATGAACCATATGTAATCATAATACCCATTGATACACTTAATGAGAAGAATAACTGACTCATTGCATCTAATGAAATCTGTAAAAATTTCTGTACGGTAATACCTGACATATCAAGTTTTAAATAAACCTTTAATCCCTGAAGACCTGTTCTAACTGTTCCATCATCTAAAGTTGTTTTTAACGTTAATGAGAAAATTGCTATTCCGATTACTAGAAGTAAAAGTACCGGCATAACGAATTTAGAAACTCTCTCAATACCTTTTTCAACTCCGTTATAAACTATAATTGCTGTTAAAAGCATAAAAATAATGCCAAACCATACTGAAGAAGATGAAGAAATAAAGTTTGTAAAACAATTGTCCGCTACTGCATCTTTTCCTGAACCGAAAATATAAATAGTCATATACTTAAGAATCCATCCACCGATTACAGCATAATAAGTCATAATTAATACTGGAACAAAAAATGTAATAACCCCTAAAAACTTCCACTTCTTTCTCATTGACTGATATGCATATATCGCACTCTTTCCTGTCTTACGACCAATTGCAATATCAGTTGTTAATAATGTAAAACCTACTGTCAATACAAGCACCAAATATATGATAATGAAAAGTCCTCCACCATCCTTTGCTGCCAAATATGGGAATCTCCAAAGATTTCCTACACCTACAGCACTTCCTGCCGCAGCAAGTACAAATCCTATCTGCCCACTAAACCCGTTTTTTTGTTTCATAATTTTATTACCTCATAATTTTTTATTTCCACTTAAAAAAATTAAGTCGCTGTATTTAAAGGTAACATATTTTTAAACATTTAACAATATATAACGTCTTTGATTTAAGATATTATTTATTTTTTCCAGTATTCTGGTGTCACATCTCTATTTAAACTTTTCAACATTTCTCTATCACTTCGGATTGTTGCGCATGCTACAGTTGTAAGCATATCGCCCGTGATACTTGCCGATGCACCTGATTCAAATGCTGTCTCCCCATCGTTTGTAAGCAATGCTCTTCCGGCTGCCAAACGAATATTTGCTTCCGGATTAATATAACGGAAAAATGCTATTGTTCTTAATATTTCATTTTCTGTAAGCATTGGAAGATTCTCAAGTGGTGTTCCCTTTATTGGCATAAGCGCATTTATTGGAATTGAATCAATTTCAAGTTCAGCAAGACTAATCGCCATATCTAACCTGTCTTCCCATGTTTCTCCCATTCCGATAATTCCACCCGAACATGCACACATTCCTTCTGCCTTTACCTTTTTCAACGTTTCTATCTTCTGTTCATAAGTATGTGTTGTGCAAATATTAGGAAAATTACGTTTTGATGTTTCTATATTATGATGATAGCTTGTGACACCTGCCATATGAAGTCTATGTAACTGCTCCTCATTTAAAAATCCCATCGATGCACACAAATCAATTTTACACTGTGACTTCATCGTCTCATATGCATGAATCGCTTTGTCAAATTCTTCTCCTGTCAAAGTTCTGCCGGCTGTTACAATCGAAAAACGATCCACCCCTTCTCTCTCATTCAGCTTACATGCTTCTAATATTTTTTCTGTTGGAAGAAAATCATACGTTTCACAACTTGTATGATAATGTGCAGACTGTGCACAGTATTTGCAATCCTCAGGACATCTTCCACTTCTTCCATTAATTATTGAGCACAAATCCACTTTATCCCCTATAAAATATTCACGTATTTCATCTGCGCCCTTACAAAGTTCCTCTAAATCACAATTTAAAAAGACAGACAAATCATCTTCTCTTGATATTCGTCTGCCTTTTATAATCTCCTGTGCCAAATCTAACATATTCATCTTTTAATCTCCTTTATCAAAATTCATTTAACTTATTACATAGTACATTAAAAGGGTTTTAATTGTCAACTGTACTTTGTCGATTAGTTGACAATCATTTTATGTTATTTGACCTATTATTATATGTTGTGTATTAATTTAGTACTTTTCTTTATTTAATATAAAATACTCTATTTACTTTTCGCTTTGCCGCTTTCGGTGTTTCTCCATCTGCATAACCTAAAGCACAGTGTCCTATACCCACGTATTCTCCTGAAATACCTAATGATTTAAGAAGTTCTTTTCCCCACTCAGTTTCAAATTCTTCCTTCGCACGATGTATCCAACAACTTCCAATTCCTAAATCATGTGCTGCTAACATAAGATTGCCCATTACAAGACTTCCATCATAAATTCCTGTTGGCCAGTCCTTTCTTGCTAAAACAATTAGCATTGCAGGTGCTCCATAAAATGGATCAAATCCTTCTTCCCAGCCACCGATTTTTCTGTTCATTTCAGCTATTTCATCTCTTAATTCTTTTTTTGTCACCTGAATAATTATCGTGTTCTGAGTTCCCTTTCCACTAGCTGCATATAATCCTGCCTCGATAATCTGGTCAAGAATTTCCTGCGGAACCATGTCCGCCTTATACTTACGAATACTTCTTCTTTCCTTCATTTCTTTTAATACTTCGCTCATTTTTATTCCTCCTCTACTCTTTCCCATTTCATAATATTAACTTCTTTTTATGTATAAAATATGATTTCCACTTTTTATTTTAACACTTCTTTTAAGAAAAAAGCAAAGATTACGATATACTTTATTAATTCAGTATACATCACAGTCTTCATATTTTTCTTTATTTTATACCATGCAACGTATGCTTATTAATAAACTTTTACTTAAAAAGAGCCTATACTCATAAGAATATAGACTCTTTGCTTTATTTATTTTTTCATTTTAATTTTTCGCTTAGACCATTTACCATAATAAGTTATTCCATTTACAACCTTATATGCTCTTACTCTAATATAGTACTTTTTGTTAGCTTTAAGTTTTTTAATTGTAAATTTAGCTTTCTTATATTTTTTAGTCTTTGCTTTCTTAAATTTCTTTGATGTTGATATCTTTATCTGATATCCATTTACACCTTTTGCAGCTCTAAGTTTGATTTTTGCTTTTTTAGCACTTCTCTTCTTAATTGCTTTTTTGATTTTTACTTTAGGTACTTTTACATTACCTACTGAAGAGTTTGTTGTTACATTGCCATTATCTTTTTTCACCGCATTTGTAGTTGTTGTGCCTTCATTTTTTCCGTTTCCGGTTGTTGTAACCTGCTGTGGCTCTGTTGTTCCAGCTTTTGTTATTTCATCATTCTTAGTTGTAGCATCAGGTACCTTTGTTGTTTCAGCTGTCTTTGTTGTTGTTTCAGGTGCCTTTGTTGTTGTTTCAGCTGTCTTTGTTGTTGTTTCAGCTGTCTTTGTTGTTGTTTCAGTTACCTTTGTTGTTGTCTCAGGTGCCTTTGTTGTTGTCTCTGCCACCTTTGTTGTTGTTTCTGGTGCCTTTGTTGTTGTCTCTGCCACCTTAGTTGTTGTTTCAGATGTTTCTAAACCTTCTATTGTTACCTCTATTATCTGTCCTTCTGTTTCATAGCCATTTAAATTAGCTGTAACCTTTATAATATGTTTACCATTTGTTGTAAATGTATATGATGTTGCTGTTGCTAAAGCAAATGTTTCAACATATTTTCCATCAGCATATACTCTATATGTCTGTCCACTTTCTATCTGCTCATTTGTCTGACCCCAAACAAATGATACTGTTCCACCATCCTGACTCTGCTTTGCTAAGCCAATTACTTCTGTTGGCCTTGCTTCTGTCTGAGAAGATGAAGTTGTTTCTTCTTTTGTTGTAACTTCTGTCTTTGTTGTTTCTTCATTTTTTGTTGTAACTTCTGTTTTAGTTGTAGATGTTTCTTTTGTTGGCTGTTCATGTTTTTCCAATGAATCCATAAGTGAATCCATTGATTTAGCCCATGCATAATTATTTGTAGCATCCCAGTTAATTGACCAAGTCATTACACCTCTAAATGTTGGGTATGCTTTTGGTGCTGTAAAATGAGCCATCTGTATGCTTTACTACTATTTCACTTACAAGATGATACGCTCCATCAGGAATGGATTCGCCTCGAATCAATGTCCTATTTTCTATTTTATTAAAATTCTTATTGTATGCATCCCCTAGTTCTGCCATTGTAGAACCTCCTTAATTTTAATTGTTTACATTACCCACTACAATTCAATAGGATATATTTCAATAACAAAATGTTCTTCCTCTATCTACGTTTCCGGATGTGATTTTGCAATATTCGCAGTTGCATACTCTATATATATTCAATTGGCAAAGCTATCAGGTTTTCTCTTAAATATGTTTTTTTATCTATCAGACAAAGAATAATTCCCATACCTCTTTTTTTATCTGGTATCTTATCAAGTACCTGATTTGTAGCACCCATAATAGCTTTTGGATTACCTGACATCTTTATTTCAACAGGATATAGCACTCCATTTTCTTCGATAATTAAATCTATTTCATTTTCTCCTGTTTTTCTTTTGTCTTTACCTCTATAGTAATAAATATTGAAACGATAATCTTTACCTTCATTAGAGTATGTTTTTAGTATTTCAGAAATAACAAATGTCTCAAACATATTTCCGGCTACTGCTGAATTTTTTAGTGCATCAGCTGTCAACCATCTTGTAAGATAACAGGCAAGTCCTGTATCCCTAAAATATATTTTGGGTGTTTTTATAGCTCTGTTTAATGCACTCGCACTATATGGCTGTAGCAAATATACTATTCCAGTTCTTTCTAAAATTGATATCCATTTTTTTACAGTCATTTCGCTTATGCCTATATCACTTGCAATGTTCGCATAATTAAGTAATTCACCTGTTCGTGCTGCAACAGCTGTTAAAAATTTTGTGAATGTAATACTATCAGTAGCAATCAACTCGTTTATGTCTCTTTCCAAATATGTTGATACATATGATGAATAAAAATCCTGCCAATCACGGTCTATATCATATAATTCAGGATATGAACCTTTATGAATAACTTCCCATATATTATCATACTTCTTTAATTCTGTTTCACGCTCTCTCAAATAATCCTCTGTAGGCACAAAATGTTTATTAAATTTTATTTTTTTAATTTCACGCATCGACAAACCTGAAAGTTCAAAAATTGATACTCTGCCTGCTAATGATTCACTAATTCCCTTCATAAGTTCTAATTTTTGAGAACCCGACAATATGAACTGTCCTCTTTCATCAGATTCATCTACTATTTGTTTAATCTCTTCCAGAATTGTTCCTTCTTTTTGTACTTCGTCAATAAAAAGTGGACATGGATTATTTAAAAAGAACAATTTAGGTTCTTCTTTAGCTTGAATTCTAGTCAATTTATCGTCAAAATTAGTTCTATTATATTCTGAAAATTCATGTTTAATTAATGTTAATTTTCCAACCTGTCTTGCTCCAACAACTAAAGTACATTTGCTTTTTTGTACTCTATCTTTAAGAATTGGTGAAATATTTCTTTCAATATATGACATTCCGCTCCTCCATATAAACAATATTTAAGATTATTATATACATTATTCAAATAAGAATCAAGCGACTAATCCATAATCTAAATATGGATTAGTCGCTTTTTGCTTAGATTCTAATTGCTTACATTCCCCACTTCAACTCAGTAGGATATATTTCAATAACAAAATGTTCTTCCTCTATCTGCGTTTCCGGATGCGATTTTGCAATATCCAAATTGGAGTCCTACATATATTTGCTCTGCTCTTATAGATAACCCCTTTTCTTTGCTTCGCTAATTAACTTAGGTTGAATCAAAGGATATGTCCACTGACGTATTAAGTCATCGCTTAAAACTATCTTTTCAATTTCACTATGTATCTCCTCAAAAGAAAAAATCTCTGCTGCATAAAGCATTCCAAAAGATTCTTTTGTTGCATTATCATTCACACGCGTTTTTCCCTTTACTGAATATACACAAACGGGTTTTATGTTAAAATCTACAGCTCCTGTTTCTTCTTTTAATTCTCTTACTGCAGTATCTTCAATTTTCTCACCGGTTTCTCTGTGTCCTCCCGGTACTTCAAATGTATCTCTTTCTTTATGCTTGCAAAATACCCATTTACCATTAGATTTTGAAATAATAACAGCAAATTCAAGTAAAGAATCATCTATTTCATCATAAAAATTTACTTCAATCATCTCTTCCCTCTTTTCCATCTATAATCTTTTGCTACCAGAATAGATTTATCTTTTTTTACTGCTCTCAATTCTTCCAGCATCACAGGCACATATTCTTCTATAAATTGGTCTAGCATATTTTCCGTTACAAAAACTGTTTCACCCTGAGTTTTATCTGAAAAATCTCCTGCAAAATCTTTCAAAAATCCTTCTATTCTAAACTCTGCAATTTCCATGATTTTTTCTGAATCAAGGTTAATTTTGTCCTGCAAAATATTTTGACAATTGTATTTACTAACTATATAAGAATTTAAAATATGATAATCGTTGTGTAACATTGAAACTTCTTCCTGACCTTTCGGTACTCTAAACTCATCCCTATGTATAAATTGTCTGTAAAAAACGTCTTCAACCAAATGCATATAATAGCCAAGATACAAGCTATCTTCATTAATCTGCCTGTCAAACTTCTCCCTAAATAAGTTAAAATCAAAATATGTTGTTTCTTCTGTTCTATTGGCAAAATGGGTTTTGTCTCTATCCTTTAAATCCATATATGCATCAGGTATTATGCTTCCCAATAGAAATCTTTCTTTGCTTTTTAGTTCAATTTCTTTTGAAAAAATTTTTCCTAATAAATAATGTATTAATCTTTGTGCCATATTTTCTCCTTGTGCTGCAATTGATAACAATCAATCGTCAATATTATAATAAATCAAACTTCTTTTCTCATAACACAATCTTCAATTTCAACATAACCATTCTTCGGATAAAACTTCCATGACTCAAACCATTGTTCTTTCGGTTTACCTAAGTGTACAAGCGTAGCAGTTTTTCCATTTTTCTTAGCATATTCTTCCGCAGTAGTCAAAAGTTTAGTTCCTATGCCGTTGTATTTTTGATTGTATTTCACAAACAAACGATGGATGTAACATTCTTTTGAATTATCAATCATACTCACACCGACACTTCCAATAACCCTGTCATTTTCATCTACGGCAATCCAGAACATTCCACCCTTATACATATAATTCTTTTGGATATCTAACAAATCTTCATTTAGTCCTGGAACTCTTCCCAATGCATCTTTTGCTTCCAATATCATAAAAATAAGGTCGTCTCTATACTTTTCTTCAAATGTAATTATTTTCATATCGTCTAAAAAACTCACACTTTCTTAATTATTTCATTTCAAATTAAAAATTATCCATTCCACTTTTATAGTTCATTTTTACCAACGAAAACATCATAAATTCTTTGATATCTGAACCCCTTTTTTATAATTGACGAATCCGGAACAATTACCTCTAACTCTACCAACTGATTTACTATTCTGTTCACAACATTTTTAGATACTCCAGACATTTCTTCTACTTCTTTTTTAGTAAACACAATCTGTTTCATAATAACAGGCATAATTCGATATACCGAATTTCCTTTTATACTCTCTATTTTTTTCATATCCTCTTTATAAATTTGTTTTACTTTTTCAAGTTTATAAATATATGCATTACATTGATCTATTGTGCATTGCAAAAAGAATTTAATATAACCTGCCACATTTCCCTTTCTACATTCCATAAGGTTTCTCTGATAAGACGGTTTATACAATTCCAAAATTTCTGACATGTACAAAATTGGCGTACTATCATCGAGCAATGCCATTTGTACCGGTATTAATGCTCTCCCAAGTCGTCCATTTCCATCCTTATACGCATGTATTGTTTCAAACTGCATATGTGATAAAGCAACATTTACTAACAACGGATCTATAAATGCGTCATTCATGTATTCATATAAATTAATAAGCAAATTATACACATTCTCTGGTGCCGGAGGTACAAAAATTGCATCTTCTATTGTACATCCTCTAGGTCCAATCCAATTTTGTGTTGTCCTAATTTGACCCGGAGTCTTTTGTGATCCTCTTACGCTATCTATAATAATTCTATGCATCTCATTCACAAGTCCAAAATTTATCGTATTTCCATCTTTTAAAACTGAAGATGCATATTCTATTGTTTTTTTCAAATTTTGTATTTCTCTATTATCATCCGTCTTTTCCATATACTTTAAATAATACATTTCATCTTGAGATATTTGTGTTCCTTCAATTTGAGTAGATTTGTAACTTTCGTTTAAGATAACAGAATTTAAGAAAAAACCTGCATCAAACTCCAAAGTATTTAATATAGACTTATACTCTCCATATTTAACATTTGCTTCAGAAATCAACTTAAGTATCTCTTTATCTATTTTATATTCCAACGGCATTAATTTTGCTTTATATGGTTCCATATTATTTTCTCTCCTTTTTCAATCATGGTAAAATTATACCATTTTTTCAGAAAAAAGCACTGTTTTTTCAAAAAACAGTGCTTTTTTGCTTGATTTTATATTATTTTTCCCATTTTTATCATTTATATTTCAAAAATAAAAATTTAATCTTATAAGTTAATGCATCAATTATTTCTTTTGCCCGATGCAAAATCGGCATTATTATATCTCATTTTCAATATATTCTAAAAGTGCCTTGTATTCTCTAAAATAGGCACCTTGTTTCATTTTATCTTCATCTGCATAATCCTGATATTTTGAAAATATATCTATTGTCTTTTCTAAGGAAATCCATCTTGGTTCTAGCCCTACTTCGTATTCCCTTTGAGTTAAAATTCTTTTAGTTTTTTCAATGTAATTGCATATAAAATAATGGTTTACCCACAGCCATTCATCATAATGTTCATTTATTGTTAAATATTGTTTGTTCACTTCAACTATGCATCCGGTTTCTTCTGCCATTTCTCTTATGCAGCATTGACTCAGACTTTCATTACTTTCTAATCCACCGCCTGGAATAAACCATTGATTAGTATTAACTTCATAAGTTAATAATATCTTCCCATTCCTTATTACAATTCCACGACACGCTTCACGTAATTTAGTATATTGTTCTATATAATTTTCTCCGTATATTTCAATTGTTTTCATACTTTCTCCTGACTAATTTTAAAATATATTATTTTCTTTCATCCGTAATTATATGTTCAATTCATAAATATTCTCTTTTAAATTTAAAACTCACAAATCACCAAATTTCTTTTCCATCTCCAAAAAGAATTAATTTTATATTTTCATCAATTTGTGTTTCATTCAACCCTTGCTGAATAAGAGGCCAGATAACTTCTCTACTTTCTCTTGTATGTGGTAATTCAGACGCCAATTTATTTGCTTTATCAACTCTACCAACTTTTAGATATAAAAAACATAATGTTGCTTTCATCATAGATTTTTGCCTATCATTGATAGATATGGGTAAGCCTCGCTCCATTAACTCAATAGCCTCGTTTGTCTCTCCCTTTAAGGCTAATGTACTGGCAAGTCCCAAAATCATTCCCGGCTTATTTGGATATATCAACAATGCGTCCCTATATGTTTTTTCAGCCAAATCATATTCTCCATTTCTCTGATATTCAATGGCTTTCCTATGAATGTTAAGGCGCGTTTCTTCAGCTCGAATAGTATCCATTCCTATAAGTAAATCTACACTGGTTTCAAAAATATTAGCTAATGCAGGAAGAAAAGTAATATCCGGATATGTTTCTCCTGCTCGTGTCAACCCTAGACCAAAAAAAAATTGATTTTTTTGTACCCTCAAATATCACTTCCCATTATACCTGCTAT
>ERZ827101.3308-NODE-3308-length-11782-cov-3.239959_pt1 | contig 11782 bp, 8 predicted proteins | sample MGYA00519869_ERZ827101 | MGnify/ENA primary metagenome ERZ827101 (study PRJEB31778, sample SAMEA3449256) | human gut metagenome | biome: human gut; feature: human-associated habitat; material: faeces | place: United Kingdom | collected 2010/2012 ...
TATATTGGAGAAAATTTAGAATAGTTTCAGGTATGACAGGATGATTATAAGAGTTAGTTTACTAATCACACTCAGTGTTACATATGTGAATGTATAAAAAGCATGAATGATATAAAAAATATAGTCAAAAATAAGTAGAAAAGGAGAAATAAAATGAAAGATAAAATTTTTGGCGTATTACAGCGGGTAGGAAGATCATTTATGCTTCCAATAGCAATTCTACCGGTTGCAGGTTTATTGCTTGGACTTGGTAGTTCATTTACGAATGAAACAATGTTAAAGACATACGGACTTTGGAATGTAATGGGACCGGGAACATTATTTAATGCTATATTTCAGGTTATGAGTGATGCAGGGAATATAGTATTTGCTAATCTACCTATTATATTTGCAATGGGCGTTGCCATTGGTATGGCTAAGAAAGAAAAAGAAGTTGCAGCACTGTCGGCAGCAATAGCATTTTTTATAATGCATGCATCAATTGGCGCAATGATAACAATTAACGGCGGAGCAGAAAAAATGTTAGAAGGTGCTACAGCTGATGTTGTGGGCATAACTTCTCTTCAGATGGGAGTTTTTGGTGGTATTATTGTAGGATTAGGAGTTGCAGCATTGCATAATAAATTTTACAAAATACAGTTGCCACAGGTGCTATCGTTTTTTGGAGGAACAAGATTTGTCCCTATTATATGTTCTTTGGTATATACGTTAGTAGGTATTTTCATGTTCTTTATATGGCCTGTAATTCAAAGTGGTATATATTCCGTTGGTGATTTAGTACTTAATTCAGGATATGCAGGAACCTGGGTGTATGGATTTATGGAAAGATTATTGATTCCATTTGGTCTTCATCATGTATTTTATCTTCCGTTCTGGCAGACAGGTGTTGGTGGAACAATGGAAGTTGGAGGACAGCTAATAGAAGGTGCTCAAAATATATTTTTTGCACAGCTTGCTGATCCTACAGTTACTGAATTTTCAGTTTCAGCGACAAGATTTATGTCAGGAAAATTTCCTCTTATGATTTTTGGGCTTCCGGGTGCTGCACTTGCAATGTATAAAACGGCAAAACCAGAGAAAAAGAAAGAAGTTGAAGGACTTTTATTATCAGCTGCGCTTACATCCATGATTACCGGAATTACAGAGCCGTTAGAATTCACATTCCTTTTTGTCGCACCTTTACTTTATGGCATACATTGTGTATTTGCGGGACTTGCATATATGCTTATGCATGTATTTAAAGTTGGTGTAGGGATGACTTTTTCAGGCGGTCTTATTGATATGTTTCTTTTTGGTATAATGCAGGGAAATGCAAAGACAAACTGGATATGGATTGTTATAGTAGGTGTGGTATATTTTATTGTCTATTATCTGTTGTTTAGTTTTTTAATAAATAAACTTGATTTAAAAACACCGGGAAGAGATGATAGTGATGAAGTTAAATTATATAGAAGAAGTGATGTCGAAGCAAAGAAAAAAGGTGAAGCAAAAGCAGATAATGTAAATTCGTCAGATGAATTATCAGAAATGATTTGCAAAGGACTAGGTGGAAAGAAAAATATATCAGATGTAGATTGTTGTGCCACAAGACTTAGATGTACGGTTTATAAAGCAGAATTAGTAAATGATTCATTACTAAAAAATACAGGAGCGTCAGGGGTTGTCCATAAAGGAAATGGTGTGCAGATTATTTATGGACCAAGAGTAACAGTTATTAAATCTAATTTTGAGGATTATCTGGAAACAGCCCCTAATATAGAGTATAATAAAAAAGATAATGCCGTTAATAATGAAGATAAAGACAAAAAGAAAATAGTTAAATCAATTGTAATTTCAAGTCCTATTACAGGAATATCTGCAAATTTGGATACAGCAGCAGATGAAGCATTTGCAAGTAGAATGATGGGAGATGGCGCGATAGTCACTCCGACAGATGAAATTGTTGTGGCACCTGATGATGGAGAAATTATATTTGTATTTGATACTAAACATGCAGTAGGGTTTACAACTAAAGATGGAATAAGTATGATTATTCATATTGGAATTGATACTGTAAAATTAGGCGGACAGGGATTTAGCGTATTAGTAAAAGCAGGTGACAAAATGAAAAAAGGTGATACAATAATGAAACTTGATTTAGAATATTTAAAACAAAATGCACCATCAGTTGCTTCACCTGTTATATGTACCGAATTAGCTGACAATCAGAAAATCAGATTAGTTGCAGAAGGAAAAATAAATGCAGGCGAAGAGTTATTTGCAATTGATTTTTACGAGTAAAATACGAATGTATTAAGATATGTATAGATATGCATATTTACAAAAATACAATTGGAGAATTATATAAATTATGAGAACAATACTTTATGCTTTATTTGGATATATTTCAGGTAGTGTTTTATATGCTAAAAATTTTATGAAATTATTTAATAAAGAAGAATTAATTGAAGAAAGTAAAGATAAGAATCCGGGAACAGCAAATGCATTTATGTACGGAGGAATGACTTGTGGAATCATGACACTTATATGTGAACTTTTAAAGGGAATTGTACCGGTACACATGTATATAAATGGAGCGACACCACAGGAAATAGGAATAATTCCGCTAGCAATTGTTTTAACTATGCCTGTTGTTGGCCATGTGTGTTCTATGTTTGACAATTTCCATGGAGGAAAAGGAATTGCCGTAACATTTGGATGCCTGTTAGGGCTAGCACCTGATATAAAGGCTGTAATTATTTTGGCATTATTTTTTATATTTTACTCACTAATATTTAGAGTAATTCCACATTTTTACAGAACAATAGTTACTTATGTGAGTACATTGGCGGGACTATTCATATTAAATGAAAATCAGGCAGTGAATGTTGGATTTTTATTTATTACATTAGTTGTGTTAGTAAGACTACATCAAAGTACAGAAGTTAGAGAAAAGTTAAGGATTAAATTATTATGGATGCGTTAATATTATCATGTGGCACAGGTGGTGGACATAATGCAGCAGGTGCAGCTATAAAAGAAGAACTAATTAAAAGAGGATATAATGTTAAATTTTTCAATCCATATGCTTTAAAAAGTAACAGGCTTGCAAGAGTTATAGACAGGGCATATGTCGGACTAGTACAGAAAGCTCCAAATGTATTTGGAGTTGTGTATAAAATTGGAAATGCTTACAGAAAACTTCCTTTTCATTCTCCGGTCTATTATGCAAATGGAAGAATTGCAGCAATAATAGAAGATTATATTCAAAAAAATAAATGCGACATAATAATTATGCCACATTTGTTCCCGGCAGAAATCATCACTCAAATGAAAAGAAAAGGATATGAACTTCCACCTACAGTTTTTGTTGGAACTGATTATACATGTATTCCGTTTACAGAGGAAACAGAATGTGATTATTATGTTATTCCTGCCAAGGATTTGGAAAAAGAATATATTAAGCGTGGGATAAAAAAAGAAAAATTAAGACATTTTGGAATTCCGGTTAGAGAGGTATTTGATCATAGCATTAATATGGAGGATGCTAAACTAGAACTTGGACTAAGTGTTAGTAACAGATATATATTTGTATCAGGCGGAAGCATTGGTGCGGGAAATGTTGAAAAAGTTGTAAAGAATTTATCCGATTATTATGAGGAAACAAATGTAAAATTAATAATAATTTGTGGAAATAACAAAAAACTTTTGAATAAACTTAAGGACAAATATAGTGAGAAATGTATTTTAATAGGTCATACGAACGATATTGCAAAATACATGATGGCAAGTGATTTAATTATCGGAAAACCCGGTGGGTTGTCTTCTACCGAGGCAGCAGTTGTAGGAAAGCCTTTTATCCATATTACACCTATTCCGGGGTGCGAAACTTACAACATGAGATATTTTTACAGCAAAGGAATGAGTATTCCGGTTAAAAGAATTACAGAAAAATTTGGAAAGATATGTGATAAAACAATGGAAGAAGACAATAAAAAGAAAATGATTTGTCAGCAGAAAAATAATATTTCAGCTAATGCACGAATTCTTATTGGTGATATGGCTGATGAATTGTGTAAAACTAAATTGTAATTGGTAGTAAGTTTGTTTGATATCATATCGTATATTTTGCCAATATAATCATAAAAGTCAATGATATTTGAAAAAATCAAATATTGTTGGCTTTTTTAAGTTCATTTAAGGTTGGTATTTTATTATATGACCATAAGATGAAACTCAGTTAGATAAGTGAAATGAAGTGTAAGATATGAGACATAAATTTTTTTACCATTTACTAGTTTATAAGCTCTTGCTTACACATAATAAGTTTTATTACTATTTAATTTTCTTTAGAGTAAGAAAAAATTTTTTTCCGTTAGTATTTCCGTCATATTTTGTAATTCCTGAAAAATTTCTGTTTGATTGTGTAATTGTAAAATCAGTAGAACCATTTACAGTAGTTCCGTCATCTGATAAAACAATAGAAGTTTCGACCCCAGTAGTATTAGCATAAACTGATTTTAAATTAATACATCCAATTTCCAAAGAAACTATACATAATGATAATATTGTTGATAAAATTAATTTGTATGATTGTTTCATATAACAAATCCTCCTTTTAATATTTTAATTGTTGTACATATAATAGAATGCGAAACTAAAATGAACTTTAAATGGCAGTCGGTGTTGAAAAATAATCTAAATTTAATTAAAATTTATTGTGTAATAACAGATAAAAATAAAATGAGTAAGGTTAATTTTTTATAATAAATATTTTAGGTGGTTAATCCGATTAAAAAAGAAAATGCATATTAGAAGAGGAGTAGAAAATTATGAATAAGGGAATAATATTTGATGTAGATGGAACAATTTTAGATTCAATGAAAATCTGGATGGATGCAGGAAAAATATATTTGGGTAAGTTTGGAATTGAGGAAAAAGAAAATATTGCAGAGGTTTTATTTGATTTAACGATGGCTGAAGGTGCAAAATACATAAAAGAAACATATAAATTGGATAAAACTATACAGGAAATTATTGATGGAATAAACAGTGTTGTATATGAATTTTATGAAAAGAAAGCAATGCCAAAGGATGGAGTGTTGGAATTTATAGAGTATTTATATGAAAATAAAATTCCAATGACAGTTGCAACATCTACAGACCGACCAATGATTGAAGCAGCTTTTAAGAGATTAGGTTTGGAAAAATATTTTAAGAAGATATTTACAACAACAGAGGTTGGAAAGGGAAAAGACAATCCGTTAATATTTGAAAAAGCAATGGAAGAAATGAAAAGTGATAAAGCAGGTACATGGCTTATGGACGATGCATTTTATTCATTGAATACAGCTTATAATAATGGAATTAATACAGTTGGAATATATGATGATTCTAGCAAATCACAACAGGAAAAAGTTAAATCTGTATCTACAATTTATATTAAGGATTGGACACAGGTAAAACAGTTAATTTCTGATATGAATTTGTAACAAGCAGCGCGAGCGTTATTAAGTTAATATAACAGGTTCTCACAATAAAAGATTCTATAGGTGGGAGTTTTTCTTGATTTCTATGAAAAAAAATGTATAATCATAAATAGGTAGTGATAACTAACTACAGTTAGAAATGTACAACACAAAGTATTAATAAAAAAATAGAGAGGAGTAAATATGTTTTTAGAAATCAAGGACATAAAAAAGAGTTTTGGAGACGATAAAAATAAGACAGAAGTGTTAAAAGGAATTAATTTTTCCGCACAAAAAGGTGATATTTGTGTACTGTTAGGACCTTCCGGTTCAGGTAAATCAACACTTTTGAACATTATTGGTGGAATAGACGAGGCAGATAGTGGAACTATAACAGTTAATGGAGAGGTTATTCAGGACATGAATGAAAAATCTCTTACACAATACAGAAGAAAGCACTTAGGATATGTATTTCAAATGTATAATCTTATACCGAATTTGAATGTAAAAGAGAACATAGAAGTAGGAGCATATTTGAGTGATAATCCATTAGACATAGATGATTTGCTGAAAACGTTAGGCCTTTATGAACATAGACATAAATTGCCAAATCAGTTGTCAGGAGGTCAGCAGCAGAGAACATCAATTGGAAGAGCAATTGTAAAAAATCCAAGTATTTTACTTTGCGATGAACCTACAGGAGCGCTTGATTATAATACTTCTAAAGAAATACTAAAGCTGATTGAGGATGTTAATCATAAATATGGTAATACTGTAATTATGGTTACACATAACGACGCAATAAAAAATATGGCAGACAGGGTTATAAAATTGAGAGACGGACAAATCAGAAAAGATTACTTTAATGAAGAAAAAATTCCTGCTATGGAATTAGAGTGGTAGGAGGTTGTATGATGAAAAATCCGTTACATAAAAGACTTCCAAGACAGTTAAAAAGCGAATTTGGAAAATATGTGGTTATTTTTCTACTTCTTATAGGCTCAATTGGGTTCATTTCAGGATTCCTTGTTGCGGCAAAGAGCATCAGCAAAACATATGATGAAAGCTTTAAAGTATACAACATTGAAAATGGTAATTTTGAAATGTTGTCTCCATTAAGTGATGAGGCGATAAATGAAATAGAAAATCAAGAAAATATTTCCATATATAATAATTATTACATAGAAGAAGATACTGATACAAATTTAAATGATAAATATGACAGTACACTTAGAATATTTAAAGACAGAAAGAAAGTTAATAAAGTATGCCTTATGGAAGGTAAAAAGCCGGATAATAAAGATGAAATTGCCATAGACAGAATGTATGCAAATAATAATGATGTTGAAGTTGGTGATTACATTAAAGTTTCGGATAAGAAATTAAAAGTCACAGGTTTTGTAGCTTTATCAGATTATAGTGCATTATTTTCAAATAATGGAGACTTAATGTTTGATGCAGTAAAATTTGGTGTCGCAATAATGACAGATGATGGATATAACCAATTTGGAGATGAACACAAATTTTACAGCTATTCATGGAAATATGATAAAGAGCCTTCCACGGAGAAAAAAGAAAAGAAAGTATCAGATAAGTTATTGGAAGTTATAGCTTCTAAAGGAATTGTGAAAAATTTCATTCCAAGATATACAAACAATGCAATTAATTTTACAGGTGATGATGTAGGAAGTGACAGAGGAATGATGATTGCTTTACTATACATTCTAATTGTAATAATTGCATTTATATTTGCAGTAACAATAACAAATACAATTAATAAAGAAGCAACGATAATAGGAACTCTTAGAGCGTCAGGATATTCAAAAAGAGAAATAACAGCTCATTATATGGAAATTCCATTAATAGTTACGATTATTTCAGCTATAATAGGAAATATACTTGGATATACGGTATTTAAATATGTATGTGTCGGAATGTATTATGGAAGTTATAGTCTTCCAACATATACAACGGTATGGAGTGCAGAAGCATTTGTGCTTACAACACTTGTTCCGTTTATAATAATGCTTGTTGTAAACTACGTGTTTATAAGAAAGAAACTTAGACTTTCACCAATGAAGTTTATAAGAAATGATTTATCAACTTCAAAGAAAAAGAAAGCTATAAGATTACCACATTTTAAGTTTTTTAACCGTTTCAGAATTAGGGTTATTATTCAGAACAGATATAATTATCTGACTTTATTTGTTGGAATCATATTTGCAAATTTGTTGCTTTTATTTGGATTAATGCTTCCGGCTTTGCTTGATTCGTACAATGACAGCATAATTGAACATATGGCTGCAAAGTATCAGTATGTATTGAAAGCACCTCTTGAAACAGAAACAAAAGATGTAGAAACATATTTTATGAGCACAGTTGAAAAAACAGGCGATAATGGGGAAAAAGACGATATATCAGTATATGGAATATCAGATGACAGTAAATATTTATCGATGGATTTTGAGAGTGGAAAGGTCTATGTTTCAGATGTATTTGCAGATAAGTACAGATTGAAAAAAGGTGATAAATTTACTTTAAAAGAAAGCTATGGAACTAAAAAACATACTTTTGAAATTGGTGGAGTTTATGAATATCCTATAGGACTTACGATATTTATGAATAAAAAAGATTTTTGTAAAGAGTTTAATGTAAAAGACAATGAATTTGCAGGATATTTTTCAAATAAAAAAATAAAAGATATTGACCAGGAATACATTTATTCTGTTATTACTCAGGATGATTTAACTAAAATGGCAAGGCAGATGGATGTATCAATGGGCAGCATTATGAACATGGTAAACATTGTATCAGTTCTTTTATCAATGCTTGTAATGTATCTTTTAATTAAGCTTGTTATAGAAAAGAACAGTTTATCGATTTCTATGGTAAAAATTTTAGGATATGATAATAATGAAATAAGAAAACTTTATCTGACTGCAACAACATGGGTTGTAATCGCATGCGTAGCATTAAGCATTCCGGTTGTAGTATGGATTATAAAAGATTTGATTTACAGACCGATGATGATGGAAATGAAAGGATGGATTATATTGAAAATGGATCCGATTGTATATGGTGAAATGTTTATTCTTGGCATGTTAGCATATGCAGTAGTTTCATTCCTCGAATTTAGAAAAATTAAGAAAATACCTATGACAGATGCATTGAAAAATGTAGAATAACAAGATTCCCACAGATGTATTCCGGTTTTGTGAGGGTTTGTGATATTAACTAAATAACGCTTACGCTGCTTGTCACTCGCAGCAGTTCTAAATCTCCAGCTATATTTTGTTATTAGAACCTTTGGTTCTAGGCAAAATCCGCTGTCAATTTGAACCAGCGGTGACAAATGCCTTTAGTTAATATCACAAACCCTCACGATTAAGAATTAGTCTGTGGGTATTTTTATTTAGAAAATTATGAAAGTATAGGTTTTTGTATTTAAAAATCATATCGCAAAATATTACCTGTCATTGAAAGAAAAAAGAATCAGTCGTATAATAATAAAGAAGTACAGTTCGGAAAGAGTTATATAACGAGGAAATTAGATGAAACAAAATATTGAACAGGAAAAATCAATTATTAATGAAACACTGTTAAATTCAATTCCGGGTGGAATAATAATTGTAAAAGTAGTTGAAAACAATATAGAATGTCTCTATTTTAATGAGGCATTTGCAAAATTATCAGGAAGAACGCATGATGAATTACAACGTTATCTTGATAGTGGGGCAAATGTTATAGATATTATATATGAGGCAGATAGAAAAAAGTTTTTGACGAGTATTTTTGGCAAAATACAAAGTGATAATGAATTAGATGAAAGATATAGATATTATACAGCCACGGGAAATGTTCAGTGGATTAATTTGGCCGCTTCAAAGATTAGAGAAGAGGATGGATGTCCTGTTTTTTATTGTGTATGTACAAAGTTGTCAGATGAATTAGATTTGTATATAAAATTATCTGATGAATCTCCGGTTGCAACATATGTAGCAGAGAAAAAGGAAAGACGAATATTATATGCAAATGCTGAGTGGAAGAGAATAGAAAATATCCCTCAGGATATGAATGTAATTGGTGAGAGTGTGTATGAATTAATACCGGCTGAGAGAATAATATTTAGCGAGAAAGAAATAAATGAATTATCTTCTCAGGTTTACAGACAGATACATATTAAAAGAAATAACAGATATTATAGTCTGGGTACAAAAAGCTATTTATGGAATGATATTGATGCGTACATGGTATATTTTGTTGATGAAACTGAAAGCATATTAAAGCGACAAAAAAAATTAGAAATATATCAGGCAGAACTTAAAACAAGAGAGGAAATGTCACAGGATATAATTGCTTCATATCAGATAAATCTTACTAAAAACAGAATTGAAAGAAGTAACTTTAAAAACATTTATGCTAATTTGATAGATGATGTTGTAAATGAAAACACATCATGTGAAGATGCTGTTGAATATTTTATCGGATTAATTTTATGTGATGAAGTAAAAAAAGAAATAAGAAATAAATTTTCAGCCAGAAGTATTATAATGCAATACCATAATGGAAAAGAAGATATTGACTCTGAATTTCAGATTGTAATGAAAGATGGAGAGATTAAATGGGTTAAGATTGTTGCTAAAATTTTAAGCAATCCCATTACTTCTGAAATTATGGAATTTGTGTATATACAGGATGTGACTGAAAAGCATACTATAAAATCAATAATGGATAAGTGTATACATACGGAATATGATTGTATAGGTTTGATAAATACAATCAATGGCCAAAGTATGATTTTTAATTATAGAAACACATATGGCGAAATGAAAATGCGCAAGAAGAATTTTTTCGCAGATGAAATAGATACATTTATAAATAATAATATTGGAGAAGAAGAACGCGAAACGGCAAGAAAAGAATATGCGTTAGATAATATTAAAAAGCAATTGAAAAAAAATGACAATTATTATTTTTATCATAATATAACATCTAACATTGAAAAAGGAGTACGAAGAAAGAAAATTCATTTTCAATATTTAGATTCTGCCGTAAATAAAAATGAAATTTTATTCATGGTAACAGATGTTACGGATATTTATGAAAAAGAAAGAAAAAATAGCGAGAGATTAGCAAAGGCACTAGAAGAGGCAAAACAGGCAGCTAAAGCTAAAAGCGAGTTTTTGGCACGAATGAGTCATGAAATAAGAACACCTATGAATGCTATTATTGGAATGTGCGAAATTGCTAAAGATGATGTTGATAAAAGAGAAGTTATAGCAAAAGAAATAGACCAGATTAATGAGTCAGGTAAATATCTGTTAGGACTTATTAACGATATATTAGATGTAAGCCGTATTGAAAATGACAAATTTGAACTTTATACGGAATGGTGCAGTATGTATAACGTTGTTAAACCTATTGTTTCAATGATGAGTCCATTAATGAAAGAAAAAAATATAGAATTTATTTATCCTAATTTTATCAAAAAAGAAAAAGATAAAGAAGTTTTATGTTACATTGATAAAATGCGTGTACAGCAGATGATTATTAATCTTTTAAACAATGCTTATAAATTTACTAAACCGGGTGGAAAGATAACCTGGAAAATAGAAAACATTAATGTAGATGATAAGACTGCAAAGGAAAGAATAGTAATCAGTGATACAGGCTGTGGTATGAGCAAAGAATTTGTACAGAAAATAGGCGAGCCTTTTATGCAGGAGAGAAATGAATTTTCATCAGAACTTATAGGCACGGGACTAGGACTATATATTGTTAAAAAAATTGTAGATGCGATGGGATTTACCATGAAAATAGAAAGTGAACTTGGTAAGGGAACAACATTTATAATTGAGACAGAATATAGTTACAAATATAATGAAGATGATGAAAATCAGTTGGAAAATAGTAATGTTTCGGGAATGAGAGTGTTACTTGTAGAAGATAATGAAATTAACAGAGAAATTGCACAGACTCTTTTAGAAAGAGAGAAAATAATTGTGGAAACTGCAGTTGAGGGAAAAGAAGCAGTTGAGGCATTTGAAAAATCTGATTTAGGATATTATGATGCAATTTTAATGGATATTCAAATGCCTATAATGGACGGTCTTGAGGCTACAAGAACAATTAGAAAATTGAATAAAGCCGATGCAAAAACAATACGAATAATTGCAATGTCGGCAAATGCGTTTGAAAGTGATATAAAGGCAAGTATTGATGCAGGAATGAATGCTCATTTAACAAAACCAATAGAAATGGAAAAGGTTTTAGAAGAAATTGCTAAAAGTAAATTGAAAAAATAGATATAGAATATGTAATGTAAATTATTAATA
>ERZ827101.3320-NODE-3320-length-11730-cov-3.191435_pt1 | contig 11730 bp, 8 predicted proteins | sample MGYA00519869_ERZ827101 | MGnify/ENA primary metagenome ERZ827101 (study PRJEB31778, sample SAMEA3449256) | human gut metagenome | biome: human gut; feature: human-associated habitat; material: faeces | place: United Kingdom | collected 2010/2012 ...
AATTGATTCTCTTGAAATTTTACTTCGTATTAGTCATTATTTTCTTCTTCTAAAAGTTTCTTCAATTCGTCGGCTCTAGGTAAAATCCCCTCATAATCTTTAGGTAATTCGTTGGCCAATTTGTATGTGGCAACACCCATCGGTTTTGAAGTGTCGCGAAAGGCGAATTCAACGGTTTTCGAACGTTGTGATTTGCAGAGGATAATCCCGATAGAGGGGTTTTCGTGTGGAAGACGCACATATTCATCCAGAGCCGAGAGATAAAAATTGAGTTTCCCTGCGTATTCGGGTTTGAATTCGCCTCGTTTTAATTCGATGGCAACGAGCGCTTGTAAATGGCGATTGAAAAATAGTAAATCGATAAAATACTCTTGTTCATCTACAATAAGTCTGTATTGGTTACCTAAAAATGAGAAATTAGAACCGAGTGCCATGATAAATTTCTTTATGTTTTGAATGATCTGGTTTTCAATAACTCGTTCATCAATCTCATCAATGTCCTCGATGTTGATAAAATCAAGGAGATATTCATCTTTGAATGATTGTATGGCTCGTTTACGATAATTTACATTCGTGATAGTTTGATTGAAATTATTGGCTACCGCTTGTTTAAAATAGAATTTTTCATTCAAATAGTATCTTAGTTTTTCGACACTCCAAAATTCAGTAGCACAATGACGGATGTAGAATAAACGTTCTTCTACATCTGATGTTTTTAAAAGTATTTCATAATGGTGTGTGAATCCGATACTTGATAAAAGATTCCAAGTCAGAAACATTCAATTCGTCCGTTGTCAACGGACGAATTGTAATAGTTATATTTTCTGGGATTAATGAGGATGTGTTTTTGTCCGTTGTTGACGGACGATTTGAAAATATACTATTCCAGTTTTCGAAAAAAGTACGCATTTTTTTTAGACTGGTGATAGAGAATCCTCGCAGTCCGGGCAATTCTTGTTGTAATTGTTGCGATATGAACTCTAATGCACCGGTTCCCCACGTGTTTGTTCGACTATTGAATGAGATGTATTCACCTACGGCATAATATAGGGCGAGCATTTCTCGATTGATCAATCGAGCTGCCGTGTAACGACTCTGCAAAATGGCCTGTTTAATTGCCTGAATAGCATCGGAATATTGTTTGCTATATGTAACTTGTGCCATAATGAATTATTGTATTGATTTTGGAAATATGTGGCAAAGATAAGCTATTCTTTGTGTGAAACCGTTATATGAAGACGATTTAAAACTCGATCCAAATGTCATTTCGGGAGAAGTATTCCCTTAGTTTATGGATGGCCCTGCTTTTTAGGACTTTCACGGTATTCACGGTGATATTAAGGGTTTCTGCGATCTCTTTCGTGTTTTTGCCAGTGAGGGAGAGTTCCACGATTCGGTTGCATTGCGGGGGGAGAGTTGCAATGGCAGTTTGAAGTAGCTGGTTGGCTTCTTGTTCGATGATGGTGTCCCACAAGGATTCTTCCTGTTCGGAGTTTAGAGAGGCTTTTTCGTGGCGGTTCTTTTCACGGGAGAGACCCCGGAGGTAATTTAGTGCTTCGTTGCGGATCATGATAAATAGGTAATTTTCGATGGAATCCAATTGTTTGTGTTGTCCTTGATTTTCCCAAAACTTGATGATAACATCTTGGGCTAAATCTTTGGCGACTTCCGAATTTCCCGTGATTTTAAAGGCGATAGCACATAAAGACGCAAAATGATCCCGGATAAAATTACCTAGGTCAAAGTGACTACTCATGGCATCTTTATTATTTCGCATAAAAAACGTTTCATTGATCAAGCCTACATTTTCGATACAATGTTGTATGAATACGGACGTCACAAACTTACGAAAAAACTTTATAAGTTGAATGTTATGTATGATACATTATTAACAAGAGGAAGAAAATTACTTTTTTGATAAAAATTTTATTCTGGTGTAATACCAAACCTAGGTTAGTGGTGTCTTTAGTAAAAATAATAGGAATAATGGGAGAATTAAATAGTCATCAAATTGCTCGGATTATCTTAAAGATGAGGTATGAAACCGCCACGGAAGAAGAAAAGCGGGTTCTCGAGGCTTGGATGAAAGCTGGAAAAGGGCGGCAGACAATTTATGACAGAATTGTTTCTGACGAAAGCCTGAAAGAGTATCGGGATTTGAAAGCAGAATTTGACGGGGCGACGGATTACGGAAAATTGCAGTCTGATATATTGGGAACCTTGGCGAAACGGGACAGGCAGAGAAAACTTCAACGAATCTCCTGGTGGGGAGGAAGCGTGGCTGCCGTTTTGTTGGTGGTGTGTCTGTTCGTGTACAAGTATGCTGGAGAGCCGCTCCCGGAAAAGATGGGAGAGATGCGGGTCGCTAAAATCGAGTCCGAGCCGATCATTCAGGATAAGGTGATATTAGTGCTGGGCGATGGGAAAAGAGTCGGGATGCAGGGACTGCACAAGGATAGCCTGAGGCTGAAGTCCGCGGTGGTTGTCGGGGCAGAAGCGAAATTGGTTTACGATGCGAATACGGGGCAAGGAGCGGAGGACGTTTCCTTGGAGCCAGAAATCAATAAAGTGATTACTTCCACGGGAGGGTTTTATTCGTTGATATTGAGTGACGGGACCCGGATTTGGTTGAATTCCGAGAGTGAGTTGGAATACCCGGTATTTTTCGGGAAAGGGGAACGACGGGTGAAGTTGGTCGGAGAGGCTTTTTTCGAGGTAACGCCGGATGTGGCACGTCCTTTTATTGTCGAGGCGAACGAGATCCGGACGAGGGTATTGGGAACGTCATTCAATATAAAGGCGTATAAGGATGAATCGGATATTTATGCCACGCTTTTTACTGGGAAGGTCGCCGTGGAACCTTTAGCAGATACGACCCGAAAAGTCATCTTGCAACCTGGGAAACAGGCCGGTTGGGATGTGCAAGCTCGTAAATTAAGTGTACGGGAGGTTAATCTGGATCGTGTTATGGCTTGGAAAGAGGGGATGTTCATGTTTAACAAAGAGAATATCGAAGTAGTTACTCGCCAGATCGAGCGCTGGTATGGCGTGAAATTTATATACCAGGTCAAAGACCGGAATCAATACACGTTTAACGGGTATTTCAGTAAGGACGAGACGTTGGAATCCATATTAGATGCCTTCACTTATACCGGAGGGCCGAAGTTTAGAAAAGAGGGAGATACCGTTTATGTGACGGACCCACTATAAAAACAAAATGGAGCAACTTTGGCAGGCGGCTCCACTTTGACGACCTTGTGCGAGACAAGGCCCATGTTAAATTTAATAACACAAATTTATGACAAAAAGAACGAAACCGAAAGTCTTTTTGGGACTTTTATGCGTTTGCAAAAGAATGTTTAGTATTTTTTTACTTTTCTTGGCAACGCTGTTACTATCTTCTGCCTCTGTTTTTAGCCAGCAGAAGAATCAGAAAATTATCTCCATTGATTTCAAGGAGTACAGTCTGACGCGTGCTTTACATGAGATCAACCGCTTGAGTGGGGACTTGGTCAATTTCCGGGAGGAAGTTGTCATGAAAGAGTTGAAAAAGATTACCTTGAAACGGGATGATATCACGGTTTTCGAGGCGGTGAAGGCCTGTTTGGAAGGTACTGGGCTGACTTGTTCCCAGCAAGGGAATGGTAAGATTCTCGTGGGGCCGAAACAGGAAACAACCATGTTGACTGTTTCCGGTCGGGTTGTTGACGAGAAAGGGAATCCTATTCCCGGAGCGACGGTACTTATCCAGGGAACCACTCAAGGGGTAGCCACGGATGGAGAGGGTCGTTACACGATTACCGCAAGACCGGAGGATGCGTTGAGATTCTCGTTTATTGGTTATAAGCCGGAAGTTGTCCCGATTAAGGGAAAAACGAGACTGAACGTTCACCTGAATCCCACTGCCGAGAATATAGAGGAAGTGACAGTCGTGGCGTTTGGAGAACAGAAGAAAGAGAGTGTGGTGTCGGCAATAACGACCGTGGACGCTAGAAGTTTAAAATCTTCCAGTAGTGATTTGACCAGCCAGTTTACCGGAAAAATTGCCGGTATGATCGGTTGGCAGACGGGAGGTATTCCCGGTGCGTTGACGGAAGAAGAGATGAACACGAAATTTTATATCCGGGGTATTACTTCTTTTCAAACCTCGGCCAATGTTGACCCGCTGATCTTGATTGACGGGGTGGAGTCGTCTAAGTTGGACCTTTCCCGTATGGTTCCGGAGGATATCGAGAGTTTCAGCGTGATGAAGGACGCATCGGCTACGGCGATGTACGGGGCTCGCGGGGCTAACGGTGTAATTTTGATCACGACCAAGAAAGGACAGGAGGGAAGTGTTTATACTTCGGTTCGTTACGAGATGGTAGTGAGTGCTCCGACCAAGAAAATAGATGTCGTTAATCCCGTGGATTACATGAAAATGTATAACCGGGCCTTGTTGTCCCGTAACCCGGCAGCCACCCCACAGTATAGCGTGGAGCGCATTCAGCGTACGGAGTCCGGGCTTTATCCCGATTGGGTATATCCTGCTAATGATTGGTATGATATCATGTTTCAGGATTATTCTATCAACCATCGTGCGGGGTTGAATATGCGGGGTGGTTCCCGGTTGGTGCAGTATTATGCCTCTGTCAACTATGTGCGGGACGAGGGGATGTTGAAGACCGACCGCTTGAACCAGTTCAAGTGTAATATCGAGAATAACACGTTTTCTTTCCGGGCAAACCTGAATATCGATTTGAGTGCGGGAATTCGCTTGAATATTAATACATCGGCCAATCTGGATAAATATCACGGGCCTTATGCCGACGTGACGGAGGCTTATTACATGGCGTTCAATGCTTCTCCGGTGGATTTCGCTCCGCTTTATCCGGGAGACGAGACGTATGGTTGGCCACACCTTCGTTTTGGAGCCGTGGATTTGAACACGATCAATCCTTATAAGGATCTTCACCAAGGGTACAAAGACCGCCGCCGTTATTCGGCTGTGGCTCGTGCAGAGTATATTCATAATCTTTCTGCCTTGTTGAAAGGGTTGGAGTTACGGGCTTCTGTGTCCATGAACCAGACGGGATATTATACCAATGCTTACAAGACGGAACCTTATCTATATTCATTGGCCGATTATAGTTTTGAGACCGGAATGCATCGGTTGCTGGCATTGAATGAACGTAACGCATCGCGGACGTTGTCAAAAGCGTATGGTAATAGTTCACAGTCGACGCAAATGAGTTACGAGGTGCGGGGATTGCATGTGGCAGCGTGGGGTGAACATCAGACCAGTTTGACTGCCGTGTTTAACGTGCAGGAGTCGACGTACTCTAATACGGAAACCGTATTGGACGGTATTCCTCACCGGAATATGGGTATGTCCATGCGTGGAACTTACGGGTTTAAGGATAAATATTTTGCCGAGGCGAGTTTTGGTTATAACGGCTCGGAACGTTTTGCCAAGCACAATCAATGGGGATTTTTCCCGGCGGTTGGTGGTGCCTGGATTGCATCCAAGGAGCGTTTTATGGCAGACAACGTGGGACGTTGGTTTTCGTTCTTGAAATTCCGTCTTTCTTGGGGAAAGGTTGGAAATGACGGGGTCATTGATTCCCCGCGGTTTGCCCATTTACCCTTGTTGGATAAAGTGAGTATCATGGACCCGGCACCGGGTGGTACCGTTTTACAGCGTCCCGTGGTGAAGTCTTATCCTAACGACAAGATTACTTGGGAAATTGCAGAACAGACAAACTTGGGTATTGAAACGAAATTCTTTGGTGGAATCGTGGAATTGAATGCCGATATTTATCAGGAGGTTCGCCACAATATTATAGATTATCGTTACACGATGCCGGCATCTACCGGATTGGAGTATTTGCAGATCGGAAACGTGGGAGAGGTTCGTTCTAGGGGTATTGATCTGTCGGGTAAGGTTCAACATGCTTTTACTCCGGATTTCTGGACGATATTGAGTGGTACGTTTACTTACAATAAGGCGGAGTATCGAGATATTGAAGAGGCTGCGAATAAGCCGAAATGGCAAAGGAAAGTCGGACATGAAATTTCACAGCAAATCGGTTACATTGCCGAGGGTGTTTTCCGTGATCAGGCGGAGATTGATAACTCTCCCCGACAAGGCGGTGACGTGATGCCGGGTGATATTCGCTATCGTGACTTGAACGGTGACGGTGTGATTGACGTGAATGATGCCACGTATATCGGTTTCCCGACAACCCCTCGATTGATTTATGGTTTCAGTGCCTTCTTTAATTTGAAGGATTTCGAGTTAAGTTTTGCTTTTCAAGGAGCGGGTAAACGGGCGTTCTTTATGGACCCGATGAAAATCAGTCCGTTCGTGAAAAACCGGGCGATGCTGAAGGCGATTTACGATGATCATTGGAACGAAAACAACATGAAAGAACGTCCTTTCTGGCCGCGTCTTTCTACGCAATCCATTGATGCGCATAATCCTCAGGAGAACTGGAAGAATAATGCCGAGATACGGAAGTCCACTTATTTCATGAGAGAGAGTAGTTTCTTGCGTTGTACTTCGATAGAGGTGGCGTACAATGTACCGCAGGATTTCTTAAGCAAGATCAAGATGCAGAATGTGAAATTTTATGCCCGGGTAAATAATCCTTTCCTGATTTCCAGTTTTAAGATCTGGGATGTGGAGTTGGGTGACAGTGGATTCAACTACCCGATTCAGCGTACTTGGTCTGTCGGTTTGAATATAAGTTTTTAATTTAATATATATCGATGATGAGAAAACATTTATTATATATACTTTGCGGAATGCTTTTGCTAACCGGATGTGATTATCTGAACCGGGTACCGGAGAAAGATATTGAAACGGTGGAATCGCTTTTCGAGCAACGGACGAAAGCCGAGGCTTGGTGGAAAGGGCTGTATGGAGAAATTAATACGGTGCTTACGAGTCTGACGAATAATACGTCTTTTTTGGGAGCCGATGAGTTCGTGACTTGTCAGGCGTTGTATAATTCGACCACGTTCCGTCTTGACGGGTTGAAGGTGGCGGATGGTTTGCAGATGTCACAAAGTCCTTACGGGTCGTTGTGGTACAAGATGTACACGGTTATCCGGAATGCGAATACTTTTCTGGAAAATATCGATAATACTTACAATATTACCGATGAAGACCGGGAATGGTGGAAAGCTGACGTGAAGGCTTTGAAAGCGTTTATCTATTTTGAGTTGGTTCGTCGCTACGGGCCGATTTGTCTCGTACCTCAGAATATGCCGATGGAGTTGGACGTGAGTGCTTATCAATTGCCGCGCCAGCACGTGGATACTTGTTTCAAAGAGATTGTCAGGTTGTTGGATGAGGCGGCACCGTATATCCCGATGCACAATCAGCGGGACCCGGCTTACGGGCACACGATTTGTCTGGAGGCGTTGTATGCCTTAAAAGCCAAAGCATTGCTTTATGCAGCATCTCCTCTTTTTAATGGGAATGCTTTCTATTCCGATTTCAAGAATAAGAATGGAGAGTTGCTTTTTAATTCTTCTTATGACCGGAATAAATGGTTACTGGCCGCGGAGGCCGCGGATAAGGCTGCTGAAATTTGTGCCGTGGGAGACCGGGATTTATACACGGAGGAAACCACGAAAAAGACCAAGTTGTTGAACCAGATGAACGATATCGAAAGTAGTATGTTCTCTCGTTTTGATAATAAAGAGTATTTATTGGAAATGAAGTGGGGTACGTTGCAGTTATATCGGTTTACATTGCCCCGGCTATTGGATGACGAGGTGAATTTTAACGAGAGTTTGCTCGGTTGTCTCTCTCCCTCGATGAAAATGGTGGAAATGTATTACACGAGTCACGGGTTACCGATTGATGCCGATAATTCATGGAGCTACGCGAACCGTTATAAATTGGGTTCTGAGAGTAGCGTGATTTACGAGGATGTGATCCCGATGAACACGTCGGTGGTGAATCTTCACCTGCGCCGGGAACCTCGTTTTTATGCGAGTATCGCGGGCGACCGGATGTACTGGCAGCGCGGGACGAACACGGCGACGAGAAATTATAACCTGTTGGTGGAGGCTCACAAAGACGAATCTTGGGGTACACAAGAAGATTTTATCGTAAGTAATAATTGGCAAAATATTAACGGATACTGGTTGAAAAAACAGACATTCGGGAATTTTGCGACCTCGAATTACGTGGCGAATTTGAAAGGACAGGAAACATATCCAGTCATTCGTTTGGCAGAGGTGTATATGATGCAGGCGGAGGCTTGGAACGAGTATCTGGATCAACCGGATAGCCGGGTGTATGATCCTCTCGATAAAGTGCGGGAACGGGCCGGAATTCTACCGGTACGGGAGGCTTGGAAGACTTTTTCAAATTCCCCTGCCAAAGTGGATACGAAAGTCGGTATGCGTGAGATTATCCGCCATGAATATAGTATTGAATTTGCATTCGAGGGACATCGCTATTGGGATATTCGCCGCTGGACGATTGCTCATCAGGTGATGAACGAGAAACAATACGGTTGGAATATTTTGGGAACGACGTTCCAGACATTCTACAATAATGAGAACGGCCCGATCGTGGTGTGGAGCAAAAATAAGTTTGTGGCACCGCGGGATTATCTGGAACCGTTCAATGCTGAAGAGATCCTGATTTCCGGAATGGTTCAAAATCCCGGATGGTAAATGAAGTTTTGATTTACGATTGTAAATTTTAACCTGTAAAAGATAGAATGATGAAAAATACGATTTTGTTATTATTTATAATATTCAGCTTTTCGGCTTGTAGTGACGACGATTCGGTTTTCGGCGTGTCAACGGAAGGTTTGGAACTTAAGTTTACCCCGGTGGAGGGAGGTGCTATGATGCACTATTCTTTGCCGAATAACAGTGATATTTTTGCCATGAATGTGCGTTACAAGAATTGGCAAGGGTTGGAAGTGTTGAAAACTTGTGGATATAGTGGTGATTCGCTTTTGTTAGATGGTTTTACGAAAGCACAGGACGTAAGTGCCCGGATTTCGTTTGTTAATCATCGGGATGAGGAATCGACCTTGTACGAGTATAATTTTAAAACACTGGACAGTGCACCGTGGACCTTTTTCGATAATGTAGAGATACATTCTTCTTGGAATGGTTTCCAGGTGATTTATAAAAGTCCTGCGGTAGTAACCGGGATGGCTCATGTTTTTTATTTGGGAGTAGATCCTAAGACTCAAAAACCGGACACGATTCTGATGAGAAGTTTTCCTATTCTTCAAGGTGGTGATACGCTGAATTTTGCCGTACAGCAAGAGAGCGCAAAGAATACGGTAGTCATTCGTACGGAAGATTTTCAGGGGTATCGGGTGAGACAGGAGATTTATCCGGATGTCGACGCTTTCCCCACGGAACAATGGACCATGAAGCCAGAGAATTTTAATGATTTTGGACTTTCCGTGGAGAATGGTATCGCTAAGACAGGCGTGCAGTACTTGTTTGATGGAGAGTTGAAGGGAGAAGCCCGTCTGATAGCTTCTGCTATCGAGGAAAATAAACCGGAGCGTAAAAGTACCACGACGTATGCGACTTATTTAGCTGGTCCTCAGGCTTATGATAAGCCGATCGTTCTGGATTTGAGGGAACAAAAGGTGCCGGCATGGCTGCGTTTGTATTGTCTGTATCCGTTGAGTAATGCATCTAATCCACTTACGGGGCAGGAGTTGGGATATATTTGGTCCGGTTGTTACGAGGATAAGACTCCGTGTAAATTGACCGTGTACGGTAGTAAGACTTCCGCTGACCCGGATTCCGGGGATTGGGTACCTTTAGGGAAATTGGATCAAAAACGTGATGCCACTACCGCAAGTGATAGATGGTCATTCCTGACGTCATCGACTACAGCGGCAGCAAAGACCGTGGAGGAACTTGCCCAAAAGGATCCGGTTTACGTGGATGTTATTTTCCCCACGATTGACGAGACCTATCGCTATTTGAAGATTATCGTGCATGATACCTTTAAGCGGATGAATTCGGAAGTAAACAGTAATCAGCAAAAGTATTTTACGTTGCACGAGCTGGAAGTTTATGTAAAAAAGAATTAAGCGATGAGAATGAGAAGAAATATATTATACTGGGTTGCGGCAGTACTATTATTGACTGCTTGTAACGAGAGTCTGGAGGACACGTATAGCGATTTCGCGGGAGACGGGAAAATCCGTTACGTGGCTAAATGTACGGAAGTTCACGCCACTCCCGGTTGGGAGAGGTTGATGGTGGACTGGATTAATGGAACAGATGCCACGATCGATAAGATAAAAGTAATCTGGTCATGTGAGGAACGCAGGGATTCGGTTATGTTGCCGGGAGCGTCAACTTCTTACGAGTTAACGAATTTAGAGGATGGGACGTATCGGTTTGATGTCTGTGCCGTGGATGCTGCGGGAAACGAGTCTTTGGTTGAAACAACCTATGGGCGTCCCTATACGAGAGAGCATGAGATTATGTTGGCATTCACCAGAGGGGTTACGAGATCCTATTTCCTGAAGAATAAGATGATTTTCTTTTCCGATCAGTGGAACGAGAATATTATCGAGTTACAATTGAAATACAAGATTCTGCCGGAGATACACGGTATTACACGTTCGATAAAGAGACCAGTTATAATACGCTTGTCACGATCCCGGATGTGAGTATGAATCCGGCAGACACAGTTTATGTGCTTCGGAGAGGGAAGTTGGAGGATTGTCCGGATATTATCGAGTTCGACCCGTACGTGATAAGCCGGAAGAAAAATTATAGTGCAGGGTTCGTGAATGCGATCCACAGACGTTATGGTTATCACACGGATACAAAAGAGGATGAAGAGCGGTTTGAAGAGTTCGTGGAGAATGCGCAGGAGTTGGAGTTTGATTATGATATGGAAACTTTCGAGGATATTCTGTATTGTCCGAATTTGAAAAAGCTCGTGTTCCGTAAGAATCGTTATTTGGATGAGAGAAACGTGACGGAGTATGCCAAGAGTAATATATTGGGAGATAAGGAAAAAAGTCGTCAGGTGTTGGATAAGGCAAATGAGCCGGATATACTGGGTTTAAAGATTGATTATTATGGGCGTGCGAGATATTTTGTGCCTTATTTTGATTCGGAATTACCGTACATGACTTATATGGGATATTCCCAGTTACCGGCCATGGAGATTATCCCGAAAGAGGCTTTTAAAGAGGATGAGGATGGGAAACGGATTCAATGTGTACCGTCTGATCCATATGCGGATGCAGATTTGGAGCTTCTGATGGATAATAATTCGGAAAGTGCTTGGATTACGACTCCTTTGGGCAGTATACGTTATTACGAGTTGCAGATGGAGCTGTTGGTGGCCACGGAAATTCGGGGAATAAAGATTGCCCAGCCTTATTACGGCCAATGGGGTGGTAATACGGGGTTGGTGAATTTTATGCCTACCACGATTTCCGTGCAGACATCTGCGGACGGGATTACTTGGAAGGATGTGACTTATTTTGAAAATAACACGTTGGGACGTAGTTCTGGTGAAGTGACATTGTTGCCGATGGTTGAGGGAACCCGACTGGTTCGTTATATCAAGATTTCCCTACGCGATCAGATGGATACGAGTGGTTTCTGTAAAGTTAACTTGGGGGATATAGTACTCTATAAGTAAAATATTATTTAACGGCTGGCCAAAGAGTCATTTTATTTCAAAAAACTCCTCCGTCACTTCGTGCCACCTCCTCTATAAAC
>ERZ827101.3323-NODE-3323-length-11724-cov-86.862970_pt1 | contig 11724 bp, 12 predicted proteins | sample MGYA00519869_ERZ827101 | MGnify/ENA primary metagenome ERZ827101 (study PRJEB31778, sample SAMEA3449256) | human gut metagenome | biome: human gut; feature: human-associated habitat; material: faeces | place: United Kingdom | collected 2010/2012 ...
GCGACTATCTGCTGCTGTGGAGCCCCAGGGACAAAAAGCTGTGGTATCTGGACATAGAGCATGAGGAATTCCACCCTCTGGCCAAATGGGATGACTTCATCGCAGACCCCGGACGGTATCTGAACGGGATGATCGAGGGCGAGTTTGAGGAGTAAAGCCATGACATCAATAGACTTTCTGAACAAGGTACATAAAAGCCTGGACTCGCAGGAATATAACCTCTCTTATTCTCCGGCCAAGTCCAAGAATTATATGTTGTACTGCAACGGCAACTTTATCGGCGGCCTGTTCGATGAGGAGCTGTGCTTCGTCTACGCCGACAGCGTGAGTGAGCTGCTGGGGCAGCCGGAACCCGTCTACCGCGGCTACTCCAGTACCGCCCAGCACAGAATGCTGGTGATCCCGGAGGAACACTGGGCAAAGGCGCTGAAACTGCTTTATGCCGAGAAATTTGACTGGAGCCGTTTGGTGTACGACATCACATACACCAGCATTGGCGCGGCTGTGGTGGAGGACTTCTACGACGAGAATGTGGTCTTCCTGCGCTTCTGCTTTGAAAAGGAACTGCTGAAAAAGAATCCTCTGGACCGACAGGGCCGTATCCTTAGAATGGTCTATCTCAATCAGGATCTGACAGAAGCGGGCAAATATCTATTCCCCAGACTGATACAGAAGTTCCTCGTTTTTACAGATCGAGGCGGGAAAAGCAGCCTGGAAACCATGCTGAAACGGTGGTACACTGCGCTGGAGAAGGAGTACCGCAGCCAAACAGCAGGATAAGGAGGGCAGCAACATGACAGAGAAGAACAGAACCTACATCACCCATCTCAAGGTCGCTGATGTCCCGTGGCACCGGCTCACCACCGCCTATGGCCGGGGGACGGAGTTTCCCGCTCACCTGGCTGTGCTGGAGCAGATGCGTGATTTGGCGTCCGTCAAAGAGTCCCTCTATGAGCTCACCACCAACATGGAGCACCAGAGTACTCTGTGGCACGCTACCCCCTTTGGCATGGTGTTCATGTGCCGGATTTTAGAGAAGGCCCTCGCAGACAGCGGGCAGAACCCCGTAGCCCATTTCCTGGCCGGGGAACTGCTGGACTTCTTCTCCTGCATCCTCCAGTGCTTCCACGACGGGGATGAGATGGAACACGCCGAGCCGCTGCCGCTGTTCTCCGATCTGCTGAAGGAAGAATACCTATGGTCGGAGGAATACGACGAGGAAGAAGATGAGATGCGCTACGAGGAGGACGAGGTCTTCCCCGATGACCTGTTCTATAGCTTCTATTACTACTCCTGGCAGGCGGTGAAAGCCTACCAGGATGTATTGGAGCAAGTCCCGGCAGAGTTTGCCCAGCCTGCTGCCGCAGTGCTGGAACTGCTGTAAAGGAGGCTGCACAGATGTTTGAAGAATTCTATGAGATGTATGAGCCCGAGGAGCAGGAAGTGGTCGCGCTGATCAATCGCTGCATTGGGGGCGGATATAACTGGAAAGGCAAGTTTTGGGAAATGACCGTTGTGACACTGGGTATGGTGTTCTGTGACACCGGCAAGGTCAGCACCAAAGAGGAGCATCTGGAATGGCCGGTCACCGACGAGGAGCGTAACAGCGACAAGGGCTGGGGACGCTTTCAAAGCGAGCAGATCTGCCGCCTGAAGATCCGCCGGATGAAAGAAGAATTGGCAAAGGATCTGGTGGTGCGCCCCTGGTGTATCTCCGAGATAGTCAAGGCCCACGAGGACTGCCCGGAACTCCAGGCCGTTCTGGACGAGTACCACAAGCCGGTGGTGATCCAGGACCAGGTGCTGGGAGAACTGACACTGGACAAGGACTATGATACCTTCGAGGGCGAAATCCAGTGGTGCGGAAAGGATGTGAGCCTTTCTCTGGAAGTCAATGCCGAGAGCAAGCCCTCCTGGACCCGCGCTCGCAGTGCCGCCAAGAAGCTGCTGGCCGACTGTGACACCTGGGACAAAGCCATGCGGGAGCTTGCAGCCAAGAACCTAACCGAGCTGGCCAACAACTGGCTCTCCCAGGATGAGGAAAACCCCCGTAATCCGGAAACCGACCCCATCACAGAGGACGAACTTGCCCGGCGAATCAGCCTGACGAGTCTGTCCGTCACCTCCGGCGGCAGCTTCACTGCCTGGTTTGACTGCGACGAGATGTTCACCGACCATGCGGTGACGGTCTACGGCTCCTTGAAAAAGGGCCTAAAAACTGCCAACATTGAGGGGTAAGGAGGATAACATTATGAAACTGAACTGTAAACGCATTGATTTTACATATACACCCGGCGAGGAAATCTTCAACTTTCCCGAGGAATCGGGACTGCCCTTTATCTTCGATGTAGAGGAAGAACTGACCGGCGATCCTGCTGCCATGGATGCGGTGGGAGAAATGCTGGATGAGACGGAGAAATTGGCTGAGAAGGCCAAAGCCGCCATCAAAGCGGCACTGGCGGACGAGGACAGCCGCTACCATAGCGTTGTGACATTTTTCATGGAGTTCCACCGGGACGATGTAGGCCCGGATATTGCGGCGAAACTTTTTCCGGGAACCGACCCGGCCAAGCTGTCCTTTGCCGAGATGGTGGACTTTTTGAAGCTCAAGCGGTTCGGCAGTCTGGTAGATGACGAGATGAATCAACAAGTTTTCATTATGGATCTGTCCTTCAACCCGGAGATCACCGACGAGCTGATGGTAATCTACTTTGACTTAAACCAGGAGATTTTCTGTATTACTCATGAGAGCTGAGCGTGACTGACATACACGAGGAAAGGAGCAATCCCTATGAAAGCATTTGACCCTAATTACAAGCTGCTGGACGAGATGTATCAGGACGATTACTATCCTGCTTTTCTGGTGGACAAAGTAAAGGACGAACTTCAGAAGGTCATCGACCTGCTGGAGAGCGGCGAAACCGACACTGAAGTAATACAGGAAACGCTGGATGAGGCGGTCTGCGGCATCAATGATCTCCAGGAGGAGTTTGACGAGAACGACAGCGAAATCGAAACGGTGGCCCGGGATTGTATTGGAGTCACTGTGGCCTACATTCTGGAGTGGTTCGGCATTCCGATTGATATTGAGGAGGCCATCCGAGAAAGGGACTGGTGACGACAATGTCCATTGAAAATATGTTTGGCGACCTGGATAAGATCGACATTCTGGCAGAAACCAAAACAGGAGAAGTGGTCATGGTTTTGGTCTGCAATGGCTTTATTGACGGCTCCCCGGAAACGCAGAAGGCCCTGCTGGACAAGATGGAGGGCTATCTGAACCACACCCAGAGCGAGGAGTTTCAAAAGGAGTATGGTGGCTGGCCCGTGATTTTGCGTGTGACCCTTGGCCGGGAGCCGGATGAGCACATCCTGGCTCTGCTCAGCAAGTGTCCTGCGTGGGCGGCGGACTATGGCGTAAAGCTCGAATTTGAAATTGGAGGAAAACAGGTCCGCATTGTAGAGAGCTGACCGATGCGCAAATCGAATCAACAGGAGGAAATCACCATGCCGACTGCCGAGTGGCTGAACAAATACGAATCCATAAAGGACAAACTGGCCTGTAAAACGGACCTGGACGACTATTTTACAGAAAAAGTGATTGGGAATATGGGTGTGGATGTGCTGGACATTGGCGCCGTCAATTTCCCAACAGGAACGATTTTCGCCTGCGATCCTCTGGTGGAGCTGGAGGACACGCCGCCCTTTATCCAGACGATCCCCGCCGGGACTTATCCGGTGAAGATCTGCGTGGTGCCCAGTGAGAAATACGGCGACTGCTACGCCTGCGTCAAGGTGGAGGTCAGCCGGGAAAAGCCTGTCCGCTATGAGCTGGGCATGACCGGCCAAGAGGATCTGGTTGAGGAGCCGAGCGAGGACGAGTATTTTGGCTTTGGCGTAGACACTGGTATGGGCTGCGTTGCGGACATCCAGACCCAGGCGGCCTTCAAGACCTACTGGGCCAAGCGTCTGGAAGAAGACCCGGACATCGACCCCTACAACGACCTGTTCTGCGATCTTCTCAAGGAAAACGCCAAAGCCCACCCCAAATATCAGGGGGACTACGGCGACTGGCTCAACTGGACGGTGCCGGACACAGACTCCAATCTGCCCATCTTCGCCTCCGGCTCTGGTGACGGTTACGGTTACTATCCCGTCTACTTCGGCTATGACGCAAAAGGTGAAATCTGCGCCGTGTATGTGCGCTTCATCGACATTGAAGCTAACTATAAGAAGCAGGTGTAAGGAGGGAAACAGCGATGGAATGGCCGAAACGGGCGCGGACAGTGAATTGGGAGAGCGGTGTCCTGACCTTAGACGGAGAAAAACAATTTGAAGTCCCGGAGCTGACCGCAGAGATCATGGAGCGGCTGGCTGGTTACACCCTGGTGGGCTTTCATGTGAAAGGCTATCCGGTGACGGATGAACTGCTTGCCCCCTTTGCCGGACATAAAAGCATGGCCAACTTCGGCGTGGAGGACGGCGCGCTCACTGACGCCTGTTTCCCCGTTTTTGACCCTATGCCCAAGCTGCGCTATCTGCTGCTGGACGGCAATGCCGCCATCCACGGCAGCGGCCTGTCCGCCCTGCAAGGCTGCAAGCTGGACCTTCTGACCCTTAACCGCACCGGGCTGGATGATGCCGGTCTGCTCCAGGCGGCCTCCATTCCCAAGCTCTCCCACATTCAGATCGACCATACCGCCGTTACCTATGAGGGCCTGTTGGCCATCGCCGGCAACAACCGCATCGAGCCGGTGGCCCATGTGCAATTCACCAAGGAGCAGATGGAACACTTCTCCCAGCTCCAGCGGGATAAGGCCAAAAAGCCCATCCAGCTGGACGGGCAGGCGGCGGCGGAATGCCGCAGGGTGTTGTCCGCCTTCTTTGCCGAGATGACAGAATGGGAGCGGTACATGGAGCGGGCCGGGTTTGAGGATGCCGAGGCTGTGCCCCGCCTGCTGGCGATCTGGGAGAAGTATGTGAGCGAAAAGCCCCGTCTGGGCTATCGGCCTCTGGGCCTCTCATACAGTGCCCAGGGCACCTACAACGGGGAAGAATTCCTTGACGCGGAGCAGATCACCAAGAACAAGCTCTACATCTACACCAGGGAGAAAAACACCGGCTTTGACCGCCGTTTCCTCATGAAGCGTGTGGGCGAGGGCTGGAGGATCGACGGGGTGCAGGAGCGGCTGGACGGCTGGCAGCGCACGGGATTGTGAGGCATCACATGGCTTGGAAATATGAAACTTTTGGCCCAGACGGTCAATGCAAATTGTTCGGTGTGAACATCTTTGACTACAACTGGCAAACCACCGGCAAGCGAGTAAAAGTCAAAGACCCGATCTATCACCAAGACCATACCTTCGAGGTCTGGCAGGTGGAGATTGACGGGCAGATCCACCGCTTTGCCGCTGGAGAGTTCTCCAACTGCGTATGGGGATTCTATCTGGAAAAGAACTGATGAGAGGAGTGTGTGGGCGCATGAGCCGAATTGTCGATAAACCCTATTTCACCCACAGTGCCTACAGCGCCTTCACCACCGGTATGGAGGAGCCTAACTTCTTCGGAGTGTCCATTGCCTATGACCCCTATATGCGGGAGGTGGTGAAGGCCGAGCAGTTTACCACCTGCGGCGGTGATGGCGGGCGCAGCATCTGCGGCGGACTTGGAATTTTCCTCGGTTTCTTGCCCTGTTCGCCCCACTACAAGCCGGAAGTGCAGGAAGACAAGGAACTAAACGGCGACTATGACTTCTACCGGCCTATTATCCGGGTGGAGGCAATTTGAGAATGCGGAGGGCACCATGAGAGAAACAACACCCGATCTTACAAGGATCAGCAAGTATATCAGCTTGATCCTTCGGCACAAGCCGGAGGTTATTGGGATCAAGTTGGATACCCATGGCTGGGCGGATGTCAATGCGCTGCTGGCGGGTATCAGCAGAAAATACCCCATCAACCGGGACATTCTGGAGGAAATCGTGGGTCGTGATGAAAAGCAGCGGCATTCCTTCAGCGAGGACGGGACAAAAATCCGGGCCAACCAGGGCCACTCCATTCAGGTGGATGTGGAACTCCCCGTGACTGAACCACCGGAGACGCTGTACCACGGAACAGCCCAGCGGTTTGCCGCCTCTATCGAGGCCCAGGGACTACTCCCCAGGAGCCGTCTGTATGTCCACCTTTCACCGGATCAGAAAACAGCGGAGAAGGTTGGGCGCCGGCATGGAGAACCTGTGATCTATCTGGTGGATGCCGGACATATGCACCGGGACGGATATCTCTTTTATTTGTCCGCCAATGGAGTCTGGCTGACAAAGGCGGTTCCTGCGACCTACCTGAAACGCTTAGAGGAGTGAATGCCATGCGTACCGCGTATGGTACAGACAAGGTGAACAACACGCTCCGTCTTCTTTAAGAAAGAAAAAAGTATTTGGAGAACGACAAAATAATATTTGAGATGGAGATTAAGAGCTAATATGACAGATATTCACGACTTAGTGCCAAAAAATAAATTTGATAGTTCAAATATAGAGAGGCTAAAACACCTTACTGACAATGAGATTGAGCCGATATTACCCTCTCTTTTGGAGTGGATACAGGACTGTAATTGGCCTGTTGCTGGTGATATTTTGCCGGTGCTCGCTTTACACCAATCAGCCCTTGTCCCTTTAATTCATAGAGTTTTAAGTCCACATGAAAAAGACGACATATGGAAGTATTGGATTATCACCTGTCTGGTACCTCTTTTTTCCGATGAGAGCATAAATTGTATTCTCTCAGATATACAGAGGATTGCAAAAAGTCCTACACAGGGCGAATTAAGAGAAGAAGTACATGAAGCCGCTGTTATCTTCTTGCAGAACAGACTATCAAAAACAGGTCGATAACTTCCCATTTATCGGGGAGATAGCAAAGCCAACCGAGCCAGCAACGGTCAAGATGAACTGCACATTTCATGAGCCGCCGCTGACAGCCTCGACTGTCTTTGCTGATAGGCAATCAAGCCGGTCTTTCGGCAGATGGCAGATATCAAAAAGGAAAATCTGGACACCCGGCTGTGGGGCCGGTGTGGAACCTACTATTTACAGAAAAAAGACTGAAGGAGGCGTCAACATGGATGTCGTGAAACTTCCCAAGAAAGCCCGCATGGTCTGCTATGAGATCATGGATGGCAAAGAAGGGGCCTTGGATACCCTGGAATCCTTTTCCGATAAATACCCCCATCAGGTAGCAGCGGTCAAGGCCGAGGTCGCATATTTCAACCTGGACTATGAAAAGGCGCTGGCTTTGGATCTGACCATCCTTCCCTGGCTGGAGGAGTGGCATTACAGCAATGTGAGCGATGAACACATGACTGCCATGACGGTGGCCGCCATCCAGCTCCACCGGGAGCAGGAGGTAATCGAGGCGCTGACGAAGGAACAGGCGCGCATCCGGGCAGAGAACGGCCTCCCCCAGCGGGATCGGTTCTGTGGCATCATGATCGACTGCCTCACGCGGGGTGTAATGCCTTTTGCGGAGGGAAACAAGAATGCTCCCTACTGTGAGCCGGAGGAGCCACAGACGAGGGAGCAGCTCTGGGAGCAGATCAAATCAAAAAACAAAAAGTTGACGCCGGACGATCCCAAAGGGAAAGCCAAGCTGTTCTACTTATGCTGTCTGTACGGCAGCGCGAAGGATGTGGTGGCGCTGTTTGAGGAACTGCGAGGGACCCCGCTTGGGCAGGCCGCTTACGAAGATGTGATTGCCCGCTACCTCTACTTGGGTGATCGGGAAAAAGCCCTGGAAATCACAGAAGAATTGGCCACCTCAAGGCTGTGGGCCGCAGCCGCACCGACTCAAGTACGGCCCATGAACTTTTTTGAAAACCCGAACCTGCGGGAGTTTTTGCTGGAGCCGGAATCCCTCCGGCGCATCCGGGAGGCTGCCTTCATTGATAACGGAACTTTGACTCGCAAGTGAGGAGGATGGTCATGTATATCAAAAAATACTGGGGCAACTTTATCGGAGGCTCGGACGACAGCCTGAACCTTGTGGCCTTTTTAGAAGACCAGAAGAAAGAGGAAATCCCCCTCAGCGAAATCTTCACCAAGATCGGTCTGGACAAGCAGAACTGGGACTTCCGCCAGACCGTGGAGTATCTGGAGTTTACACACTCCGATGGCGTGGAGATGGACTTCCACTTCGCCATTGATGTGGTCACCGACCTGGCCGCCATTCTGCTGGAGTGCAGCGTCAGCGGCAGTGTGAACCTCCAGGATCTGGACGAGTACAACACCCCCTCCCGCCGCATCCGCATCACCGCCACGCCAGAGGAGCATGACGCCATGAACAAGGCCCTGGCGGATTTTGCCCAGAACCCGCTGGAATATGACCTCAGTGAGATGATGGACGACGAGGAGATCCGGGAGATGGCTCGGAATGTGGAGGCGCTGCGGAAGGAACTGTACGAGAATAGCGTGTTCCAGCAGATCAAAGACTGGAAACCGGATGAGGACGAGGAGGACCCTGATATGGATATTTTACAGCAGTGCCAGAAGTGGCATGAGGAGAACAAACACCAGAAGATCATTGAAGCACTGGAGGGCATTGAGGAGCGCACTCCGGAAATGGACAGCCAGCTTGCAAGGGCGTACAACAATGAGGCAGATCACAGAACGCCGGAAGGCAGAGATATGCTCAAAAAGGCCATCGCTCTCTTGAAACCTCATGAGGAATACTTTGAGGGAGACTACTACTGGAACTTTCGCATGGGCTATTCCTATTACTATCTGGATCAGGAGGGCAGGGCTCTTCGTTACTTTGAAAAGGCATTGGAGGCCCGCCCCGACGACGAGGACACCATGCAGCTGATCGACGGGTGCAAGAAGGGCATTTCTCTGCCTCAGTTCTCGGAGTGCTTCCGGGAGCGGACAGAGGACTGGTGGGAAACCTTTGCCGAGATGGAAGCAGAATTGCGCCAGATGATGGACGAGGACAAAGACCACACCCGCGGTGCCGAACTCGTGGCCCAAATGGAAGGGGCTTTGAACCAGGCGTTTGACGAAATCTCCTTCGAGATGGGCTTCAACGGCGAGAAGTACGAGCTGATCCTCACCCCGGAGGGTGACAAGGTCAAGCTGTTTGAGCTGGTCTACTTCCAGAAGCACGCCACCAAGGAGGTGCTGGAGCACTGGAACATCCTTGTGGGCCGTCAGCCCATCCGAAACATCGGCCTGCGTACCGAGGATGGATGGGACATCTCCGGGGAGGATGTGCAGATCTGGCTGGAGGAGCAGGGCGAAAACAGCTTCGCCATCTCCGTCTACTGCGAAAAGCTGCTGCCCATGCTCCGGGAGGCGGAAGGCCGAGTCTGGTGGATGCTCACCACCCTCACCGACCAAGTGCTGGGCGAGATTCCCCACATGAGATACATAGACAGCTTTGATGTGCTTGAGGAACCCAAGGCAGAGCCGTCCATACTTATGTCCCAGCTGCCCGACGCTTTGAAGGAGCGGGGGCTGGAACTCTCCACCGATCCGGAAGCCTATCTGGAGAGCTATCTTGGCTACGAAATGAAACCCAATGAAGATCCCGATGCCGATTGGCGGCTGGATGTGATGGTCGGCTCCACTTGCTGTGTGCCGCTCATCAACGGCTATCTGAATGCCGACAACGACTTTATGGACGATCTCCATGCCGACGGCGCAGTGGCGGGCTTCTTCTGCTATCCCCTGGATACCCTGCGGGAGGAGGAAGGATCGGAGAAGATCTTTGACTTCCGGGACAAGCTGGAGGAAGTGTTTACCACCGGCGACGGACCGGAGGTTCTTACCCTCACCGGCGGAGCCACCGGCCTTTTCTGCGGCTATGTGGACTTCATCGCCTGGGACATACGGACGGCGCTCCAGATGGCAAAGGAGTTCTTCGAGTGCAGCGACATCCCCTGGGCCAGCTTCCACACCTTCCGTCGGGAAGCAGGCACTGTGAATCTGAAAACGCCGCCCGAGAAGGAACCGGACGATGAGGATCAGGTCCCTGAGTTGGACGAGACGCTGACGGGCATGGACTATATCCCTTACACCCCGCAGAACGAAGAAGAATTTTTCCAGCAGCTGGAGCAGTGGAACGACGAGGATGAATACACCCACTGCATCCAGGCATTGAACGCCATCCCGGAAGATTGGCGAAACTACCGCACCGCCTATGCCATGGCACGGGCGCTGGAGAACTACGCTATTCTGGGCGACCACAAGGAGGTCCCCCCTAATTATAAGGGAGATAAGGCCCTGCGCCGAGCTATCGAAATGCTGGAGTCCGTCCAAGAAGAGGGTCAGGACAAGGCCCAGTGGAATATGCGGATGGCCTATGCCTATCAGTATCTATATGGTCAGGAAGAAAAGGCCATCCCCTACGCCCAGCGGTGGGCCGAGCTGGACCCTGAGGACGAGGACGCCCCGGCGGTGATTCAAGCGTGTCAGGAGGAGATTGCAAAGCGAGCTGAGGCAGAGTCCGAGGACGAGAGTGACCACACAGGCGTCTTCACCGGCTTTGTGCTGCTGTCCAGGGGAGAATGGGACAAGGAGCAGTTCATCCGGGACATGCAGGAAAAGTGGGACATTCCCGTGGATGAATACGACGCCAGCGGGGAGAAGGCCGATGACGCGCTGGTGCTTGAAGTAGGCGATATGCTGGCCGCCGTCAGCCTGGCCTCCTATCCCATCCCCGGCGGCGAGGCCGAGGGCAACGCGGAAAACAACTATATGTGGCAGGATGCGGTCAAGGTTGCCAAGGAACATTGTGCCCACCTGATGGTAGCAGTGCTGGGCAAAGAGGAAGATCTGCTGGAAAAGGGCAAGCTGTTCACCAAGGTGGTGGCCGCCTGCTGCCGCCAGGAATATGCCACCGGCATCTACACCAGCGGCGTGGTGTTTGAGCCCCGGTTCTATGAGGGCTTTGCCGACATGATGCAGGAGGACGAGCTGCCCATCTTCAACTGGATCTGGTTCGGCCTCTGGCGTGATGAGAATGGCATGAACGGCTACACCTACGGTCTGGATGTGTTCGGCAAAGACGAGATGGAGGTACTGGGTACCGATGCCAAGCCGAGCGATCTGCGGGACTTTTTGGCCAGCCTTGTGTCCTATGTGCTGGAGAATGATGTGGAACTGCACGATGGGGAGACCATCGGTTTTGATGCAGATGATAAGCACACCATCACCCGCAGCCCTGGCGTCGGACTGCCGGAGGAGCAGATGACTCTGAAAATCTCCTGGGCGTCATCGGACGATGACCCTGACGATGATGACGATGATGACGATGACCCGGACGGTGAAGTGCCCGAGGATGAAGAAAACGGCGTTCCTGAGGTCTACACCGAGGAGGAGCTGGAGGCCATCGAGGCTCACATTCAGCAGTATTTCGGCAAGTTTGAGAATGTGTTCCACGAACTGTCTTCCCCGGACATCCATGTGGACATTTGCGTGGTGCCGCCCTCTGGGGATCGGGACTACTACACCCTGGTAACCATGGGCATGGGTGCCCACCGGATGAATGTGCCGGAGGAACTGGCCGAATACAAGCTGGAGCGGGCAGAACTGGCTATTGCGCTGCCGGGGAATTGGAAACTGAAGCATGAGGATTTGAAGAATGAGCGGTGGTACTGGCCCATCCGCCTGCTGAAAGCCCTGGCCCGCCTTCCCATTGCCAGCGATACCTGGCTGGGCTTCGGCCATACCATGGA
>ERZ827101.3331-NODE-3331-length-11698-cov-3.040539_pt1 | contig 11698 bp, 7 predicted proteins | sample MGYA00519869_ERZ827101 | MGnify/ENA primary metagenome ERZ827101 (study PRJEB31778, sample SAMEA3449256) | human gut metagenome | biome: human gut; feature: human-associated habitat; material: faeces | place: United Kingdom | collected 2010/2012 ...
TGGTGGAAAAGGCATATAAGCTGGCGGTGGAAGCGCATAAGGAACAAAAGAGAAAATCAGGCGAACCATATATCATCCATCCTTTGAAGGTGGCATATATTCTGGCGGAGCTGGAGCTGGATATGGAGACCATCACGGCAGGGATTCTGCACGATATTATTGAGGATACACCTTATACCTATGAGGATATTACACACCTGTTCGGCGAGGAAATTGCTGCATTGGTGGATGGTGTGACGAAACTGGGCAAGCTTTCCTATACCACAAAGGAAGAGGCGCAGGCAGAAAACTACCGCAAGATGTTCCTTGCCATGGCAAAGGATATTCGTGTTATTTTAATCAAGCTGGCGGACAGACTGCACAATATGCGGACGTTAAACTATATGACACCCGAAAAGCAGAGGGAGAAGGCGCAGGAAACACTGGATATTTACGCTCCTCTGGCGCATCGTCTGGGTATTTCCAAAATCCGTTCCGAAATGGAGGATTTGTGCTTTAAATATCTGAATCCGGATGCGTATTTCGATTTGGCGGCAAAAATCCAGAAGAAAAAAGAAGAACGTGACCAGTTCGTGCAGAGCATGGTGCAGGAATTACAGACGAAGATGAACGAGGCCGGCATCAAGGGGAAGGTTTACGGCAGAACAAAGCACTTTTTCAGCATTTATAAGAAGATGGTGAACCAGAATAAAACCCTTGACCAGATTTATGATTTGTTCGCTATCCGTGCGCTGGTGGACAGCGTGAAGGATTGCTATGCCGTTCTGGGGATTGTGCATACGGCGTATACCCCCATGCCCGGACGGTTTAAGGATTATATTGCTATGCCAAAGCCGAATATGTATCAGTCGCTGCACAATACGCTGATTGGCCCGCATGGGCAGGTGTTTGAGGTGCAGATTCGTACATGGGAAATGCACCGTACAAGCGAATACGGTATCGCTGCCCACTGGAAATATAAAGAGGGCAGAGCGAACGAAAAATCGAGCAAGGCGCAGAAAAGTGAGGAAGCAAAGCTGGCATGGCTGCGGCAGATTATGGAATGGCAGAAGGATATGTCCGATAATAAGGAATATCTGGATACCATTAAGCTGGATTTGAATATCTACAGCACACAGGTGTATGCCTTTACACCGCAGGGGGATGTTATCCAGCTGACGAAGGATTCTACCCCGATTGACTTTGCCTATATGATTCACTCGGCAGTCGGCAATAAGATGGTCGGCGCGAGGGTAAATAATAAAATCGTTCCGCTGGATCATAAAATCCAGAACGGGGACATTGTAGAGATTATCACTTCACAGAATTCCAAGGGGCCGAACCGGGATTGGCTTGCCATTGTCAAAACAGCACAGGCAAGAACAAAAATCAAGCAGTGGTTCAAGAAGGAAGAGAAGGAAGAAAATATCATCCGTGGACGCGAAATGATTCTGGCGGATATCAAGAAAAAGGGGTATCAGCCGCAGGATTTGCTGCGCCCCGAATGGGAAGAAATCGTTCTGGTGAAATACGATTTCAAGACATGGGATGCGCTTCTGGCTGCTGTCGGCTACGGCGGCATGAAGGAGGGGCAGGTTGTTAACCGTCTGAAGGATGAATATTTAAAGGAAAAGAGAAAAACGCAGACAGCAGAGGATGCGCTGAAGGATTTTGAAAAGACCATCGACCAGAAGCCTGTGAAAAAGCATAAAAGCAAGAGCGGCGTTGTGGTGGAAGGCATCGGGGATGTTGCGGTGCGTTTTTCCAAATGCTGTAGTCCGGTGCCTGGGGATGAAATCATCGGCTTCGTGACACGCGGCAGAGGGGTTACGATTCACCGTACCGACTGCATCAACGTGATCAATCTGAGCAACGAGGAACGCGGACGCTTGATCAATGCCGAATGGGATACGCAGTTTGCCAAGGGAGAAAGCAATACCTCTTATTTGGCGGAGCTGAAGGTTGTAGCGAATGACAGGGTTGGCTTGATTGTGGAAATCAGCCGTCAGCTGGCGGATGATGATATTTCCGTGAAGGGCTTTAATGTGAGAACCACAAAGGATATGCAGGCAATTTTGAATGTTACGATTGAAATTAAAACAAAGGAACAGCTGGAGCGCGTGGTCACACGTCTGAAGAATCTGCGTGATGTGACAGAGGTGGAGCGTGTTTCCGGTCTGGGCTGATATAGGGTTTAGGAGGAAGAAATGAGAGCAGTATTACAGAGAGTTACAGAAGCAAGTGTAACCATTGACGGACAGAAGGTTGGAGAAATCGGCAAGGGGATTATGGTGCTGTTTGGCATGCTGGGAACAGATACGGATAAAACCATTGATTACATGCTGGATAAGGTCATCAATCTGCGTATTTTTGAGGATGAAAACGGCAAGATGAATCTTTCTCTGTTGGATATTGAAGGAGAGCTGCTGATTGTGCCTAACTTCACCCTGTACGGGGATGCAAGAAAGGGCAGACGACCCGGCTACAGCAGCGGGGCAGCACCCGAAATTGCAAGCGAATTGTTCGATAAGCTGTGTGCAAAGGCAGAAGCACTGGGCATCAAGAAGGTGCAGCATGGCATTTTCCAGACAGATATGAAGGTTGCCCTTGTCAATGATGGCCCTGTGACACTGCTGCTTGACAGTGAAAAGCTGTTCTGATGCGTATGGATACGGAAACCATCAGCTATGTTCTGGAGGGACATGAGCTGCAAAACGATGTGCAGACAATGATACAGGTATTTCTGGCAAACCGCCATTATATCCGCACGGACACAGTGACAGATGCGGAGATTACCGTAAAAAGCGAGATGAAAGAGGGCATTGCTTCGGCAATGCTTTATCGCCGTGGGGAGAAGGCTTCCGCATGGTCGATGGAATATGACGAAAAAATGCTGACGGAAAAGGAACAGAAGCGCATCATCAAGCGGACGATTTATGAGCTGCTGAAGGCGGAAACGGGAATTCGCCCCCAATGGGGACTGCTGACAGGCGTGCGCCCTGCAAAGCTCATCAGCAGCCTGTTGGAGGAGGGCAAAACGGACAAGGAATGTCTTGCTTTTCTGACGGAGGATTATCTTGTGATGCCGCATAAGGCGGCACTGGCGCTCAAGGTGGCAAAGGCGGAACGAAAAATTCTGGAGGATAACCGCCCTGAGGAAATCAGCCTGTATATCGGGATTCCCTTCTGTCCAACCAGATGTTTGTACTGCTCCTTTACGGCGTATCCGCTCCATCAGTATAAAAATCGGGTGGATGAATATCTGGATGCCATGTTCAGAGAATTGGATTGGCTTGCGGCATACAGCAGAGGCTTCGTGATGAAGAATATTTATATCGGTGGCGGCACACCGACCTCCTTGAATGAGGCACAGCTGGAACGCCTGCTGCAAAAGGTGGAGGAGCTGTTCCATCCCGATGAGAGCATGGAATATACCGTTGAGGCAGGTCGCCCCGATACGATTACAAGAGAAAAGCTGCGGCTTTTAAAGGAGTACGGCGTGAACCGCATTTCCATCAATCCGCAGACGATGAACGACAAAACCTTGCGTGCGGTCGGCAGAAAGCATACGGTGGAGGATATCCGTCGGGTGTTCCGCGAGGCAAGAGAGGAAGGACATCAGAATATCAATATGGATTTGATTCTGGGTCTGCCGGGAGAGGATGCCGCAGATGTCCGCAATACCATGGAAGAAATCATGAAGCTGGCACCCGATAACGTAACGGTGCATACGCTTGCAGTCAAGCGTGCATCCCGACTCAGAGAGGAGCTGGCACAGCATGACATGACAACGGCGGAAGCCTTGGAGGAAATGCTTGATATTTCCGCGGAATACGCCGAAAGAATGGGCATGGAGCCATATTATATGTATCGCCAGAAAAATATGGTTGGCAATTTTGAAAATGTCGGCTATTGTCATCCCGGCAAGGAAGGCATCTATAATGTACAGATTATGGAGGAAAAGCAGACTATCCTTGCGGCGGGCGCAGGCGCGAGCACAAAAACGGTTGACCCCGAAACAGACCGCATTGAGCGTGTGTTTAACGTAAAAAGCATTGAGGATTATATTGGTCGCATTGATGAAATGATAGACCGAAAGAGAATGGGCTTGCTCCAAGGAGGTAACGTATGATTCAGTTGGTAAAAGGGACAAAGGATATTTACGGCGCAGAGGTGAAGGCTTGGCAGGAAATCGAAGGAAAAATGAGACGCATTTGCGAAACCTTCGGCATTGGTGAAATCCGCACGCCCGCGTTTGAATTTACAGAGCTGTTTGCCAGAGGGGTTGGCGAAACCACAGATATTGTGCAGAAGGAAATGTATACCTTTACGGATGATGGGGACAGAAGTCTGACACTTCGTCCGGAGGGAACGTCAGGTGCGGTGCGTGCATATATCGAGCATGGAATGCACAACCACGCACAGCCCACAAAGCTGTATTATATTTCCCCGACCTTCCGTTGTGAAAATACACAGGCAGGCAGACAAAGACAGTTCCACCAGTTCGGCATTGAAATGCTTGGCTCCTACAGTGCGGCGCAGGATGCAGAGGTTATTTCTGTGGCAACCGCTTTACTGGAGGAATTGGGGGTAGAGGGCGTAGAGCTGCGCATGAACAGCCTTGGCTGCCCCGAATGTCGTGCGAGATATAATAAGGAATTGAAGGAATTCATTGGGAAAAATCTGGAACACCTTTGCCCGACCTGCAAGGAGCGTTTTGAGAAGAACCCCCTGCGTGTGCTGGACTGCAAGGTGGAAAGCTGTCAGAAAATCGTGGCAAATGCGCCCTCTGTGCTGGATTGTCTGGATGAGGAATGTACGGCACATTTTCAGAAGGTGCAGGATATTTTGACTGCAAACGGCATTGCCTTTACCATTGATCCCAAGATTGTGCGTGGCTTGGATTATTACACCAGAACGGTATTTGAGTTTGTATCCGACGGGCTGACCGTATGCGGCGGCGGCAGATATGATAAGCTGGTGGAGGAAATCGGCGGCAAGCCCACAGGTGCGGTTGGCTTCGGTCTGGGTATTGAAAGACTGATTATGATTCTGGAAAAGCAGCATGGTGCCATTACCGAAACACCTGAGAGAGATGTTTATATCGGCTCTATGGGCGAAAAGGGACTTTTGAAAGCACAGTCTCTGACCTATGAGCTGAGAAAGGCAGGCATTCAGGCGGACTGCGATACTGTGGAACGCAGTGTGAAGGCACAGATGAAATATGCCAATAAGATTGGTGCAAAATATTCCGTTATCCTTGGCGATTCCGAACTGGAAAGCGGCAGAGTAGAGCTGAAGGATATGGCAAACAGCGAAAAGAGCGAGGTTGCTCTGGCAGATTTGCCTGCAATCCTCAAGGAAAAATGCGGAAAATAAAACAAAAACAGAATGAATACAGAGCCTTGGGAGAACCTTCTTTCAAGGCTTCCTTTTTACTTGCGGGGCGGCAGAGATTTTCATTGCCATGCAGCTTGGAAAAGTCTTGTATTTTTGGGAATAAAGTGATATGATAGCTTGATGGATTGAAGAATGTCAGAAAATTTCCTTAAAGGATAAGGAGGATACAGCATGAAGGTTGTAATCGTAGGGGACGGTAAGGTCGGCGGCACTATCGCCAGACAGCTCTCCGGTGAAGGACATGACATCATTGTAATTGATAATAATACAAGTGTTCTGAATAATGCTTCCAATACGATGGATATTATGAGTGTGGAGGGGAACGGTGCAAGCATGCTTGTCCAGAAAAGAGCAGGTGTGCCTGAGGCAGATTTGCTGATTGCGGCAACCTCCGCGGATGAGGTAAATATGCTTGCCTGCCTGCTTGGGAAAAAGCTAGGCGTGCCGCATACGATTGCCCGTGTGCGTAACCCCGAATATTATGAGCAGATTAACGAATTGAAGGAAGAACTTGGACTGAGCATGACGGTAAACCCCGAATTTGCGGCGGCTACGGAAATCCTGCGTCTTTTGCGCTTCCCCTCTGCTTTGAAAATCGAGGTGTTTGCGAGAGGGCGTGTGGAACTGGTAGAGGTCAAGATTCCGCCCCACAGTGTGCTGGATGGGATGCCTCTATGGGCGATTTATAAGGAGTTTCAGGTAAAGGTTCTGATCTGCGCGGTGCAGAGAGCAGGAGAGGTGCATATCCCCAACGGTAACTTTGTATTGCAGGCAGGGGATAAAATCAACCTGACCGCATCACATAGTGAGATTGAAAAATTCTTCCGTACCATCGGTCTGTTCCGTACGGGGGTAAAATCGGTCATGATTCTGGGCGGCGGCAGAATGGCGTATTATCTGGCAAAGGCGCTGATTCTTTCTCATGTGCGCGTAAAGATTATCGAACTGGATTATAAGCGTTGTGAATATCTATGTGAGGCGCTGCCGGAAGCGGTTGTGATTCACGGAGATGGGACGGATAAGGAGACCCTGCAGGAGGAGGGTCTGGAAAAGACGGATGCTCTGGTCTGCCTGACAGGGATGGATGAGGAAAATATCGTAGTTGCGCTTTATGCCAAGGCGAAAAAGGTTTCCAAGGTGATTGCGAAAATCAACCGTATTTCCTTTGATGAAATTCTGGATGCGCTGGATATTGATGGCTTTATTTCGCCGAAGATGATTGCGGCAAATAATATTGTCCGTTATGTGCGCGCGATGCAGAATTCCGCAGGGAGCAGTAACGTAGAAACGCTGCATAAGCTGGTAAATGAGCAAATTGAAGCATTGGAGTTCAAGGTAAGAGAAAAATCCAGCGTAGTGGGTGTGCCGCTCAAGGATTTGAAGACGAAAAGCGAGGTTCTGGTGGCAACGATTATCCGCAATGGCAGAGTTATTATTCCGGGCGGTAATGACATGATTGAGGTAGATGACAGCGTGATTATTGTTACCAGAAATAAGCATTTGACGGACTTGAAGGATATTTTGAAATAATAGATTGAAATTTGGTGAAGGGTTATGAATTTTAATATGATTGCCTATATTCTGGGCAATATCATACGAATAGAGGCTGCCCTGCTTGCAGTGCCTGCCTTTGTTTCTATATGGTATCAGGAGGCAAAGGCGGCATCGGCATTTGTCGCAACCATTATCGCCTGCCTGATGGTAGGGACGGTTCTGGTCAGCCGTGAGCCGGAAAATAAGCGGATTTATGGGCGAGAGGGCTTCGTTGTGGTTGCACTTTCGTGGATTGTGATGTCCGTTCTGGGGGCACTGCCGTTTTATCTGAGCGGCTCTATTTCGGGCTATGTAAATTGCTTTTTTGAAACGGTATCCGGCTTTACCACAACGGGCGCAAGCATTTTGCAGGAGATTGAAACTCTGCCGAAAAGTATTCAGTTCTGGCGTTGCTTTACGCATTGGATTGGCGGTATGGGGATTCTGGTATTTATGCTTGCAATTATGCCCCTTGGGGACGAGCGCACGATGTATCTGATGAAGGCGGAGGCACCCGGACCTCTGGTTTCCAAGCTGGTGCCAAAGGTAAAATCGACAGCAAAAATCCTGTATACGATTTATATTGTACTGACACTGGTGGAGATGATTTTGCTGTTTGCAGGTGGAATGCCCTTTTTTGACAGCGTGGTGCATGCCCTTTCGACAGCGGGGACAGGCGGCTTTTCTGTAAAAAATAGCAGCATTGCGGAATACAATAGTGCGTATTTTGAATATGTCATTACGGCATTTATGTTGCTGTTCGGGGTGAACTTCAACCTGTTCTATTTGATGCTGATGAAGGATTTTAAGAATGTGTGGAAAAATGAGGAGCTGCGCTGCTATATCGCCATTGTCTGCATTGCGACAGCGTTGATTACCATAGATATTTCTCGGTATTATTCGACAGTGGAGGGTGCCTTCCGCCATGCGATTTTTCAGGTGGCGGCAATTATGAGTACAACGGGCTTTGTAACGGCAAACTTCGACCTCTGGCCTGAGTTTTCTAAGACACTTCTGTATTGCCTGCTAATTCTTGGGGCATGCGGCGGTTCAACCGCGGGCGGTATTAAGGTTTCGCGTTTTGTAATCCTTCTGAAAATGATTAGGCGGGAGATCAGCCATATTGTGCACCCGCGCTCTGTTAACCTGATTAAACTGGACGGCTATAAGGTGGATGAGGATTCTATTCGCAGCGTGACAGGGTTTATTATTCTGTATGTGCTCATTTTGCTGGGGTCGTTCATGCTGGTTTCGCTGGATAATTTCGACTTTATTACGAATGTGACTGCGGTTACAACATGCCTGAGTAATGTCGGACCGGGACTTGCTATGGCAGGGCCTGTTGAAAACCTTTCCTTCTTCTCCGGCTTCGCAAAGATTGTGCTTTGCTTGGATATGCTGCTAGGGAGACTGGAAATTTTCCCGATTATTATGCTTTTCGCTCCATCCATCTGGAGAAAGAGCTACATGTAACAACGCAGAGCCAAGCATCTGCAAAAAAAGAACAGCTTACATGCTTGCATGATAGGCTGTTCTTTTTATTGCAGATATTTGGCGAGCACCACAACGAGGAAATGCGAAGTATTTTTGAGATGGGCTCTGCGTTGTTGCATGTGAGAGAAGATATGTTATGGATATGAGCGAGCGCCACAACGAGGAAATGCGAAGCATTTTTGAGATGGGCTCTGCGTTGTTGCATGTGGGTGCCCTGATTTCGATTTTACAGAAAAAGCAGCCTGTTTGGGCTGCTTTTTCTGTAAAGGGGAGGGTATATTACTATGATAAACCAAATATAGGTAGTTGTCTGTTTTTTTCTTTCAATATTTTTCTTCCAATAGGGGAAGGGGTGCCTGCAGCCTTTCGGGGAAGGGGACTGCAGGCGGAAGTAAAAGGGGGCGTCCTTTCGACTTCTTTTGTAGTATACTGTAAAAATATGGACAAAGTGTGAATAGAAACTTAAGGCTTTGTTAAAATATGCGAATGTTTTCTTTATTGGGGTGCCCTTTATCCGCTGCGCAGAGAGCTTTGCCCTGATTGCTGCTGTATATATGAGCCAATAGTTCGGATTTATGAATAAAAGTTGTAAATAAAATATCAGCGTGCTATGATAATTTGAGAGATATCTATGAAACAGGATTCGATACAGATTGGCTTATGCAATGAGGAGAAAAACATGGCAGATAGTGGAAGGATTGAAAAAAAGAAAGACCGGCAGACAAATCAGGCGGATATGGGACAGAAACGCAGATCACATCGTATGAATATCACGGCACTTCTGATTTTTCTGTTTTTATTTATTGGCTGCTCTCTTTTGCAGTTTGCGAACAACAGGCAAAATGCACAGAAGTCCTGCGGACTGATGCTGGATCAGATGAAGGAGCTGATTACGGAAGATGAAAGGAGCTTTCAGCAGCTAGAGGATACGCTGAAGGAGGAATATACTATTCGGGCGAATATCGCGGCGGATTATATTGCGCATGGCTGGGAGGATTACAAGGAAGCAGATGATTTTGTTGCGCTGGCGAAACTGTTAGGGGTGGACGAGGTGCATGTGTTTGATGAAAAAGGTAAAATCATTAACGGATCTGTCCCCAAATATTATGGCTTTACAATGGATTCTGGGGAACAGATAGGGTTTTTTAAGCCTATGCTTTCTGACCATACGCTTTCCCTTTGCCAAGATGTAACGCCGAATACGGCAGAGGGCAAGCCTATGATGTATGCGATGGTCTGGGCAGAAAATGACAATGCACTGGTGCAGATTGGCGTAACGCCGGACAGATTGCTGGAATGGATGCAGAATAGTGATATCAGCAAGATTGTGGGGCGGTTGCCGCTGGTTGAAGGGATGTCGATTTATGTTGTGGAGAATGCAACAGGAACGGTGCTTGCCGCAACGAATGATGATATACTGGGGTATGAGATTTTCCCTGAAGACAGAATACAGGATTCTTTGGAGGAAGGAAAACGCTATCAGAAAACGGTTTCGTTCCAAAGCAGCAGCCGTTATGTTGTCTATGAAAAAATGGGGGAATATGATATTCTCGTTTCCTATAAAATTCGTGCCGCGAATAAAACCTTACCGCTTTCTATGGCAGAATTTGCGCTCATTCTGATTGCAGCACTCCTGCTGCTCACGCGAGTGACAAGAAGCTACATCAATTATCTGGAGCGGCAGGGGCGTGAGCTGCGTACCTCCAACATAGCAAAGACGGATTTTCTGCGCCGCATGAGCCATGATATTCGCACGCCGCTGAATGGGATTCGGGGCGTGACTGCGATTGCCGAGTATTATGCGGATGACATGGAAAAGCAGGCGGAGTGCCGCCATAAGGTAATGCAGGCATCCGGCTTTCTGATGGAGCTGGTTAATAATGTGCTGAATATGAACAAGCTGGAATCCGGTGAAATGAAACCGGAAAATAAGCCGTTTGATTTGATTGAGCTTTTGACAGAAACAGCGAGTATCGTTGAGATGCAGGGGCAGGAATATGCCATCCATTTTCAGATGCAGATGGGGAAGCATAAATATCGTCATTTGATTGGCAGTCCGCTTTATCTGAAACAGGTTTTGCAGAATATCGGCGGCAATGCGGTGAAATATAACCGCGCAGGCGGAGCGGTCACGTTTGCTTCTGAGGATGTTGCGTATTCCGATGGGCGCGCGGTGATAAAATTCACCTGTACGGATACGGGGCGCGGCATGAGCAGGGAATTTCTCGTGCATGCCTTTGAACCGTTTTCGCAGGAAAATACGGACGCACGGACAACCTTTACCGGTACGGGGCTTGGACTTGCCATCACGAAGCAGATGGTAGAGCTGATGGAGGGCACGATTTCGCTGAAAAGTGAGCAGAATGTCGGCACAACGATTTCTGTGACGATTCCATTCCGGATAGATGTTGATTATACGGAGCCGCAAGAGGACGCAAAGCCTGCCGATGCTGCTTCTCTGGAGGGCGTGCATGTGCTGCTGGTGGAGGATAACGAGTTAAATATGGAGATTGCGGAGTTCCTGTTGAAAAAGGCAGGAATCACTGTAACAACGGCATATAACGGACAGGAGGCTGTGGATGTATTCCGTACGAAGGCGGCGGGCACCTTTGATGTCATCCTGATGGATGTGATGATGCCTGTGATGGATGGGCTGACGGCAGCAAGGGAAATCCATGCAACGAACCGTGTGGATGCGGCGGAGATTCCCATTTTTGCCATGACGGCAAACGCATTTTATGACGATGTGAGACAAAGCAGAGAGGCAGGTATGGTGGAGCACCTTTCCAAGCCCATACAGGAGCAGGAGCTGCTGGATGCCATCCGTCGGCATGTGAAACGGTGAGTGCTTATAAGAGAAAAAAGGGAAATTCCTTAACAGAAGGAGTTTCCCTTTTTGGTTATTACCAACAGCAAACCGCCCGAATCGGGGCGATAACCTCGGTTCGGGCGGTTCGGCATTTTCATATTGATGCTCTATCCGTTAGCATTTTAGCGGGTATAAAAGCATCCATTCATTACATGCTGCGAGCGCGGTACAGGAAGGTTACAATCTGCGCACGGGTACAAATGCCGTCCGGCATGAAGGAATTATCACCTGTGCCGGCGGTGATTCGCCCGGTCAACCGCTTTCTCATAGTAGCTGCCCTCCGGCACATCCATGAATGCGTCGGGCGCGGCTCCACAGGCGGCAGCGGTGGCGGCGGCGTAACAAAATATGCCGTAGCCGTTTCTCCCGCAGATAACGGCAAGGTTACACCCGATAAGACAAGCGCGGCAAAGGGCAGCGTTG
>ERZ827101.3337-NODE-3337-length-11684-cov-3.840743_pt1 | contig 11684 bp, 9 predicted proteins | sample MGYA00519869_ERZ827101 | MGnify/ENA primary metagenome ERZ827101 (study PRJEB31778, sample SAMEA3449256) | human gut metagenome | biome: human gut; feature: human-associated habitat; material: faeces | place: United Kingdom | collected 2010/2012 ...
TAAAAAAAGCACCACAATAATTCTTATTAAGAATATATTATAGTGCTTTTATTTTTATAACATAAATTAGTCTTTGCAAATAAATATTAGTTATATTTACGGCTTAAAGCATTGAGTTAACCATATTGAGTAAATATTTGCCTAACTTATCAAGTTTCTCCTGTGCATCTTCAAAACTTGTACCCTTTACACCGTAATAGAATTTCAACTTAGGTTCTGTTCCTGATGGACGGATACATACCCATACATCATCTTCTAAATCATAGTAAAGTACGTTTGACTTAGGTAAACCTGTCTTAGTTGTTTTTCCTGTTACCATATCTTTAATTACATCTTCTCTGTAATCTCTTGCTGAAAGAATCTTAAGTCCGTCAAATTCTATTGGAACGTCTTTTCTTAATTTTTCAAGAGTATTCTGAATCTTTTCAATTCCTTCTTTACCCTTTAATGTTAATGACTGTACTCCATCCATGCAATATCCATATCTTTCGTACATTTCAATCATCTTATCCCATAATGACATTCCTTTTGACTTATAATAAGCTGCTGCTTCGCAAAGTGCCATTGATGCAACTACTGCGTCTTTATCTCTTGCATGAGTTCCGATTAAGCAACCATAGCTTTCTTCAAATCCAAAACAGTAATGTCCTTTTCCTGTTGTTTCAAATTTAAGAATCTGTTCTCCGATGTACTTAAATCCTGTAAGTACTTCGATAAGATTTACTCCATAATATTTTGCAATTCCATTTGCAAGATTTGTTGTAACAATAGTCTTAATTAAAGCTCCATCTTCAGGTAATGTTCCATTTTCCTTCATCTGGCTAAGTTCATATTCTGCTAATAAGCATCCTGACATATTTCCTGTAAGTACATGATATTCTCCTGGTTTATCACCTTTTACATATACTCCAAGTCTGTCTGCATCAGGGTCTGTAGCTAAAAGTAAATCTGCTCCTACTTCATCACCGATTTTCTTTGCAAGCATAAAGCATTCATCAGCTTCAGGGTTAGGGTAACTTACTGTTGGGAAGTTACCATCAGGTAATTCCTGTTCTTTTACTACATATACATTTTCAAATCCTAATTCTTTTAATACACGTCTTACCGGAATATTTCCTGTTCCGTGAAGTGGTGTATAAACAATCTTGATATCTTTCTGCATTTCATCTATGCATTTCTGATTCTTTACCTGTTTCTTTAATTCTGCAATGTAAGAATCATCTACATTTGCACCAATCTGTATGTATAAGCCATCAGCAATTGCCTTTTCTTTATCCATTGTCTTACATGCTGAATAATCCGCAACTGCCTTAACCTCACTCATAATTCCTGTGTCATGAGGTGGTGTGATCTGTGCTCCATCTTCCCAGTAAACTTTATATCCGTTATATTCTGCCGGATTATGGCTTGCTGTCACATTAATACCTGCTGTACATCCTAAATATCTAACTGCAAATGATAATTCGGGGGTTGGTCTGAGACTTTCAAAAACGTAAGCCTTAATTCCATTTGCGCAAAGACATAAAGCTGCCTCATCTGCAAATTCAGGTGACATATTTCTTGAATCATAAGCAATTGCAACTCCCTTGCTTCCCTGTCCCATCTTATTGATGTAATTTGCAAGTCCCTGAGTTGCCTTTCTGACAACATAAATATTCATTCGGTTTGTGCCAGCTCCAATAACTCCCCTAAGCCCTGCAGTACCAAATTCTAAATCCATATAAAATCTGTCTTCAATTTCCTTTTCGTCATCTTTAATAGCCTGAAGTTCTGCCTTCGTAGCTTCATCAAAATATGGATTATTAAGCCATTCGTTATATATATCTTTATAGCTCATGATTTCTCCTCCTACTTCCTCAATCTCTTCCTACAAAGTTCGAACTTATTATAATACAAAGATACCATAAAATAAATAACAATTTAGATAAAAAAAATTTTTTTATTCCCATTTTTTCTTAAGTTGTGCTATAAATTGCTGTCTTTTTTCCTCCTGAAATTGAAATTGTTTTAGTTTCTCCTGATTTTTATCTGAACTCCATGCTTTATTTGAATTATAATAGTAATTTATAATTTTCCAAAACTTTTCTGGATACACAAAAAAACTCCATAATACACGAATTTTTTCTTTGGTCAGATTTACCTGCAAAGAATATGTATCCATGACTTCCCATGCAAGTTCTTCATCCCATTCATTTTTTTCCATTATCTTTCTTAAATATCCGTAAAAGTCATATAATTGCAATCCATATCCAAATTTTTTCATATTAATAACAATCGTTTTTCCATCTTCAAATAGAACGCTGTGATGATTAAACACTCCATGGCATACTGATTTATTAGCTATAGCCTCTTTATATAACTGCTCATATGAACTATTTTTCAGTTCCCATATTCCCTGCTCACCCTGCCTGTAATATTTGCCAATTTCCACCTGAAGGTCAAGCTCAAATTTAGACTTATTTTTCCTTTTATTAATATAATTTCTTACTTTTATTATTTCCCTATTATGTCTTTCATAGACGTTTATTATATTATCAATGTTATGTAAACCATATTCATCATTCCATAAATCGTAGGTATTTTCGGTTATGCTATGAAACTTGCCTAAATTACTAACAGATTTCATTATATCCGTCTTTAACGATATATCACACTCTCTGGCATTAAACCATTTTTTTAAGATATACGTATATCCGTCTATGCTGACCGACACATACTTGCCTTCCTTATTTGGAATAGGATAATCGCAGCACAACCCATTTTTCTCCAAATACGTACCTATCAAATTATGGGTTCCTCCCTTTTTTTCGCCATCATTATATTCCTGCAAAATATATATGTCTTTTTCCGTGACACACCCATAATTTCCCTTTGTTCTAAATATCTCCTTTAGATTAATTTCATACTGCTCTAATACAGTTAACGATTTTTCATTCATACAGCCACCTCTCAATACCATATTCTGTTTATCTGGGACTTTTTCTTTTTGTTTCAGATAGTTTCAGCTTTTTTATACTATGATATTTTTGGTTGCGATATTCCTAAGTATTAAATTCTTCAGAAGATATTTTAATTTTTTGCAGCAAATTTTTTCGTTGTCAAAACTTTATTCGCTCTATTTTTATGCATTAAATTTTAAGACTAATTCTCGTAATTTTTCATTTTCATTTAACTGAGGATTTTCTAATACCATGTCTAATAGTCTGTCAAATATATTTCCAATCTTTGGTCCCGGCTTTACACCCATTGCTATCATTTCTTTTCCGGTTATATTTAATTCTGCTGAACAGGTACACTGTTCTTCATCTACTATTTTATTAAATGTTTCTACAACATATAAATAATCATCATAACCTTTTTCACGTCCATATTCGCTTTTTCCTGCAAAATCTGCATTTACAAGTTGTAAATACAATGGATATATGTCTTTTCCTATTTTATGCACACTTCTCCTTACTTTTTCTTCACTTCGTCCATGCTCCACAGGGCGATCATCGTGGCAGGCAACAAGTCTTTTTACCAGTCCAATCGTCTTGTTATCCATTTTCAATCTGCGCATTATTTTATTTGCCTTTTCCACGCCTGCTATAGCATGTCCTTTAAAATGACTTTTCGTATCAAATGTATGTACCTCCGGTTTTGCAACATCATGAAACAATGCTGCAAATCTCATAACTCTTGTTTTTTCAACATTTTCCATTACTTTGATTGTATGTTCTCCAACATTGTACATATGATATGGAGTATCCTGTTTGCATTCCATCATTGCATCAAACTCAGGCAATACGACCTTTGTAATTCCTAAATTATATGCTTCAATTAATTTGTCAGGATTATCTGAAAGAATAAGTTTTTCTAATTCAGCACAAATTCTCTCTGCACTTATTTTTTCAAGAGTCGGTGCAAGTTTTTTTATTGCTTTCTCAGTTTTCTCCTCAATCTCAAATCCAAGCTGTGCTGAGAATCTTACTGCTCTAAGCATTCTTAAAGCATCTTCCGTAAATCTTTCTTCAGGATCATTTACACATTTAATAACCTTTCGTTGCAAATCACCTATTCCGTCAAATGCATCCACAACTCCGTATTTTGAATTATACGCCATGGCATTTATTGTGAAATCTCTTCGCTTTAAATCCTCAATCAGATTTGTTGTAAATTCAACTGACTCCGGATGTCTACTATCCTTATATTCCCCATCAATTCTGTATGTGGTAACCTCATAGCCTATATGTTTTAACATTACAGTTACCGTGCCATGCTGTAATCCCGTATCGAGAGTTCTTCTAAAAATTTCTTTTACTTTCTGTGGAAGCGCTGACGTTGTTATATCCCAATCTTTTGGTTCTCTCCCAAGTATTGTATCTCTTACACATCCGCCTACCGCAAATGCCTCATATCCGTTTTCTTCCAATTTTTTTATTATAAAATCCACATCTTTTGGAATATTCATTTTTATATCGTTATTGCATTTATATTTCATTTATACACCTTCATTCTGTCATTTGTTGTATTATCATATAAGCTATCGGTCCTAAAAATACTCCCAATAGTCCAAATATTTCATATCCAATATATATACATACAAGGCTGGTAAGAGGTCCTATTCCTGCATTATCACCTATAAGCTTAGGCTCTAAAATTTCTCTTACAAAATAGCATATTATATAAACAACAGCTATTACAAGCCCTTTTCTTACATTTCCAATTATAAAATAACCAACTGCCCACGGTATCATTATAATTCCAAGCCCAATCAAAGGAAGTGCATCTAACAGTCCCACTACAATTCCAAGTATTAAAAAATATGGATTTTTAATCAGTGCAAATCCAATACTGCACAATGTACTTGTTATAAGCATGATAACTAACTGTGCTTTTATATATGCCCTGAATATTATAGACATTTTACTTTTTATTTTGCTAAGCTCATTATAGAAAAATAGCCCTTTTATTTTTTCTTTTATATCGCTTTTTTCCACTACATAAAAATATGCCGCCATTACTGCAACTATAATCGCTGCTATAATTTCCACTGATACAATCACAACGGATTTAGAGTTTGACATTATTTTAACAAACACATTTTTCTTTGCTACTTTTGATACTTCATCCATTCCATCGCACATTGTCTGATACAAAAGTCCGTTATTTATCCTTAATCGCTTTTCCGTGTTACAGCAAATTTCTTTTATGCCACAGTCTAAATCATTTTGAAATTTAGGCCAGCTTACGACCAAATTTTGTACCTGCCCTAATAACTTGTTTATAATTAATGCTAGCAGTACAAAAATTAAAATTACTATTACTACAAGTGAAAATATTGCCGCTACCTTATAATGAAACTGCAATTTTCTATTCAAAAAATCTGATAGTCTGCACACTAACTCTCCTAAAAAATATGCTAACACAAAAGGCCAGAACAGCGGCAGCAAATATTTTATCACCAGTATAACGCCTAATGAAACCACAAATAATTTTATGCATTTTCTTATATTTTCATTTTGTAGCAACTCTTTCATACAAAACCTCACATATTCATACTATTTTCAGTATGAACATTTATGAGCTTTTTAAACTATTACGTATCTTTTTCTGCTGTAAATTTTAAGGCCTGTTCTATTATTTTAAGAGCTTCAACCATTTTACTTTCTTCTACTTCTGAATAGTTAATTATAAATTTATGGCTGAATTCTTTTCTAAATTTTTCATTAATAACTTCATCATCATATTGATAACAATAATCTGTCAGGCACGAAATGTTAATAAGTTTATCTTTTAAATACTTTTTAAAGTTTTCATCATCAATATTCTTTTTTATTCTCAAAATAAAATGAAGTCCTGAGTTTTCTTCTTCAATGGAAATCTGTGGATATATCGAAGAATTTCTTATTGCCGTAATAATTTTATTTCTGCTGTCTTTGTAATAATTTCTCATTCGGTTAATATGTCTCTCATAGTAACCACCTTTTATAAATTCTGCCAGAGTATATTGTTCAAAGCTTGAAACCGTACTCGAATAAAAATCTAATTTTTTTGTATATTTATCCATTAATTCAAATGGCAACACCATATATGCGATTCTGATTGATGGGGCAAGTGTCTTTGAAAAAGTATTCATATAAATTACTTTTTGATTTTTATCTATACTTGCCATTGTAGGTATTGGTTTTCCTGAAAATCGAAACTCACTGTCATAGTCATCTTCTATAATATATCTTTCTCCCATATTTGCCCACTCTAAAAGCTGATGTCTTCTTGCCGCAGGCATTACCTTTCCTGTAGGGAAATGATGGTTTGGTGAAATATGAACTATATTTGCATCGCTTTTTTCTAATTCATCTATACTTATTCCCTGATTATCCATAGGCAAATGTATAGTTCTTACACCATTGCTTTCATATACCATGCTTATCTTTCGATAGCCGGGATTTTCAGTGGCAATTACTGAATCTCTTCCTAAAAGCTGAACTATAAGTCCATACAAATATTCTGTTCCGGCACCAACAATTATCTGGTCCGGCGATACAGTCAGTCCTCTGAACTCACGTAAATGCTTTGCTATCGCACTTCTTAATTCCCATATTCCATTCCTTGATGGTGTCATAAGAAATGAGTTTTCCTCATCTAAAAGTTTCTGTCTCATTATTCTTGACCATGTAGCAAACGGAAAACTGTCATACCTTACATGATTCGAATTAAAATCAACTATCCACTTTACTTTATCAAGCTTATTAATTTTGTATTCACGAACATTTTCTGTTACTTCCTGATTTTCGGACATCTGATTTGTAATCTCATTTGCAAAATATCCTTTTTTCTCAACTGCGCGAATATACCCTTCTACTAAAAGCTGCGCATAGGCATTTTCTACGGTTATTACGCTTATATCATGATTTTTTGCCATATTTCTTTTTGAAGGAAGCTTCTCATCTTTTTTTATTTTTCCCGATACTATGTCATCCTTTATGCATTTGTACAAATATTCGTACAATGTGAGCGTTCCTCTTTCATTTAAATTATATGTCAGCATCTTTTCCCCTATCTGGTGTTTTAAATAATACAAATTTAGGTCTTTTCAATAATACCATAAGTGGATTATAATGTAGAAAATTGCTTTTGTAAACGGAGGAAAATATTCTATGAAAAGAATTATGACTATACAGGATATCTCTTGCATTGGAAAATGCTCTCTGACTGTTGCCTTACCCATAATTTCTGCTATGGGCGTGGAAACTGCCATTGTTCCTACTGCGGTCTTATCCACGCATACTAATTTTTCAAATTTCACATTTAGGGATTTGACTGATGATATGCCTTCGATTAAAGATGTATGGGTTAAAGAAGGTTTTAAATTTGATGCCATTTACACAGGATATATCGGAACGCCTGAACAAATTGACATTGTTTCTGATTATTTTAAAACATTTAATAATCCACATAGTTATATCATTGTAGACCCGGCAATGGCTGATAATGGGAAGTTATACACAGGCTTTGACATGGCATTTGCTAAAAAAATGACTACTATTTGCTCTTATGCAGATATTATTCTTCCGAATATATCAGAGGCCGCATTTATGACTAACACTCCATATCCCGGGGAAGACGCCTCTGTAGATGAAATTAAAGCTATGTTACTTAAACTTGCTAATCTCGGTCCGAAAATTGCAGTAATAACAGGTGTACATATTGAGCCTAATCGTTTCGGATATATTGGGTACAATACTGAAAATCAAACTTTTTTCAGTTATTCTACCAAGGAAATTTCAATTAAATCCCACGGAACCGGAGATGTATTTGCCAGCACAGTTACCGGTGCATTGATGAATAATTTTTCTATTGAAGACTCATTAAAAATTGCCGCCGATTACACCTGTAAATGTATTGAAAACACTTATAACGATAAAAATGCCGTAACATATGGAGTAAATTTCGAAGCAGAAATTCCATACCTTTTAAAACTGATTGGGAAATCAGTTTCATAAACAAGTTCTTACAATATTACAATACCCAACCAAAAATTCTCCTTTAAGCATAGGACCAATTTTCGCCTATTCGCTTAAAAGAGAATTTTTATTCTTATAAGGAAATATATTTTCTACTGTCCACCGTGGCTACATCCGCTGCATCCACTGCAACCGCTACATCCACTACATGTCTTACCATTTTTCTTGTCTTTTTTCATCGACCATACTATAAGAGCTACTATTGCTATTAATATAATAGCTACAACAATTGTTCCGATATTTTCTACTATAAACGGCATTCTAATCACTTCCTTTAAATAATGCTAGCGAAAAAGGCTTAATCGGGAAAATTAAGCCTTTCTCAGTTCTAATTATACATAATGGCTTGTTAGTTCTACCTAACTGTAAGTTAGTTTATACTAACTAAAACCAAATGTCAATAGTTTTTAGTATTATTTTACAAGTTCTTCTATAATATCTACGCACTTATCAATTCCAAGTGTTCCTGTATTTAAAGAAATGTCGTAATTATCACATACGCCCCAATCCTGGTCTGTGTAATATTTGTAATTTATTTTACGCTTTTTATCTTTTTCTCTTAAACGTTTCTCAGGTGATTTATCTGTCTCACCATATTCCTTAACAATACGCTCTGCTTTGAATTTTTCATCTGCGTGAATTAATACGTTGAAGCAGTCATCTCTGTCTTTCAAAATAAAATCGGCACATCTTCCTACTATAACACAAGGTCCCTTATCTGCTAAATCTAAAATTATCTTTCTCTGAGCATTCCATACATAATCATTTATAGATATTCCGTTCACATCTCTTCCTACAAATGCATATGAAAAAATACTCTTAGTTGGTGAATGTTCACCCTGTTCCTTAATAAACTCCTGTGAAAATCCTGTTTCTTCATGTACTTTCTCAATTATTTCCCCATCATAAAAAGGAATATTAAGTCTCTCTGCAAGTTTTCTTCCTACTGTTCTTCCGCCGCTACCAAATTCTCTACTAATTGTGATAATATTCTTTTTCATAAGCCACGTCCTCCTCGTTCATTTTATATATAAATTATATCACAATTTCGTATTTTTTGTGCAATTAATCATTACAAATTAATAAAAATAAGGCCATTCAGTTCTACGTCTGCATGGCCTACATTAAATTATTTTGATATCTTGATTTTAAACTTAGCTACTTTCCTACTTCCATCCAGCGTCTTACATGTAACTACTACCGTCTTTCCTTTTCCCTTCCTTTTAGCCTTAAAAACACCGTTCTTACTAATCATTGCATATTTCTTGTTCGATACTAACCATTTAACCTTTTTGTTCGTTGCATTTTTAGGTTTGAATGTAGCTTTCAATGATATTTTTTTACCAATCTTTATCTTCCTCTTGCCTTTAATTGCAAGTTTATTTACATATATTTTTGAATTTTTTGCAATTGTAGATATCTCAGTAGTTTTCGTTTTAGTTATCTCTTGACATTTAGTCGTTACTTGTTGCTGTGTTGTAGTTTCTATTCTACTATTTGTAATTTCTGTAGAAGATACATCTTCATTTATTTTTTCATTAACAATTACTTGATCATATGAACCATCACCATCGCTATCTTCTTTTATAATTACCCTGTCACCAGACCAATTAATCTCAATATTATTACTATCTGTGTTTACAGGATACTTTTTAACAGCATCCCCATCTTTAATAATACTAACTACAACATCTTCTTTTTTTTGTACTTTAATATTATTTGTTTGTAAATCCATAGATGCACTCATAACAGCTTCACAATAGGACTCTATGCTTATACTCTCATTATTATTTTCAAATAAAATACTATTTTCTCCATATTTAGATGGATATATCTCTGCTCCCATTTCAGATTCTGATGTTCCCACATTTACAATAGATTTTCCATCAGATTTTATATCAATTCCAGTATCTTCTCCAATCAGAGAAGTTTCAACATTTTCACTTGAGTCATTAACAATCTTAAAACTGCTATTATCACTTATGTAAAACATATCTGGTTCAGAGCTATTTTCTTCACTCTCTCCATTAATAAGAAGATTATTATTTGCTATTTGTATCCAGTCACTTTCTTCATATCCATTAATAATCCCATTATCAACTTGCATAGTTTTTCCATTTTCTTGCACTATTTCATAATTAAAGGCATTTGATGTAAATAGAAAATTATTTGTTGATACCGTATTATCGCCTTCAAGAATTGTTGATACTATATCAAAATTTTCAATATATGTAATCGAGCTCAAAAGTTGAGAAGAATTCCACTCTAATCCTGGCCACAATTCATACTTCCATTCTTTTATTTTTCCTGAATCATCTCGTTTAAAACACACATATTGTTCATCCGCGTTTTCACCTAACGCAATGTAATTACAATCATATACAAACACTTTAACTATATTATCATTTTCCTCAACTTTGTAAGGAATTAAAACATGTCCACCAGATTTTAATACTCCTTCCGGACCCTTTACTACTATGGCTATTGGATTGTTATTGTTAAGAGAAAACAATTTTGTTTTATCTATAATTTGCTGACACTTTCCTTTATTATTTTTTTCCTGCAAAGATGACTCTTTACTAAACTGATATAACCATAATGTTTGTATAAATTCATCAATTGTCATATCTAGACTTTTAGAATAAAAAACACTCTTATCCTCTTCTTTATACTGATTTGCATTTGTCGCATTACTTTTTCCAAAAGATGTAATCGCCGGATTGTTCTGATATATCAACGCCGTAGACAACGCCAATCCTTCACACATACCTCCAGAGCCCGCATTCTTTTTTATTTCATATAAATGCTTATTATAAAGTTTAGAAGAATCATATAGTCTGAAAAATAATTGTTTCGATATTGTTTCAACTGAATAATTTGAAAAACCCCATCCGTTAATAGAAGGCAAATAACCTTTCTCTAAATCTTCGTTCCTATTTTCCGATGTTTCTCCGTTATTTGTCGTCTGGTTTTCCTCTTTGCTTGTAACTTCTGTTAAATCACTTTTTTTATACAGACATATTATAGCCACACCATATTCATTGCTACATATATTAATTGAATGTACTCCTTCTGACATTTCATTCAAATTAACATGTACAGTCCCATTATAAACATACACCCATTTATCACAAACTTCTCCATCAACATAAACATAATCAACTTTTATATCTGCTGGATAAGCAAACAAAAAATGGTTTGAATTATTTATAATTTCACTTACACTATCGGGAAAATCATTCCTTATTATTTCAAAAGTACAATTATATGTAACATTATCAGCTCTAACTATATCTCTCGTAAAATATTTATCAAATTTAAAGTTTAAGTTGGTTAATAACATAATTATTACAAGAAAAAATACAACAGATCTTTTTTCTTTCACACGAATACCTCCTTCCAACAATATACGTTTATTATATCATATTTTCAAACATATACATCTCTCAAATATTCTACAATAACTCACATAACAACAAAAGAGCGACAACCGTAAATTTTAAAATTTACAATTATCGCTCAGTTACATATATCATGGAGTCATTGCGACTCTGTCAGGGGACAGCTGTCTGCCCCGAGCAAATTCTATGTAATTATATAATCTCAATTCAGTCCGACATTCTAAATCAATCTTAGTTATTGATTAACTTGTCTTCTTCATTATTCCAGCTGTAAAGT
>ERZ827101.3346-NODE-3346-length-11654-cov-4.089318_pt1 | contig 11654 bp, 6 predicted proteins | sample MGYA00519869_ERZ827101 | MGnify/ENA primary metagenome ERZ827101 (study PRJEB31778, sample SAMEA3449256) | human gut metagenome | biome: human gut; feature: human-associated habitat; material: faeces | place: United Kingdom | collected 2010/2012 ...
ATTAATTTCGTAACTATACATTTTGGGCTGCAAAAATACGAATAATATTTGAATAATCAATGCACTACATCTTTTTTTTAATTTTTAAGAGCTTATTTCCGGAAAATCATTTCATCAGAAAGATTTTTAGGTGTAGCCATCCGTACATTAAGGCTACACCCTCCCTCTCGAATGGCTACACCCATCGCACCGGATGGCTACACCCTTTTTATTTTCAGGCTTCTCCTTTTATATCTAATATGGGAGGAGTATCCACTCCGTCTTCCTGCAATCGGATAGGACCGAATGCACGTTCATATTTAGCTATATTTTCTTCAAGCGCCCTTTGCAAACGTTTGGCATGTTCGGGAGCAAGAATCACACGCGACTGTACCCCTGCTTTTGGCAACCCGGGCAATACACGCACAAAGTCGAGTACAAACTCCGAACTTGAATGTGTAATGATAGCCAGATTCGCATAGGTTCCTTGAGCCACTTCCTCTTTTAATTCTATTTGTAATTGATTATCGGGATTTTGATTTTCCATATCTTTTATTATTGATTGATTCTAATTCTTCTGCTACAAAGATACAGATTATGTTTTATAGTAAAGACAAATGCCTTGCACTCTTTTCCATAGAATGCAAGGCATACGAAAACAATTTTTTATTTGAATCCAAAGCATTTTTTTATCAATATCTGGAAAAAGCAGATATTTGAAGAAAAAACAGGAATGGATTTTAAATTATCTCAGGCTATATTAAAAGCGGTAATCAACAATAAGCAGCGAACGATAAACTCAATACATTAATTAGTGTATTCCAATTTACCGTTCACCGTTCATTATCTACCGCTCACTATCAAGAGTTAGGTGTCAATTTTTCTTTCACCTCAGTCGCTTTATCAGCTACTTTTCCGGCTACTTTGGCACCAGCCTTCACGGCTTTGTCTTTTGCTTCGACTACTGCCAGTTCGGCATCAGCCTCTATTTCATGAAGAGCATTGAACACATCATTTTTCAGTTTTTTAGCTTTCGCCGTGCGCGAAAAATGATAAACCAGCGCACCGATGGCAGAACCGATTCCAAGTCCTACCAGGAATTTTGCATTTCCACTTCCCATAAACTATTAATTTTTATATAACCACAATAAACGATACTGTCTCATTGCGAGAAATACTCCCCTCATCGGGAGCGGCTGAAGAAGGAGGCTATCCAGAGAAATAAGATCGCGCCGACAACCGAAGTAATCAGACTACCGATAATTCCGGTTGCTGCCAGTCCCAGAAGGGCAAACACCCAACCGCCCAGCACACCGCCTATAATCCCTAATAAGAGATTGACCAAAAGGCCGAATCCTCCTCCACGCATTATCTTACCGGCAAAATAACCGGCAAGGATACCTATCAAAATGTACCAGATAAAATTCATAATGCTTGATTTATATTGTTTTGATATAGGAACGCTGCAGGCACAGGAATGTTCGGTAAATAAAGAGGGAATTAACGACTATTGATAAACCGGACGCTGAAAACAGTAAAATCTGATCTGTTTTTCGAATAGACACATTGTAACACTTGGTAAAAGAGATTATCTTTGTTCAAAAGAAAATCTTAAGGCCTATGAAAAATATTAATTACAGTATAAAAAAGCAATTTAAAATATCGGACGAAGGAATCTGTTTGTTGCCCATGCTCCTTAGAGCGCTCTGTCGGCTTACTAAAAAACAGCTGTTACTACTGGAAGAAATCTATTCCAATTACTCCTCGTCCACAGAAGGGGAAATCATCACACAATCTCACCGGACGGTGAATGCAAAAAGGATCCCGACTTCTTTTTCGTATGAAGGAGGCATCACACTCGACACGGAAACATTACACTATAGCAGCCCAAGTGAGAAGTTTGCAACAACTTGGAAAAATATATTATTTCACACCATTTCTATCAGAATAATTATCGGACTCCATAAAAGTAATATGGAACCGTCCGAGTGGAGAGAAATCATTCACCAGAACACATATCAGAAATTTCACCGCAAACATAGAAGACGATTGCCATTATCATTCCGTGAACGGTATACACAATACAAAAACAAGGTTTCCGACGCATTCAACCAAGACGCTCCAAAGTAAACCGGCTTCTATCGGGGGAACACATTACCCAACCTGAACAAAGTAAAGGCAATAGAATGAATTTAATAATAATGACAGCAGCACAGATTGTACATTTTTCACATTAACACATTTAAATCAATTATATCATGGAATTAAAAAAGAAAGAGAATATAGGTTGGATTGACCTGTTAAGGGTACTCGCCTGTTTCTTTGTTGTTTTCTCGCATAGTTGCGATGCATTTATCGGCCAATTTGATGCCAATCGGGAATCGTTCTTAACAGGAGTGTTTTTGGGAAGCCTGATGCGCCCGTGTGTTCCCATTTTTGTTATGATGACCGGAGTATTGCTATTACCCGTACAAACCGACATGGCAGCGTTCTATAAGAAAAGGATAGGACGCCTGATCCCTCCAATGATTTTCTGGTCACTAGTCTTGCCTGTTTTGTATTTCATATATCTGAACTATATCAATCCCGATACTCAAAATCCACTGATCTCGATGCCAGATCACAGTCTTGAAGCTTTATGGTTCAAACTATATACATTTATATTTAATTTCAATTTTGACACAGTCCCGTTGTGGTATCTTTATATGTTGATTGGGTTATATTTGATAATGCCTATTATCAGCGGTTGGTTGGAAAAAGTTTCAAAGAAGGAACTAAAATTATTCTTAGGCATTTGGGGAATCAGCCTGATTGCTCCGTATGTAAAAATGTTCGCTCCAGCACTAGGCTATCAGGGCAATTACGGGAATATGGGTCTATGGGGAGTATGTGACTGGAATGACTATGGTAGTTTTTATTATTTCTCCGGTTTTATCGGATATCTTCTGCTAGCTTATTATCTCACAAAATATCCACTGAAATGGAGTTGGAAGAAACTATTGAGTATTACCATCCCAATGTTTCTGACAGGATACCTGATCACATCTTATGGGTACGTCATCACACAAAATTACTTCCCGGGAAATTATGCTTATCTGGAAATTGTATGGTACTTTGCAGGTATCAACGTATTTATGATGACCTTCCCGGTTTTTGTAATCGTACAGAAGATAAAAGTACCTTCAAACCACAGATTATCACACATGGCATCACTCGCATTCGGCATTTATCTGAGCCATTATGTATTTGTATTCATTGCTTACGATTTACTGGATACAGAGTTGCTGCCGTATACTGTACGAATTATTTGTATGGCCTGTATTGTATTCCTGACATGTTACGCCATCGTTTGGCTAATGTCAAAAAGCAAATTGACCAATCGCTTCATCCGGTAACGTAACATAAACTAAAAAAAAGAGCAATCACCTTTACGGCAATTGCTCTTTTTCAGCTATAGTCAATTGAATTGTATTATTCTACTTCATTATAGTCAAGCACTGTCTTCTTATTAGCCAGAATACGATCGTATTCTTCTTTAGAACCTACAATGATCTTGTCAAACTCGCGAAGACCTGTACCGGCCGGAATCAAATGACCGCAAATTACATTCTCCTTCATACCTTCCAACTTATCTATCTTACCATTGATAGCAGCCTCATTCAGTACCTTAGTTGTCTCCTGGAAAGAAGCGGCAGACATGAAGCTTGAAGTTTGCAATGCGGCACGAGTAATACCCTGAAGAATCTGGGTAGAAGTTGCAGCAACAGCATCACGCACCTCAACCGGTTTAAGGTCACGGCGTTTCAGCATACTGTTTTCGTCACGCAACTTGCGGGCTGTGACAATCTGACCGGCTTTCAGGTTTTCAGAATCTCCGGCATCTACAACCACTTTCTTACCCCAAATGCGGTCGTTCTCTTCCATGAACTCGAGTTTGTCCACTACCTGCTGTTCAAGGAAGCGTGTATCACCCGGTTCGTCAATAGTCACTTTACGCATCATCTGGCGAACAATGATCTCAAAATGCTTATCATTGATCTTCACACCCTGTAAACGATATACGTCCTGAACTTCATTCACGATATATTCCTGTACAGCCGTAGGACCTTTAATAGCCAAAATATCAGCCGGAGTCGTAGCACCATCGGACAATGGAGTACCTGCACGAACGTAGTCATTCTCCTGTACCAGAATCTGCTTAGACAGCGGAACAAGGTATTTCTTCACTTCACCGGTCTTAGATGTAACGATGATTTCGCGATTACCGCGTTTCACTTTACCCATAGTAACCTCTCCATCGATTTCGGATACGACGGCAGGATTCGACGGGATACGGGCTTCAAACAACTCAGTAACACGGGGAAGACCACCGGTAATATCACCAGCCTTACCCACAGCACGCGGAATCTTAACGATTACCTCACCTGCTTTCACCTTTTGGCCGTTTTCGATCACTACGTGTCCACCTACAGGTAAATTATATGTACGGATAAGATCACCATCTTCGGTCAGGATGTGGGCCGAAGGAACTTTAGTCTTATCTTTAGACTCAATAATAATAATTTCTCGAAGTCCGGTCGCTTCATCCGATTCAATCTTATAAGTAACATTTTCAATGACACCCTCAAACTCAATCTTACCGGTAGCTTCGGTTATGATAACAGCGTTGAATGGATCCCATTTCGCAATCAGTTTACCTTTTTCTACCACTTCACCATCGGCTACATAAAGTGTAGAACCGTAAGGAACGTTATGGGTAGAAAGTACAATGCCTGTATTGACATCAATGAAACGAACCTCAGCCAAACGACCTACTACCACTTTGGCAGCCTCACCAGTTTCGTCCACAATATCTACCGTACGGAGTTCTTCAAATTCCAAACGGGCATTATTTTTAGCAACAATACTTGCATTGGCCGCAATGTTGGCAGCCGTACCACCAGCATGGAATGTACGCAATGTCAACTGTGTACCCGGTTCACCGATAGACTGAGCGGAGATTACACCGACAGCCTCACCTTTCTGAACCATATGGTTCGTAGCCAGGTTACGACCATAGCACTTCGCACAAACACCCTTCTTCGATTCGCAAGTCAATACCGAACGAATCTCAACGCTTTCAATCGGAGATTCCTGAATCTTCTTGGCGATATCTTCTGTAATTTCTTCACCACCGGCAACCAGTAATTCACCGGTCTGAGGATGAATAATATCGTGTACGGATACACGTCCGAGGATACGTTCGTACAGAGTAGCAATAACTTCGTCATTGTTCTTGAGGTCAGTACAAACCAGTCCGCGAAGCGTACCGCAGTCTTCTTCATTAATAATCACATCGTGCGAAACGTCAACCAGACGACGAGTCAAGTATCCCGCATCGGCAGTCTTCAAAGCGGTATCGGCCAAACCTTTACGGGCACCGTGAGTAGAGATAAAGTACTCCAACACAGAAAGTCCCTCTTTAAAGTTAGACAAGATAGGGTTCTCGATGATCTGACCACCTTCAGCACCTGCCTTCTGCGGTTTTGCCATCAAACCACGCATGCCGGAGAGCTGACGGATCTGCTCTTTAGAACCACGGGCACCGGAATCAAGCATCATGTACACAGAGTTGAAACCCTGATCATCTGAAGAAATAGTCTTCATCAAGATATTAGACAATTCAGAGTTTACATGTGTCCAGATATCAATTACCTGGTTGTAACGTTCATTATTGGTGATGAAACCCATATTATAGTTATTAATCACCTGCTCTACCTCTTCATAACCTCTCTGAACGAGTGTCTCTTTCTCTTTCGGGATAATGATATCACCCAAGTTGAATGACAGACCACCCTGAAAAGCCATCTTGTAGCCTAAATTTTTAATTCCATCAAGGAAGTCAGCAGTCCGAGCAACACCACAAGCTTTGATTACAGCACTAATAATGTCACGCAATGATTTCTTTGAAATAATAGTATTGATGTATCCGACTTCAGGCGGAACTATTTCGTTCACAATCACACGACCTACTGAAGTCTCACGCATTACATCAACGATATTTCCATTTTCGTCAAGGTCTTTTACGATAACCTTCACCGGAGCGTGAATATCTACTTTGCCTTCATTGTAAGCTATCAACGCTTCTTCGGGTCCATAGAATGTGAGTCCTTCACCTTTTGCTCCTTTACGGAGTTTGGTGATATAGTACAAACCAAGCACCATATCCTGTGAAGGGACAGTAATAGGAGCACCATTTGCAGGATTCAAAATATTGTGAGAAGCCAGCATCAACATTTGTGCTTCAAGTACTGCCTCGTTGCTCAAAGGCAAGTGAACAGCCATCTGGTCACCATCAAAGTCGGCATTGAACGCTGTACATGCCAACGGGTGCAACTGGATAGCCTTACCTTCGATCATCTTAGGCTGGAAAGCCTGAATACCCAAACGGTGGAGTGTCGGAGCACGGTTCAACAATACTGGATGACCTTTCATTACGTGTTCAAGAATATCCCAGATCACCGGTTCCTTACGGTCCACGATCTTCTTAGCAGACTTCACGGTCTTTACGATACCTCGCTCGATCAACTTACGGATAATGAACGGCTTGTACAGTTCGGCAGCCATCAGTTTAGGAATACCACATTCATGCATTCTCAACTCCGGGCCAACAACAATTACCGAACGGGCCGAATAGTCAACACGCTTACCCAACAAGTTTTGACGAAAACGTCCTTGCTTACCTTTCAGGCTGTCAGACAAAGACTTCAACGGGCGGTTGGCATCAGTCTTAACTGCACTGGATTTACGTGAATTATCAAACAGTGAATCGACAGATTCCTGAAGCATACGTTTCTCATTACGGAGAATCACCTCGGGAGCCTTAATCTCAATCAATCGTTTCAAACGATTGTTACGGATAATCACACGACGATAAAGATCGTTCAAATCGGATGTAGCGAAACGCCCTCCATCCAACGGAACCAACGGACGAAGTTCGGGCGGAATTACCGGTACAATACGTACAATCATCCATTCAGGTTTATTACGCCCACGTGATGCACGGAATGATTCTACCACCTGAAGACGCTTCAAAGCCTCATTCTTACGCTGTTGCGAAGCATCGTTTCCGGCACGGTGACGCAACTCATACGATAATGCATCAAGATCGAGACGGGCAAGCAGATCATAGATCGCTTCGGCTCCCATTTTAGCAATAAACTTGTTGGGGTCTGTATCTTCCAGATACTGATTATCTTTAGGAAGAGTATCAAGAATATCCAAGTATTCTTCTTCTGACAACAGATCAAATTCGGCGATACCGTCTTCAGCTTTCACACCCGGCTGAATGACAACATAGCGTTCGTAGTAAATGATAGAATCGAGTTTCTTGGTGGGGAGTCCCAACAAATAACCGATCTTATTAGGCAGCGAACGGAAATACCAGATGTGAGCTACAGGCACGACAAGCTGGATATGTCCCATACGTTCGCGACGTACTTTCTTTTCAGTAACTTCCACACCACAACGGTCACAAACAATACCTTTATAACGGATGCGTTTATATTTACCGCAATGGCATTCGTAGTCTTTGATCGGGCCGAAGATACGCTCGCAGAACAAACCGTCACGCTCAGGTTTGTATGTACGATAGTTGATGGTTTCAGGCTTTAAAACTTCACCACTCGAATTCTCAAGGATTTCCTCAGGAGAAGCCAAACCGATAGAGATTTTCGAGAAATTACTCTTTATCTTGTTATCTTTTCTAAAAGCCATAAATTTATTTAATTGATAATTGACAATGGAAAATTGAAATTGAAAAACTGAAAACCGATAATTGAGAATGGTAACTTGCATTATCCACTCTCAATTATCAATTATCCATTATTCTAAGTTGATGCTCAAGCCCAAACCTCTCAACTCGTGCAGCAATACGTTCAGTGACTCGGGGATACCCGGAGCAGGCATCGGTTCACCCTTCACGATTGCTTCATAAGCCTTGGAACGTCCTACAACGTCATCAGACTTGATAGTCAGGATTTCCTGCAGAATGTGTGCGGCACCGAACGCTTCGAGTGCCCAAACTTCCATTTCTCCGAAACGCTGACCACCGAACTGTGCCTTACCACCCAACGGCTGTTGCGTAATGAGTGAGTACGGACCGATGGAACGTGCGTGCATCTTGTCTTCAACCATGTGACCGAGCTTCAGCATGTAGGTCACACCTACCGTAGCCTGCTGCTCGAATGCTTCACCGGTACCACCATCATACAGCGTTGTCTTGCCGTAGCGAGGCAAGCCGGCCTTATCGGTCCATTCGTTCAAATCATCCAAAGATGCACCGTCAAAGATAGGAGTGGCAAACTTCACGCCCAGGTTTTTTCCGGCGCGCCCGAGAACGGCCTCGAATATCTGACCGATGTTCATACGTGAAGGCACACCCAACGGATTCAGCACGATGTCTACCGGAGTACCGTCAGCAAGGAACGGCATGTCTTCCTGGCGTACCACACGGGAAACAATACCCTTGTTACCGTGACGACCGGCCATCTTGTCACCGACACCAATCTTACGTTTCTTGGCAATGTATACCTTGGCCATCTGAATGATACCTGCGGGCAACTCGTCACCGATAGTGATGGCGAACTTCTTGCGTTTCAGCTCGGCATCGAGTTCCTTGTACTTCTTGATGAAGTTCATCACCAATGCACGAATCAGTCCGTTGGTATGTTCATCCTTCGTCCAGTTGCTCAACTGAACAGCGGTGAAGTCCAAATCGCTGAAGTCGGAAGCAGAGAATCTGGCGCCTTTGGAAATAATGTCGGCACCCATGTAATCCTTCACACCTTCCGATGTATAATTTTCTGTAAGCTTCAGCAGCTTGTTTATCAACACTTTCTTGAGGTCACCAATCTTAGCGTCGAACTCATCGTCAATCTTCGGTAACAGAGCCTTGTCGGCCAGCTTGGAGCTGCGGGTCTTGACAACACGGGAGAACAGACGCTTACCGATAACAACACCCTTCAAAGAAGGAGAGGCTTTCAAAGAAGCATCCTTCACATCACCGGCCTTGTCACCGAAGATGGCACGGAGCAGTTTCTCTTCCGGAGAAGGATCCGATTCACCCTTCGGAGTAATCTTACCGATAAGGATATCACCCGGTTCGATGCGGGCACCCACACGAACAATACCGTTTTCGTCAAGGTCTTTAGTCGCTTCCTCACTTACGTTAGGAATGTCAGAGGTCAACTCTTCCATACCACGCTTAGTTTCACGAACTTCCAAAGAATATTCTTCTACGTGTACAGAGGTCAAAAGATCCTCACGAACCACACGTTCGTTCAGTACGATAGCATCCTCATAGTTATAGCCCTTCCACGGCATGTAAGCAACCAGCAGGTTCTTACCCAGTGCAAGCTCTCCGTCTTCGGTTGAATAACCTTCCGTCAGGATTTGACCTGCAGTCACGCGCTGACCCTTCTCGCAAATCGGACGGAGGTCAATCGTCATGTTCTGGTTGGTACGGCGCCACTTCGGGATATTATATTCTTTCAATGCAGGCTCGAAGCTTACGAACTCTTCCTCCTCCGTACGGTCGTACAGAATACGGATAGTCGTTGCATCCACGAATTCAACCACACCGTCACCCTCGGCAGTAATCTGCGTACGGGAATCGCGTGCCAGCTGGCGTTCGATACCGGTACCTACAATCGGAGCTTCGCTCTTCAATAAAGGAACAGCCTGGCGCATCATGTTTGATCCCATCAATGCACGGTTGGCGTCATCATGCTCCAAGAACGGAATCAAAGAAGCCGCAATAGAAGCAATCTGCTGGGGAGATACGTCCATCAATTCCACCTCGGAAGGAGGAACCACCGGATAGTCGGCATCCTGACGGGATTTTACTTTATCACGTACAAAAGTACCGTCATCGTTCAAAGGAGCATTACCCTGAGCAATAATCTTGGCTTCCTCTTCTTCTGCGGTGAGGTAAACCAAACCTTCGTCAGAAAGATCAACCTTACCCTCTGCCACCTTGCGGTACGGAGTTTCAATGAAGCCAAGCTCGTTGATTTTCGCGAACACACAGAGTGAAGAAATCAAACCGATGTTCGGACCTTCAGGAGTCTCGATAGGACAAAGACGTCCGTAGTGAGTATAGTGTACGTCACGAACCTCGAAGCCTGCACGCTCGCGTGACAGACCGCCGGGGCCCAGAGCAGACATACGGCGCTTGTGAGTAATCTCGGCTAGTGGGTTGGTCTGGTCCATGAACTGTGACAAAGCATTCGTTCCAAAGAATGAATTGATAACGGAAGAGATTGTCTTGGCGTTAATCAGGTCAATCGGAGTAAAGACTTCATTGTCACGGACGTTCATACGCTCGCGGATAGTACGCGACATACGTGCCAGACCGATGGCAAACTGATTGGACAACTGTTCGCCCACTGTACGCACACGACGGTTGCTCAAGTGGTCGATATCGTCCACATCCGCTTTCGAGTTAATCAACTCGATGAGATATTTGATAATTTCGATAATATCTTCCTTGGTAAGGACACGCACGTCCATATCGGTCGTCAAGTTCAACTTTCTGTTGATACGATAACGGCCTACATCACCCAGGTCATATCTCTTCTCTGAGAAGAACAGGTTATTGATAACCTCGCGTGCACTGGCATCATCGGCAGGGTCTGCATTACGCAACTGGCGGTAGATGTAGAGTACAGCTTCTTTTTCCGAGTTACTCGGATCCTTCTGCAGAGTATTATATATGATAGAATAGTCAGACTGGTTCGGTTCTTCCTTGTGTACGAGGATATTCTGAACGCCCGACTCTAATATAATGTCAACATGTTCCGGCTCGATTACAGTTTCACGGTCAATAACGACTTCGTTACGCTCGATGGAAACAACTTCACCGGTATCTTCGTCTACAAAATCCTCAATCCATGTTTTCAACACACGTGCGGCCAACTTACGTCCCACCATCTTCTTGAGGTTCGTCTTGTTCACCTTCACGTCTTCCGCCAAATTAAAAATCTCGAGAATGTCCTTGTCATTCTCAAATCCGATGGCTCTCAGCAAAGTGGTAACCGGCAATTTCTTCTTACGGTCAATGTACGCATACATGACGTTGTTGATGTCGGTGGCAAACTCAATCCACGAACCCTTGAACGGGATGATACGGGCTGAGTACAACTTGGTACCGTTGGCATGTACGCTCTGTCCGAAGAATACGCCCGGTGAACGGTGAAGCTGGGATACAACCACACGTTCCGCACCGTTGATGACGAATGTTGCCTTATCCGTCATGTAAGGAATAGGACCGAGGAACACGTCCTGAATGACCGTGTCAAAATCTTCGTGGTCGGGGTCGGTACAATATAATTTCAATTTTGCCTTCAAAGGCACGCTATATGTAAGCCCTCGCTCTATACATTCATCAATGGTATAGCGCGGCGGATCAATATAGTAGTCCAAAAACTCAAGAACAAAATTATTTCTTGTATCGGCAATGGGGAAGTTTTCAGCAAATACTTTATACAGTCCCTCGTTCTTACGTTTCTCGGGTGGGGTGTCCAGTTGTAGAAAGTCTTTGAATGACTTCAATTGTACTTCCAGAAAATCCGGATATTCAAGCGGATTCTTAGTCGAAGCAAAATTAACTCTTTGATTTACAGTATTTGAAGACA
>ERZ827101.3355-NODE-3355-length-11625-cov-16.366811_pt1 | contig 11625 bp, 11 predicted proteins | sample MGYA00519869_ERZ827101 | MGnify/ENA primary metagenome ERZ827101 (study PRJEB31778, sample SAMEA3449256) | human gut metagenome | biome: human gut; feature: human-associated habitat; material: faeces | place: United Kingdom | collected 2010/2012 ...
TTCTTTCCGGCATCACATCCAGCAGGAACATCGCATAGCTGCGCCAGGTATGATGAGGCGGCTTCGTGATACGCTTACGCAGGGCAAAATAGGCACCGCTCTCATTGGCATAAAGCGCCCCGCTGGCAGCACCCGACACCCGCTCACACATCCTGGCCCAGGTTTCCGGCTCCAGAACATGGTAAAGCCACAGCCCCTTACGCTGTTCCGGGCCAAAAGGCTCACAGACACGCATGTTGCGTAACGGCACGCCAGCACGGTACATCAGGTCATACAGGGGATTGTAGATGGCACAGGTTCTGGCGTTATATATCCAGATATCGCGGGCTTTCCAGTCATATAACGGATACATGGTGTAATAAAACCCTTCAGGCGACGCTGTGGTCCAGGGTTTATCATCTGCATATCTCAGTTTGCGCTGAGATACCAGTCCCATAAAGCGATTGAGCGATTCATCAGCACGGACACCAGTCAGTATTGCCACTCCACACCGGTTATCGGCAAACCAGGAAGAAAATGCCGGAACAAATTCTTCAAACGTCATGGCATACCGGTAAAAGGGAAAATACGCCATATCCGTAATGGCCTCTTCCGGTGGCTGACGAACCCAGGTCACCCCAGGCTCCCAGCATATCCACTCCGGCTGAAACTGAGAGACACCGTTTACCGTGGTCAGGGGAAGCGCCACCCAGTAAAAGGTCTCCGTTACATCCCGGTACATCTCCTGCATCTTCTGAATGTGCTCAATAGTGCATTGGTACTGAGCTTCCCAGTCAATGAACAGTACAGAGAAACGACGTTTTTTGCTGCGGGCCACACCGGCCACAAGATGGAAAAGCACACTGGAGTCCTTACCACCGGAAAAAGACAGGCATACCGACGGAAATGTGTCAAAAATCCACTCAATGCGGGCGGTTGCTGCACGCAGAACATTTTCTCCGGTAAGGATTTTTTCAGTTAAAAACGTATCACTCATTTTCCTGATTTTATTCAGAATAATTCTGTTTGTGCATTAAAATGAATACCATTAATGACATCTCCACCATTTTAAATAAAATAACACATTAAGCCTTCAGTAAAAAGCAGATTGTTTTCCTGAAAGCCCGGAGGATTAAAGGGGCGGGTGATAATCCTTAATTTGTTTCATTCTTAGCTAAACTAACGGTGCTACTGTCAGAAATGTTTCTCTCCCCCAATTTGGTAGATATTCACTGACTGCAATTCCAGTGATGCGGATCCTGTCTGAGATTTTACGAAATTGATCTTTCCAGTCTGCTGGCTATTTCTGAATTTGCAAGCCTTTACAGGCTACACTATACGCGAAACTCGATCTAACTTCTCCGCCGCCAGAAAAGGAAGTTACCAATTTCATCATCCGGTACATACTCCAGAACATCTGCCAAAAGCCCCTCGTGTGTATCTTTCCTTCACCAACTTCTGATGTAACAAATCTCAGAAAACAATTCGTGGAGTAACCCTAAAAATACATCAACACCGCTTCCTGAATACTGCATTACATACAGAAAAATAATAATACCAGTTCTGGCCTATCTGGCACTCATTATATTTAATGTTTTTACTGTGTTACTTTTTCTTCCTTAGCGTGGTTTTACCGTCAATTATTCCTCCGGCACGAATGGATAATGAATCATAAATCACACAACCTTTTATATATCCATTCTCTAAAACGACAATGTCACTCGCGGTTATTTTTCCTTCGGATCGCCCATCAGTAATCAAATATCTTGTAACTATATTACCTTTAACCACTCCATTTTTAATTATTTTTATCGTCCCATCAATAACACTAATATCTCCGTTAACCCTCCCCAGAATATAAACCATACCATCCGCAATAACATTTCCATTTATTGCCATATTACTGGCAATAAACGTTGTATTCTTAGACAAGCCATCATAAAAAACCGAATCATCTCCTGATTCGCCGTTTTCATTAAGAAAACTGGCAATTGTAAGATTATTGTCAGCAACTTCATTGTGAGAAGAATGAATATCAACAATAATCGTTTCTTTCTGATTTTCTCTATAACTCTTATGTAATGCCTTTATCTTGCTAAACATATTAACACGCCAGTGTATCGTAAAAAATAAAATAGCAAAAACAGTAAATATAACGGTTCGTCGATATGCATAAACAGCATAAGAAGAAATCCCAAAGAACCAGAAGAGACAGCCTAGCCAGAAAAAGAAACCCAAAATCATTATTCTCTGTTGAAGAAAAACCCATTATTGTGTAATCTTTTATCGCCTGCCATTTTTATCCTGAAAAGCGATTTGCATTATAAAACACTCACAAAAAGAGTTATATTTTCTACTGAAAAAGTTATCAGATTTTTGGATACCCAGTCCCTCCAATAATGCAGCATTCTGACTCTACAAGGTTTTGTTTCGGCCTTTGCCCCGACAGCAAACATACTGACAAGAGTCGCAGCCTCACATCCCTGAAGCCGCAACGCTGAAATAAGCACAAAAGCTGAATATAAAATGCATATCACCTCCGGATTGTATCTGATTTATGTTTCAGTAATCCAAACACACCAATCATACAATAATGAGACATATCCGAAAAACAGAACCTGTTTTTTCAACTTGACGCCACCACCCTGTATTTAATATATTATATTAAATCCCCAAGCCCCTAAACCGGAAACGCTTTCTGAAATGAAATATATATTCAAAAGAGAGTACAAAAATTATAGATCGTCCTCATTAGCAATCTGAAATACCATACTCAGTGTAATCTCCATAGCCCTGGCACACCTTTTCCTGAATTAATCTTTTCCACAACACCAAGCGACTGAAGAACCTCCAGATACAGGCGAGTCTGGTATATCGTCAATCCAACAGCATCAGCAACTTCGCGAGTTCTGAAAGTTTCCTTTTCCCCTGAATTCTTCTGATACATCATATACTCAACAATCTCCTTATGTATATCTTTCACTTTTTACACAAGCTCCACTCCAATACTTTAACTACTACGTCAGTATCCGGATAACGAAAAAACTGCCCCCCGAAAAATAATGAAACAATCCGTCACCCATGTTTTTCACAACAATTATACAATACAGACTCTCCCTTACAGCAACAACAGGATCTGTACATCATCTCCGTTTCAGGATAATCCTCCGGCATGAAGGACACAACCCTCACGTTTTTATTCCAGACATAAAAACCCTGAGAGAATGTATTGAACTAAAATTCAATCTGCGTAGCAGAGACAGTCGTCGACGATAAGCCTTTTTCGACAGGCTAATTCTCACCTCTGCAGAAGGCTTCTCCTGCAAACACATTAAAGCATATTTCCAGAATTCATTAATGCGCTCTCCAGTATTTCTTATTATCCTTTTATTCTCTACTTTTAGGGCACAACACAGGAATTCTGAAACCGAATCCCGCGATAACTCTCCATTTAACCAGATAACATTGTCCCCTGAAAGAAGTCTTAATGAATATATATGAGCCGGGCATAACACAATCAGCTTAATTTCATAGCGCTTCTTCAGCCATTGTATTAATCTCAAATAGCGCCACCATCCAATCCGGATACTACTACTGAGACAAAGAATCAATATATCACCTGGTGTAAACCGGATTCCTGTTCTGACTTTTATTCCCCTGACAAACTGCTCTGCCAAAATTAACTCAACACCCGTCACTTCATAAGAAACAACTCCAGCCAACCATATATTTATTTCTGAACACCACGAATGGCTGACAGGATATACATCTTTCTGTCCCTGCATTTATTACCTAATAAAAAATTAAAGGTAAGCCACTGTTAATGCCACCCCACTCTGATAAGTTCCACTTTGTTTCACACCATTTAAAAATGCATCAAATTGAAACCCATCAGATATTAACTTATTTATAGGAAACAAAACTACCGAATCCCTGAATGTTATGTCTTTATTCACTAAAGCATTAACTGATGTTATCCTGACCCATGCATCCGTTGCTGTTCCTAACCAGTTACCTAATCCCTGATTATTCAACGCCCCTGAAGCCAGTGTAATCCTGGCATTAGAATACTTTCCTGAAGTAGCAAAGACACGACACTCAGGTTTTGATGGTTCTGCAGCTTTAACAACAAACGTTCTTTTAGCACTTCTTTCACCTAAAGTAACGCTTCCCATATAAACATCCCTTGTCACAACACCATCCACATATATTGCTATATCACACGTACCACTGAATACTTTTGCAGAAAAACGTGTATCACCATATTCAGCGCCTCCTGCAAATGCAGAGATAAAATACAGAGGAAAAACCATAACTCTTTTAATATAATTCATATATCACTCCAGATGAAATATAGCTTAGGAATCATCACTAATTGATAGTCAGCCTTATATTAATCACACCATTTTTGATTCCATACCAACCTGGTGATGCAACAGCCCTGACTTCACAATATTCACCACCAATGTTATACGTACCATCGCATCCTTTTACCGAAGCCCCATTCTTATAAACTTCAATATACGGTGCAACTTCTCCTGACTTTATTATACTTACTGTCCCTTTTCCGGTGTTACCATTGTCCACCGTAAATAATCTTTTCGTTTCACCCGGGCGGAGATCAATTTTGTCCTGAACATCTAATGTTATTGATTCACGACTTCCTATATAAGGACGAAATATGCTCATTTGCATATACTTACCATTATGCGTATCCGCGTAGCTGTAGCGAATACCTTTATAATCCGAATCGTATCTCTCATTAACTAACATCGATGCATTTAAGCCAATATCATCAACCATTACAGCCTCAACATTGTATCCACTCCAGCAGGTGCTACTGTTCAACCACATCGATGTGATTTTGCTAACCATCCTAGTAGTTAACGATTCTCCTTCTTTCAAAACTACGCCAGGCATACGATCGTAACTATAAGAATGATGTATACATACTGCTGGATCATCAGTACCTTGACTTAACACTGTATAACGCCATCCCGGAGGAACCGTCCACGTAACATCACACGATTGACCTATCCTGAACCACCCATTAATTACGCATTGTGCTTTAAAAGCAAAACGCACTGGTTTACTTGTTTCACGATTAACAGTCAATTTTGATGCCTCTGTAACACAGCTGACAAAAAATAACAGAAATAACGATTTTACAAAATTGCGCGACAACATGATTTTCCCCAGGTTATGCAGGATATACAACATTAAACCGAACGGTAACCGCCCCCTCTCCCCAACCAGAATTAGCAAACATCTTAGTTACAGGTACCAGAACACACTCTCTGTATTGTTGAATGGCATCACAAAAATGGGAGCCTCCTGTCAGGTAAATTATCTGGGCATTAGTATCAACCAGCCAGAAAAGGGGCTTTGCTCCCCTTCCACTGTTACTCAACGATACCGCAACCTGATAGCCATTACTCTGTAATCCACCACCAATATTCTGAGCAGTTAATGCGGTACGCACTGCTCCTGTACAATTTATGGATACCGGAAAGCTGCTATACTTTTTCTCCCCCGGCTCCATAGTCAAAAAATAATCACTCCTGACACTAATGTCGCATGTCGGACGGGGATTAGAAACCGTTATATCTACTGCCGTTTCGGCTGATGCGGCAGCCTGAGAAAAACCAGAAAAAAGAACAAAATAAATATAAACTCCCCATCTGCACACTATTTTTCGGAAGTGACGTCTGCTCATTCTTATTTCCTTTTTTATGCCGGATATATAACAGTAAATCTGATTGCTACTGAGCCAGCCCCCCAGGGTGAATTTTCATTAACTCTGGTTCCGGGCCTCAAAGAACACCTTCTTACGAGACCTGTTGATGAACAAAATGCGTCACTCTCCAGCCCACGTAAATAGATACGTGATGAATTATACTTTAGCCAAAAAAATGGCCCTTTATCTGTTCCGGCATTTGGCATAGGAATAGCAACCCGTTGTCCATCGTTATTCAGAACACCATCTAGATTTTTGGCCATAATTGCTGTCTTCATATTAACCGGACAATTAATTACAATATCTAAAGGAGGATGGTCATCTTTATTTCCCAATGGTAAATCACCTAGATTATATGTATTATCTACAATTAAATTACAGGTTGATGGCTGCGCGCTGATAGTAAACTTAATTTCTGCTGATTCTTTTGCTTCGCTAATTGAGGAAAATATTACCAATCCTCCAAACAACACCTTTAAAGCCGTCTGGTACTTCATAGCTCCTCCCTATCTGTTCTGCATTATCCATTCCATCTATCAGTTCTGGTTCTATTTCTGTAATTCAAAGGTTTCATTCGCCCCCCAGTCATTAACAGCCTCTACAGCAATACTGCCATTGAGAACACGATTCCCCAGACTGGCTTTACCAAACGGTTCAAGAATGGCCAGTGCATTTTGTTCTGTTTCAGACAACTTCAGTGATTGACCATTAACCTTAATACCCACAACGGCAAAATAATAAGGTGTCGGATTACTCAGAAACGTTCCTTCACCGAGACGAAGCACTTTTATCTTCTTCTCTGCATCTTTTCTTCCTTTGATAAGAGACTCTGGTCGATAAAACAGTTTAACCCGAGTATTTACAGCAACCGACAATACATTCCCTTCTGCATTTTCTGGCTTAGGTGGTATTTCCTGCACATTCAGCCAAAACAATGACTCTCTGTCTGTTGGCAAAGGGGTCTCTGTTTTTATAATTCGAATAATCTGTTTCTGTTTTGTTCCGGCTTTAAAAAATGGCGGTGCCGGAACCATATACACACCACTGCCCTGGTTACTGTTATCTATCCACACCTGTCCACCATAAGTATCATCTGCATTATTTGTCACTTCAAAAGAAACATTCCTTTTTCCTTCTTCATAAATGAAACGTGTTCCATTCAGGACAAACGCAGCCATGGCATTACTGCATAATATCATTGCCAGAAAAGAAATAATCCCTCGCTTTACTAACTTACTCACAATTTACCTCCTGCACTCTGGTTGCACTTGGGGTGATCCCCGACATTGAAAAACGACATTGATTTCCCATCCCCATATCAACCACAACAGCTTTGGGCTCACTCAGTAAACTCATCATCAGAACACCATTTCCGGCAACAGTACCAACATTTAACCCCATTTCTGTTTTTGCTGTTCCACCATCCAGTAACTGACCATCACGCGCCCGTATCTGAAGAATGTAGCGTTGCACATAATTCGCACCAAACTGACGATAAACAACAGCACCCTCTGTCGGAACAACGTTGTAAGATGTTGTCTGTAGTTCAAGATCATCCGGAACATTATCCATATCAATATTAATGCGATTCAGAGAATAGTCAGACAACCCTACAACCGTGTTTCCTTTACTGTTCGTCGGTAATGAATTATTAAAACTCACACCGGATACCTCAGGAATACTCACAATGCCAATCGTATTCCCGGATTCTTTTGTCATCAAAAAACCACTTTCCCGAGTTCCCAGTATTTGTCCACTCAATGAGCCAGATACACTTGTCCGCTGACGCGACTGCTCAAGCCCAAAGTTAGTTTGTACGGTGTCGAACGCATACCCCATACCAGCACTGATACTGTCTTCACCTTTCTCGGTAATCTGGGCATTCAGGTTATAATTAAATCGCTCTGTCGGAGTGGCAGATACTCCCGTATTAAAAACAGTTCCATTTGTCCGTGAATAACCAATATTGCTGGAACTATAATGCCGTATGCCTCCCAGTGTAAATGGTATGCTAATCCCCAGTGATGTGCTGTAATCGGATTTATCCAGATAAGGGCGCTTACTGTAATTCCCGTTAAGGTATAATGAGATATCATCAAAAATAACAGAACTGAACTGCAACGAAGCCCCCCGGGCCCGCCCATCAAATCTCCAGTAATCCTCCTGCCAGGCCTGCAGACTCAGACTTGAACTCCCCAGACGTTGTGCCAGTTGTGCTTCATAACGTGACTTTTTGTTATAACGGGTGTACTGCTCGTTTGTATCAAAATCTGAAAACTCAACATACCCCTTACTTTCAAAACGATAAGCCATCAACTGTAAATCAGTACTGTTTGCAAAACTCTTTGCATATTTTACACTATAGCTATATCCGTGTTTATCAGTTCCATTTTTATAATCAGCATGCGATATATTTGCACCGACAGAAACAGCCCCCAGCCCCCCCATCATCTGGGTCAGACTCATACCTCCGGCCTGATACTTTGTGTGTATTATTGATGCCAGATTCACTGTTGTTGAGGAAAAACCATATCCCAGGCTTCCCAGCCAGAAAGTACCGCTGTCCGAAGAAAAAGCGTCCTTCAGCTCACTGCTGTTATTCTTTTTACCAACCGCTAGATTATATTGTAATTCCCCCGGACGCAGCAGGGAGGGCAGCGTAGTTACCGGGTAATACATATACGTTTTACGCCCGGAGGCATCTTCAACCTCCACAGTAAGATCACCATTTCCTACCGGTTGCACGTCATCCAGATTATAAGGTCCGGGCGGGACAACTTTAGAATAAATAGCATACCCATTTTGGGTCACCGTAATACGACTGGTCGAAGCAGCTACACCATTTATCACTGGCGCATAACCTCTCAAATCCCAGTGTTTCATATTACTGTTTGATCGCAGGGACGCTCCATAAAAACCGAAGTCAGAAAACAACTCACTACGGGTCTGAGACTTCCCCAGAATCAAATCCCCCTCTACCTGACTTATCGCTCTGGACAGAGTTATATCCCGTGCAGCAAACTCATTGTGCCCGTTACTGTCACGACTGGCATTCATATTGGATGACAGAACCCATTTCCCGACATTGAACATCATGTCGACATTACCGTAGGCACTGGTTTTCAAATCTGTTGAGTCATTAAAATTCCCTGAATATTTCAGGCGAACGGCATTTACTCCATAATCCCATTGACTGGGATCTGTTTTGCTTATCAGATAAGATTGTGGAATATTAAACTTTAATTTCTGATTCCCATAATCAAAATCGGCTTTCGTATACCCCATATTATCAAACAGATAACACCCTTTAAGCTTATCAAAAGCAGACTGATAATCAGAGAAACGCAGCCTTACACCTGTATCCTTAAGCCACTTTTCAGAAAGGCACAGTGTATTATTTTTTTCATCTTCACTCGAAATAACAAGCGCGGCTTTGCCAACACTTTCGTCATTAACCAGTACATCAACATAGTATTCCCCGGCCGGATAACGACTGCTGGCAGTCAGTATTGAGGGAGGGAGGTTCGTCCCCTGTAAAAAGTCGAGATTCAACTCTGTCGCAACTACTGCAGAAACAGAGTTAAATATCGCAACAGACAAAGCTGATAATTTAAATATACGAAAATATATTCCCATAACCCACCCTGAATTATTTTACCTGGTGCCTAAAAACAATCTCTCCCTCCAGAAGCCCTTCAGGAATAAAGAGAAAAGGGAGGCACTCCTCCCTTTATTAATTTTATTTATAAGATACGGTAAAAGCGGCAGCACTACGGAAATCGCCGATTTTAGCACCACCTTTCAGAGCAGCTTTAAACTGGAAACCTTCACCAACAGTAAGTTTAGTTCCATCAAACTCAACACCCTGGTTATTAGCTGAAGTAATCGCTACATTAGCTTTTGCATTAATAGTTTCCATTTTTACAATGGCATCCGTTGCTGTACCTGAAGTATATCCCAAGCCATCCGCATTAAATGCAGCAGATGCCCATCCTACATTCGCTGTTTTTCCATTAAACTCAACACACCCCGGCTGAGTTGGATCTTTTGCTTTCAGTGCAAAGTTTTTGTAGGAACCAACAGCATTTGGCGAAACAGTCCCTAAATCAATTACATTTTTAGAAAGGGTACCATCAACTTCCGGAACAATATCACAGGTATTCTGAGTTACCACACCAATGAACTGAACTTCACCAGTCTGACCAGCAGCATGAGCCATACCCGATACCAGACCCAGTGCAAGAATGGATGCAATAATGCTTTTATTCATACTAAATACCTTAATAAAATACGAAATAAAACAACCCAGCGAAGCTGGCCTCACCCACCTCCTTCCACAGAAAGAAGATGAGGACAACCACTCTGTAAAAACAGAGAATTTAACGAAAAATTAAGGATTACTTTTCTTAAACATCCTCAGATACACCTGCTTTGTTATATTTCATCAACTGACAAGTCATATTATCAACATGACGAACTCGCTTCAGCGCCAATGACAAATAACCATAGGACACCTTATATTTCTCGCACACTTCTTTCCTGGTATATCCAAGAACAAGAAAGTCTTTTAATGCACAAATAACCTTTTCACTCCGAAGCGGAGATAATTCCATTAATAACCAGAATAACTCCTCAGGCACTTTTCCCGGAGTCAACATTCATCCCCCTCACTAAAACCCTTCTATCAAAAAAGAATACTTGAACACCTTTCTGGAAGATTATTTACCAATATATAAACAACCTTAACGACGACAAAGCTAACATAGTTTTTTGCACCAAAAAACCCACATACAACGATCTTTTATATCATAAAAACAAAATAATAAGAGATATAATAACAAAAAATCAAAATAAACCAATCAAATACACCAAAAGAAAAACAAACAACAAAACAAAAGATCGTTTTTCACCAAACATTTAATATATTTAACCTGCATTGCTATTTAAAAAAAATATGTTTAATATCAAAAATCAATAGCATAAAATAAAGAAAATAATAAAGACTGCTAATTATTTCAATAATAACAAAATATAATTTACATACAAAGCCGCAATAATGAATGCCAGCCCAAAGGCTGGCACAGTGAAAAACCTTAAACTTCAGGCAACAATCTGTTTCTGAGAATAACGCAGACGATATGACCAGTTTCCGAGGTAATGCCCGGGCGTCAGCAGTACCCGGCGCCGCTCATTACACAATGAGTTACCAATCACCACTTCTCCTGCCACACCACACAGCGACAATTGTATATACGCCATACCAGCTGCAAGCGGGTCAATGTCCGTTGCTGACACCCACATCCTGCGGTATGCCGGATACCCCGAACGGTTCAGGGTGTCAGCCATAGCCAGAATCATACTGCCGGCACCACAGGCAGGTTCACTGAGCGTGATAAAGGGTTTGTTCTCAAACAACACCTTCACATTCCCCAGTTGCATCTGTGCCATCATGCTGGCCACACTCCAGGGCGTGAAAAACTGGCCCCGGTATGTGTCCCCCAGCTCCAGTTGCATGAACACACTGCCCAGAAAGTCGCAGAATCCCTGCTCCAGCCCCTCAATGACATGGGCAAGCAAATGCGCAATGTTGATAACATCCTGCTTTTCATAACCACTGACGATTCGCAGATACTTCTGTTCCCGGGCCTCACTGAACTGAAGCCGGTTCTCCAGGGCAATCACACTGCAGCTGATAAAGTCTTCAAACACCTTATGGCGTTTGTGATAAGGGGCTGTCCGGTTAAACAGCGAAATGAAGGCTTTCTGATGGTCGATAAAGGTAGTCATGTGCTTCTCCGTAAAAACAGGGAACACATGGCCCGGGGAGGAACAGGTGTTCCCCTTCGGGCTGAACTGAAAGATGACAGGAAAAAACGGGTGCCACGAATGTGGCACCCTGAGGTTAATTA
>ERZ827101.3371-NODE-3371-length-11555-cov-13.892087_pt1 | contig 11555 bp, 10 predicted proteins | sample MGYA00519869_ERZ827101 | MGnify/ENA primary metagenome ERZ827101 (study PRJEB31778, sample SAMEA3449256) | human gut metagenome | biome: human gut; feature: human-associated habitat; material: faeces | place: United Kingdom | collected 2010/2012 ...
TGCCTGACCGACCACACCCCCGGCTACGGCTCTGCCGCCAAGTACATTGCCACCATCCTGAAGGAGGTCATCCGTGACTCCTCCGTTTACAACATCCGCAGCGTGACGGTGGCCGAGATCATGGGCCGCCACGCGGGCTGGCTGGCCGGTGCGGCTTGTCTGGCCGGCGGCGATGACTGCGAAGGCCCCGACCTCATCCTGCTGCCCGAAGTTCCCTTTGACCCGGACAGGTTCCTGACCCGGGTGGACGAGCTGCAGCGGGTCAAACCCAATGTCATCATTGCAGCCAGCGAGGGCGTTAAGACTGCCGACGGCACCTATCTGTGCGATCTGGTCTCTACCGCCGGGCAGCTGGATGCCTTTGGTCACAAGGCTATCCTCAGCGGCACCAGCCGGTATCTTTCTGACCTCATCCACGACAATCTGAACTGCAAGAGCCGTGCCATTGAGTTCTCGACTCTGCAGCGCTGCGCCAGCCATCTGGCCAGCCGCACCGATGTGAACGAGGCCTACGCCGTGGGCGGCGCTGCCGCTTCCGCTGCCTTTGCGGGCGAGACCGGGCGGATGATCTCGCTCAAGCGCATTTCCGATTACCCCTACCAGTGCATCACCGAGTCCGTGGATGTCCAGCAGGTGGCAAACCTGGAGAAAAAGGTGCCGCTGGACTGGATCACCCCGGACGGAATGCAGGTGACGGCGGCATTTGAGGAGTATGCCCGTCCGCTCATCCTGGACGAAGTGACACCGGTCTATGTCAACGGTACCCCGCGCCATATCTGCCTGTAAGTTTCATTTGCGCGCCCCCCCCTTCCTCGTGGTCTGTTTTCGTGCTCCTGCACGATAATATAAAAGCCGAAACAGAAGAAAAGGAGAAATCATCATGGGTAAAAATGCAATCGTTGGTCAGTCTGGCGGCCCTACCTCCGTCATCAATGCAAGTCTGGCAGGCGTATTCGAGAGCTGCAAGAGCCGCGGCGCTGAGATCGTTTACGGCATGTGCAACGGTGTTGCCGGTCTGCTGGAGGAGCGCGTGGTGGATCTTTCCACCGTGCTGACCGACGACCTGGATATCGAGCTGCTCAAGCGCACCCCGTCCAGCTTCCTGGGCAGCTGCCGCTATAAGCTGCCCGATTGGCACGATGACGAGACCGTTTACAAGAAGCTGTTCGCCATCCTGGAAAAGCTGAACATTGGCTACTTCTTCTACATTGGCGGCAACGACTCCATGGATACCATCGGCAAGCTGGCTGAATACGGCAACCGCATCCAGAGCGACATCCGCTTCATGGGCGTTCCCAAGACCATCGATAACGACCTGATGGTGACCGACCACACCCCCGGCTACGGCTCTGCGGCAAAGTACATCGGTGTGGTGATGAAGGAGATCATCCGCGATGCCACCGTTTACGGCACCAATTATGTCACCGTGGTCGAGATCATGGGCCGCAACGCCGGCTGGCTGACCGCTGCTGCCTCTCTGGCCAAGAGCGATGACTGCGAGGGCGTGGATATGATCTGCCTGCCCGAGGTCCCCTTCAACGTGGAGCACTTCATTGAGAAGGTCCGCGCCATGCAGGAGAAGAAGCCCAGCATCGTAATCGCTGTTTCCGAGGGTGTCAAGCTCGAGGACGGTCGTTATGTCTGTGAGCTGGCCGATGATGTGCACGCAGTGGACGCTTTCGGCCACAAGGCACTGACTGGTACCGCACGCTATCTGGCGAATGTGGTCGCCCGCAATCTGGATACCAAGACCCGCTGTATCGAGCTGTCTACCCTGCAGCGCTGCGCCGGTCACCTGACCAGCCGCACCGACATCACCGAGGCTTACCAGGTGGGCGGCGCTGCTGCCAAGGCTGCCTTTGAGGGTGTCACCGGTCAGATGGTCGCCCTGAAGCGCATCTCCAACAGCCCCTATCAGTACATCACCGAGCTGCACCCCATCAGTGAAGTTGCAAACCTCGAGAAGAAGGTTCCCCTGAGCTGGATGAACGAGAATCACACCCAGATGACCGAGGAATTCCTCGAGTATGCCCGCCCGCTGATCCAGGCTGAGCTGACTCCGCTGTACATTGCAGGTCTGCCCCACCACATCTACATGAAAAAGTAATTTCTCCTTTGAATCCTTCTAAGGCATAGCAAAACTCCCGCCCGGCTCCGGGCGGGAGTTTTGTTGCTGTATGGCTTATGAATTACTGTTTTCCCAGCTGCCAGAACGCCACGGCGCTGGCGGCGGCAACGTTCAGGGAATCGACCCCGTGGGACATGGGGATCTTGACTGTGTAATCGCAGGATGCGATGGTAGTATGGGAAAGGCCGTCTCCCTCCGTGCCCAGCACAATGGCAAGCTTCGGCTCCCGGGCAAGGGCTTCGTCATCGATGCTGACCGAACGGTCACTCAAGGCCATGGCAGCCGTCTTGAAGCCCAGGGCATTCAGCTGAGCAAGCCCCTTTTCGGGCCAATCAGCAGGCGTTTCACCGATCTGCGCCCAGGGCACCTGAAATACCGTACCCATACTCACGCGCACGGCCCGGCGGCAGAGCGGGTCACAGCAGGAGGGATTGACGAGAACTGCGTCCATGTTCAGCGCTGCCGCGCTGCGGAAGATGGCACCCACGTTGGTGGAATCCACAATGCCCTCCAGCACGGCCACCCGCCGGGCGTTCCGGCAGAGCTCCTCCACGGTGCGGGGCTTCGGACGTTGAAAGGCGCAGAGCACGCCCCGGGTCAGCTCGTAGCCTGTCAGTGCAGCCAGCAGCTCCCGGTCAGCAGTATAAATGGGTGCATCCCCGCAGCGGGTCAGGATCTCCGCCGCTGGGCCGGTGATCTGCCTGCGCTCCATCAGCAGGGAGACCGGCACAAAGCCTGCATCCAGTGCCCGGGAGATCACCTTGGGGCTCTCGGCAATGAAGATGCCTTTTTCGGGTTCCAGCCGACTGCGCAGCTGGTTCTGCGTCAGGCGGGCGTAGGGGTCCAGCTCCGGCGCGTGAAAATCCGTGATCTCGATGATATTGGGCATGGGGAGATTCTCCTTTTTCTGTATGAATGGTCTTATTGTAGCACAACCCGGATGCAATTGCAAAATACATGGCAGGCATATTCGTTTTACATAGTCAAAACCGCCAAAAATCACCTTTTGTTTTTGACAAATCCGTCAACCCGCGCTATAGTATAGAGGTAAAAAAACAGAGGGGGAATTTGTATGAATTCCAAGAAAAAGCGCCGCGGCCAGATGTCGGAAGCCTTCTGCACGGCAATGTTCCTTTCACTGTCCGGCGGCCTGCAGGACGTATACACCTATCTGTTCCGGGGCAAGGTGTTTGCCAACGCCCAGACCGGCAACATCGTGCTGATGGCTGTCCATGCCTTTGCCGGGGAGTGGGGGCGTGTGCTGCATTATCTTGTGCCCCTGTGCTTCTTTGCACTGGGCGTGTTCGCGGCAGAGCTGATGCACCAGAAGCTGCAGAATCTGCAGCGGCTCCACTGGCGGCAGCTGGTGGTGCTGTGTGAGATCGTGATGCTGTTCGTGGTGGGCTTTTTCCCGCAGGAGTGGAATCTTATGGCCAACGCACTGGTCTCGTTTGCCTGTGCGATGCAGGTGCAGACCTTCCGCAAGGTGAACGGTTATGCCTTTGCCAGCACCATGTGCATCGGCAACATGCGCAGCGGCATGGACTCCCTCTGCAGCTGGGTGCTCAACCGCAATCCTGCCGCCCTGAAAAAATCCCTTTATTACTGGGGCATCATCCTCCTGTTTGCGCTGGGCGCGGGCCTGGGCAGCCTGGCGCTGGATCTCTGCGGCGCAAAGGCCATCTGGTTCTCCTGCCTGCTGCTGGCCGTCAGCTTCTGCCTGATGTTCCTGAAAGAAGATGTGGAAGAGATCAAAGAAGATCTTGAAGCACTGGAAGCAAAACATTAAATAAAACATTAAATCAAGGAGTTCCCCTCAGTTTCACGCTGTTTACCGCCATGCCAAAGGCTCCCCTGGTAGGGGAGCTGGCGAGCGCCAGCAAGACTGAGGGTTTATTTTTCTCCGGATCTATCCAACACTTCCCCGGTCTCCTTCGTCTTACAGGCAGAACGACGCAATGAAAGGAGGAAGCCCCATGTGGGAGCTGCTGTACGAGACCTTCTGGGACAGGCTGGAGCATTTCTGTTTCAATCTCTGCCGGGACGAAGCCCGGGCGGAGGATCTGACCCAGGAAGTCTTTCTGCGGGCACTGCAGAACCGGACCCTTATCAACAGCTTTACGGAACGGCAGTGCAAGGCCTGGCTGTTTACCACTGCACGGAATCTCTACTGCGACCAGCTCCGCCGGACGGCAAAGGAGGAGCAGCTGCTCAGCACCTTTTTCCCGGAAGAGGACAGTGCTGAACCGGATTCCGCGCTGGACACAGTGGAAGCCGCCAGTCTGCTGGCTCTGCTCACCCCGGAAGAACGGCGGCTGTTCACCCTGCGCTATACAGCGGGCTACAATGCCAGCGAGATCGGTCAGCTGCTCTGTCTCCCGCCCGGCACGGTCCGCAGCCGCCTTGCCCAGATACGCCATCGCCTCAAAACTGAACTTACGGAGGATTAAATGATGAAAAAGAACCTGAACGTGGACGCTATGATCCTGGACCTGCGCAATGTGCAGGAGGATTTTCTTGACCGCTATGAGCAGATCAAGCTGGACTGCATGATCGCGCTGACCTCGCCCCGGGTGCAGGCGCTCCTGAGCCAGCACAACATTTCTCTGGATTCGATGCTCTGCAAAAATGTCCCGGAGGAGGTCTCGGTGGGTGTGGTCAATGGCAAGGTCACGCTGAGCTCTGCCAGCCAGACCGCCGCCGGGCAGGTACTGGTGGTCAACGGCAAGCTGATGATCACACCGGATGCTGCGGAGGTTTTACAGAAATACGCCTGCATTCTGGTCAACGGTATGATCTACTGCCCGCAGTGCCTCTCGGCAGTGGTATCCGCCCGCTGCATCCTGAACGGAAAGCTGGCGGTCTACCCCGATGATGCAGTGCTCCTGCCGGGAAGCTCCATCAAGCTAGACAACACCTTCCTGCTGCGGGCACAAAGCCGCCTGTACTGGAATGAACATCGCTTCCTGGCGGTTGACCCCAGGCTCGACACTGCCGCACTGGCCGCAAAGGGCTGCAGCTTTTCCGCTCCAAAGGCCATCCTGTGCGCAAGCCTTGCGCCCGTTCTGGCCCCGCTCTTCCCGGATTCCACCGAGCTGATCATCGTGCCGGACGGCACCGCCGTGGTGGAAGACGACCTGGAGCTGACCGCCTCTTCCCTGCGCCGGTATGGCACCCGTCTCTATGTGCTGGGTGATGCTGTCATCCCCGCAGAGAGCGCAGACCTGCTGGCTCAGATCGAATTCCTGCATGTTACCGGTGAAGTAGAGCTGTCTGATGTTCTGGAAGCGGCCTTCTTTGCCATCCCTGAGCTGGAATGCGGCAAAGTAGTCCACGAGGACGCTCTGCCCAAGCAGACCCGCGCCAAAGCAAAGGATGAGGAGCCCGATCCGGATACCGTGACCCTCAGCGGCATCCAGCTGACCCTGTAATCCGCACTGTTCCTCCCTGCCCCGCTCTTTCCGGCAAAAGCTCTCTGCCGGAAGGAGCGGGACTTTTGTTGATTTTTTATTGCACCCGCTCCTCTGATATGATATACTATTTTTTGTATTGTGTAATTCCCCGGGCACACTTCCGCTGTGGAACCCGCTGCCCGGGCAGGATATGGGAACCGAAATCAGGAAGAGGAGCAACGAATGAAAAAAGGATTTGACAACGACAAATACCTGCAGATGCAGTCGGAGCACATCCGGGAGCGGATCGCGCAGTTCGACAACAAGCTGTATCTGGAATTCGGCGGCAAGCTGTTCGATGACTACCACGCCTCCCGCGTGCTGCCCGGCTTCCAGCCCGATTCCAAGCTGCAGATGCTGCTGCAGCTGAAGAATCAGGCCGAGGTCGTTATCGTCATCAACGCTGAGGACATCGTCAGCAGCAAGGTGCGCGGTGACTATGGCATCACCTATGATCTGGACGTTCTGCGTCTCATCGATGCATTCCAGGAGCGCGGCCTGTTTGTGGGCAGTGTATGCGTGACCATGTACACTGCTGCCCCCGAGGTGGAAGCCTTTGAGAAGCGGCTGAACAGCCTGGGCATCCGCACCTTCCGGCACTATAAGATCCCCGGCTACCCCAACGACGTTGCCCGCATCGTGAGCGACGAGGGCTATGGCCGCAACGAGTACATTGAGACCCAGCGCCCGCTGGTGGTCATCACGGCTCCCGGCCCCGGCAGCGGCAAGATGGCTACCTGCCTGTCCCAGCTGTACCACGAATACAAGCGGGGCGTGAAGGCCGGTTATGCCAAGTTTGAGACCTTCCCCATCTGGAACATCCCCCTGAAGCACCCGGTCAACCTGGCTTACGAGGCTGCCACTGCCGACCTGAACGATGTGAACATGATCGACCCGTTCCATCTGGAGGCCTATGGCAAGACCGCGGTCAACTACAACCGCGACATTGAGATCTTCCCCGTGGTCAACGCCATGTTTGAGCTGATCGCAGGCAAGAGCCCCTACCACTCCCCCACCGACATGGGCGTGAACATGGCTGGCAACTGCATCGTGGATGATGCGGCCTGCTGCGAAGCTTCCCGCAACGAGATCGTCCGCCGCTACTTCAAGGCCCTGTGCGACCTCAAGAACGGCGCACAGATCCAGAGCGAGGTCTACAAGCTGGAGCTGCTGATGAATCAGGCCGGACTGACCCAGGGCAGCCGCCCGGTGGAGCAGGCCGCCCATGCAGTCTCTGAAAAGACCGGCGGTGCCCCCGCTGCCGCCATTGAGCTGCCGGACGGCACCGTTGTCACCGGCAAGACCGGCCCCCTGCTGGGTGCCGCTTCCTCCGCTCTGCTCAACGCGCTGAAAAAGCTGGCCGGTATCGACCAGGAGCTTGACCTCGTTTCTGCCGCCGCCATCGAGCCCATCCAGACCCTCAAGACCAACTATCTGGGCAGCAAGAACCCCCGTCTGCACACCGACGAGATCCTGATCGCCCTGTCCAGCTCAGCCGCGCAGAATCCCACTGCAGCAGCCGCCCTCAAGCAGCTCTCCCACCTGAAGGGCTGCGATATGCACTCCACCGTCATCCTGTCCAGCGTGGATATGGATACCGTGAAGAAGCTGGGCATGTATCTGACCTGCGAGCCCACCTATGAGGAAGCAGACCGGATGTATCATAAGAAATAATTTTCTATCGTTTGCAACGATAATTTGCAGTTTCATAAGGATTCACAAAACGGGAGGATTTTAAATGGCTGTTGTACCAGGCCTTTTTGGTATTACACATTCCAACCGAGATTTTTCTTTGAAAGATACCTGGGGAAAGAATCAGTTTAACTCGTCTTTTCCAGCAGCCTTAGCCTGTTATCTTTATTCGAAAGAGTTAAAAGCAGTTTATTATAAAACTGATTCCTCCATGCAAACGGTTATTGAGCATATTGGTATTGAGGATCTCTACAAAGCCGACCCTTTGGGGGACGATACATATTTTGCTTTTGAAACTCAATTCACGCCCTTTCAAAAATATGTCCTTGGCTCTATTCCTCGAAACGATCTTGTAATCATGAATGGCACCCAAAGTGTCAGTTCTTTGGAAATCAAGCTTACTGCGTTGCCTGACAATCCAACCTGTGATTTTTCTGAAGATGCATATGGTTCTGAAATTGTAATTCGTCCGGATACCATCATCTATCTCGCCTGTGCTTTTATTTATGCTTGCAACGATGATCGTAATGTTCTACAAAGCATTCTTCAGGATGCTGGTAACGCTATTATCGACTGGACTTCTGCAAGTTGCGTTCTTCCGCATTTATATGATATCTATCAGGCCATCAAACGACTTGTTTCTATAAGTGCGTCATTCCAATCTCCTGTTGTAATGGAACCTGTATGGAAGACTCGAGGAAAGTCACCTCAGCTTGCTAACGACTGCCTTGATGTTTTTGTTTGGAGCAATTGTGGTCTTCTGAATTTATTTATGCCATCCGAACAGGACTTTATTTCTGTAGGTACAGTAAAAACATTAGATAAAATAAGTCGTCATACTCGCACAATGATTTGGCTCTTCAAAATGCTGAAAGATTATGCTGATACTGGTCATTTCAACGGCTCTAAAATCATTGATGAACTCTCTTACAATACCAAAAATGATAAAGCTTTTTCTTCAAATGGATTACGCACTCATCCCATTATGGCTTGTCCAGAACTCACCCATCCAAGAATCACCAAGGGAGAAATCAAAAATATCATCTTGGGTGGTGGACAAAATTTGTTAAGCCCAGAGCGGAGATTTGATGCCATCATATATAACTCACCTGATTTGTTCAAGGAGGATTTCCTCTAAATGCCTACTGCTATTGATTTATTCTGTGGCTGTGGTGGTCTTTCGCTCGGTTTTCAAAATGCAGGTTTTACAATTTTGCGTGCTTTTGATATCTGGGATAAAGCCATAAATAATTACAACCTCAATTTTTCTCATCCTGCAGAATTGCAAGATATCAATCAGCTATCTCCAGATTACTTGAAGTCATTCTCACCTGACGTAATCATTGGTGGCCCACCATGTCAGGACTATTCTTCTGCCGGAAAACAAGATGAAACGCTTGGACGAGCCAATTTAACTTTACGATATGCCGAGTTGGTCTGTTCTGTACGTTCTCGCTGGTTCGTCATGGAGAATGTCGATCGAATCTTAAAGTCATCCACATTGCCAAAAGCTTTGGCATTGTTTCGTAACGCTGGCTATGGATTATCTCAAGTTGTTCTGGATGCTTCCAGATGTGGTGTTCCACAAAAAAGAAAACGTTTTTTTCTGATTGGTGAACTAAACGGTGAAGATTGTGCTTTAGAATTCGCTTTGCAAAATGACCAATCTTCCCATTGCATGACGATTCGTGACTACCTCCAAAATGAATTTGGGGTTGAGTATTATTATCGCCATCCCCGTTCTTACGCCAGACGTGGTATTTTCAGTATTGACGAGCCAAGCCCAACGGTTCGGGGGGTCAATCGTCCTCTTCCCCAAAATTACAAAGTGCATCCGGGAGATGCTACACAGAATTTGGATGGTCTGCGCTGTCTAACAACCTTGGAACGAGCACGAATCCAAACTTTTCCTGCCGACTTTCATTTTCAGGGTACCAAAACCGATTTGGAGCAAATGATTGGAAACGCCGTTCCTGTTGATCTCGCTTCCTATGTAGCGAAACACCTTCTCTCCTATATGGAGCATGGCGCATCATATACCCAGCTCCATTTTTGATTAAACAAAAAGCAAGTGCAACGCATTTTTCAGGACAGTTTCCTGTAACAATGGGTTTGCACTTGCTTTTTTGCTTTTCTCTTCTTAGGCTCTTGTCTGTTCCCAGTAGGCTCCCATGCTCTGGCCGGGCTGGTCGGTGACATCATCGTTCAGATAGTCTGCAAGACCAAAGGCTTCCGGCTTCCAGCTGCGGGCGGCATCCACGGTGGGGTATTCCACCTCGGCGTACCAGAACGCAGTGGGCTGGCCCTCATCCACGTGGTTCACCTCCAGCACAAGGCCATCGGGCAGGGCGTAGCTTCTGCGGATCTTCCCGATCAGGGGCTTGCCGATGATCTTTGTTTCCAGTTCATCAAACAGTTTCTTGTCGATGGGGCGCTCGATCTCCTCCCGTGCAAGCCCGCTTCCGGACTTGAAGCAGAGGATATAGGCCGTCTCGCCGCCCTTGAGCGCCTCCTCCCGGATGCGCACGGTGGGCCGCACGCTGATATATCCCTGCCGCATGGCAAACTCTTCCTTGAGCGGCAAAGCCGGGAGGTTTTCACCCTCCGGCCAGCCGTTCACCATCCATTTGCGTTCGATCTCCATGACGTTTTCCTCGTTTCTGTGTTTTTGTATTTATTCTAGCACGTTTTTATGTTAGAATAAATATCAGTATGAAATTTTAGCATCCTCACCCTCTCAGTCAATGCCTGACGGCATTGCCAGCTCCCCCAAAGGGGGAGCCAAGAGCCGCTCTGTATTCAAGCTTGATGAGACTGAATCGAAAATCGCCAAAGGCTCTCCCTTTGGGAGAGCTGGCGAGCGGAGCGAGACTGAGAGGGCGAGCCAGTTATAACAGGAGCAACTATGAAATCTTCTCGCAATTACCCCGTTTACACCGTCAACAAACACGCCGAGGGCCTGCTGGTGGGCGGCCACCCCTGGGTGTACGAAAACGACATCCTGGGTTCCCCGGAAGCAGAGCCTGAAAACGGCACGCTGGTCGATGTGGTCAGCACAAAGGGTGCCTATCTCGGCACCGGTTTTCTCTCGCTGAAAAGCAAGATCCGGGTGCGGCTCATCTCCCGCAACGCCAACGACACCTTCGATGCCGCTTTCTGGAAGCGCCGTGTCGAATACGCATGGGCCTACCGCAAGACCGTGCTGGAGCCCGCCGACCTGACCGCCTGCCGTATCATCTTTGGCGAGGCTGACCAGTTCCCGGGCCTGACTGTGGACCGGTTCAACAATATCCTTGTCACCCAGACCCTGAGCGTGGGCATGGAAAAGCTCAAGCCCATCCTCTTCCCCCTGCTGGCAGAAGTCCTGCGTGCTGACGGCCAGACCATTGAGAGCATCTACGAGCGCAACGACGAGGCTCTGCGGGCCAAGGAGGGCCTGGCACAGAACAAGGGCTGGTTTGACCTGCCCGGCGAGACGCACCCCGACAGCACCCAGACTGAGATCTGCGAGAACGGCGTGTTCTACCACGTCGATTTTGAGAACGGCCAGAAGACCGGCTTTTTCCTCGACCAGAAATACAACCGCCGGGCTGTGGCCCGCATTGCTGCCGGGCACACCGTGCTGGACTGCTTTACCCACACCGGCAGCTTTGCGCTGAACGCCGCCAAGGGCGGGGCTGCCCGGGTCACGGCCGCTGACATCAGCGCCGAGGCCATTGCCATGGCCCAGCGGAACGCCCAGCGCAACAACCTGACCAACATGGATTTTCTCTGCGAGGACACCTTTGAGCTGCTGCCCCGGCTGGAGAAAGAGGGCCACCCCTACGACTTTATCATCCTTGACCCGCCGGCCTTTACCAAGGCCCGCCGCACGGTGGAAAACGCCATGCGCGGCTATAAGGAGATCAACTACCGCGCCATGAAACTGCTGCCCCGGGGCGGCTATCTGGCCACGGCCAGCTGCTCCCACTTTGCCACCGAGGAGCTGTTCATCAAGATGCTGCACGCCGCCGCAAAGGATGCCCACCGGCAGCTGCGGCAGATCGAGGTAAAGCAGCAGGCCCCGGATCACCCCATCCTGTGGGGCGTGCCCGAGACCAATTACCTGAAGTTCTTCCTGTTCCAGGTGATCTAAAAGTAATACCAAATACGATATCTCCCAAAAAAACGAGAACGTGTTTGTGCAGAATCGTCAGTTTTGTCAATTGCCTTTTGAGCCGTTCCGGGATATAATCAAACCATAGACAGCAACGGCGCTGTGGGTCACCTCCTGACTCGCAGCG
>ERZ827101.3372-NODE-3372-length-11550-cov-2.889865_pt1 | contig 11550 bp, 8 predicted proteins | sample MGYA00519869_ERZ827101 | MGnify/ENA primary metagenome ERZ827101 (study PRJEB31778, sample SAMEA3449256) | human gut metagenome | biome: human gut; feature: human-associated habitat; material: faeces | place: United Kingdom | collected 2010/2012 ...
AAACGATCCAACAAACGCTGGATACATGCTTTTGCCCGAAGTTTATCAACAATTTTGCCCCGTTTAACTCCTTGTGAGGCAATACTTATGACACCAACCAAACGACAATCACTCCCGGACTTTTCTCCGAGAGCCATCACCATTTTTCCAGACCCCATATCCAAAGAAGCTACAAACCCCATAATATCTAATATTTTATTTTCTAACACAAACAACTTGGTTGTCAAACTTCAAATTGATTTCCTTGTAACGATTCCACCCTTTTTTCGTGATACCGTCCTTCAGAAACAACATCAACTTCTCCAACCTCGCCTCGCAATCATCCACCTTTCCCAACACGATCCGGAAATCCCCCACTTTAGGAATCATCACAACATCCTCGTTCGACCTCACAACCAGTTGTTCGATATACGCATCCCAAAATGGTTCATTCTTCAATTTCATCGCGAAAGGACCCAGTTTCTCGCAAGCGAATTTCTTATTTATATCACCGGTTGCTACAACAACCCTGGAAGTAAACTTAGAAGACAACGGCATCACTCTCCCGTCACGATCCACGTAATACCCTTCACCCGTTAGTACTCTCAAAACAGGTTCACGTTGTTGGATATTTACATGAATATAACCGTCTAAACTGTAGTAAACCTGAGCCGATTTAATCATCGGATTCTTGACAAGCACCCTTTCCAAACTATCTTTATTCACCGCCAATATACTTTTGTCCATAATGTCTCCGTACCCCTTCTTTATCGCCTTCATAACATCCTCCTCGTCGACAAACACGTTAACATCCGTATTTTTGACAGCCACCCGTACCCCTCTACATGTTACCTCCCCCGATTTTGTCGCCACAAAGGTAAGCACAATTATCAGGTATACAAGCAAAATGCAAGATAATATGTAAGGTAAAATGCGTTTCATCTCTATTCCCAGCCTACAAATTTAAAATTTCTAATTCAAATTCTCGTCTCTTATCCATTACATCCAAACCTGTAACCCCGATCAACAATCCGTCCCTCCAAACATCTCCGTGAAAATCGGAATAAAACGATCTATATCCCCGGCTCCCACGGTCATAAAAACTCCCTCCTTTACGTTCTCCTTCACATACTCCGGAAACTCTTCCTTCGTCACCCGCACGAATGGCACCGTCAGTCGCTCTGCAATCAAACCCGATGTCACCCCCGGAATCGGTTGTTCCCGTGCAGGATAAATATCCAACAGGATCACCTGATCCGCAAGATTCAAACTCTTCGCAAACTCCAAGTAAAAATCATTTGTCCGTGAGTACAAATGAGGCTGAAAAGCTACCGTCAACCTCTTATCCGGCCACATCTCCCGAATAGAAGAAAGAGACGCCTCAATCTCCCGCGGATGATGAGCGTAATCGTCAATATAAATCAATCGGTCACTCTTCGCATGTACGTCAAACCTACGGGAAACCCCTTTAAACAAAGGCAAAGCCTCCCGAATCTCTTCCGGTGTCACTCCTGCATACAAAGCCACCGTGATGGCGGCCGTCGCATTCTCCACGTTCACCCGCCCCGGGAAACACATCCTCAAATCTCTTATCTCTACATCTTTCCCGATATAATCAAACAAGTAACTCCCGTTATCCACTCGCAACCGATCGGCATAATAATCCGCTTTCTCCCCGGCAGCATAATACCCGGTAATCGTTCTTTTCTTCAATTCCAATCCCTTACGTAAAAACAACTCACCTCGTGTCTGCAAGGCAAATTCCTCGAAAGCCTCGATCAAATGCTCGTGCGTCCCGTATATATCCAGATGATCCGCATCCATAGCCGTGATTACCGCAATCTCCGGATGTAAATGCAAAAAGGAACGATCATACTCGTCCGCCTCGATCACCACGTAATCCGAATCCTTATCGATCAACAAATTCGTACCGAAATTAGAGGAAATTCCCCCTAGGAAAGCACTACATCCCACGTGCGAACGATTCAACAGAAAAGCCAGCATCGTCGTGGTCGTCGTCTTTCCATGCGTTCCGGCAATGCAAAGTGCTTTTTTACTATGAGACAAAAATCCCAGCACCTCCGCCCGTTTATGCAAAACGTACCCGTTATCCCGGAAAAAACTAAGAATACGATTTTCCTGCGGTACCGCCGGGGTATATACCACCAACGTATGCTCCTTATCCCGGAAAACCTCCCGAACTCCCTTCTCGTCATCCTCGTAAGTAATCTCAAACCCTTCCTCATCCGTCATTTTCCGTGTTAACGGTGACGGTGTCCGGTCATATCCTGCCACCTCGTAACCCATCACCTTAAAATAACGAGCCAACGCACTCATTCCAATCCCCCCGATACCCACGAAATACACCGCCTTTATATTCTTAATATCCATAACTTCTTGATTTTAAATTTTAGATTCCAGCCGCACAAGGCTAATCTTTATTACGTGATTTAACAAATCATAATTCATAAATCGTAAATCCATTTTCAATTCTCCATTTTCAATTTTCAATTATTTTGAGTATTTCCCTCGCAATCACCTCATCCGAATCCTTCATTGCCAGCGTCAAGATATGCTCGGACAAACTTTTCCGTTCCCCGTCATCCTGCAACAGACGTTCCATCACCTCTCCCAAACGCTCCACCACCTCAGCATCCTTCACCATCACGGCAGCTTGTTTATTCACCAGCGCCATAGCATTCTTTGTCTGGTGATCTTCTGCCACGTTAGGCGAGGGCACTAACACCACGGCTTTTCCTAGCAAGCACAACTCTGAAATCGTACCTGCCCCCGCTCTTGCCACCACCAAATCAGCACAGGCATACGCCAAATCCATCCGTTTCAAAAACGGCATAAACTTCACGTTTTCCGGCATACGTCCCTTCAATTGTTCTTCCAGCTCCTTGTGGTAATAACTCCCGCACTGCCAAATCACCTGCACGTCCTTCCACCCCGCAATCTTCTCCAACCATCTCACCATAGCCTTGTTAATCGACCCGGCACCCAAACTACCTCCGGTGACCAGCACCGTTTTCTTATTCGCATCCAGCCCGTAGAAAGCAATCCCCTCCGCCCGTTCATTCACGGCATTCAACAAATCCTTCCGCACCGGATTCCCCGTAAATATAATCTTTTCCTTTGGAAAAAAACGTTCCATTCCCTCGTAAGCCACACAAATCTTGGCAGCCTTCTTTGCCAGCAACTTATTAGTTACCCCTGCATAAGAATTTTGCTCCTGTAACACCAACGGAATACCCGCATTCGTGGCCACCTTTCCAATCGGTCCACTGGCATACCCTCCAACACCAACCACTACATCCGGCTTGAACTCCCGCACCACACGTTTGGCCTTCTTCAAACTCCGCCACAAATTCCACAGCACCTTCAAATTATTCAACGTCAACTTACGTTGTAACCCTCTCACCGGTAATCCCACGATCTTATACCCGGCCTCCGGTACCTTCTCCATCTCCATCTTCCCCTCTGCCCCCACGAACAGAATCTCAATATCCTTATTTAACCGTTTCAGCGCATTCGCGATAGAAAGGGCAGGAAATATATGTCCTCCCGTCCCGCCTCCACTAATAATTACTTTCTTCATATCTCAAATATCTTCATGTTCAATTTTCCTCGTTCTCTTCTTCCTCGTTTATACCTTGAGCGGCCATCTTTAGTTTCTCCTTCTCTTCCCGTTCTCCCTCTTCCGAGAAAGTATGACTGACACTCAATATCATCCCGAAAGACGCACTCGTGAACAACAGAGAGGTACCCCCCATACTCACCAGCGGCAACGGCTGCCCGGTCACGGGGAAAAGTCCCACGCAAACCCCCATGTTAATCAATGCCTGAAACACGATACACAGCCCCAATCCGGCCACCAGAATCGCCGGGAACATCCTCGTGCAACGTCGCACGATCACCCCAACCCGGTACAAAATAATCAGGTAAAGCAACATCACGATCCCGGCCCCGACCAGTCCGTATTCCTCCACAATAATAGCAAATATAAAATCCGAATACGGGTGAGGCAAGAAATTCCGCTGCACGCTATTTCCCGGTCCCAGTCCCATCAATCCTCCTTTTGCCACGGCAATCTTCGCTTGATCCGACTGGTACGAATCGTCACTGTCCGTCTCGCTCGGGTTCACGAAATGTTCGATACGGCTTTTCACCGTCAGCAAACGTCCCGCAGACTTCAAATGTTTTTCCGGAACGATAAAAACAACCGCCAGCATCAGAATCATCAACCCCACGATCACCCCGATCAACTTCGCGTACGTCTTCCAGTATAAACGACCGACAAACAACATCACCAAACAAACCCCGCCCAGCAACGCCGATGTCGAGAAATTCTCCATAAAAATCAAGAACAGCACCGGCACCACTAACGTCATTCGCCATAACACATTATTGCTACAGCACTCCTCCGTTTGTTCAAAAGCAATCGCACGGGCACAGTACATGATAATCCCCAGTTTCGCCATTTCCGAAGGCTGGAACGTGAACCCGATTCCCGGAATCGTCACCCAACGCCCCGCATCATTCAACGTCGTACCCGCAAACTTCGCCCACAACAGGAATATCAACGACATCCCCAGCACGATCTTGGCAAACGAAAGGAAGTACTTGTAGTGAAACGACTGCAATGTCAGAATCACCACCATACACCCGAACATCAAAAACAACTGTTTAATCAAATAATAACTGGTATTCCCTCCCCGCACACGAAACGCCAGACTCCCCGTCGAAGAATACACCACGATCAACGAGGCCAGCATCAACCCGATGACCACGTACCACAACGTCCGATCCCCCTTAAATACCACCTTATTCTTTAGATTCAACATACGGATTTCTCTATTTTAAATTAAACTCCCTCCCGGCTCCGCCGTACTCCCTCTATAAACAGAGGGAGAGTTAAATTACTCTCCGTCTTCAGGAAGAGTCTCCAACTCCTCCTCTGTTTATAGAGGAGGTGGCCAAAGGCCGGAGGAGTTCTTTTCATTCTAAACTCTAAATTCTAAATTCTACTCTCCTTTAAGCTTTTCACCTTCTCCTTAAACATCTCCCCCCTATTCTCGTAATTCTTAAACAAGTCAAAACTAGCACAACAAGGCGAAAGCAGTACCACATCCCCCTTCTCTGCCCGGCGATAAGCCACCTCCATCGTCTCATCCAGACTATGAGTATCCACCACCTCGCAGATCGGCGAGAACGCCTCGATCAACTTCTTATTATCCACTCCCATACAAATCAACAACTTCACCTTCTCCTTCACCAAATCAAACAACACGCTGTAATCATTTCCTTTATCCGTTCCTCCCGCAATCCACACCACCGGAGCGTGCATACTATCCAAAGCATACCAAGCCGAATCCACGTTTGTTGCCTTTGAATCATTAATATAAGTAACTCCATTCACCACGTCCACCGTCTCCAAACGATGCTCCACCTGCGGGAAGGTTGTCAACCCCTTCCTCAAATCCTCGTCACTCACCCCGGCCTTCAAAGCGGCTAATATTGCTGCCATCGCGTTATACACGTTATGCCGTCCTTGAATCGTGATCTCCTGTTTGGCAATCCGGAACTCCCGATCTCCCCAACAGGCCACCACCGTGTCCCCATCCATGTAAGCATTCACCCCGGCGTAATCCGAGTAAGTGAACCCGACTGCCTCCGGCACAATATCCCCCCGTTTCACTCTCTCCCGCACAACCTCGCAGTCATAACCATATATAAACAAATCCTCCTTCCGCATATTATTCAATATCCGAAACTTCGAATTCGCGTAATTCTCAAATTTATAATCATACCGATCCAGATGATCCGGTGTAATATTCGTCAATATCGCCGTGTCACAACGGAATTGGAACATCCCGTCCAACTGAAAACTAGACAACTCCACCACGTACACCCGGTGCAAATCGTCAGCCACCTGTGCCGCCAGACTATTCCCCACATTCCCGGCCAGTCCCACGTCATACCCGGCCTTCTCCAATATATGATACAGCAACAAAGTAGTAGTAGTCTTCCCGTTACTCCCCGTGATACAATACATCTTCGCATCCGTGTGCCGTCCCGCAAACTCGATCTCGGAAATCACCTCGATTCCCTTCTCCCTCAGTCCCACGATCATCGGCAGCTTATCCGGAATACCCGGACTCTTCACCACCAAATCTGCGGCGGAAATGCGTTCTTCCGTGTGTTGCCCCTCTTCATACTCTACCCCCAATTCCTCCAACACACGCTTATACTTGTCGGCCAACTTCCCCTTGTCCGACAAAAAAACCTCATACCCTAACTTCTTTCCTAACTTGGCAGCTCCCGCTCCACTTTCTCCTCCGCCTAAAATAACCAAACGTTCCATCATTTTAGATTTTAAATCTTACGAATTAAATGATTTAGTAATTTCCGATTAGGTGATTCCCGCTCACGATCCAATACTCTTTTCAATCTCTGAATCATTAAATCGCCAATCACTGAATCTCTTTATTTTAAATTTCTTCTTATCGTATTTTCAACGTCACAATCGTTATCACCGCCAATGCGATTCCCACGATCCAGAACCGGGTCACGATCTTCGGTTCCGGAATCCCTTTCTTCTGAAAATGGTGATGTAACGGGGACATCAGGAATATCCGTCGTCCCTCCCCGAACTTCTTCTTTGTATATTTAAAATAGCTGACCTGCATCATCACCGACAAATTCTCCACGAGGAAAATACCACACAAGATAGGGATCAGCAATTCCTTATGAATCATGATTGCGAACACGGCAATAATTCCCCCCAGCGACAAACTCCCCGTGTCACCCATAAACACTTGAGCCGGAAACGAATTATACCACAGGAACCCGATTGTCGCCCCGATAAACGCGGCAATAAACACCACCAGTTCCCCCGAATGTGGAATATACATGATATTCAAGTAATCCGCATACACCATATTACCCGACACGTACGCCAAAATACCCAGCGTCGCCCCCACGATAGCCGAAGTCCCTGTTGCCAGACCGTCCAATCCATCCGTCAGGTTCGCCCCGTTCGACACCGCCGTAACAATCACGATCGTGATAATAATAAACACGATCCAACCGATCTCCTCGGCATAATCCCCGAAAAGCGCCCCGAACCAAGCGTAATCAAACTCGTTATTCTTGAAAAAAGGAATCGTCGTCTTGGTCGATTTTATATCTTTCGTTAAAACCGTCTGGTTCGTCTCGGACACAAAACCTTCATCTACTGTACTTGTCACCACCCCGACTTCCGAAATGGAAACCTTCTCCCGGATCAGCACGTCATCGCTCACGTAAAGAGTTACTCCCACGATCAGCCCCAGACCCACTTGTCCGATCACCTTGAAACGTCCCTTCAACCCCTCCTTGTGCTTCCGGAACACTTTGATATAATCATCCAGAAAACCAATCAGCCCCAACCAAATCGTCGAAACGATCATCAACTGGATATACACATTATCCAACCGGGCAAACAAAACCACCGGAACCAAAATCGCCAGCAAGATAATCACCCCGCCCATCGTCGGTGTTCCCTTCTTCTGCATCTGACCTTCCAGTCCCAAGTCCCGGATCTCCTCCCCGACCTGTTGCTTCTGCAAAATACGGATAATACGCTTTCCCACCACCGTGGCAATCAACAATGACAAAATCACCGCACAAGCCGACCGGAACGTGATATATTGAAACACCCCCGCTCCCGGGAAATCAAACTGTTCTAAATAATCAAAGATATGATAAAACATGACCTACAACTTAAATATTTCCTTAATAACCTCTTTATCATCAAAATGATGTTTCACACCCTTTATCTCTTGGTAATCCTCGTGTCCCTTTCCGGCCACCAGCACGATGTCCCCCTTCTTCGCCAACATCAACGCCGCACGAATCGCCTCCTTCCGATCGGTAATCGCCAGCACCCGGCTCGCCGCCTCGTCCGGCACCCCGGCACGCATATCCTCGATTATCGCGGCAGGCTCCTCGCTTCGCGGGTTATCGGACGTCAGAATCACCCGGTCACTCAACCGACAGGCAACCTCCGCCATCTCCGGCCGTTTCGTCCGGTCCCGGTCACCCCCGGCACCAACCACAGTGATCACCGTCCCCTCCTTCTTCAGCCCCTCGATCGTCGATAACACGTTCTCCAACGCGTCCGGCGTGTGCGCGTAATCCACGATAGCCATCACCCCCTCGTTCGACAAAATCGTCTCGAAACGCCCCGACACCGGCACCAGCATACTCATCACGGGCAACAACTCCTCTTTTTCGAAATCCAACAACCGTGCGCTCGCGTAAACCGCCAGCAAATTATAAGCATTAAAATCCCCCACGAACCTCGTCCACACCTCGCTGCCATCCAGCAGCAACAACGTCCCGTCCAGATGCCGTTCCAACGTCTTGCAGTTAAAATCCGCCATCCGCTTACAGGAATAAGTATATTTACGGGCTACCGTGTTCTGCAACATCACCATCCCGTTCTTGTCATCCCCGTTCGTCAACGCGAAAGCCTTCTTCGGCAAGCGGTCAAAAAACGCCTTCTTCGCCTCGATATACGCTTTAAAAGTCTTGTGATAATCGAGATGATCGTGCGTGATATTCGAGAAAATCGCCCCATCAAAATCCAACCCGCTAATCCGTCTTTGGTCAATAGCGTGCGAACTCACCTCCATGAAACAATACTCACACCCGGCATCCACCATCCGCCCCATCAGCTCGTTCATCTCCATCGCGTCCGGCGTCGTGTGAGTTGCGTGAACCCTCTCGTCCCCAATATAATTACACACCGTTGACAAAAGCCCCGCTTTCCTTCCCAGCAAACGCACCAGCTCGTACAACAGCGTCGCCGTCGTCGTCTTCCCGTTCGTCCCGGTCACCCCGACCACCTTCATCCGGCGGGACGGATTCCCGTAAAAATTAGAGGCCATCACCCCCAGCGCCTCCGAAGAATTACCCGTCTTCACGTACACCACCCCCTCTTGCAACTCTCCCGGCACCTCCTCACAGACAACCGCCACGGCTCCTGCCGCCACGGCCTTCCCGATATACCCGTGTCCATCCGCGCTCACTCCCCTTTGGGCAACAAACAAATCTCCCTCTCCGACCTTTCTCGAATCGAAGTGTATCATCTTAACCTCTACATCCGGTCTCCCTTGCACGACCTCGCAGGCAACCCCGTCTAACAGCTCTCTTAAATTCATCTCAACTTATTAATTTTAGCTCCTATCTATTCAGTGATTTAATGATTTCCGATTAGTCGATTCTCTCCAATCAACACTCTTTTTAATCACTTAATCATTCAATCGGCAATCACGGAATCTTTTTCATTCTAAATTCTAAATTCTAAATTATCTCAACTCTATATGCACATAACTCCCCCTTCTCACCCTCCCTCCCGGAGTCAACGATTGCTGGCTCACCGTACCGACCCCGCTCACCCCGACTTTCAGCCCGCTATTCTCCAACAAGTACAGCGCATCCCTCAGCCCCATTCCCTTCACGTTCGGCACCAGTGTCATATCCACGCTCCGGGCTTTCAACACAAACTCCGTCCCCTCCTTATCCCGCGAAGTCATCACCCAATCGGCACGCTCCGCCTCATCCTCCGTCACGTTAATCCCCAGCTCGTCATATATCTCCAGAAAATCACTCTTCAACCCGTTCTGACTGATCGGCAACGTTTCGTCCTTCTCCTCCTCGTCCTCGTCATTATCCCCCATCAACGATGCCATCGTGTAAATCTTATCGGCAATCTCCTTGAACACGCTACCCGAAACCACGTTTCCATAATACCCCACCGACCGCGACGGGTTATCCACCACCACGATACACGAGTACATCGGCTTGTCCGCCGGGAAATACCCCACGAAACTGGCCCGGTACTTCGGTTCCGAATTATACCCTTTCGACCCCGCGGCCACCTTTGCCGTCCCCGTCTTCCCCGCGATCTTGCAGGCCGCGTTCTTCAAATTCTTCGCCGAGCCGTTCTCCACCACCCCTTCCATCATCTGTTTCATGTAAGCCACCGTCTGCCGACTGCAAATATGGCTACTCACCACCTCCGGTTCGAACCGCTCCACCACCCGGCTCCCGTTACGAATCTCCTTCACGATACGTGGTTTCATCCGTTTCCCGTCATTTGCCAGTGCATTATAAAAAGCCAACACCTGCAAAGGCGTAATCTTCAACTCGTACCCGAAACTCATCCAGCGCAACGTGGTACCGCTCCAAGTCTTATCCCCCGGATACTTAATATAAGGGTCCGCCTCTCCCGCCAGCTCGATCCCCACCTTTTTATTCAACCCCATCGCGTACCACCGGTTCACGAACTTCTCCGGCTGTTGTCTGTAATGCTCATATACTAATTCCGTGATTCCGTTCAGCGAACGCTCGAAAATCCCCTGCACCGTCACCTTACCGATCGGCGACCTCGCCTCCTTCAACGTCACCCCGTTATGCGTGTAAATACCTTTTCCCAAGTCAACCGTGTCCTCCGGATGAACATACCCGTCTTCCAGCAAAGCCACCATCGTTGCCGCCTTGATCACCGAACCCGGTTCCGCGGCATCCCCGATAGCGTTATTCAACACCTCCCGGTACCCCGTCGCCGTCTTCGACACGTTCGCGATGGCCTTTATATCTCCCGTCTTCACGTCCATCAGGATAGCTGTCCCAGCGCTAGCCTTGTAATGCTCCAACTGCCGGGTCAAAGCTCCCTGCACAATATCTTGACACTCCACGTTAATCGTCGTCACCACGTCATTCCCGTCCACCGGATCATCCACCGTCACCGAAACCCACCGTCCCGACATCATCTGCCGGATACTCCGTCCCGGTTCTCCCCGCAATTGTTTCTCGAAAGCCCCTTCAATTCCCACGCGTCCCTCGAAACTACCATCCTTCGCCTCGTTCAAGTAACCGATCGTCCGATAGGCCAAATCCCTGTGCGGCTGCAAACGCACGTTTTCACGCTCCAGAATCAGACCACTCTTCGTACCCCTTTCCCGAAAAATAGGAAATTTCTTCACCTCCAATAAATCGGTGTAAGAAATTTTCTTCTTGTTCACAAGCAAATAACGATTCGGCTTTGCCCCGTACTTTCCCTGCCACAACTTCTTCCGGTACTCTGCCGTCGGGGCGTCCTTGAAAAAGCGGGACAACATCATCGACAAACTATCCACCTTCTTCCGGAACAGCGTGTCCGGAATCGCCTTGCAATCCAGCCTCAGCGAATAATAAGGAACCGAGCTCGCCAGAATTCGCCCGTCATCCGCGTATATATTCCCCCGGTTCGGTGCCACTTCAAAATCCTTAAACGACACCGAACGTCCCATCTTCCTCCACTTATCCCCCTCCCATATTTGCACGTGCAGTGCCTTTATTACGATTAGGGCAGCAATCACCATCACGATCAGGTACACAAGTCCCAACCGCCCGGCCAATTCATGTTTTATAGATGCTGCCATGTTATAGTTAAAAATTAAAAGTTAAAAACTAAAAGTTCATACCCATCGTAAAACCTGATCGTCCTTAACCTGTTATTATATCTTTTATCTCTCATCT
>ERZ827101.3391-NODE-3391-length-11480-cov-2.973654_pt1 | contig 11480 bp, 10 predicted proteins | sample MGYA00519869_ERZ827101 | MGnify/ENA primary metagenome ERZ827101 (study PRJEB31778, sample SAMEA3449256) | human gut metagenome | biome: human gut; feature: human-associated habitat; material: faeces | place: United Kingdom | collected 2010/2012 ...
GCCCCGGCGGCCTTGGTCATCAACAAGATCGACACCGTGGAAAAAGAGGACCTGCTGGCTGTCATGGACGTGTATGGGCAAGCCCATGAGTGGGACGCGGTGGTGCCCATCTCCGCTCGCACCGGCGACGGGGTGGACGAGCTGCTGGAGGTGCTCTCCCGCTGGCTGCCTGAGGGGCCGCAGCTGTTCCCCGACGATATGGTCACCGACCAGCCCGAGCGGCAGATCATGGCGGAGATCGTCCGGGAGAAGCTGCTGCGCAACCTGGACAAGGAGATCCCCCACGGTACCGCCGTGGAGGTGACGAAGTTTTCCCAGCGGGACAACGACATCATCGATTGCCACGTGACCATCTACTGTGAGAAGGAGTCCCACAAGGGCATCATCATCGGCAAGAAGGGCGCCATGCTCAAGAAGATCTCTACCCAGGCTCGGGAGGACATGGAGACCTTCATGGGCGCCAAGGTCTATCTGGAAACCTGGGTGAAGGTCAAAGAAAACTGGAGAGATAATCTCAATGCCATCCAGAATTTCGGTTACACGGAGGACTGAAATTTTAGCGAGATGTTGCGCCGGCTTTCTGGCGTGCAAGAGCCGGCCGCCGGAGCTACGGCGGAATGAGACAGGTCATGGAGGAATCGGAGTTGCTTCAGATCATCACAGCGGTGGACGAGGATGCGGTAAAGCGCCTGTTGGATGTTTACCGGGAATCCATGGACCAACTAGTGGGAGGCTTTGAAAGCCCCGCCGCGATGGAGCGGGAATATGGGGCTTTTCTAAGGGAATTTGTCCGCTGCCCGGGTCAGCTGCTTCTGGTAGAGCAGGCGCAGGAGCGGTGGGTTAGCGCCTTGCGGACGGTGGAAGTCCAACCGGGGCAGTGGTTTATCGAGGCGGTGGAGACTGCTCCCCAGAACCGGGGCAAGGGATGGGGAAAAGCGCTGATGCTCCATGCGGTGCAAGAGTTGGAGCGCCGGGGAGCCAGGGAGCTGTTCAGTCTCATCCACCCGGACAATGGTCCGTCCATCGCTGTCCATGAGGCCGTCGGTTTTGTGGCCACGGGGCGTGCTCCGGTGAATGGCTGGGGGGAGCGGGAGGACAGGTGCATTCTCTATGCCCTGCGCCCCGATGTCCGTCAGGAGGAGACAGCGCCATGCATCTGACCACAAAGGCCCTGGTGCTCAGGGAAGTGAACTACAAGGAAGCGGACAAGATCCTCACCGCCCTCACCGAAGATGAGGGTAAGATGACCGTATCCGCCCGGGGGGTGCGCCGGAAGAGCGGCGCCACCGCGGCGGCCTGCCAGCAGCTGTGCTGGGGGGAGTTCACCCTGTACGAGTACCAGGGGCGCTGGGCGGTGAAGGAGGCAGCGGCGGAGCGTCGGTTTGAAGGGGTGCGGGGAGACCTGGAGAAGCTGGCCCTGGCCAGTTATTTTGCCGAGGTGACCGAGACGCTGGCCGAGGAGGGCCAGCCGGAACCGGAGCTGCTGTCCCTCACCCTTAACAGCCTTCATGCCTTGGACAAGCTGTCCCTGCCCCTCACCCAGGTCAAGACGGCCTTTGAGTGGAAGGCCATGGCTCTGGCCGGGTACGAGCCTATGACGGACGGCTGCGCCGTCTGCGGCCGGGAGCCGCCGGAAAGCCCCCAGATCCATCTGGGGGAGGGGGTGGTCCACTGTGCCCCCTGCCGGGAGGAGGTGGGGGAGGGCATCTCCATGCCCCTGTCTCCCTCCGCCCTGGCTGCCCTGCGCCACATCGTGGGCGGCGACCCGAAACGGCTGTTCTCCTTCCGGGTGGACGAGGCATCCCTGAGCCAGCTGGCCCAGGCGTCGGAGGCCTACCTCATGACCCGGCTGGAGCGGGGGTTCCGGACGCTGGACTTTTATAAGACATTGACACTGAGCCGCTCAGGCGGCTGATACCGGAGTTATGACTATGATAGAACTGTTTGAAAAATCCATGAATACCCTGGAGCTGCCCCGGGTGCTGGATATGCTGGCGGGGGAGGCGGTGACTGACGAGGGCAAGGAGCTGTGCCGCGCCGCCCGGCCCTCCGACGACCCGGCGGAGGTACACCGTCTCCAGAGCCAGACCTCCGCGGCTTTCGACATGCTGGTCAAGCGGGGCACGCCTAGCTTTTCCGGGGTGCGGCCGGTGGCCGCCGCCCTCCAGCGGGCGGACCGGGGGGGCAGCCTCAACACCCGGGAGCTGCTGGACATCGCCCAAGTACTGCGATGCGCTCGGACTGTCAAGGAGTACGGCACCGGCGAGGCCGCGGCCAAGACGGTGCTGGACGGCTACTTCTACAACCTCACCGCAAACCGCTTTTTAGAGGACAAGATCACCGGCTCCATTGTAGGGGACGGGGAGCTGGCGGACTCGGCCAGCCCGGAGCTGGCCTCCATCCGCCGGCATATCCGGGCCACGGAGAGTAAGGTCCGGGATATTTTGCAGAAGATCATCTCCTCCTCCCAGGCCAAGTACCTCCAGGAGAGCATCATCACCCAGCGGTCCGGCCGGTATGTGGTGCCGGTGAAGTCGGAGTTTAAGAACGAGATCCCCGGCCTGGTCCACGACCTGTCCGGGTCGGGCTCTACCTTTTTCATCGAGCCCATGGGGGTGGTGAAGGCCAACAACGAGCTCCGGGAGCTCCAGGCCAAGGAGGAGAAGGAGATCGATCGCATTCTGGCGGAGCTGTCGGCGGAGGCTGCCTCCTTCCGGGAGGACATCACCCTGAACTATGACCTGCTCATCCGCCTGGACAGCATCTTTGCCCGGGGCAAGCTCTCCGCGCGGATGGGGGCCATGGAGCCGGGGCTGTCCGCCAAAAGTCTCTGCCTGCGCCGGGCCCGGCACCCCCTGCTGCCCCCCAAGACGGCGGTGGCCAATGATCTGTCCCTGGGGGAGAAGTTTGACACGCTGGTCATCACCGGCCCCAACACCGGCGGCAAGACGGTGACTCTGAAGACCATCGGTCTGCTCACCCTCATGGCCCAGTGCGGCCTGCACATCCCCGCCGGGGACGGGAGCACCATCCGGGTCTGCCAGCGGGTGCTGGCGGACATTGGGGATGAGCAGTCCATTGCCCAGTCCCTGTCCACCTTCTCCTCCCACATGAGCAACATCGTGGGTATGCTGGCCGAGACCGACGGAGAGACCCTGGTGCTTTTTGACGAGCTGGGGGGCGGCACCGACCCGGTGGAGGGGGCGGCCCTGGCCGCGGCCATCATTGAGCACGCCCGGAGCCTGGGGGCCTTGGTGGCGGCCACCACCCACTATGCTGAGCTGAAGGTGTACGCCATGACCACCCCGGGGGTGGAGAATGCCTCCTGTGAGTTTGATGTGGAGACCCTGGCCCCCACCTACCGGCTGCTGGTGGGCATTCCCGGCAAGTCCAACGCCTTTGCCATCTCCCAGCGTCTGGGCCTGCCCCAGGAGATCATCCAGCAGGCCGCCGCCCGGGTGAGCGCCGAGAACGTCCGCTTTGAGGATGTGCTCACCAAGCTGGACCAGCAGCGCCAGGAGATGGAGAAGGAGCAGCGCCAGGCCGCCCAGCTCCGGCTGGAGATGGAGCAGGCCGCTGCCAAGGCCCAGGAATACCGGGACAGCCTGCAAAAGGAAAAGGAGAAAAACGAGGCCCGGGCCAAGGCGGAGGCCCGCGCCATCCTGGACGAGGCCCGGCGCACCGCCGACGAAGTCTTCCGGGAGCTGGGAGACATGCGGAAAAAGGCCCAGAAGGAACAGGATTGGCAGGCGGTCAACGACCAGCGGGCCGGCCTGCGCCACCGGCTCAACGAGGCGGAGGACAAATTGGGCGTTCGGGAGAAAGCGGCGCCCCCGCCCATGCTCCGCCCCGCCCAGAAGGGGGACACGGTGACCATCCTGAAAACAGGCACCCAGGGCACCGTCCTGTCGGTGAACAAGGACGGGGTGCTCCAGCTCCAGGCGGGCATCCTGCGGATCACCGCCAAGCAGGAGGAGGTCCGGGTGGTGGAGGGGGAGACCCAGACACAAAAGGCCGCCCGCCAGTACATCCAGCGCACCGAGCACAAGCTGCGCAGCCTGGGCGCCAAGGCCGAGGTGGACCTGCGGGGCATGACCACCGACGAGGCGGAGATGACCCTCAGCCAGTTCCTGGACCGGGCCATCATGGGCAACCTCACCCAGGTCACCGTCATCCACGGCAAGGGAACCGGGGCGGTGCGGAAGGCCGTGCACACCTATCTGAAACGGTGCAAAGGGGTGGCCTCCTTCCGCCTGGGCCGGTACGGCGAGGGGGAGGACGGCGTCACCATTGTGGCGCTCAAGTGAGATTCCCGGCCTGCCGGGGAGAATCCCGGCGCTCCAGGGAAAACTATAAGGGAAAAAGACAAAAAAAGCGTGTAAATTCCGTGGAATGCCATGAAAATTGGCATTGACGGACACCCGGAAATTTGCTATTCTTATGGTAGCATTTTAGGGAAAGAATTCGGGAGGGACTATTATGTATATCAAGCAGGCAACTGTCAATAATCAGGTCGGCCTTCATGCGAGACCTGCTACCTTCTTTATTCAGAAGGCAAACGAATTCAAGAGCACCATTTGGGTGGAGAAGGACGAGCAGAGAGTCAACGCCAAAAGTCTGCTCGGTGTCCTCTCCCTGGGCATCATCAAGGGCAGCACCATCGACCTCATTGCCGACGGCACCGATGAGAAGGACGCCGTGGACGCCCTGGTGGAGCTCATTAGCTCTGACTTCGCTGACTGAGCTGACACAGTAAGGCAAAAAAGCGCCGCGTCCGCGGCGCTTTTTTTACTCCCATGGATCGGAGAGAGGAGGGAGCGGATGACCTTTGACCAACTGAAAGAGAAGGCGCTGAGCCTGCCCCTCAAGCCCGGGGTCTATCTGATGATGGACCGGGAGGGCACTGTGATCTATGTGGGAAAGGCCAAGGCCCTGAAGAACCGGGTGAGTCAATACTTCCACGACCAGGCGGCCCACACGGAGAAGACCCGGGCCATGGTGGCCCAGATCGACCACTTTGACACCATTGTGGCCGGGTCGGAGTTTGAGGCCCTGGTGCTGGAGAATTCCCTCATCAAGCGGCACAAGCCCCGGTATAATATTTTGCTGAAGGATGACAAAGGCTATCCCTATATCCGGCTGTCGGTGAAGGAGGCCTATCCCCGTTTCTCCATCCAGGGGCGGATGGCCGACGACGGCGCCCGGTATTTTGGGCCCTTTGGAGGACGCCACGACACCCAGTCCATTCTGGACGCCCTGCGGACCGCCCTGAAGCTTCCGGCCTGCGGGAAGGTGTTTCCCCGGGACCAGGGAAAGGAGCGACCCTGCCTCAACTACCACATGGGCCAGTGTGACGGCTACTGCCGGAAGGAGGTCCCGCGAAGCCAGCACCAGCAGGCCATCGAACAGGCGGTGCGGCTGCTGGAGGGAAAGTTTGGCGAGGTGGAGAAGGAGCTGAAGGGCCAGATGGAGGAAGCGGCGGAGGCCCTGGAGTTTGAGAAGGCCGCCGCCCTCCGGGACCGTCTCCGGGCCATCACCCTGCTGGGCAAGCGCCAGAAGGTGGTGGCGGGCTACCTGGCCGACACCGATGTGCTGGGCCTCTACATGGGGGAGGTCCGCAGCGGGGTGGCGGTGCTCCACTTCCAGGAGGGGGAGCTCACCGGGCGGGACCTGGAGGTCTTTCCCACGGCGGGGGAGCCGGCGGAGGAAATCTTGTCCGCCTTTCTGGTCCAGTATTACACTCCCCGGGGCCTGCTGCCCCGGCAGATTCTCCTGCCGGAGGCCATGGAGGGAGCGGCGGACCTGGGGCGGCTGCTCTCCCACCAGGCCGGGCGGAAGGTGGAGCTGGTGACCCCCCAGCGGGGGGCCAAGGCCGACCTGATCCGCATGGCCCAGGAGAATGCCCGGACCGAGTGCGAGCGCCTGACCACCCGGGAGGAGCGGACAGCCAAAATCCTCACCCTCCTGGCCCAGCTGCTGGAGCTGCCCGGGCCTCCCCGGCGGATTGAGGCCTATGACATCTCCAACACCGGGGCGGCAGACATTGTGGCGGCCATGACGGTTTTTGAGCAGGGGCGGCCCCGAAAGGGGGCCTACCGGTACTTTGCCCTGCGGGACCTGGACGGGCCGGACGACTATGCCTCCATGGACCAGGTCATCACCCGCCGCTTCCGCCATGAGAAGGAGGGGGATGAGACCTTTGCCAGCCGCCCGGACCTGCTGCTCATCGACGGGGGAGAGGCCCATGCGGCGGTGGCCCTTCAGGCACTGACCCGGTACGGCCTGGACATCCCCGTCTTCGGCATGGTCAAGGACGACCGGCACCGGACCCGGGCCCTGGTAACCCCCGACGGGCGGGAGATCGGGATTCAGGCGGTGCCGGCGCTGTTTGCCTTCATTGGGCAGATTCAGGAGGAGACCCACCGGTCTGCGGTGGGCTTCCACCACAAACGACATACCAAGAGCGGCCTGGGCTCCACCCTGGAGCGCATCCCCGGCATCGGGGAGGCCCGGCGGAAAAAGCTGCTGAAGGCCTTCGGCAGCGTGAAGGCCATCCGTCAGGCGGACCTGCCGGCCCTGGAGGAAGTTCTCCCCAAGGCGGCGGCCCGGGCGGTCTATGAACAGTTCAGAACCAAAGAGGAGGAAACGACATGCGCGTCATCACAGGCACGGCCCGGGGCCGGCGGCTGAAGGAGCCCGTGGGGCTGGAGACCCGTCCCACCGCAGACCGGGTGAAGGAGGGGATTTTCTCCAGCATTCAATTTGAACTTGAGGGCCGGCGGGTGCTGGACCTCTTCGGCGGCACAGGGCAGATGGGGATTGAGGCCCTGTCCCGGGGCGCGGCCCATGCCACCTTTGTGGACCTGCGGAAGGAGGCGGTGGGGATCATCCGGGAGAACCTGTCCCTGACCGGCTTTTCCGACCGGGCTACGGTGGTCCAGGGGGACTATCTGGCCTTTCTCACCCGATGCCGGGAGACCTTTGATGTGATCTTTCTGGACCCGCCCTACGGCAGCGGGATGCTGGAAAAGGCGTTGGAAACCATCACAACGATTGACATTGTGTCCGAAAATGGTATAATAGTTTGCGAAAATGGGTCGACTGTGGGCTGGCCGGCGGTACGGGCACCCTATCGGCTCCAAAAAGAGTACCGGTATGGGAAAATCCGAACCGCCCTGTACCGGCGCCAAGCCGATTGAATCCCGGCCCCAAGGCGGAAGACGGAAAGGACAACATGCTATGAAGACCGCAATCTACCCTGGCAGCTTTGACCCGGTCACCCTGGGACACATCAACATCATCAAACGGGCGGCGGTGGCCTTTGACAAGGTCATTGTCTGTGTCATGGTCAACTCAGAGAAGAATGGCGGCCTGTTTACCCCGGAGGAACGAATTGACCTGATGCGAAAGAGCATTCAGGTGAGCAACGTGGAGTTTGACGTAAACTACGGTCTTGTGGCAGAGTATGCCAAGGCGAAGGGCGCCCGGGTCCTGGTCAAGGGCCTGCGGGCAGTGTCCGACTTTGAGCAGGAAGTCCAGATGGCGATGATCAACAGCAAGATAAACCCCGATCTGGACACGGTCTTCTTTCCCTCCAGCGAAAAGTACACGTATCTCAGTTCCTCAGTGGCCAAGGAACTGGCCCGGTACCATGCCAACCTGGACGAGTTTTTGCCCCGGGAAATCATTGATGACGTCAAAAATAAACTGGAAATAAGGAGCGATGAGTGCGATGGCAGGCAGCGTTGAGGAATTACTGGACCTTTTATATACGGAAATTGAGGAGGCGAAAAACGCCCCTCTCAACAACGACCGGTGCGTCATTGAACGGGACCGGGTCCTGGACATGATTGACGATGTGAAGGCGGAACTGCCGGTGGAGATCAAGCGGGCCAAGGACCTGGTGGCCAACCGGAACGACTATATCGCCTCCGCCAAGCGGGAGGCCGACAGCCTGCGCCAGCAGGCGGAGGACTACGCCAAGCGGCTGGTGAACGAGGACGCCATTGTGCGGGAGGCAGAGAAGAAGGCGGATGAGATCCTTTCCGATGCGGAGGAGCAGTGCCGGATGCTCAAGGCCGCCGCCAGCGAGTACTGTGAGGATACCCTGCGCCGCATGGAGGAGGCCGTGGCCGACGCCTACGACGAAGTGAAGCACTCCCGGGCCAAGTTCCGTTCCGCCCTGAGCGCCGCCTCCGGCGGGCCCGCCCCCCGGAGCCAGCCGGCACCCCGCCGGGCCATGTATGACGCCGAGGCCGATGAGGACGAGGATTGAGCTGTGAAAAGAGACCACCCATGGGTGGTCTCTTTTTTTGCGCCTGGAGGGAATCAGGGCTCCGGCGGGAGAACCCCGCTGTCGTTAATAACCAGGGTGTCTCCGGCGAGGAGAACGGTGTCTCCCTTGGGGATGAGCACGTCTCCGCCCCGGCGGACCAGGATGATCAGACGGGTGCCTGTGGACAGGGTGGACAGGGGGCGGTCCAGCCAGGGGTCTCCTGTCTCCAGGGTGCGCTCGTAAAGGCGGACCCCCTGGATGGCCCCGCCGGCCCGGCCGCTGAGGATCAGGGTATCCCCCGGCTCCAGAACGGTGCTGCCGTGGGGGACCCACTGCTGGCCCCGGCGGAGGAGGAGGACCAGCAGACAGTCCGGGGGCAGGGAGAGGGTGCGCAGAGCCTGCCCCGCCCAGGGGTGATCCGGTGGCAGGGTACACTGGAGAAACTGGACGGGTACCTCATCGGTGTAGTCGGTGAAGGTTTTCAAGACGTTGGCCTCCTGGTCGGTCATGTTCAGCTTTTTGGCCACCACGGGGATAAGGGTGCCCTGGACCAGGATGGAAAAGAGGACGATGAAGAAGACAATGTGGTAGAGGTCCAGATTGGTGACGGCGGGACTGGTAATGGCCAGAATGGAGAACACGATGGAGGCCGCCCCCCGCATCCCCGACCAGGCGACCAGGGCCATCTGACGGGGGCTGCTGCGGAAGGGGGCCATCAGCAGAAAGACCACCGCCGGCCGGGCCACAAAAGTGAGGAAGAGGACCACGGCCAGGGCCGTGGGGGCGATGGCGGGCAGCTGGGAGGGGAAAGAGAGCAGCCCCAGCAGGAAGAACAGGAGCATTTGCATGAGCCCTGTGGCCCCGTCAAAGAAGTTGACCAGGGCTTTCTTGTTCTCCAACTGGCTGTTGCCCAGGAGGATGCCGGTGATGTATACGCTCAGGTAGCCGTTGCCCTCCAGCAGGGTGGGGACGACATAGGACAGCAGGGCCACCGCCACCAGGAAAATGGCGTCGAACCCCTCTGAGGCAAACCGAAAGCGGCGGAGAAAGGCCCGGGCCGCCAGGGCAACCCCCACCCCCAGGGCGCCGCCGTAGACCAGCTGGGCGAAGATCTGATAGACAACGGCTGGGGCGGAAATCTCCCCTGTCATCAGGGTGAGAAGAATGAGGGTGAGCATGTAGGAGAAGGGGTCGTTGCTGCCGCTCTCCACCTCCAGCAGGGAGGCGGTGTGGTCCCGAAGGTTCAGCCGCTTGGAGCGGAGGATGGAGAACACCGAGGCGGCGTCGGTGGAGGCGATGACCGCGCCCAGCAGGAAGCTCTCCAAAGTGGGAAGGGACAGAACCGCCCAGCAGAACAGCCCCACCAGCCCCGCGGTGAAGGCGGTCCCGAAGGAGGAGAGGATGGCGGCCTTCCCCGCCACAGGCTTGGCCTGGCTCCAGTTGGTGCCGAAGCCGCCGTAGAACATGATGAAGATGAGGGCAAAGGAGCAGATGTTTTGGGCCAGACCGTAGTTGTCAAAGGGAATCTTGACCACCCCGTCCGAGCCGAAGAACATGCCCAGCAGAATGAAGGCCAGCAAGGTGGGCACCCCCAACTTGCTGGAGAGCTTGTTGCACAGCACGCAGGCCAGGATGACAAGGGCGGAGAGAAGCAGCAGATGGGTCATAAGCAGTCCTTTCAGTACAGAGCGTGGGAGGGAAAAACATACCATTACTATTTTAGTATCTCTATCATACCAAGATAACGCCGCGATGACAAGCCCGGATCGGGGTCCGGTCAAAAGGGAGAAAAAAGAGCGCCTCCCAAAAAACAGTTGCTTTTTACAGGCAACCCCTCTATAATGAAGGAACCAATGCCGGCCTAAAATGGCCGGGTTGGGGAAAGAAGACGAGTTCTTTCCTGATCTTATGAATTCACTGAGGGCCCTGCCCTCTGAGGAGCTTTTGCATCAATGAGTGGAGCATACACACACCGGCCGGTTCTGCTGGAGGAGGCCATCCAGGGGCTGGCCATCCGCCCGGATGGGGTCTATGTAGACGGCACCTTGGGCCGGGGCGGGCATTCGGAGGCGATTGTCAGGGGACTGACCGCCGGCGGTCGCCTGCTCTGTATCGACCGGGACAGCCAGGCCCTGGAGGAGGGGCGGGCCCGCCTGGCCCCCTGGGCCGGGCAGATCACCTTCCTCCACGGTAATTTTGGGGACCTGGCGGCCCTGCTGGACGGGGCCGGGGTGGAGCGGGTGGACGGGATGCTCTTTGACCTGGGGGTGTCCTCCCCCCAGCTGGATGACCCGGCCCGGGGCTTTTCCTATCAGGCGGACGCCCCCCTGGACATGCGGATGGATCAGGGGGAGACCCTGACCGCCTGGACGGTGGTCAACCAGTGGCCCCGGCAGGAGCTGCGGCGGGTCCTTGCCCAGTATGGGGAGGAGCGGTACGCCGCCGCCATTGCCGCCGCCATCGAGCGGGCCCGGGCGGCAGGTCCCATTGAGACCACCGGCGCCCTGGTGGAGATCATCCGGGGCGCCCTGCCGGCAGCCGCCCTGCGGGAGAAGCAGCATCCGGCCAAACGGAGTTTTCAGGGCATCCGGATCGCGGTCAACGACGAGTTGACCGCCATCTCCCGGATGCTCCAGGCCGCCATTCCCCGGCTGAAGACCGGGGGACGGCTGGCGGTGATCTCCTTTCACTCCCTGGAGGACCGGATTGTCAAGAGTGAGCTGGCCGCCGCGGCCAAGGGATGCGACTGTCCCCCCTCTTTCCCGGTGTGCGTCTGCGGCAAACGGCCTCTGGTCCGGCTGGTGAACCGGAAGCCCATCCTGCCCAGCCAGGCAGAACAGGAGGAGAATCCCCGGGCCCGGAGCGCCAAACTGCGCGTGGCGGAGAAGCTGGAAGGGTAAACCCGAGGAAATCGACCAGATGAGGTGGAGCAAATCGTGACAGGCAAACAAACCCAGGGCGCCGTGGCCTACGACGGCACCGGAGCCCTGAAAATGGCCGCGCCGGAGGCGCCGGCCCAAAAGAAGAAGTTTCGGAAAAAGGAAACCAAAGGGAAAAAGGAGACCAAGGAAACGCAGCATCCCGTGGTTAAAAACGGTGCCGCCCTCTTGACCAAGGGGGCCCGGTGGACCGTTCCGGGGGCGATCCTGGCCATTCTGACGGTGGCCCTGGTGGTGGTTATCACGTTGGCCAGCTATGCCCAGTT
>ERZ827101.3398-NODE-3398-length-11458-cov-3.737701_pt1 | contig 11458 bp, 8 predicted proteins | sample MGYA00519869_ERZ827101 | MGnify/ENA primary metagenome ERZ827101 (study PRJEB31778, sample SAMEA3449256) | human gut metagenome | biome: human gut; feature: human-associated habitat; material: faeces | place: United Kingdom | collected 2010/2012 ...
AAAATGGAACTGCATCTCTCCTTGAAATCGAAAGCGGAAGCAACGACCCTGTATCATATATGCTTACAATCATAGGAATATCTTTGGTTAATTCTAAATCATTATCTACAATACCTTTAATGATTTTTTCACAGATATTCTTTGGCTTATTAATAGGTGTAAGTTTCGCATTTATTGGATTATTTATAATAAAAAAGACAACAATAATAAGTAATGGATTAGACGCAATATTTATGATTTCTCTAATATTAGCTTCATTTGGTATTTCTCTCTATATAAACGGCAACGCATTACTAAGCGTATATTTATTAGGTATAATACTTGGTAACACTAAAATTAAAAATAAAGATATACTAATTCCATTTTTTGATGGAATTACCGGTCTGGCTCAAATTTTAATTTTCTTTTTACTTGGATTACTTGCATTTCCACACAAATTTCCTGATATAGCTATGCCTTCACTTTGCATTGTTGCTATACTCACTTTAGTTGCAAGACCAATAGCTGTATTTGCATTGCTGATACCATTCAAATGTAGTATTAAGCAATGCCTATTAACATCATGGTCGGGACTTCGCGGTGCTGCTTCTATTGTTTTTTCGATTATGGTTGTTGCCGGGAACCCTGATATCTCTTTAGATATATTTCATATTGTTTTTATGGTTGCTTTATTTTCAGTTTCAATTCAAGGAACTCTTATTCCTAAGATAGCAAATAAATTAAATATGATAGATAATAACGAAGATGTTCGAAAAACATTTAATGATTATAAGGAGGATTCTTCTATTACCTTAATGAGAATGTACATACCTAAAGGTCATAATTGGGAAAATAAATTAATTAGTGATGTAAGTATGCCCACTAATTCTTTAGCTCTTATGATTAAACGCAATGGAACAACTATAATTCCTAAAGGTGATACTATGATTTTAGCGAAAGATACATTAATACTTAGTGTTCCTTCATACGAACCATCAGGGCAGGAGAATCTAAAAGAAATCAAGATACAAAGCACAAATAAATGGTGTAACAAAACAATTCAGGAATTAAATTTACCTGAAAATGTTCTTATTGCTTTAATTAAACGAGGCGAAGATAATTTAATACCCGATGGGAATACATTAATAAAAGAAAATGATTCTGTTGTGTTGTATAAATAGAGGGATATTGGGGATAATGTTGGCAGGTAATTTTGGTTATCTGCCAACATTATCTTATATAAATATTTACTATTGAGGAATAAATGTATATCCGTTCGAATTAGCCCATGATTCAGCATATGAACCTTTTTTCCCTTTGATACTTGTCAAACTATAACATCCATTAAACTCATTAACACCTATACTTGTTACACTATTCGGAATTGTTATGCTTGTCAAACTACTGCATTCCTCAAACACATAGGAACCTATACTTGTTACGCTATCTGGAATTATTATGCTTGTTAAATTACTGCATCTATAAAACGCACTATTTTCTATGCTAATAACACCACTTGGAATCTTTACACTTGTAATTTTTTTGTTATTTAAAAACCCAGCAACACCTACCACTGGCTTTCCACATATCCTTGACGGAATTACAATATCAGTGTCGTTTCCTACATACTCCTGAATCCAACATTTATTTGAAGTGCTTTTTACAATCCAATCCTCACCGCTGTCACCATAATTATCTGTTGTTGTTTCTTCAACCGGGTTAGTACTTGGCTGTTCTGGCTTTGTTGTAGGTTGCTCTGCCGGTTTTGCCGTTGGCTGTTCTGCTGGTTTTGTAGTCGACTGTTCTATACTTGTTGCAGGCTGTTCTGCCGGTTTTGCTGTTTCTGGAACATTTGTTGGTTCTACAACCGCTTTATTCTTTACAGTAACCTTACAGTTATATTTTTTCTTTCCAATCTTTGCTGTAATTGTTACTTTACCTGCTTTTTTGCCTGTAACTTTTCCCTTCTTGTTTACTATAGCTATCTTCTTATTTGATGTTGACCATTTAACTTTCTTTTTGTTATTGTTCACTTTTAACTGAACTGTCTTTCCAACATAAATTGTTGCTGATTTTTTGTTTAATTTTGCTTTAGATGCTGCATTTACACTTGACAATGGTACAAGAGTGAAAACCATCATGATTGAAAGCATCACGGCAACTATTCGTTTCATTTGTCCTTTCATTTTTCGTTTCCTCCTTACGTTTTTTGATATGAATATTATAGCATATGGTTATTACCGTTTTTTTCACAAACTGACCTTATTGCATTCTCTCTTTGTGCAAAAAAAAAGTGCCGCAATCCTTTGATTACGGCACTTTCAAGTGTTTTATTTAATTGTTTGATTAGAACTTGCCAGCGTTAGCTGCTTCTTCAACAGAAACTGCTACAGCTACTGTAGCACCAACCATAGGGTTGTTACCCATTCCGATAAGACCCATCATTTCAACGTGAGCTGGAACTGATGAAGAACCTGCGAACTGAGCATCTGAATGCATACGTCCTAATGTATCTGTCATACCATATGAAGCTGGACCTGCAGCCATGTTATCTGGATGAAGTGTACGTCCTGTACCACCACCTGATGCTACTGAGAAGTACTTCTTACCCTGTTCGATACATTCTTTCTTGTATGTACCTGCAACAGGATGCTGGAATCTAGTTGGGTTTGTTGAGTTACCTGTAATAGAAACACCAACATTTTCGTGATGCATGATTGCAACACCTTCCTGAACATCGTCAGCACCGTAACATTTTACAGTTGCACGAAGTCCATCTGAATAAGCTTTTTCGTAAACGATGTTTAACTTAGCTTCTTTATAATCATATTTTGTTTCAACATATGTGAAACCGTTAATTCTTGAAATAATCTGAGCTGCATCTTTTCCAAGACCATTTAAGATAACTCTTAAAGGTTTCTTACGAACCTTGTTAGCCTTTTCTGCGATACCGATAGCACCTTCAGCAGCTGCGAATGATTCGTGTCCTGCAAGGAATGCGAAACATTCTGTTTCTTCTTCAAGTAACATCTTTCCTAAGTTACCATGTCCAAGACCTACTTTTCTGTGGTCAGCAACAGAACCAGGAATACAGAAAGCCTGAAGACCTTCACCGATTGCTGCAGCAGCATCAGCAGCTCTTCTACAACCTTTCTTAATAGCGATAGCTGCACCTACTGTGTAAGCCCAGCATGCATTTTCAAAACAAATTGGCTGAATCTTTTTAACCTGTTCGTAAACATCTAATCCAGCGTCCTTTGTAATCTTTTCAGCTTCTTCAATAGAAGCGATTCCATAACTATTTAAAACAGAATTAATCTGGTCAATTCTTCTTTCATATGATTCAAATAATGCCATTGTTGTTACCTCCTATTCCTTTCTTGGATCGATAATCTTAACAGCGTCATCAACACGTCCATACTGACCCTTTGATTTTTCCCAAGCTGTTGTAGGATCATCACCTTTTTTAATAAAGTCTGTCATCTTTCCAAGATTTACAAACTGGTAACCAATAACTTCATTATCAGCATCAAGAGCGATACCTGTTACATAACCTTCAGCCATTTCAAGGTATCTAACACCTTTAGCCTTTGTTGCGTACATTGTACCAACCTGTGAACGAAGACCTTTTCCTAAATCTTCAAGTCCGGCACCAACTACAAGACCATCATCTGAGAAAGCACTCTGTGTTCTACCATATACAATCTGTAAGAATAATTCTCTCATAGCTGTATTGATAGCATCACAAACTAAGTCAGTATTTAAAGCTTCAAGAATTGTCTTTCCCTGAAGAATTTCAGCTGCCATAGCTGCTGAATGTGTCATACCTGAACATCCGATTGTTTCTACTAATGCTTCTTCAATGATACCTTCTTTAACATTTAAAGTAAGCTTACATGCTCCCTGCTGAGGTGCACACCAGCCTACACCATGTGTAAAGCCTGAAATATCTTCGATTTTTTTTGAATGAACCCATTTTCCTTCTTCTGGAATTGGAGCTGGTTCATGCTTTGCACCCTTAGCTACAGGGCACATCATTTCAACTTCTTTTGAATAAATCATTTGAATAAATACTCCTTTCGAAATATAACCTAGGGAACTATCCCCATATTTTTAGCATAAAACAAGTACTGCTACCCATCTTATGCTATGTATTATTTGTGAGCGTTTAGTCTGCCCACACCTTTGTTTATTTTCTCATAAAATCACAAAATAGTCTATAGTTTTACAAAATCTTTCAAAAAAAAATTGTAACTGCAGGTGTTGTTGTAGGTATAACTATTGTTGGATGAGATATTTCAAGATATCCTACATTAAGTGTACTTGTTTGTTAATGAAAGACCCCTCTTCAATGATTTTTTCATAATATCACTCCTTCAATTTTTATATACAAAATGTATATATTCCTATTTTTTTGCTAATTATGGAACACACTTTCCACATTGTGTAGATATTTTGTAAACAAAAATTATATTTTGTTCATTTTTTATTCAAATATTGTTTTTATTTCATTAATAAACAATCTTCCTGCCTTTGAAATATATTTTCCTTTTTTAAATGCTACACACATTTTTCTGCTTGTACTTTCTTTTGTTCCCACTTTGTAATATATAGGATGATTTGCATAATTATTAAATTTAATAGCACTTTCAGCAACAAAAGTCACACCCATTCCAGCCACTGCCATTGCAAATCCTGTTGTTGACTGCTGAATTTCCATTATTTCCTCCGGGCTAATTGAATATTCGTCAAACAATTTGTTTACTAACTTTCTAACTCTTTGGTCTTCATTTAATAATATAAATCTTTCATCTTTAAATTCAGACATATCAACTTCTTTTATAGCTTCATCATTCAGTTTTCCTGCAATTATAGTTTCAGGACTAACCTGATAATCTTTCAACTTTTCATTTATAACATTTTCCCTTGGTACCGCTATAACAATTCTTTCTTCAAATATATCTTCTTTTTCAAATAAACTATCATCTATATCACTGTCAGAAAGGAAAATATCAACCGTACCGTCTAAACATTTTCTTTGAATATCCGGAGTTTTTCCTTCTATTATCTGAAAGTTAATTCCGGGATATTTTTTACTATATTCTGTTAACGCATATGGCAAATAACTCAACGAAAAACATGCAGTACTGCCTAATACAATCGTTCCGGTTTTAAGTTCATTTAAATCCGATATTTCTTTTTCAAAACGTTCTTTAGCTTCTATAACTGAACCCGCATACTCTAAATATGATTTGCCAAATTCTGTAAGTTCAATAGGTGATATACTTCTGTCAAATAAAAGTATTCCCCACTTTTTTTCTAATTTATTAATATATGAACTTAAAGCCGGTTGCGAAATTCCAAGTTTCTTTGATGCTTTAGAAAAGCTTTTTTCTTTCGCCACTTCTTTAACATAATAAAATCCTGTATTCTTCATCTTTTTTCTCCATCCTATTGAATATTAAATTATATTTTATCACTAATACGTCAAATCTGTCGAGTATCCTTTGTAGATTCATTAGGTGCATATAAAAGCAGATGGCATCATTGACACCATCTGCTTTAAAATTCAAATTAATTATTTGATTAATTATTTTGCTGTAATATATCCCTGTGCTGTAAGAAGTTCTGCTGAAAGAACTGCTCCGCCTGCTGCACCTCTTAAAGTATTGTGAGATAATCCTACAAATTTATAATCATATACTGTATCTTCTCTTAATCTACCTACTGAAATTCCCATACCATTTTCAAAGTTTACATCTAATGAAACCTGTGGTCTGTTGTCTTCTTCTAAGTACTGGATAAACTGCTTTGGAGCACTTGGAAGTTCAAGTTTCTGTGGAAGACCACTGAAGTTTCTTAATTTTTCAATTAATTGTTCCTTTGTAGGTTTCTTAGCAAACTTAACAAATACTGCTGCTGTATGTCCATCAAGAACCGGTACTCTGATACACTGAGTTGTTATTATAGGACTTGTAGCCTTTTTAATAACACCATCTTCAATCTTTCCCCAAAGTCTAAGTGGTTCCTGTTCAGATTTTTCTTCTTCACCACCAATAAATGGAATGATATTTCCTTCCATTTCCGGCCAGTCTTTAAATGTTTTACCTGCACCTGAAATTGCCTGATATGTTGTTGCTACAACTTCTGTAGGTTCAAATTCCTTCCATGCTGTAAGAACTGGTGCATAACTCTGTATTGAGCAATTAGGCTTAACTGCTACGAAACCTCTCTTTGTGCCAAGTCTTTCTTTCTGATATTTAATAACTTCATAATGTTCAGGATTAATTTCAGGTACTACCATTGGTACATCAGGTGTCCATCTATGTGCACTATTATTTGAAACTACAGGTGTTTCTGTTTTAGCGTAAGCTTCTTCAATAGCTTTAATTTCATCCTTTGACATATCTACTGCACTAAACACAAAGTCAACTGTTGAAGCTACTGCTTCTACTTCATTAACATTATGAACAATCATGTTCTTAACTTTTTCAGGCATAGGTGTTGTCATTTTCCATCTATCGCCTACAGCTTCTTCGTATGTTTTCCCTGCTGAACGTGGGCTTGCAGCTAATGTTGTAACTTCATACCAAGGATGATCTGCAAGTAAAGTTATAAATCTCTGTCCTACCATTCCTGTTGCGCCTAAAACGCCAACCTTTAATTTCTTTTCCATATGACCTCTCCATTTTTTTATTTTTGGTGATTAATCCACCCATATATTATGAACAATCAGATGTATTTTTTATTTAGTATAAATCTGACCAATCATCATCACTGTTAGAATCTACATCTGTAGAATTACTATTGTTACTATTATCATTTAATCCATCATCTGAAGAATCATTTTTTGTATCATTTGACGAACCATCTTTATCTCCATCAAAGAATATATCTTCAGCTGAATTATTTCCATTACCATTGTTATTAATCTTTGCTGTTTCCTGTTCTGTAGTTGTTTCTTTCTCTTTATCAGTATTTTTTGTGATAACTTCAGTCGTTGTAACTTTCTTGTTATTGCTTTCACTTTCTTTTATCTTATTTTCTTTTAAAGAATTAAGTCCAACTATTCCTGCTAACGCAATTACTATTACTATTACGCAAACAAGTACTATACTACTTCTTTTTTTCATATTGTCATTTCTCCTACAATTATATGTCTTGTTTCTCAATTTAGTCAGATGCCGATTATGGGAAACTTTTTTATAGCAAATGAATTTTGCTCATTTTTCCTAATATCAGATTATTTTTCTATGGAAACAGTTGTTTCTTCCACAGTCAATGTTTCTTCGTTAAGAAGCGATTCATCTTCTAACTGTTTTTGTCTTTCTTCTAACTTTTTCCGGTATTCTTCATCATATTTTTGTACTGATGTTTTATATGTATCGCTCATACAATATATTTCTACCTGCATAATTCCATAACATAAAAGTATAACAACTAAAATACCTATAAACCCTGAAACAGGATTATGTTTTCTAAATACCGGAATGTTATCTATATATTTAAAATCTGACAAAAATAATGCCGGACTTAATACTGCAACGAGAATAAATACATATTTAAATATCTCTAAAACAACATCTAGTGGTTCAAATTTAAGTGATGTAAATTCTCCATATAAACTAAATAACACATATGAAATAACTAATACATAATATAACAATGCCGGAATCATCTTATAAGACTTTCCTGAGCGAAATCCGAACAATTTGACATTGTCATATTTCTGTGGATTTTCAAGTCTGTTACGTTTATTATCATACTTTTTATAAATGTCCCTGTTATTCGCTGTTCTGTATGGTTTATATTTTTTTGTCATTGACTCTCCTAACAATCATTAAATCTGATTAAATATTAATGCCAACAAAAATATTAACAATTAACTTTTAAGATGTCAAAAAGTTCTTCTTTCCGACAATACGGTTATTATAACCACTTTACAATGAAATGTAAATAATTAGTTCACGTATTTAAGATTTAATCTAATAATTAATTGACAACAATTTTATCATTTTGTATTATATATAGGTGTGACACGCTTCTGTGGCTCAGTTGGTAGAGCGACGCACTCGTAATGCGTAGGTCACGGGTTCGAATCCCGTCAGGAGCTGATTAAAGGGCTATCAGATTTACTAGTATCTGATAGCCTTTATAAGTTTCATTTATAATTTTTTTATTAACTCTTTACCCATATCGGTTATATCACCTAATACGTCTCCATAATTTGTTACGCCCTCTAAACGACTGTCATTTCTTCCTGAAATATCAGATTCCGTAAGACCTTTTTTAACTCTTGACTGTTTATTGTCCTTTTGAATCAAATTACTAATCTTATAATTCGTTTCGGTTTCATGATTATGTCTTGCATCACTATTTCTATAACGCATAAAGTTAATAATGTAAAATGCTATACCTGCTAATAAAACAATCCAACTAAAGTCACTATCCTCTGCATTTATATTCCATAGTGCAAATATTACAAAACTAATTATTTCAACGATAAATGATACTAACAATAACCTAGAAATATCAATCGGTACACTTCCCATGGTTTCTCCGGTTCTACCGTTTACAGCTACATAATGTAACCTTTCTTTTTCATTTTTCTTTTCGAGATAACTATATAACCATACCGGCAAATATGAGGCATTCCAGTTTATACCATTATTTTCATAATTTTCTACATCCCAGCGTACGCCTCTGTTGTATTTCTTCGTTGTTGTCTTAGCTGCAATTCGTGATATGTCATGAATCTGTTTTGTAGCCAGTGGTTCTATATCTTTCACGTTCATATCTCTCTTTTCAGATGTATACCCTCTTAGATAATTAGAATCAAATTTAACACAATTTTCTGTATCAAATGGCATAATTGAATTAACAATATTGTTAGTCTGTATAGACGAAGCGTTGTCTATTCGTTCTCTGCTTGCTTCAATTGTAAGTCCATTTATTGCTATATCAAATTCTCTTTCTATGTCATATCCCTGAGCATCATAATATGTAACGGAATCTTTAGAATCCTTTTTGTACTGTTTTACTTCTTTTTCAGCTTCTCCTGAAAGTTCAACATGTTCATTTGCATCAACAATCATATAAGGGAAATATACACCCATAACATTTTCTATTGAAAATTCGTTTTTAAACTGCTTATTTGCAAAAAACTTTCTTTTACCGACAAAGTTTTCTATAGATGATTTTGCCTCGTCTTTTGTTATTCTAAAAGGTAAAACAACATCCGGTACTGCTCCATTTGCCACTTTGCTGTTAACTGAAAGTGTATTACGACACCAATGACATCTTGCCTGTGTTGTTTCTCTTGTATCTATAACAACTTCTGCTCCACAACTTGAACACTTTAAGGTAACTATATCTTCACCTGCAGTAATATCCTCTGCTCCTTTGTTTACATGTTCTCCCTCTAGCTTTCCTGCATCCGTAACGATTTCTTCTGATTTTTCAGGTTCAAATTCATATCTACAATAATTACATCTTAATTTTCCTGTTTTAGGATTTTGCGATATGTCAGTTGAGCCACATTTTTCACATTTTATCTGTCCGTTTTCCGACATAAGACCCTCCATCTTTCACAAATTCATATAAATTAAAGTCCTAAAAGTTTTGCTTTTAATGCATCAAATTCTTCCTGTGAAATAATTCCTGCATCTAAAAGTTCTTTTGTTTTCTTTAATTTTTCATATGGATCTTCCTGTGCCGGCTGACCTGCATTCTGTCCCATATTCATATTCTGTTGCATGTTTTGTTGACCCATGTTCATATTCTGCTGCATATTCTGTTGTCCCATATTCATATTCTGTTGTCCAAACTGATTATTCATCATTCCACCAACAGCGTTCATTCCCATTCCCATAAATGCCATTCCTGATGCTCCACCATTTGGATTTTCACCTGCTGCCTGGAATCCTCTTGCTACTGACTGTTGCATAAATGATGCACCTCTGTTTCCTGCTAATGCATCTGCTTTTCTTACATCACTAAGTAATGCCTTTGTATCCTCGTCATATTCAACTGTCTGGATTGCAACTTTAACGATTTCCAAACCTCTGTCACTTCTCCACTGATATGCATCCTCTACGACTTCAGAAAGAGTCTTTGCAAAGCCAAGCTGGTCTGCCTGAATCTTTGACATTCTGTTTCCACGCTCAGGGTCATTTGTATATTTGGAAAATGCTGCTGAAAGACTTCCAACAACTTCATTAAATAACTGTTCTCCTGCCGGATTATCCATATCCGCAAAATCAAATACTTCATTATTTGGCAATAAATATGTAGCTGGTACAAAATTCTTTACAAATAATATTGGGTCTACAATCTTCATTGTATAAGTTCCTCGTGTCATTGCTCCTGCCTGAGTTCCCAAATATGCATCATCCCAATATATTTCTGACTGTGTTCCAAATCTGTTATTAGGGATTTCCTTCATATTAACATATACAGCCAACTGCTGTGCTGAAGGTTCACCACCAAATTTAAATCTTTCCCAAGACTGTTTTAAGACTGATTCAATTATTGAATCGCCTGCAAAAAAAGACTTTGCATTTGCGTCATCTGATTTAAAAAGATATTCTCCCGGCTCACATATACAAGCTGTAATCGCACCATCCTGTAATGTTATAAGCGCAGTTCCTTCAGGTACTATCACCTTTGAACCATTTGAAATAATTCCTACTGAACCTTTAGTATTTGAACCTCTTCCTCTATTTGTTTCTGATAGAACAGCCTTATATATAACTGCCCCTGCACCTAAATCTGTCGGTGGTGTAAAATAATCTAACCACTGATCTGCAAATGTTCCACCTACTGCATCAATTGCTCCTTTAATAAAACCCATTTTTCCGTTCCTTTCGTGTTATTATTTTGTATCTTTATTTATTCATCTCTTCCCTTAAAATATAATATCTCGTATTCTATTTCTATATTCATTTTACAGAAAAATAAAACCCAATACAACTGCTTTTTTTATATCATTTGTAACCTTAAAAGTCAATTTTAATTGCCGTTTGCATCCATATTTGCTATAGTAACAAGTACAGACTTTTAGTAGCAAAATAAAGGAGAATTTGCATGATAGCAATTAATGTGATTAGTAAAAACGAATTTATGAACGCAATTTTTATAAAAGATACATTTGACTATATGTTGGTAAGCGAATTAGAATTAACAACAATCAACACTTTCTCTGTTGACGGGCGTATTAACAAAGATTTTATTAAAAAAAATGAACTTGAAGAGCCTGAAGACGATTTCATCTCATGGGGAAGTATCAGACATATATGTTTTGAAATTATCAAAGGTAAAAACGCTCCATTAAAATTTAAAATCACATTAAAACTTCCTAATTCTTATATTGAAAAAATTTTAACTTCTGTTGATACTAACATTGAAGCTTCGCAGGTTTTAGGAATGTACATACATATTAATTATGAAAACAACAAGTTAAATGTTATTACAGGTACCT
>ERZ827101.3412-NODE-3412-length-11410-cov-3.008190_pt1 | contig 11410 bp, 11 predicted proteins | sample MGYA00519869_ERZ827101 | MGnify/ENA primary metagenome ERZ827101 (study PRJEB31778, sample SAMEA3449256) | human gut metagenome | biome: human gut; feature: human-associated habitat; material: faeces | place: United Kingdom | collected 2010/2012 ...
GCATTTCACCCGTCTGCGTTGGGAATGATGCCCGTCTGGCGGCATTGGGCGAAGCAGCCTACGGCGCAGGTGTCGGGGCGAGGAGCATGCTCATGGTGACGCTTGGCACGGGAGTTGGCGGCGGCGTGGTGCTGAACGGGAAGGTTCTCATGGGGGAGAGCGGTGTGGCAGGCGAAATCGGGCACATGACGGTGAATCCCTTTGAGACGGTGCGCTGCAACTGCGGCAAAATGGGCTGTCTGGAGCAATATGCCTCTGCGACGGGAATGGTGCGCGTGGCGAAGCAGGTTCTTGCTAAGCGGAGAGAGGATTCCCTGCTGCGGCAGAAGGAGGTAACGGCAAAGACCCTCTGGGATGCGGCGCGGGCAGGCGATGCGCTTGCCAATGAGATTACGGATGCGGTTTCGGCGTATCTGGGGATGGCGCTTGCCAATGCGATGTATCTTGTGGATACGGAGAAAATCGTATTTGGCGGCGGCGTTTCTAAGGCAGGGGAGCTGCTTCTGCAAAAAGTCGAAAAAGCCTACAGGAGCAGGGTTTTTGCGCACAGCAGAGAAAAGGAGTTCCTTTTGGCAAAGCTGGGCAATGCCGCAGGGATGCGCGGTGCGGCGGCATTGTTGCTACAGAAAATCAGATAGAAGCATGTAAATAGTGGACAAAAACGGTGTTAAGTTTTTGTGAAAATATGCTGAAAAAGAAAAATGACAAAAATTCCGCGCAAAAAAGAAGGAAAACACGGAGTTTTGGAGAATTTACAATATAACAGGAAACATCCGAAGCGGATATCCTGTCAAATTATGAATGATTCAAAGGCATACCACCGGAAAACTATTTAAAGGGGGAGATTGCAATGGTTAAAATTCTTGCAGGCGAAAAAGGTGAAGGCAAAACAAAAAGAATGATCGACATGGCAAATGCAGCCGGCAAAGAGGCAAAGGGCAATATTGTCTTTGTTGATGACGACAACAGCCACATGTACGATTTGCATTATAGTGTGCGTTTCGTAGAAACACCGAAGTTCATTATGGAAGATCCACAGGTATTCAGAGGCTTTGTGTGTGGTATCCTTTCTCAGAACAGTGATATTGAAACCATTTACATTGATGGGTTGAACCATATTATGGACAGAATCAGTGACGCAGATTTCACAGCCTTCATTCAGGAATTGGATAAGACTTCCAAGGAAGCGGAAATGGATATGGTTATGATTATCAGCCGCAAAACAGATGCACTTCCTGCAGAGGTACAGCAGTATCTGATTTAATCTTTTAAAATTGAAACATTCATGAACCGAAAAGGGACTCTTTTTAGAGTCCTTTTTTATTGCAAAGGAATATTGTTTGTAAGAAAAAACAGTTGTAGGACAAAAAGGACAAAATTTGCTTAAATTTTTGTATAATTTGAAGAACAGAACAGTATTTCACTTTACTTTTGGGTTTTCTTTGTGCTAAAATACAAGCTATAGAACGTATTTTGTATGCAAAAATGGAAAAATAGAACAATTCTTTGTTTATTTTTTTTAACGAAATCATGGAGAGAAACCAGAAAGGGAGAACAGACATGAACAAATTTCAGGAAATGTACCGTGCAAAGCTGAAAACAGCAGAAGAGGTTGCAATGTATGTAAAATCCGGTGATATCTGTGCCTGTCCTACAGGCCTGGAGGAGCCCGAAACCATCTGTGCGGCTGTCGGCGAAAGAGCAAGACGCGGCGAAATCACAGGAGTACAGCACCATGCGATTCTGTCCGTAAAGGGCAATGCGTTTATGGACCCTGCACTCAAGGGTAAATATGATTATGTATCCTGGTTTACAGGCGGCGCAGGCAGAAAGGGAATTCAGCAGGGCTACTATACCTATGTACCGAATAACTACAGCACAGCACCCGGCTACTGGAGAGACTGCATGCCCAGACTGGATGTATTCTATGCTGAGGTTTCCCCGATGGACAAGCATGGCTATTTCTCCTGCGGCATGGCCGGGGCAGAGGTGGTTGCGCTGAGAGATAAGGCAACGATCATCCTGCTGGAGGTCAACGAAAAAATGCCCCGTGTTATGGGGAATAACCTGATTCACATTTCTCAGGTAACGGCTCTGTGCGAATCCTGCCATGAGCTGCTGGAGCTGCCCGAAACCGTACTGACAGAAACAGATAAGAAAATCGGTCAGATGATTGCGGACGAGGTTCCCAACGGCGCAACCCTGCAGCTGGGGATTGGCGGCGTTCCCAATGCGGTTGGCGTTCTGCTGCGCGATAAGAAGGATCTGGGTCTGCATACCGAAATGTTTACAGACAGCATGGTTGACCTGCTTGAATGCGGCGCAGTTACCAATATGAAAAAGCCCATCAATGTCGGCAAAACGATTGCCACACTGGCTTGGGGCACAAAGAAAATGTACGAATACATGGATGATAACCCTGCATTTGAAATGCACCCCGTTGATTATACAAACAACCCCTATGTCATCGGTCAGCATGACAACTTCATTTCCGTGAATGCCTGTGTAGAGATTGACCTGTTTGGTCAGGTTTGTGCGGAATCTCTGGGCACACTGCATTACAGCGGTTCCGGCGGTCAGGTGGACTTCGTGCGCGGTGCGAACCTTTCCAAGGGCGGCAAGGGCTTTATCGCGATGACTTCTACCGCGAAAAACGGTACGGTTTCCAAGGTAAAACCCGTGCTGACACCCGGCTCCATTGTGACAACCTCTAAGAATGAAGTGGACTTCCTGGTAACGGAAAACAATATTGTTCGTCTGAAGGGCAGAACCGCAAGCGAAAGAGCGAAAATGATTATCTCTCTGGCGGCACCCGAATTCAGAGATGAGCTGCTGTTTGAAGCAAAGAAAATGAATCTGATTGTATAAGTGGTAGTAACACAAAAGCCCGACCGAAAGGTCGGGCTTTTGTGTTGCGTTTCGGATAGATTTATGGTATGTTGAAACAAAACCATGGAAAAAGGAGGTAGGAGCGGTGAGAAAAAGCTGGGACGAATATTTCATGGAAATTGCTGAGATTGTAAAAACACGCTCGACCTGCCTGCGCAGACAGGTGGGGGCGGTGATTGTAAAGGATAACCGTATCATTACGACAGGCTACAACGGTGCGCCCTCGGGGCTGCGCCACTGCACGGACATCGGCGGCTGTGAACGGGAGCGGCTGCATATTCCCTCGGGACAGCGGCATGAGCTTTGCCGCGCACTGCATGCGGAGCAGAACGCCATCATTCAGGCGGCGAAGGTGGGTGTGAGTACGGAGGGGGCGACGATTTATATTACTTTGCAGCCCTGTGTCATCTGTGCGAAAATGTTGGTTAACGCAGGCATTACGCGTATTGTACACAGGGGCGAATACCCCGACCCCCTTTCGCAGTCCATTCTGGCAGAGGCAGGGATTGAGGTTATGGCAATGGACTGATTTTTCGGGATTTTTCCCAGTTGCATCAGAAAAAATTTTTGTGGTATACTTATATCAGAAAAGCTTATGAATATGGAGGATGCAGGAGGGAGAACGATGTTTCGGAAGGGTGAATATGTCATTTATGGAAATAACGGTATTTGCTGCATCGAGGAGATTGGTGTGCCGCGCGATACGCCGCTGGGAGACAGCGGGAAGGAATATTACACGCTTGCGCCGGTATTTTCCGGTGGGAAAATTTATGCGCCTTTGGATACGAAGGTATTCATGCGCCCGATTCTGACAAAGGCGGAAGCGGAGAAGTTGATTTTGCAGATTCCCGAAATTCGGGCAGAGGAGGTCATTGGGCAGGATGTGCGCGCCCTTGGCGAGAAATACAAGGGCTGTCTGGATACCCACCGATGCGAGGATTTGGTCAGGCTGATTAAAACCGTTTACCGCAAGGAGAAAAGACTGGAGGAAAACGGCAAAAAGCTGGCAAAGACTGAACGGGAATACAGCAAGCTGGCGAAGGAGCTGCTTCACAGAGAATTTTCTATGGCACTGGAGGTTCCTTATGATGAGGTGGAGAATTATATTACGGAAAAAGTGGCGGCATTGCAAAAGTAAGATGAGGCATAACCCTGAATCGAGTGGATTCGGGGTTTTTTGTTTGGCTTGCGCTTTCTTTCTGCTTTGGGTATAATGAAGCTAAAAGAGAAACGAATGTTCTCTTGTATTCTGAAGAAATTTGGTGAGAATATGATTTCCTATATCAAAGGCACATTGGAACGGCGCGGCGAGAATGACATTATTGTGGAGGCAGGCGGTATCGGCTACCGTATTTTTGTATCCCCTGCCACATTGGCGAAGCTGCCGCAGATGGGCGAAGCGGTGCAGATTTTTACATATTTCAGCGTGAAGGAGGATGGTATGAGCCTGTACGGCTTTGCGGCGAGAGAGGAGCAGGAGATGTTTGAAAAGCTGCTGCTGGTAAACGGCGTAGGCCCGAAGGGGGCATTAGGCTTTCTTTCGGTGCTGAACCCCTCAGAAATTGTGATGGCAATTTTATCGGATGATGTGAAAACGCTTTCCAAGGCACCGGGGGTCGGCAGAAAAACAGCACAGCGCGTGATTCTGGATTTGAAGGATAAATTCAAAACAGAGGATGCGGTTTCCTCCCTTGAGGGGGCGGCAGGCATTGCGGAAAGCGTTGGCGGCGGTGATGCGAAATTTGAAGCGATTGATGCCATGACGGCGTTGGGCTACAGCCGCAGTGAGGCGGCACAGGCGGTCAATGCGGTTGCGGCAGAGGGCATGACAACAGAGGATATTTTGAAGGCGGCGCTCAAGCGCATGATTACCTTCTGAGGATAGAGGACAGGTGTTTTAGTTGGAAAACAGACGAATTTTGACGACAGGCTTACGGGAGGAAGACCGCGAGCTGGAGCCAAAGCTGCGCCCTGCCACGCTGGAAAGCTACATCGGGCAGGAAAGCGTAAAGGAGAATATGCGCGTATTCATACAGGCGGCAAAGCAGAGGAAAGAGGCACTCGACCATGTGCTTTTATATGGCCCGCCGGGGTTAGGGAAAACCACGCTCTCAAATATCATTGCAAACGAGATGGATGTGAATATTAAGACGACCTCCGGCCCTGCGATTGAACGCGCGGGGGATATGGCGGCGGTGCTGAACAGCTTAAATGAGGGGGGTATTCTCTTTATTGATGAAATTCATCGGCTGAACCGCATGATTGAGGAGATTCTTTATCCTGCGATGGAGGATTTTGTGATTGATATTATGATTGGCAAGGGACCGGGGGCGCGCTCTGTGCGGCTGGATTTGCCAAGGTTTACGCTGATTGGCGCAACGACTAGAATCGGGCTGCTGACTGCCCCTTTGCGCGACAGATTCGGCGTGGTGCAGCGGCTGGAGCCATATAGTGTGGAGAATCTGAAAATCATTCTGAAGCGCTCCGCTGCGGTGTTGCAGGTGGAGATGGAGGAAGGCGGTGCAGAGGAGATTGCGCGCCGCTCCCGTGGGACACCGCGACTGGCAAACCGCATGCTCAAGCGTGTGCGTGACTTTGCACAGGTGCGCTATGACGGGGTGATTACGGAGGAAGTGGCGAGATTCGCACTGGATTTACTGGATATTGACAAGGTGGGGCTTGACCAGACGGACAGAAAAATGCTGCTGACGATGATTGAAAAATTCGGCGGAGGACCCGTTGGTCTGGATACCCTTGCGGCATCTATCAACGAGGAATCCGAGACGATAGAGGATGTGTATGAGCCGTATTTATTGCAGCTGGGGTATATTCAGCGTACCCCCAGAGGACGCGTGGCGACAAGGCTTGGCTATGCCCACTTCGGCATGACACCGCCTGAGAATTGAAAGGAGAAAAACGCATGAAATTGAAGATAAACGAAGTGATTGAGGACGTAAGAGCTGAGCTGCTTTGCTACGAGGAGGGCGAAGCGGTGGTAGATAGCTGGGAAAAGGAATTTCGGGAATGGATTGAGAAAAACAAGGGCAAGCATAAGGATATTGTTGCCGACAAGAACGGCGTTTTTCTGAAAATCAAGGATGAGGAAGAAATTTTTGAGATTGCGGATTCCTATTTGGAGGCGATTGCGGAGGGTTTTGTTCCGAAATATTGGGAAAAATTTTGAGGGAAACACGGACTTTCTAAGATTTTTTTAAGATTCTTAAGAATTGGGTTGTGCTATTGTGTCGAAGAAGCTCCTTTGCTATACTGAAGGAAACAAAGGTCAGCTTTTGAAAGGGGGACACAGCATGAAACGTGCGGCGGATTTTCGGGCAGAGGCAAGAGCGGCGTTGAAGGGACGCTGGGGACTTGCAATCGGGATTGGCTTTCTTGCGATGGTTCTGGGCGGCATTGCCGGTGTCGGTGGGCTTGATGTGAATTTTGTAATGGTAGAAGGCAATTTTCAGATGACCCTGGATATTTTCGGGCAGAGGCTGAATCCGGTAGAAATGATGCGCAATATCGGTGTGGGCAGTGCTTTTCTGGTATGGCAATATCTTTCTGTGGCTGCTGCTCTGGTTGCGATTGTACGATTGATTGTCGGATCGTTTGTCGGAGTTGGCTACATGAAATTCAATCTGGATCTGGTTGATGGTGAGGAAGGCAGATTGGAAACGCTGTTTCGTTATGTCAAACAGTGGGGAACGATGCTTGCGGCTGTTTTATTGCAGGCGGTGTATATCATCGGCTGGACGCTGCTGTTTATCATTCCGGGACTTATTGCGGTATATCGTTATCAGCTGACAGGCTATATTCTGGCGGAAAACCCCGAAATGGGCGCAAATGATGCCATTACCCGCTCTAAGGAGCTGATGAAGGGGAATAAATGGCGGCTGTTCTGTCTGGATTTCAGCTTTATCGGCTGGGATATTCTTTCGGTTTTTACCTTAGGCATTGGGGGTTTGTGGCTGACACCCTATCGAACTGCGGCAGCGGCGGCGTTCTACAGAGAACTGGTGCCCTTGGAAAAGGGCGAGGAAGCAGAGGAAATGCAGGAAACACAGACAGAAGAAGATGTTATTTCGGAAGAATAAAATAGAAAAAGGAAAGTCCTTCCCATGGGGGTAAGCCTGTGGGAGGGACTTTTTTGTATGATTATTCGGTTTCGGGGGGCTGCTTGGGGGTGATGCTTTCCCAGAAATCCGCTTTATCTATTTTCTTCAGCTTACGCCACTTGGGTGCCTCGGCATAGCTATGGCGGCACAGGGAGCGATAGCTGCAATAGGCGCAGGGGGTGCGCTGCCCATCGCGATAGGGGGCAGGGGTGATGATGCCTGCTTTCATGGCATCGCCGATTTCCTGCGTGCGCGTGGCAACGAAGTCCAGAATGGCGGCATACTGCTCCTCGGTTGCGAGATTTGAGGCGGCGGTAGGGTCGCCTTTTTTGGTATAGCCGACAGGCACGATGGCGGAGCTGCGGCTTTCAGAAAGGCTATGGTCTAAGCCATGGATAAGGACATCCTCCTGCAAAAGCAGTCCCGACATTCGCATTTTTTCATAGAGAATTTTTTCGATTGCTTCGGCGGAAAGCTCCTCATCAAGGGCAAGGGTGGGGTCTGTGATGCGGAAATAAAAGACACCGCCCGGCTTGAAGGATGCGCCTGTCTTTTTATAATACTTCAAATACGCATCCAGATAAACCAGAAGCTGTAATTGCAGACCGTAATAAATATCCTGAAAATGGAAGGTCTTATTGCCCGATTTGTAGTCGATGATTTTGACATAGCGTGTGCCGTTGGCATCGAGCAAATCCACGCGGTCGATTTTACCATTGAGAATCAGACTGCCGCCATCCTGTAGGCGAATGACAATCGGGGGGAGGGCTTCATGTGCGCCGAAGCCGACCTCATAGCCTGCCGGAACGAAATCTCCCTGCTGTAAATGCTGCACCAGCGTCCATGCGGCACGAGTGGAAATGCGTTTCAGGCGGCGGATAAGGTATTGATTTGCGGCAGAATCCAGAAGGATACGATTGCCCAGACGAGGGGCGGCATCCTCTACGGCGGCATGGATACGGGCGGTGGTTTCCTCCTTCGTGAGCGATGTCCAAGAGAGGCTGTCCTGCTCCAATTTGTTGGAGAACAGCTCCAGAACCTCATGGAACAGAGACCCCAAATCGGGGGTATTGAGCTGATAAAGCCGCCGTTCCTCCGCCTTCAGACCATATTCCGCGAAGAAGGAGAAGGGGCAGCCTGCGAACCGTTCCAGACGGGAAACGCTTGAAAAAATATTTTTGCCGTAAAGCGCCTTTGCTGTTTTCGGGGAGAGCCGCTCGGGCTTTGCCGTTTTGCCGATGCCCTGCTTCAGAAGGGAAAGGCGCTTCTGCCATTGGCTGTTTTCGTCAAAAAAGCCGTAGATATCCTGCCAGAGGGGAGAAAGCGGTGTTTCTGCCGTTGCCTTCCGCATTTCGCCGCCAAGCAGATGGAAAACGGCGGCAGGGGCGGTTTCTTCTAAATCGAAGGCGGGCATGGGCTCGATTTGCAGGTCTTCATCCAGACGCTGCAGTCGTTCAATCAGAGAGGAGGGGGACAGCTCCCGACCCTCGGCATCATTGGCGGCATAGGTGAGCCATAGACCCTTGGAGGGTCTGGTTAAGCCGCGATAGATGAGGAATTGCTCCTCGAAGATTTTCTGCTTGCCGCCGCTTGCCAGCTCTATGCCTTGGGCGGTCAGAAGGTCACGCTCGGCTTCGGTGAAAATGCCCTGTGCCGTGGCAGGAGAGGGGAGAACCCCTTCATTGACACCAAGCACGAAAAGATATTTGATTTCGGGCAGGCGGCTGCGTTCGATATCCCCAATCAGAAGGCAATCGGCGGTCGGCGGAATGACACCCATGGAGCATTTTTCCAGACCTGCCTTGAGAATTTTTGCCATTTCTTCTAAGGTGAGTTCTTCCTTGCCGAGGATGGCATCTGCCTTTTCCAGAACATCCATGACAAGTTGCCAAATCTGGCGGTATTCCTCCGCCTTATTGAGATTGCCTGCGGCGGTGGCGGACTGTGCCCAATCATCGAGCGTTTCGGCGGCGTGGAGCTGTTCCAGATGGGAGAGCAATGCCTGCAAAAATTCCCGAAGGGGGAAGGCCTTCTTCTGCGGAAGGGCAAGAAGGGGGGCGAAGGGCGCAAGCACCCTGTCCCGCAGGGCATTGACCGCATCTACGGCTTCTGCGCCCTCGCGTTGGATGCCATAATCCCAGGTATCCTGCCGCCACTTCCAGCCCTTGATGCCATAGGCAAGGACGTAGTTTTCCAGAATATCGATTTCCTCTGTGGAAAGCAGGCTCAAGCCAGATTTTAAATAGGAAAAAACGGCTTCATATTTAAAATCATACACCAGAATATCCAACAGAGAGGTCAGCAGGGTGACAAGGGGGTGTGCGGTGGTTTCGCGGCGCGCATCGATAAAGCAGGGGATTTCGTATTCCTCTAAAATGCCGCGCAGACTCTTTTCGTACGCCTCCATGGCGTTTGTTACAATGGCAATCTGGCGGAAGCGCAGACCCTCCTCGCGCACCAGACGGAGGATTTTGCCTGCGGTAAAGCGAATTTCCTCCTGCAGGGAAGGGCAGGCAACCACATGCACGCTTTCTGCAAGCGGTGCCTTGCGGAAAAAGCTGTGGAAATATTCCTGCTCCAGATTGCGGAGGGCATCCGTTTCGGCACGGAAATTTTTTTCAAGAAGGGTCGGCGGCACGGGGGCAAGCTGTAATTCTTCTGCCAAAGCGAGCAGCTTTTTCTTCGTCAGATATGGTTCGTAAAACGGCGCAGAGGGCGGCAGGAATGCACCGTAAAAGCTGTTTTTATCCATCGGCAGGGTGATGTTGACCTGTGCGGAAAGCTGCAGCAGGCGGCGGATGACGCTGTATTCCTGCGGCGTGAAGCCATAAAAGCCGTCCAGCCAGAATTCCGTATCAGCAAAGCCAAGGCTTTCATCCAGACGCTCCGCCAGAAGCCCAAGGGTTTCATCGGCGGAAATATATTCCTGCCTGAGAAAATCCAGATAGGAACGATAGATACGGTTCAAATCAGTCAGCTTTTCTCTTGCGGCATGGGAAAGCCCTTCTGCCTGTGCGAGGGTTTCTGTATCCTCCGGAGAAATGCGGTACTGAAAAAATTCGGAGATGGTCAGACCCAGCTGGTTGATAAAGCCGGGCTGCTCCAGAACGCTGTGGAAATAGGAAATATTGTCCTTTTCCGCCAGAAGGATTTTTCGCAGTGCCATTGCCTTGCCGATATCCCCCAGAGGGAGGCGATTGCCGATTCCCTTTTTGGAGAACACCCGATGCGCCAGACGACCGAAGCTGAGCACTTCGGCGGTGAGGATGGCGTTCTGCCCGGTTGCGGCAATCAAATCCCGTTCCGCCTGTGAGGTGAACTGCTCGGGCACAATGAGAATCTGCCGTTTCGCTCCCGTATTCGATTGATGGATGATTTCCTCTATGCAGAGGTGGGTTTTGCCTGTGCCGGCTCTGCCGATGATGAAACGCAGTCCCATTTTTATCCCTTCTTTCTGATTCGTTTCTTCCTCTATGATACAAAAGGGACAGCCTTTTTTCAAGGGATGACAGCATAAAGAAGGAAAAAACGGAATATGGTAGGGATAAGAAGGACTGAGGAGGGATTTTCGTGGGGCGCACGAGGTTTATGGTAGTGAAGGCGAAGGAGTTAATCAAAACAGCGGTGTTTGCGGTACTGGGTGTGATTATTCTGGTGGGGTTGATTGCATTTTTTCTGAATATGGGGAAGCATGACGGCGCATATCGGGACGGTACCTATTACGAGGAAATGCAGCTTGGCGAAGAAACGGCGGAGATTGCGGTAACGATTGCGGAGGGGCGCATTGCGGAGGTTTCCATGGAGGAGGCAACAGAGGCGGTGGCGGTGTTTTATCCCCTGCTGGCAGAGGTGACGGAAACGGTCGGGCAGGCGGTGATTGAAAACCAATCGGCAGAGATTGCAGTGGAGAGCGAGAATCCACATTCTGCACAGGCGATTCTGGATGCGGTGGCGGCGTGTCTGGAGCAGGCGGAGAGATAAGCGCAGATCGAAATCCTGATTTCGACTGAAAGAAAGTAGGGAGGAATACGCATGACGGAGCAGGAAAAACGCCGACGCAGGAGAGAGATGGAGCGGCGGATGCGCGCAAGGCAGAATTTTCGGGGGAGAGAAGGACAGGAGCGAAGCGGCACGCTCGCGTTTCGGACGTATGTGACGGCGGTTTTGGTGGGCGGCTGTCTGCTGATTTCTTTATTTGAGAGCAAAACCTCGGATATGGTCTGCAATAAGCTGAAGGAGACGATTGCTTACCAGATTTCGACGGAGGAAGTGCAGAAATGGAAAAGCAGAGGGGCGGCACTGCGGAAGGGCGTGGAGGAAAGTTTGCCTGTTTTTCGGGAAAAGCAGGAAAGGGATGAAAGGGTCTACCGTCCCGATACGGAAGAATCGCCCTAGTGTGCTGGTGT
>ERZ827101.3413-NODE-3413-length-11408-cov-2.651722_pt1 | contig 11408 bp, 10 predicted proteins | sample MGYA00519869_ERZ827101 | MGnify/ENA primary metagenome ERZ827101 (study PRJEB31778, sample SAMEA3449256) | human gut metagenome | biome: human gut; feature: human-associated habitat; material: faeces | place: United Kingdom | collected 2010/2012 ...
GTTTCATATCCTTGTGCTTCTTCTGCCGCCTTAGCTGCTGCCGCTTCATCAAGTTTACTCTGACTATTTTTCGCCATTTCTTGAGCTTCTTTATCTTCTTCCGAACCGTTATATTTTTCATGCAGCTTACCTGCCAGATCAATTACGTTCTGCCACTCTCCGTTTTCATAAGCATTTTTAATCTCAACTAATTGAGTACTTGCACCATTCTCTAATTCGTCTAACTTCGCTTGTAAGTCATTGACCTTCGTTTGTAAATCACTTGCGCGCTCTCTTTCATCTGACAATTGTGTGTTTATAGACTCATAACGCTCTTTTAAGACCTTATATCTTGAATCCTGTTGTCCCTTCATGGTCACTCCAATAATTATTAACACAATCCAACCTATCGCAGATATTACTATTGCACGATTTATTTTTTTCTTTCCTTGGTTTAGAAGTGTTTCTTTATTATCTGTAACCTCTTGTTCCATTTCAGCCTGAACTGCTACTTCATCAATCGCTTCATCTTGACTTACCACGGTCTCTGCAAGATCTGAATTTTGGTTCATCTCCTCCCTCTTACTTGTTCCAGCCGTCTGTTTCAACTGTTCCTCACACTGTTCACAATACTCTCTGTCCTCTGGAATCTCTGCTCCACAATTAGGACATTTTTTTACCTCCATATTGTTTTCCTCTCTTTCCTTTTTGTTTATCCAATAGTTCCTTATGTAATTCATTTTAGAGTTTATAACTCTAAAAGTAAATAGAGTTATAAACTCTTGGATAAAATACCTATGGAGGATTTGTTATGCATTACAGAGAACGTGTACGCGCCCTAAGAGAAGACCATGATTATACACAAACAGATATTGCTAGCTTACTAAATATTGGTCAGCGTACCTATGCTGATTACGAACTTGGCAAAACACGCATTCCGGTAGATTCTCTAATCAAGCTTGCACATTTCTATAATGTTGATATGAATTACATTTGCGGTATAAGTAACATCCCTTCTCCATTTCCTAAAAATTGATTTAATGACCATTGCTTAAGATAGCAAAAGTCCCACAAGATTTTCTCCTGTGAGACTCATTTCATTCGTTTACTCTCAATATTGCTTCTACATCGTCAACAGAAATCCATCCCTCTTCTCTCGCCGACTGTTCTCCTTTTGCCAAACATTTCAACAATTCTATTTCCGCTTTCGTGTCATCACAATCCTTCATATCCCAAATCACATACTCACCTCTCACAATAATGGCATAACCGTCCACACTCGCACTAACGCGTACACGATAGCCAACGCCCCAATCACAAAGCATAACAGACTCCAAAAACGGCTTCCGCCGCCTGCTATATCTATCAGGCTCTCTGTCACATCTGCCGGATTACTCGGATTATAATATCCCGGACATTCCATTCCGATGGTATACTGATCTGTAGAACTTCCCACACGCGTCTCATATTCGTATCTCTGACCATTGACCGTATACTCATACACCGGCGTATAAGATGTAACATAGATCACGCTTTCCGGTCCCTGTTCATTGAAATCATGCTCCTCCCGCTCGTGCTTTACCACTCTTATCACACGAAGTGTGGTATGACCTGTATACCGCTGTCGATATTCCTCATTTCTTTTACCTGCTCTGTTCCACAGTTTTTTTCCAAACCAGAGAAATAAAAGACCGAGAATCAATGGAATTGCTACTGTTACGAAAGAATACCCATATTCTCTATCCTTTTATATAATCAAATGCCACTCTCTTACTTCCGTCTCTGACATATATAATTCCACATTTCTGGAATCCATATCTGAGCACCGCATCCTGCATTGGCTGGTTATCTTCATGCGTATCAATTCTGAGATAATCAATCTTTTCACTGCAGTAATCAAAGCAGGTCTTTGCCAGGCCTTTCGCTTTACCGGATGATGCAATTCTGTGGATGGTTCCGTAGATCTTACGGCTGTGCCATTCGCCATCTTCGATCACCTGATAAGTCGGATCTTCACCGATGATGAACGCGAATGTTCCTACGATCTCATCATTTTCCACAAACACATAAGAATTACCGTTGTCGATATCTTCTGTGATAATTTCTACCGATGGGTATCCGTCATTCCACTGTGTCAGATTGCCTTTGCTGCGCATAAATGCTTTTGCATTTTCATACAAATCCATAATTACTGGGACATCTTCTTTTCTGGTCTTTCTGATGTTCATCCTATCTTCGCTGTTCTCCTTTATTTGATTTCCATTCTTTTACATATTCCAAGAACGCTTCTGTCGCCGGATCCAATTCGCTGTCTTTCAGATATGCCACGCCCAATGTCCGTTTGTAATGCTCCGTAAATGGGCGGATGCAGATGTCGAATGGCGGATTGGACAGCAATAATTTCGGTAATACACTGATTCCCATCCCATCGGATACCATTTTCTGGACAGCCACGTCATCATCTAACTGGTAAAGCACAGTCGGATGAATGTCATTCTGCTCAAAGATCCCACCCGCTTCAAAGTCAAAACCATCTTCTGAATAAATATAATTCTCGTCCTTAATATCAGTCAGATTCACCTTCAGTTTGTCTGCCAGTGGATGATTTCTCGCCGTCAGGAGCATCAGTTCATCCGTATCCATCGGATAAAATTCCAGATTATCCGGGAGCAGATAATTGGACACAAAGATACAATCCACCTCATTCTGATCCAGCTTATCATGAAGCTGCGAAGAACTTCCCATTGATATTTTAAAATGAATATTTGGATATTTTTTTGAAAAATTCTTTACCATAGAAGGTAACCAGTTATATGCAATACTCTTGATCGTTCCGATATGTATATAACCATTTTTCAGACTGGTCAGATTCGATGCGATATCCGCAATACGGTTCTCGGCATCGCAGATTGTTCGCAATTCCCGGATAATTTCTTCTGTATTTGAGATTGGCAGCATGCCATTTTTCGTTCTTTTAAACAGCGGAAGACCAAGTTCTTTCTCAAAGCTCTTAATTGCCTGACTGATCGCTGACTGCGTATAATTATATTTTTCTGCTGTGACTGATATGCTGTGTGTATGATACACGCTTAGAATCATTTCGTACTTTGTCATTTTTTGCTCCCTGTTTGTAACACTCTTTTTTATTATATAATTGCAGCAGCCAGTACGCAAGACGCATCCACCGCGCATACATTAGAAATGTTAAACGACCCATTCAATATTTTTTATATCATAACCATTTTTCTTCAATTCCTCCACTTTTTAGATATATTAAATGACCCATTTAGTTTTCTTAAATTGTTTAACAAAAGACAAAGTTATAAAATTAAAAATGCTGGCAGATTTCCAAGGTTATCGGGGTGGACATCTGCCAGGTAACTGTTTATCACAATATTTTGGTATATTTATCTGGAGGGTTAAAATGAATGCAGTAATTTTACTAAGAATTGTTTTGATCGCATTTACAATCTGCTCTGCTTTGTTTCTGATTGTCGATCTGATCAAGCACAAAGACGAGATCCATTTCAAAAAGGGTATTACACTTGCCCTGATCGGTTTATTCACCAACCTGCTGGATACCTGGGGTATCGGATGTTTTGCAACACAGTCTGCATGTTTCAAATTCACCAAATCAACGAATGATGAGATTATTCCGGGTACATTAAATGTCGGCAACACGATTCCCGTTGCATTAGAGGGCATCCTCTTTATGACTTTCGTAGACATTGATCCGTTGACTCTTTATCTCATGCTGGCCGCAGCTGCTATCGGCGCACTCGTTGGTTCCGGCATCGTCTGCAAATGGGATCTGAAAACCGTTCGTTATGCTCTGTCTGTCGGTCTGGTAATCCTGGCTGTTGCACTTGTATGCAAGAACGCCGGCGTCGGTCCATTCGGTGCTGTCGGCACTGCAACCGGACTTAGCGGTATTAAATTAGTCGTAGGAGTGGTCATTAACTTCTTCCTTGGCGCATTGATGATGATCGGTGTTGGTCTGTATGCTCCATGCATGGCACTTGTTGGCGTACTTGGCATGAACATCGGAGTTGCATTCCCGATCATGATGGGTTCCTGTGCATTCCTGATGAACGCATCCTGCTTTAAATTCATCAAAGAAGGAAAATACGACCGTACCGCAACGATCATGCTGTCCATTTTCGGATGTATCGGTGTAGTCATTGCATATAAGGTTGCATGCTTCCTGTCACTGTCCACATTGACTTATATCGTATGTGTGGTTATGATCATCACTTCCGCAACATTCTTCCGCGATGCGCGGAAAATGTCTATGCCTTCCGAATCAGAGCGGGCACAGAAAGAGTTGCAGAAGTCCGGAGCAATGACAGACTAATCAATTATTCAAGAATGCCTCGGCATTCTTGCTGCGAGGTGCGCGTCATGCAATTGCATGACATACTTCTACTGCGCACCTCTGCAATCCTGCCGGAGGCTATATCAGCTGGGGGATTGACTCCCACCACTGATACCAGCTTGTTTCTCACCACCTATAGAGGTGGGAGTCATCTCCCATCTGATATAAAAATCACAAAAGGATTCATATGATAAATGGGAGGTAACCGGATTACATATCCGACACCTCCCATTTTTTATACTTTTCTTTATACTTTAAGCTGACTGTATTCGCTCTAGAATGAGAATGTCATTGCTCTCAGAACTTGCTTTTCCTCTTCGTCCAGCCGGTTCTCCTGCTTCAAAGCCTCTACCATATCTACATCCTTGATCTCACCAAAATAGCGCACGACTACTCGATTCGTCTTACCTTCTGCCAGAGCCTTTACAGCCACATATCCCATACGGGTAGCTGTCACACGATCTCGTGCTGTCGGTGAACCGCCTCGCTGAATATGTCCGAGTACGGTCACTCTAGGATCCAGTCCCAACTCTGCACGGATCAGATCTGCGACTTGATGCCCGGCAGTACCATTACCAACCACTTCATTATCCAGCGTTCCGTCTGCTTTACGCTTAGCTCCCTCTGCTACGATTACCATAAAATGGGTACGCCCTGCAAGTCTTGCATTACGGATCTTCTCCGCAACATCTTCCTCAAAATCCCAAGGTTCTTCCGGAATCAGAACAGCTGTTGCACCTGTCGCAATACCAACATACAGTGCCAGATTACCTGCTCTGTGTCCCATGACCTCGATAACCGAGCATCTCTCATGAGACTGCATCGTATCACGGATCTTATCGATTGCTTCTACTGCCGTATTCGCTGCTGTGTCGTATCCTATACTATAGTGGCTGCATCCGATATCATTATCAATTGTACCCGGTATGCCAACTACAGAGATTGGATATTCCGTAGAAAGTGCCAAAGCTCCGGCAAATGTACCATCACCACCGATTGCCACAATTCCATCCAGTCCGAACAGCTTACAGTTATCGTATGCTTTCTTACGTCCTTCCTTAGTACGGAATTCATCACTGCGGGCTGTGTACAGCATTGTACCACCCTCGTTGATAATATGCGACACATCCACCGCTGTCATACGGTACATGTCTCCACTGATCAATCCATGCCATCCGCGACGGATACCTACTACTTCAATTCCCATGTAGAGTGCTGTACGCACTACGGCACGTACAGCCGCATTCATACCTGGTGCGTCGCCACCGGAAGTCAGTACTCCGATCCGCTTAACCGCACATTTCTTTTGCTCTTCCATCCTAACACCTCATTTCGATATTTGCATATCGTTCCTTCTTCAATGCATACTCACATTGTAACAATCTGAATTTAAAATGTCTATGAAAATATTGTTAATAATTCAAACGCGAAAAAAGCGCTTCCCCATACTGAAGCGCTTTTCTCACTATAAACATTTTAAGAAGGAATTAGAAATTGTCTTATTTCTTTTTTTTCGGAGGCTGATGGATGCACATTCCAAGGCAGTCTGCGCATGCCTCTGCAAATGCCTCCGAGTAACTTGGGTGAGCGTGAATGATAGATTCAGCTACTTCATTCACTGTAATCTCCATCTGCATCAGTGCGACTGCCTCTGCGATCATCTCAGATGCAACACCGCCTACCATATGTACACCAAGGATCTGACCATATTTGTTGTCAGCGATTACCTTGATAAATCCTGTTGTCTCTCCAGATGCAACACTTCTTCCGTTAGCAGCCATATTAAACTTGCCAATACGAACTCCTTCTGGATGAGCCTCTTTTGCTTTTTCTTCTGTAAGACCTACAGAAGCAGCTTCCGGTGACAGGTACAGGCAGCTTGGTACATAGCTCAGGTCACATTTTACTGCGGTTCCCTTTACTGCATTTTCAGCTGCTACTTCACCCATCTTGAATGCTGAGTGAGCAAGCATGATACGTCCATTGATATCACCACAAGCGTAGATATTATCAACAGATGTCTTCATCGTATCATCTACTACGATCTTGCCTCTCTCTGTCTTAATCTGATCAGCAAGCTTACCAAGGCATCCAAGGTCTGCTGCACGTCCGATTGACAGAAGGACTTTATCTACTTCAAATTCTCCGTTATCTGTTACGATTACCGGATGTCCGCCATTGTCTTTGATCTCTAATACTTTACGTCCGCAGTTAACGCTTGCGCCGCCTTTCTTCAGAGTCTTGTCAACTTCTGCAGAAATGTCTTTGTCAAGCATAGATACTACGCGATCCATAGCCTCTACGATGGTAACCTTGCTTCCGAATGCGCTGAATGCAGATGCCATTTCACATCCGATTACACCGCCGCCGATGATACCAAGTCTTTCCGGAACTTCTGTCATAGCCAGGATCTCATCACTGGTCATAACATCTTTGTGATCCACACCCGGAATCGGGATACGGATTGCTTTAGATCCACCGCAAAGGATGATCTTGTCAGCTTTGTATGTCTTGCCATCACATGCAACTGTTGTTGCATCTTCCAGAGAAGCTTCTCCGGATACCAGCTTCACGCCATTTCCCTTTAACAGGCTTCCAACACCGCCTGTCAGCTGTTTTACAACTTTGTCCTTATATGCTACAACCTTTGGCATGTCTACGCTGTGCTCAGCATTAACTACAATGCCTCTTGATGCAGCTGCTTCGATATGATGAATGTACTCAGCAGTCTTCAGATATGTCTTAGTCGGGATGCATCCTCTGTTCAGACATGTTCCACCTACGGTATCTTTCTCGAAGATGATAACCTTTCCGCCAAGCTGTGCAGCACGGATTGCTGCTACGTATCCGGCAGGACCTCCACCGATTACAGCTACATCATATTCATTTTCTTTCTTCTCTGCTACAGATGCTGCTGCCTCCGTTTTTGGTTCCTCAGCTGCAGGTGCATCTCCTTTTGCTGCCTGCTCCGGTACCTTTTCTCCGGCTTCTCCGACATATCCCATAACTGTGTTAACCGGGACTACATCTCCACCCTGATAAAACTGAGCAAGAAGAACTCCTGCTGCAGGAGACTCAATCTCCATGGAAGTCTTATCTGTCTCGATTTCCATGAACATTTCGCCTTTTTCTACTTTATCTCCAACATTCTTCAGCCACTTAACGATAGTACCTTCTTCCATGTCCATATCGTTCTTTGGCATAGTTAATTCTATTGCCATATTATCCTCCTAGATTAAATCAAGATTGTGACCGGATTTTCAATCAGCTCTTTCAGGTATGACTCGAATTCGCAGACTTCTGTTCCGTTCAGGATTCTGTGGTCAAATGTTACGCAGATCATCATCTTCTTACGTACAACTACCTGTCCGTCTACCAGTGCAAGCTCATCCTCTGTTCCACATACACCAACGATAGAAGCCTCTGGCTGATTAATGATTGGTGTAAAGCTGTGTGTTCCGTACATACCAATGTTAGAAATGGTAATACGTCCGTCACCCATTTCGCTTGATTTTAATTTACCGTCTCTTGCTTTCTTAGCAAGTTCTTTTGCATCCTTAGATACCTGAAGCAGTGTCTTTTTATCAACGTCTTTGATTACCGGTACAACCAGTCCGTCTGTGATACCAACTGCCATTCCCACATTAACCTGATTGTGGACGACATACTCGTTGCCTTCCAACGTCATGCGGAATCTCTCGAACTTAGCTGTAGCTTTGCCGACAGCTTTAATGATCAGGTCATTTACAGATACCTTCTCAGCCTTCTCTTTACCCTCGTTGATCTTAGCACGAAGAGCAAGCAGCTCTGTAACATCAACCTTGATGTTCTGTGTTACGCTAGGAATCTCAGTATGACTTGAGTTCATGTTCTTCATGATAGCCTTACGCATAGAAGAAAGTTTTCTACGCTCAAGTACTTCTGCGATCTCCTTCATTGCGCCTGCTGCTGTCTGAGCCTGAGCAAATGCTGCCTTGATATCATCACTGAGGATCTTTCCTCTGTATCCGGATCCCTGAATAGTTGAAAGATCTACGCCGAGATCTGCTGCCATTGCCTTAGCAAGCGGTGTTGCAACCGGTGAAGCTTCAATTGCTGTAAATACATCAATTGCACGGATTTCGCCGTGACGACCTGTCGGAACTACTTCTTTCAGATCGATTCCATTATCTTTTGCAAGCTTCTTAGCATATGGAGTTGCAGGAATTCCACTTGCATCAGACAGAACCTTTGCAGGTGCTTTTTCTGCAGCAGGTGCTTCCTTTTTCTCTTCCTTCGGAGCTTCCTCAGCAGCAGCCTTTGCGCCCTGCTCCGGAACAGCTTCTCCGGCTTCTCCGACATATCCCATAACTGTATTAACCGGCACTACATCTCCGCCCTGATAGAACTGAGCAAGGAGAACTCCTGTTGCCGGAGATTCGATCTCCATGGAAGTCTTGTCTGTCTCGATTTCCATGAACATCTCACCTTTTTCTACTTTATCGCCAACATTTTTAAGCCATTTAACGATAGTACCTTCTTCCATGTCCATATCGTTCTTTGGCATCGTCAATTCTGTTGCCATTATGCTTCCTCCTTACTATCTTCCTATAAAACGTCTCTTACTGCAGCTTCGATCTTAGCTGGTGTAGGGAATGTTTCAGCCTCAAGTGTCGGGTTAAATGGCACTGGGCAGTACAAAGCACCAACACGTTTGATTGGAGCGTCAAGATAGTAGAAAGCTTCGCTGTCTGTGATCTGTGCAGCAACTTCACCGCCGAAGCCACCGAACTGAACAGATTCGTGAACGATTACAGCTTTGTGTGTCTTTTTAACTGATTCAATAATTGTATTTGTATCAAGTGGTGAAAGAGTACGAAGGTCAACAACCTCAACATTGATTCCTTCTTCTGCTAACTTCTCAGCCACGTCAAGACTCATCTGCACCATTCTTCCGTATGTAAAGATACTTACGTCTGTACCTTCTCTCTTTACATCAGCAACGCCAAATGGGATTGTATAATCTTCATCCGGAACCATACCTTTTACATTGTAAAGCTTCTTCTGCTCAAGGAAGATGACTGGGTTGTTGTCACGGATTGCCTGCTTTAACAGACCCTTTGCATCATATGGCGTAGATGGAACTACAACCTTCAGTCCAGGTACATGCAGATACATCTGCTCCAGAGACTGTGAATGCTGAGCAGCTGCTCCAGTACCACCACCAGCTGCTGTACGGATAACCATAGGTACACTTACCTTACCTGCAAACATGAAGTGCATCTTTGCAGCCTGGTTGATGATCTGGTCATAACATACTGTCATGAAGTCAGAGAACATCAGCTCAACGATCGGACGCATACCTGTAATAGCCGCACCGACACCTGCTCCTACGAAAGCCTGCTCAGAAATAGGAGTCTCACGAACTCTCTCCGGTCCAAACTCTCCAATCATTCCTTTGGAAACACCAAATGCTCCATCGTAAACACCAATATCTTCACCCATTAAAAATACTTTTTCATCGCGACGCATTTCCTCAACCATAGCTTCACGAACCGCGTCTCTATAAGAAATCTTTCTCATTTCACTCATCTTTCTTTTCCTCCTAAACTACTCTGCGTATACGTCTGCTTCCAAATCTGCAACAACCGGCTGTGGCTGAGCCTTAGCGTACTCGATTGCATCTTCGATCTTCTTATCAACAGTTGCCTGCATAGCGTCAACTTCCTCATTTGTAAAGATCTTATTCTCTACAAGGAATTCGCGGAAACGGATGATCGGGCTGTGATCTTCCCAATATTTGATCTCTTCTTTTGAACGATATTTATTATTATCTGATTTAGAATGTCCAGATGTTCTGTATGTATTCTCAACTACGAGAACCGGTCCATGCTCGTTCATTACATACTCACGGGCTTCCTTAACTGTCTCATATACCTCAAGAACATTGTTACCGTCACACTCAAATGCCTTAAATCCAAATGCATCTGCTCTCTTTCCGAAGTCTACTGTCTTAGTAGCTTTTGCTTTTGCTGTAGACATTCCATATCCATTATCTGTCAGGATAAACAATACAGGCAGTTCCCACACAGATGCCAGGTTCATAGACTCAAGAATTGCTCCTTCGTTAGAAGCACCATCTCCGAAAAATGCAGCACATACACGATTCGGAATATTCTGCATCTTAATACTGAGTCCTGCACCACATGCGATAGGTCCGTTACCACCAACGATACCATTGGCTCCAAGGATACCATTGTCGAAATCGCAAATGTGCATTGATCCACCTTTACCATGGTTTGTACCTGTTGCACGTCCAAGGATCTCTGCCATCATGTCATTTACATTAACACCTTTTCCAAGTGCCTGTCCATGTCCACGGTGTGTAGCCAGCATGTAATCATCTTTTGTAAGTGCTGCTGAAGTACCAACACCTGTTGCTTCCTCTCCAATGCTCAGGTGCATAGTTCCGTGTACAAGTCCCTGTCCAAACAACCAGAATGCTCTCTCTTCAAAAGTATGTACAAGCATCATTCTTTCCATCAACTCTTGAAGAAATTCTTTGTTTTCCAATAAGCTCTTGTCTTTAACATTAAATCCTTCCATAGTTATCTCCTTCCAAATATCCATGTTTACATTTGTATACTTGCTTTTCTATTGCAAAGCCTTTCTGTCCATAATATAGCACTATGACATGCCAGTGTCAACCGATTTAGTTTATTTTTGTAATTTTATACATTTCCAGCTTTACAATTGTTAACTTTTACTTGTCAAATCACTATTTTCGTTCTATAATATATTAAACTTACAATTGTAAAGAGAAGAAGGTGATTACATTGTCCATTTCTCAGGAGCACAGATATTATCTGAAGCTGAAAGCTTTATACTATTTATATGAAGAAGGTTACACGCAGACAGAGATTGCCAAGCTGCTCAACATCTCCCGCGTAACCTTAAGCCGTCTGCTGGAAGAGGCCAAAGCCGAAGGTATGATCAAATTCGAGATCGTAGACGTACGCGGTGCCATGAAGACGCTTCAATTAGAGGAAAAGCTCCGCCAGCGTTTCGGACTGCA
>ERZ827101.3417-NODE-3417-length-11371-cov-14.697685_pt1 | contig 11371 bp, 9 predicted proteins | sample MGYA00519869_ERZ827101 | MGnify/ENA primary metagenome ERZ827101 (study PRJEB31778, sample SAMEA3449256) | human gut metagenome | biome: human gut; feature: human-associated habitat; material: faeces | place: United Kingdom | collected 2010/2012 ...
TCCACGGTGGGGTTCTCGCCCCGGCGCAGGCGGTCGATCTGGTCACGCAGGAAGGCCGCATGCTCAAATTCCAGCAGCTTGGCAGCCTCCTTCATCTCCCGGGTCAGGCGCTCGATGGCAGCTTCCCGCTCCAGTTTGCCCATGCGGCGGGTATTCCGCTTTGCGTTCTCCGCCTTATCGCTGATCTCAATGCTGTCCGCAATGGCCTTGACGATGGTCTTAGGCACGATGCCGTGTTCCTCATTATAGGCCATCTGGATGGCACGGCGGCGCTCGGTCTCGGTGATGGCGCGTTCCATGCTGTCCGTCACCTCATCGGCGTACATAATGACCAGACCCTCGGCGTTGCGGGCCGCGCGGCCAATGGTCTGGATGAGGCTGGTCTCACTGCGCAGGAAGCCTTCCTTGTCGGCATCCAGGATCGCCACAAGGCTGACCTCGGGCAGATCCAGGCCCTCGCGCAGGAGGTTGATGCCCACCACCACATCGATAGAGCCCAGGCGCAGATCTTTGATGATCTCCATCCGTTCAAAGGTGTCCACCTCGTGGTGCATATATTTGACCTTGATGCCCTGCTCAGTCAAGAAGTCGGTCAGGTCCTCGGCCATCTTCTTGGTCAGGGTGGTCACAAGAACACGCTCGTTCTTCGCCGTGCGGGCGTTGATCTCGCCCAGCAGGTCAGTCACCTGCCCCTCCACAGGCCGCACCGAGATCAGCGGGTCCAGCAGGCCGGTGGGCCGGATGACCTGCTGCGCGATCCGGGTGCTGTTCCGGCGCTCGTACTCGCCCGGCGTGGCCGAGACGAACACCATCTGGTTCAGCTTGCTTTCCACCTCCTCAAACTTGAGGGGGCGGTTGTCAAAGGCCGACGGCAGACGGAAGCCGTATTCCACCAGCGTCTTTTTGCGGGCATAGTCGCCGCCGTACATGGCGCGCACCTGCGGCAGGGTCACATGGCTCTCATCCACAAAAAGCAGAAAATCCTCCGGGAAATAATCCAGCAGGGTGGTGGGCATACTGCCCGGCGCACGGCCCGACAGCACCGCCGAGTAGTTCTCGATGCCCTTGCAGATCCCCACCTCGGTCAGCATCTCGATGTCGTAGTTCGTTCGCTGCTGGATGCGCTGGGCTTCAATGAGCTTGCCCTCTGCGGTAAACTTCTTCACCTGCTCGTCACACTCGGCGCGGATCTTTTCAATGGCCGCTGCCTTTTTATCGGCGCTGACGATGTAGTGGCTGGCCGGGAAGATGGCCACATGCTTCACCACGTTCTGCCGGGTGCCGGTAACGGGGTTGAACTCCGTGATGCGGTCGATCTCATCCCCGAAGAACTCCACCCGGATGGCAAGGTCGCTCATGTAGGCCAGATAGATATCCACCGTGTCGCCGTGAACGCGGAACTTATTGCGGATAAAATTGATGTCGTTCCGCTCATATTGCAGGGTGACGAGCTTTTTGCACAGGTCATCCCGCTCCATCTGCATCCCGGGCCGCAGGCTGATGACCATGCTGCGGTAATCGATGGGGTCGCCCAGAGAGTAGATACAGGACACCGATGCCACAATGATGACATCCCGCCGCTCCGAAAGTGCCGCCGTGGCCGAATGGCGCAGGCGGTCGATCTCATCGTTGATGGCACTGTCCTTTTCAATGTAGGTATCGGTGCTGGGGATGTAGGCTTCGGGCTGGTAGTAATCGTAGTAGGAAACAAAATACTCCACCGCATTGTCCGGGAAGAACGAGCGGAACTCGGTGCAGAGCTGGGCCGCCAGCGTCTTATTATGGGCCAGCACCAGCGTGGGGCGGTTGCACCGGGCGATCACGTTGGCCATGGTAAAGGTCTTGCCGCTGCCGGTCACACCCAGCAGGGTCTGGCAGCGGTCGCCCCGCTCAACGCCCTCTACCAGCTGCTCAATGGCCTGGGGCTGGTCACCCGTGGGGGCATAGTTGGAGACGAGATGGAACTGTTCATCGGCCATGTCTCGGTTCTCCTTTCTGTTCTCAGATAGAACTACAAATAGTTGTGCTTTTCATGTTGATTATAACACAATTATTTTATAATATCAATACGGCCTGAGCATCTCCCCGGTCTGGAAATCGTAAAACGGCAGGCGGTTAGCCTCCCGCATGGAGAAATATTCGCTCTCGGTCAGGATGATGTGATCCCGCAGATGCACCTTGACCAGCCCCAGCGCCCGGACGATATTCTCGGTGGCCATCAGATCCTCCCGCGAGGGCAGAGCCACGCCGTTGGGGTGGTTATGGCAGAGCACCACACTGTCGGTACCGCCCTTGAGGGCTGCCGCCACCACATCCTTGATCTCCAGACTCACCCGGTCGCTGGTGCCGTCCCGCAGCCAGAACAGCCCCTTGATGCGGCTACGGCCATCCAGCGCAGCCAGCAGGGCGCGTTCCTGCACAGTCCCGGCAAACTGTGCCATCAGGTATTCGACCAGCTGGTCGGTGGTCTTCATGCACTTTTTGCCGTTGACCGCACACTGGGTATAGTATCTGCCGACCTGCGGCAAAAGATGCAGCATCCGGGCGGTGGAGGGGCCTACCCCCTCCACCGTCAGCAGATCCTCCTCGGAGGCATCCAGCACCCCGGCAAAGTCTCCGAACCGGTCCATGAGGACATGGGCAAGGCCGTTGGTATCCTTGCGGGTGTTGGTGATATAAAGGACATATTCCAGCGCTTCGTGGGGTTCCAGACTTTCCAGTCCGTACTGCTCTACCCGGGCGCGCATCCGCTGGCGGTGTCCCTTATGCTGGCTGCTTTCCTTCGCCATGGTCGTTCTCCTTTTGCGTTATTACTCTAATAGTACCGTTTTTTCAGCAAAACACAAGGGGGCACAGGAAATATTCTGCGTTGACTTCAAAGAAAGGGTGGTTTATTATAGAGAAAAGGCTTTTTTATGCATCAATATGCCCTCTCAGTCAAAGCCTGCGGCTTTGCCAGCTCTCCCAAAGGGAGAGCCCCTTGTGGCTCTCGGTCAGCATGTACTGAACCCGGGAGATGCATTGCCTCTCCCTTTGGGAGAGGTGGATTTGCGAAGCAAAGACGGAGAGGGCTTGTCTTTCATCCAATAAAAGGAACGATCTTATGAAACAATTTACTGCCACCGCAAACGACGAGGGCGTGCGGCTTTCCCGCTTTGTCCAGAGCGTGACGCGCGATCTCCCCACCAGCCTGCTGTACAAGAGCTTCCGCAACAAGCGGGTCAAGGTCAACGGCAAAAAGGGAGCCCCCGAGGATCGGCTCAAGGCGGGCGACCTCATTGAGCTGTACATCAACGATGAATTCTTCCCGCCCGAGGGCGCAAAGCCTGCAGCCCGCAAGCCTGCCCCCAAAAAGCAGCAGAACCAGCCCAAGGTGACCGTCATCTATGAGGACGAGAACATTGCCGTGCTGTACAAGCCCACCCACCTGCTCTGCCACAGCGACCGCACCGGCGATGCCAACCTTGTGGACGCATTCACCCAGTATCTGGCCCAGAAGGGCGAGTATGACGCAGGCGGTGAGAACCGCTTCAAGCCCGGCATCTGCAACCGGCTGGACCGTGGCACCGAGGGCCTTGTCATCGCTGCCAAGAGCTACGCCGCCCTGCGGGACATGAACGAGATCATCCGCACCGACCTGCTCAAAAAGGAATACTACACCATCACCGTGGGCATCCCCCAGAGCGGGCGGTTCACGGCCTGGTGGGAGCACGACGAAAAGAACAACAAGGTCAGCATCCACGCCCACCAATCTCAGGATGAGCGCCGCAAGCAGATCATCACCGATGTGGACGTGCTGCGCACTGCCGGGCCCTTTGCCCTGTGCAGGATCGGCCTGGTCACGGGCCGCACCCACCAGATCCGCGCGCATCTGGCCTATCTGGGCAAGCCGGTGCTGGGAGATATCAAATACGGCAACCGCAAGATGAACGAGCGCACCGGCACCCGGACGCAGGCTCTCTGCGCCGTCCGCATCAGCTTCCTGGATATCCCGGAGGAGAACACCCTGCACTACCTCACCGGCAAGGTCATCAAGCTGAAGGACCCGCAGATCGTCAAACAGTTCGACGCGCTGGATAAGAATAAAGAAGGAGCAACATCATGGCAGACATGAACGCCTATTTCAAAAGCATCATCGACCAGGACCGCGAGGCCGTGGTTATCTGCGACCTGGATCACACCATCCTCTATATGAACCCTGCCGCTGTGGTGGATTACGACAAATACGGCGGAGCCGCCCTGCTGGGCAAAAGCCTTCTGGCCTGCCACAGCCCCCATTCGGTGGAAGCCATCCGCAAGGTGGTCGAGTGGTTCGCGGCGGATGCCAGCCACAACATCGTCTATACCTATCACAACGCAAAGCACGACCGTGATGTCTACATGGTAGCCCTGCGGGACGAGGACGGTACCCTGATCGGCTACTACGAGAAGCATGATTCCCGAAAAGCTGAAACTATGAAGCAGTACGATTTGTTCTGACAAAGAAAGGCGAACTCCACACAAAAAAGACTTTGCCGCCTACCCCCGTGCGAAGATGCTACTCTGCTATACCTCCCGCATAGACAAAACGAACGCCTGCCGGGCTTTTCTCACTCGGCAGGCGTTCGTTCTTTTTATGGGGTCGATTCGTTACTTTGCCAGCAGCTCGTCAGCCAGCACATCCATCTGTGCCTCAGCGGCGGCATTGGCGGCAGAGCGGATGGTCACAACGGCATCACAGACGGTGATGTTCTTCATGCCGTCCAGCTCGGCATGCATCAGCTTTGCAGCCATAGGGGCCCAGGTGCCGTTCTCCATCAGGCCAACGGTGCGGCCCTGGAAGTTCTTGGTCTTGAGGTGGGTCAGCAGATTCTCCATCGGCGGGAAAAGGAAGCCATCGTAGGTGGCGCAGGCCAGCACGATCCGGCCGCAGCGGAAGGCCTCAGTGACGGCATAGGAGACATCGGTGCGGGTCAGATCCATCTCCACCACCTTGGCACCCTTGGCGCGCAGCTTCTCAGCCATGGTGTGGGCGGCGGCTCTGGTGTGGCCGTGGATGGAAGCGCTGGCCACCAGGATCTTCTCCGGCTCCTCGGCCTTGTAGCTGGACCACAGGTCATAGTAGTTCAGGTACTTGCTCAGATCGCCGGTCAGCACGGGGCCGTGCAGGGGGCAGATGGTGGCGATATCCAGCGCGGCGGCCTTTTTCAGCAGAGCCTGCACCTGCGGGCCGTACTTGCCCACGATGTTCAGGTAGTAGCGGCGGGCCTCGCTGGCCCAGTCGGCGTTTTCGTCAAACCTGGCCACTGCACCAAACCGGCCAAAGCCGTCTGCAGAGAAGAGCACCTTTTCACTGCTCTCATAGCTCACCATGACCTCGGGCCAGTGCACCATGGGGGCAAGCACAAAGGTCAGGGTGTGGGTGCCCAGGCTCAGGCTCTCGCCGTCCTTCACCACCACGCGGCGCTCCTTGGCAACGGCATCCGCCCCAAAGAACTGATCCATATACAGGAAAGTCTTGGCGTTGCCCACCACCTGCATTTCCGGGTAGAGGGCGGCCAATCTGGCGATATTGGCACCGTGGTCAGGCTCCATGTGGCTGACCACCAGGTAATCCGGCTTGCGTCCGGCCAGTGCCTCGGTCAGGTTGGCAAGCCAGGGCTCCGTGGCACGGTTGTCCACCGTATCCAGAATGGCGGTCTTTTCGTCCAGAATGACATAGGAATTGTAGCTCACGCCGGTGGGCACCGGGTACTGGCTCTCGAACAGGTCAATGGTGGTATCGTCCACACCCACGCCCAGAATGGCTTCGCTGATCTTTTTCACGCTCATAGCAGACATCCTCTCTATCCATATTGCTGTGCCGGAAAAGCGGCAGTATAATACTAAGAACGGTTCCTAGTATAGCACATCGTTAAGAATTATTCAAGCTCCTCCGGCAGTCTTGCTGCCATCGGCCGGCCGGGCTCGGTGTCCAGCTCCAGCAGGGCTGCTGCGCTGGCATCATCCAGGCTCTGGACACTGCGGAGCTTGCGGCTGATGGCCCGGCTGCGGACACCAATGAGGTTGTCCAGCTCTTCATCGGTCTGGCGCAGGCGCTGCTGCATCTTGGAGAGCCCCTGCCCGAACTTGTCGAACTCCGTCTTAACGGCACCCAACAGCTGCCAGACCTCGCCGGAGCGCTTCTGGATGGCAAGGGTCTTGAAGCCCATCTGCAGGCTGTTGAGCAGAGCCGCCATAGTGCTGGGGCCTGCAATGTTCACCTGATAATCCCGCTGCAGCACCTCCAGCAGACCGGCGTTCACCACCTCGGCGTACAGCCCTTCAAAAGGCAGGAAGAGGATGCCAAAGGTCGTGGTGTAGGGCGGCTCCACATACTTTTCCCGGATGTCCTTTGCCTCGCTCCGCAGCACCAGCTCCAGCGCATGGCGGGCATTCTCCACCGCCTGCGCATCGCCGGAGGCCTGGGCATCCTGCAAGTGCGCGTAGGTGTCGCCGGGGAATTTGGAGTCGATGGGCAGCCAGACCGTGCCGCCGTCCGTGCCCGGCATCTTGATGGCATATTCCACCCGCTGGGTGCTGCCCGGGATGGTGGCCACATTGGTCTCGTACTGCTCCGGGGCCAGGATCTCTTCCAGAATGGCCCCCAGCTGGATCTCGCCCAGAATGCCGCGGGTCTTAACGCCCGAGAGCACCTGCTTCAGCCCGCCCACATCGGCGGCAAGGTTCTGCATCTCGCCCAGCCCCTTGTACACCTGTTCCAGCTGGTCGTTCACAGCCTTGAAGCTCTCGGTCACCCGCTTCTGCAGGGCATCCTGCAGTTGCTCGTCCACAGTGTGGCGGATCTCATCCAGCTTTTTGGCGTTCTCGGCCTGCAGGGCGGTCATGTTTTCCGCAAGGGTCTTGCGCAGCTCTTCCAGCTTCTGGGTGTTGGCGGCCTCCAGACTCTGGAGCCGCTGGGTCAGGATCTGCTGCTGGCCGCTCTGGCCCTGTGCCAGCGTGGTGCTCATGCTCTGCACCGAGGTCTGCAATGTCTCACTGACGCTGCGGATGGCGGTGTAATTCTGCTCCGCCATTGCCGCCTGTCTGGCCGCAAAGTCTTTTGCCTGTGCATCGAGCTGCTGCTGCATCCAGCGCTTGAGCTCCTCGTAGTCTCCCCCGTTCCGGGGCTTGTTCAGTTTCCAGAGCACCGCTGCCAGCAGCAGGCAGATGGTGACCAGCAGCAGGGTGTACAATCCAGCTAAAAATTCCATTGATTATAAGTCCTCGAAATCGACCAATTCTTTCCGGGTATCCAGCGCATCGCCATAAAGGCCCACGCCGTCCACCTCGCACTCGCCCGACTGGTTATCATAGGGGTCGGAGCGGAACCCGTACATCGGCGGGTCAAAGGGTGCCTCAAAGGCGCGGTTTGCCACCATGCGCCCGGTGTCCAGGCTGCCGAAGTAGTGGCGGCGCAGCTCTTCCTCGCCCTGCCGTGCCATGGAGGCACCAAACGAGCAGTCGGCATACATCCAGCCCTTGGGGGCAATGTAGAACATGGCCCAGTCGTGGCAGCCCACGCCGGTGGGCGACACCGACAGGCCGCTCTGCCAGCGGGCCGGAATGCCCACCAGACGGCAGAGGGTGATGAAGGTCAGGGCCATAATGCCGCAGTCACCGCGCCGGTTCCGTGCGCAGCGGTCGGGCAGGCAGTCCTGCACAAAGTAGGCGGGCTGATAGTGATACCGCACGTTCAGGGTAACGTAATCATAGATGCGCTTTGCCTTTTCCGCCGGGTCGGTGATCCCTTCGGTCAGCTGCGCGGCCAGCGCCCGCAGGTAAGGCGTGAACACGATATGCGGGGCCTGCTCCTCGGTATCAAAGGTCGGCTGTTCCGGTGCAGGCACAAAGTCCAGCGGGTCAGCATAGACTGCCGTTGTCTTGTAACGGTACTGCACCCCGAAGCGGCGGTTTTCGGTCAGGTCAGCCTCCCAGCAGACCGTGCGCTGGGGAGCGTTTGCATCGGCGATGCGGCCCGGCTGCTCGGTAAAGCTCTGCAGCTCAATCTCGCTCTGGGCCAGGCATTCCGCCGGGATGGGCAACCAGGCGCGGACGTGTACGCTCTCCCGGCCCTCTGCCTTTGCCTTGGCCAGAGCGGCAGCAAAGGCCTCATCCGACATCCCCACGCTGGTCTTCAGCGTGATGCGGGCACTGGCCTGCCCTTCCCGCTCCATCTGGTCATGGATGCGGCGGCGGCGCTCCCGGGCCAGCGTAGCCGGGGCGGGCGGGTCGAGCTGACGGGCGGCAAGGTCGGCGTGGGTGGCGATCAGCGTCTCGGCAAAGCGGTCAAGGTAGTGCTTCTCCCCTTCCACGAACCGCCAGTCCACCCGGCCATCATGCACCAGCTGGCGGAACTCCTCCACCGTGAAATCCCGCACCAGGCCCTGCATCCGGGCCACGGCCTGTGCCTCGTTCCAGCAGTATTCCTGCGGCAGGCGGCGCATGATCTCCTTCTGCACCAGCAGGGCATCCCGCAGTGCGTCCACGCCGTGGGGCACAGGGTTGGCGGGCTGCTCATACTCCGGCATTTCCAACCCCTGACTGCGGGGGCTGTTCTGGGTCTCCGTCCAGTCCTCGGCCAGATATTCATCGATCCGTGCCACGGCTTCTTTGTAATAGCCCGCAGCCTTCAGCCGCTCCACATCATCGGGCAGACCGACGTTCAGATGCACAAATGCTTCGTTCAGATCTTTCATCCTGTTTCATCCTTTCTCTCAGGCGCACTGCTCTTCCCAGAAAGCAGTGGCTTCCACCAGCCAGTTCTCGGCATCTGTTCCTGTGCCGATGCCGCAGACGTGAGGTGCATTGTTGAACACCCGGTAAACATGCTTGACGTGATTGGCCTGCAGGGCAGCTTCCAGCTGCGGTCCCTGCCGCCAGTAGACCAGCTCTTTCAGCAGCGTGTCGTTCACACCGTGCCAGTGGTAGGTGGCGGGGTAGTCCGGCGTGATCTCATCCGAAAGATTCCGGGTATAGTATTTGGGGCCGTACGCGCCGATATCCTGAATGACATGGTAGATGGGCTTGATGTAGGTCATATCGTTGATGGGGTAGCCCAGCAGCAGGGCGGCAGGCTTGGGCACATTGTAATGCTGATACCCCACCGATTCCGTGCCGAACAGACCCGTCAGGTGGCCGCCCATGGAATATCCCACGATGGCGTACTGCTCCGGCTGGATGCCAAACTCCGCAGCGTGTTCCTCAATGTACTGCATGGCCCGGCCGATGTCCTCCAGCGGAGCGTCATCGGAAGCATCCGTCCAGACGCGATACCGCAGAATAAAGGCCGCATAGCCCAGCTCATGCAGCTGCCAGGCCGTGCAGGCCCCCTCCTCCAGCTCGGCGCTCTCATTGGCACCGCTGCCAGCCAGGATCAGCGCAAACTTGGCATTTTCGGCCTTGGCCGGGAAATAGAACAGGCCGGTGTTGTTTTTGGTGCGGTCCGCCGCCTTTTCCGCATCCGTGTAGAACGAGTGGGTGACCTGCACGCCATTGTTGTAGTTCTCAATGACCAGATTCAGCCCCTTGGCACAGCCTTCGGCCACATACTCGTTGGTGTAGCCTTCCACAGTGGTCATCTCCCACAGGGCCTGACCCGGCGGGCAGTCCTTATCCTGCGAGTAGGTGTAGAAGCCGGAGTTCTTGATGCCCGGGTTGTTGCGCACTTCCTTCATGGTGGTCTGGGCCGTAATGTTGGGCTCTCCCTTTTCCATTACGGCACCGGCGGGCAGGGCCAGCAGGGCCAGCAGACACAGCACCATCGCGACGATTCGTTTTGCCTGTTTCATGTTCCGTTCCTTTCCCCCGGCACCGCCCTGATTGCATTTTCCCGTACAGAGGACTATAATATGAGACTGCACAGGCGACACCGGTTGTTTTTTGTTCTATTGTATCACACCCGCCGGTATTGTCAAAACAAATCTGTCCGCAAAATCCATGCGTTGTGATCTCCACGTTTCCGAGGGGCCGGGTATTCAGATTCCAGACACTCTGCCCAGCCTGAGGTGAACAGGTTTCCATTGTGATTTGCGGCAGATTCTGCTATACTGAAAAAAGATATTGCACACGCAATGAGGGGAAACCGGAGCATTGCGGCTCCGGTCAGGATAGGAATATGAGTGAGATCACAGTCCGGCCCATGATGCCGGAGGATTGGACTGCTGTGTCCAAAATATATCTGGAGGGCATTGCCACCGAGCACGCCACCTTCCAGACCAACTGCCCGCCCTACACCGCCTGGGACGCATCCCATACCCGGGAATGCCGCCTGGTGGTGCTGGACGATGGGGTCGTAGCCGGCTGGGCAGCCCTGCATCGGGTAGACCCCCGCTGGTGCTACCGCGGCGTGGCCGAGGTGAGCATCTATGTCGGGGAGAAATTCCGGGGCAAGGGGCTGGGCTATCACCTGCTCACGGCGCTCTGCCGCGAGGCCGAACAGGCCGGGTACTGGACGCTGCAGTCCACGGTGCTGCAGGACAACGCCCCCTCCCGGGGCCTGCACCTGAAATGCGGCTTCCGCGTGGTGGGCCGCCGGGAGCGCATTGCCCGGGACTGCCACGGCCGCTGGCTGGACACCTACCTGATGGAGCGGCGGTGTGCAGCGGACGAACCGGTGGGCTATAAAAAGCTGTAAGGCGCTTTTTGCGGGAAAGATTTACAGTTTCTTCAAAAAGTGACCTTGAAAATCCACAAAAATATGATATACTAACGTAACGATACCAAAGCGATAGAAAGGAGGCGCGCGGAATGGCACCGACCAAAGAGCGTCCGGCAACCAAGACGATTGCCACAAACCGGGAAGCGCGCCACGAGTATTTCGTTCTGGAAGCGCTGGAGACCGGCGTTGAGCTGAAAGGCACCGAGGTCAAGAGCCTGCGTGCCGGCGGCGTGAACCTGAAAGACAGCTGGGTCGATATTGAGGACGGCGAGCTGCTGGTCAAGGGAATGCACATCACCCCCTACGACCACGGCAACATCTTCAATCAGGACCCCATGCGGGTGCGGCGGCTGCTGGCCCACAAGAATGAGATCCGGCGGCTGCACCAGCAGTGCAAGCTGCAGGGTTACACTCTTGTGCCGCTTTCGCTCTACTTCAAGCATGGCCGCGTCAAAATGGAGCTGGGCCTGTGCAAGGGCAAAAAGCTCTACGACAAGCGTGCAGATGCCGCCAAGCGCGATGCCAAGCGCTCCATCGACCGTGCCGTTAAATCCAACGGCGTTTACTATTGATTTCAGGCAGCATTCCTGCCCGGAAACTTCAAAGCTTACCCACACCGCAAGGTGTGTTTTATGGGGGCGTAAAGGTTTCGACGGGGGGAGCGAGGCCTGGGCAGCGGGTAGCAGTGGGGGA
>ERZ827101.3429-NODE-3429-length-11333-cov-2.601880_pt1 | contig 11333 bp, 15 predicted proteins | sample MGYA00519869_ERZ827101 | MGnify/ENA primary metagenome ERZ827101 (study PRJEB31778, sample SAMEA3449256) | human gut metagenome | biome: human gut; feature: human-associated habitat; material: faeces | place: United Kingdom | collected 2010/2012 ...
GAGGCGGTCCTTGTTCCACTTGCGTGAAAAGGCCGAGATGAGCGTATCCTCCTCTTCAAGATGGGCCGCCGCCCCTTCCGCCAGGGACAGGGCGAACGCGTCGCCCTCCACATCCCGGGATTCAGCGGCATTTTCCAAAATGGTGCCGACCGGCTCACCGGTAAAAGACATTTCAAACAACAGGATAAACGCCAATTCCCGGGCTTCCCGCCGTGTCATACACGTCACGCCTTTCTCAAACATCCGATTTTTCTCTAAAGACGACAGGAGGCGACACTCTCCGGTATGGCAAAGACCCTCCACATGCCTGCGGAGGGTCCGCGATCCCATCGTGACGCCGCCGCCCGCTCAGGCTTCGGCCTTTTCCTCGTCGAAAACGATGCCGGCCACATGCACGTTGACCTTGGTCACGGGCTTGCCGGTCATCGACTGCACCGCAACTTTGACGCCGTGCTGGACCTCCCCCGCCACATCCTGGATCCGGACGCCCAGGCGGAGATTGACATAGACATCGATACTGGTCTCGTTTTCATTGTTGAGGACCTTGACCGATTTGGCGGCGGCGGAGCTGATCAGGCCCCGGATATCGGTGGGCCGCTGGGCCATGCTGGCCACCCCCTGCACCTCCAGCGCGGCGGTGCTGGCAATGGTGGCAATCACGTCTTCCGATATGATGCAGCTGCCCTCGGACGGTTTGTATCCCTTATCATCCATGACGATGACCTCCTTGAATGATGGTATAGGCTTCGTGGGATCCACAGCGATCTGCAGGGAAGGAAACCCGCGCCACGGCAAAAGATCCGGATTCACCACATAACGGGCGTTATGTGATTACCTGCCTATTATACCACAAAGTCCGTCCAGGGCAACTCTTTTTTCTCATTTTACCGGAACAATGTTGATATTCTGGGCCGTTATATCCGACTGTGAGGTGACGATCTCGGTGATTTGGACTGTATCCTGCATCTGAAGCCCTTCGCTGCGCACCACGATCTGGCAGTTTTTGTCCTCGATATAGACGACGCAGTCTGTAAACCCTTTTGCCTTTATCAGGCTCTCGATCTTGCTCTCCTGTTCGATGGCTTTTGTAACGGCTTCCACCTTGTCGGCCGCCTGCTTTTTGATTTCGTCGGTCGCCTTGACGTCGTTCATCATATCTTTGACGATATCGAGCTGCTCCTGCCGGGCATTCTCCCGGTTGAGCCGCGCCTGCACGAAATAGTCGGAGGGGTCCTCCGTCGTGCTGGTATCGCCGCCCGACACGGTCGAGGGGTTCCCGACGTACTGGGCGTCGCCGAGGTTTTTATCGCTCGACGAGGTGCCGGTCCCGGTCGGGACCGTCGGCGCTTTGTTGGCAAAATAATAATTCAGATACACCGCCAGCCCCAGCGCCACGATCAAGGTCGCCAGCAACACCTGTTTTTTACCGAAGATCCCACTCATCCCATCCATTCCTTTCGCCCGTAAAATTTAAGAGGATTTGGTCACGCACACCCGTTTGGAAGATATGTTCAGGGCGGTGGTCACCGCCTCAATGATCCGCTGCTGGACCTGAGGAAGGTCTCCCCCTTCACAGACCACCACCACCCCCTTCACCGTGGGCTGGATTTCGGTGACCAGCAGCCCCTGCCGGCCATTGTCCGTGTCCACGATGATGATGTTCTGCTCTGTTCCGTCCCGCTGAGAGATTTTGTTGGAATCCGAAGCCGTATCCTCGGTCCGGTCGGTATTGACCTTTTGCTGGCTGGCATAGACGTACTCGACGCCGTTTTCCAGCGTGACCATGACCTGGCACTGCCCCGCCCCCTGGATGCTGCCCACGATTTGATTCAGCTTTTCCTCCGTTTTTGTCACGAATTCCTCCGCCGATGCCTTTGCCGACGTGGTCTTGGTCTCCTTGGGCCAAAATTCCGACAACAGGATCAGGGCGATCCCGAGGATCCCCGCGGCGATGATCAAGCGCTGCCCGGTTTTTCCCTTGAAAAATTCCGTCCATTTCTTCTTGGGCGGCGCGGTTTTGGCCGCCAGCTTCTCATCCATAGCGGTTCTCATCCTTTCATCCCGTCGCGTCCAGCACGACACTGACGCCCAGCTGCTGCTCCAACACCTCCCGGGCCGCCAGGGCCTTCGGCTTGTTTTGTTTGTCCAGATAGATGGTGACCTGCTGTATATATATGCCGCCGTCTTCGGAAGTATCCATGGTTACGGTGATTTTCTCCGCTTTGGCTCCCCGGTTTTCGAGCGCCTTTTCCGCCATCTGCCGGACCGTGGCCTCCACCTGCCGGCGGAGCTGGGCGTCCACCTTCTCCTGCAGCAGCTCGTTGGTGACGTCTCCGGGCAGGCTGTCGACATGCAAGCTGGTGATGGATCCCAGTTCCAGCAACGGCATCGCCATGCAGCAGAGGAAAAACGCGCCGAGCATCAGTTTGAAGATTTTTCCCAGGCCGTCCTTGGGCGCCAGCATCTGCATCAGGGCGCAGCCGATCGCCGCCACACACAGCGCCGCCGCCCAGCCCTTGATCCCGTCCATATGGCTTCCCCCTTTTTTCTCCGGCCCTCATCCGGCCGGCATGGACATGGTGACGATGGCGGTGGAGACGATCAGGAACATCGCGCAGGCGGCGAGGACGCCGATCAGGGTTTTCACCACCGACTGCGCGGCTTTGAGCAGCGTGGTCAGTGTGGTCAGGCCGAACATCTCGGACGCCATGACGCACAGGCTGAGCCCCAATGTCCACGCGACACATTCGAGCAGCGGCGGCAGCACGATCAGTGCCGTTGCCAGGATCCCGAAGCCGCCGAGGGTGGACTTGAGCAGATGCAGGCAGCTCCGGATAGTCGAAAACGCCTCCCCCAGCGAGTTGCCCACCACCGGCACAAAACTCGACAGGGTGAATTTCACCGCCCGCCCCCCGAGGGTGTCCGCGGCGGCGCCCGCCAGGCTCTGGAGGGACAGCAGCCCTACAAATAGGGTGCAGCAGCCAGGCGGCCGCCTTGCTCATCAGGTTCCCCGCCGCGTCCAGCTTCATCCCCGGCGTCACCGAGCCGGTCAGTCCGAGGGCCAGGGAGATGGTCATCAGCGGCACCACCACCCCCGACGCCAATAAGGAGATGAGTTCGGCGGCGAACAGCACCACCGATTGATAGGATACCGCCGTGGCCGCCTGTCCGGACGTCAGCAGCACCCCCGCGTAAACGGGCACATAGCTCGTCATGAAGATCGACGCGCTCTCCGCCGCCTCGGATACGCTGCGGATGCAGGAAACGATCGGAACGATGACGGTGCCACAGGCGGCGAGGGCGCAGATGACGCCGAACACCTCCGACGAGCCCGGTTCCCGGACGGTATGTTTGAGTCCGTCCATCCAGGCGCACAGCAGGATGATCCCCAGCACCACGCCACAGGCCCGGACGGGGGAACCCGCCTGGGAGGAAAAGAGAGAGAGCATCTGGTTCCAGACCGACTGAGGCTTCAGATTGGAAAACGTATCCATTTCCAGTCCCGTAATCCCCAGCTTGTCCAGCAGCCGGCGGGTTTCATCCGGAAGGTCGCGCAGCAGTTCCTCCCCACCGCTCGCTTCGAGCTGCTCGTTATAGAGGTCCTCGACGGTTTCCGCCCCGGCCGCGAAGCTGCATGCCACGGCAAGAAGGAGGAAAAACAGGAGGATTCTGATCGTTTTCTTCATCCGCCCGCCCCCTGCCCGTTAATCAGCGATACCGCCAGCTCCCCAATTTTCTGGAACAGCGGCAGCGCCAGCACCAGAAGGGTCACCTTGCCCGCCAGATCCGCCTTGGATGCCAGGGCGGCCTCGCCCGCGTCCCGGCAGGCATCGGATGCCAACTGGGTAATCAGGCAGATCCCCAGGGCTTTGAACAGGATCAGGCCATATTCGCCCGGCATATCCGCGGCCCCCAGCAGTTCCTGGAGGGTGCTGATCACCGGCGTTATCCGCATGAGGACCAGGGCCAGGATCCCGATGCCGGCAATGAGGGCTACCGCCATCGCCTGCTCGGGCCGCTGCTGCCGGAGAATGACGGCTAAAAAGGCTGCCAGTACCACAATTGCCGCGATACCACCCATATCCATATCATCACAACCCAAAGACCGACTTGACCATACGGAACAGGTCGCTGATCTCGGTGACCACCATCGTCAGCACGACGATCAAGCCCGCCAGAGTGGTCAGCATGGCCTGTTCCTCCCGGCCGGAACGGATCAGCACCTGGTTGAGTACCGCAACGATGATCCCGATCGCCGCGATTTTGAAGATCAGATCCACGTCCATGACGACAAACCATCCTTTCCTTGTGAGCCTATCCGCCCGCCCCTGTCACAACAGCAGAAGGGCCAAAGCCATGCCTCCGGCGAAGCCCAGCGTCATATACAGACGCCCCTTGGCCGCCGCGGCTTCCCTTGCCTCGGTCAGCCTCTGTTCGAGAAGATCCCCATATTGCCGGCAATTGGCGATCTGTCCCTCGACGTCGGTTCGGCCGAGCTGGCTGCCGAAGCCGCGGAGCAGCTCCCTGTCGGCTTTGGTCAGCCCGGCGTCCTTTCCATCCTCCTCCACGGCCCCCTCCCAGGCGGCGAGCACCCGTTCCCCTTTCCGAAGCCGGGAACAAACATGGCCGAGCATCGAAAGGCCGTCGAATTCCCCGGAGCTTTCAGCCGCTGTCAGCAGCTCTTCCACCGGCGCCGCAGTATAGCGGATCTGATCCGCCAATCTGACCATAAACCGGGACAGTTGGCCGAGCGTCGACACCCGCCGCCGGAGTCCTCCCGCCGCCATCAAACCGAGGAGCAGTCCCGCCGCCACGATGAGGAGCAAGCCCGCTGTTTTCATGCAGCCACGCCTCCGTTTCAAAAATCCCCGCCACCTCGCCCGGCCGCCCCCGGCCGGCGAGCATCACCACATAGTCGAAGGCCCCGTTCTCCAGCGCCCGCCGGATCGCCTGGCGCCGAAGCAGGGAGTCCCTGTCCCGGCAGTGCGCTGACGCGATGGCCGCTACACCGGCAAACAGTCCGGCCGTCACGGCATCCACCTCATCCTCTCCTCCCAGCTCGTCGAACAGCAGGACATCGGGCGCCAGGCAGCGCACGGCCTGTCCGATCCCGGCTGGTTTCGGGCAATACAGCAGCACGTCGCAGTTTCGCAGGGAGGCCTGTCCGGGTGCCTCTGGGACTCCCGAGAGTTCCCCGCGTTCATCGATGACCGAGACCCGGTAACGCCTCCCGGTCAATCCCTGTGAAAGCTGCCGTGCCAAGTCCCGGAGCAGGCTGCTTTTTCCGCTCGACGGTTCGCCGCAAAGGAGCGCGCTGTGCACCCGCCCCCGGCTGTCGGTCAGGGCCCTGGCCAGGCTCGCGGCACAGCCGGGATGAGGGCGCGCCACCCGGATGCACAAGGAGGTGATGCTTCGCATCGAAACGACCTGTCCGCCTTCCACCACCGTCGTACCGGCCACACCGGCGCGGCAGCCGCTCCTGGTGCTGATATATCCCTGCCGCAGCTCCTGCTGGTGGCTGTGGACCGAATACTCACACAGGGCTTCAAAGGTTTCCTCCAATTCCTGTTTTGTACAAATGCGGCCGGCTGTCTCGGCTTTTTCCGTCACCTGCCCGGTTCCGGACACGGCCCATTCCCCCGACGGGGCCGACAGGATCAGCGGCGCGTCCGCCCGCAGGCGGATCTCCTGAATCTCAAGCCGCAGGGCCGGCGGGATCTTTCGCAGAAGTTCTCTTAAATCGGCAGGCAGATAGCCGGCTGCCCTTTCAAAGCTGTCCATATGCCTGTCCTCACCTCGTCTAATAGATATGAGGGGACTTGTCCGGGTAGAACCAGATTTTTTGAGGAGGGGACGGCCGGCGGCAAACCTGTTCTTATCCGCTTCATCCGTCCCCGAAAAAATATGCACAGCAAAAGTCCCCTCCTCTCAGGGATTCAGCATATCCCTGAGAGGAGGGGACGGTCTCGCTGCTTGGTACGGGCAGACATCACCCTTTCACCTTTAAAGGTAACCGTGCAGCTTTAAATAGAGAATTTCGTTTGGACAAAAATTTATTTTCGGTGGTTTGGCATACATCATTTTTTCTTCGTAATACAGCGAACAATTATTCCCAAAATAATTTGTGCAACACTAATTCCAAGAGGAATAAACACCATGAATTTGCCCATGTAATTTGTGTATTCATCATCAGATAATAAAGCAAATATCCCTAAAAACATAAACAAAAATAAAATAATTGTAAATATGCCCACAATTATTTTTAATGCCGTACGGAAGCCTTTTCTTAACACCCTTTCAGGAACAATCCATTGCATTAAATAAAACCAGCCCTCAATTATTTCCTCAAAAATTAGTTCAAAAGGGAATAAAATACACCCCACTTGAGTCATCCCCTTTCAGTTTGATTTTTAGGAAAAGCAAAAAACAAGATGAGCATTTTGTACATTTAGTCTCTCTTCTTAAACTCATTGTATCTATCTTACCGGCCTTTGTCAATAAGAACCCTTCTCTCGTCTTAGCAGGCAAAAGAGGTCTCTTTTGTTGCGAAGACTACACAATAGAGATATTCTTGCGTTTGGTGTCTGCATTCAAACCTGCGTGTTTTTCAAGTTATACAAGACGCCGCAAAACAAAGAGCTTGATTATGCAAAAAACAAACGGCTTTGGCAACTCATTCAAATTATCACAGGAATCGCAGGGTTTTATTTTTCGATTGTCGTTTTACGCTTTTTCTGTTTTGATGTCCCATTTGCATTCAGCCAGCCCCCCGAAACCCGCATAAAATTGAGAAAAAATCAAAACACCCATTGATGTTCAAACCTTAAGGGTTCGGATTTCAATGGGTGTTTCATATGGTGGACCCGAAGGGGATCGAACCCTCGAACCTCACGGATGCGAACCGTGCGCTCTCCCAGCTGAGCTACGGGCCCATATGCGGAAAACCAGACGCTTTCCAACGCCACATTATCTTAGCGTAAAACCTCCGGCTTGTCAAGGGCCAAATCCGAAATTCTGTCGTTTTTCCTACCCCGGCGGAAAACAGAAGTGAATGGAAAAAGGTTTTGTTCCCGGATAAGCTGTGGTATAATCAAGGTCGGACGGTACGGGAGGCGAAGGCGATGGCAAACGGCAAGACCGGACGGCTGGACAAAAAAGCCCTTTGGATATGGGAAGGCTATCTCCTGCTGGCAGCGCTGTTGCCTGCGGCAGGCAGCGTGGTATTGGCATGCCTGCCCATTCCGGTATGGATCAGCTGGGCCTTCACCGGCCTTTGGGGGGCACTGTGGCTGTTTTTTGCCGTCTTTTTTCTCCCGGTGATGCATAAACGGTTTTCCTATCGGATGACTGGTGACCGCCTGGAAGTCCATACGGGCGTGATCTATACCCATCACAAGGCCATGCCCGTTTCCAGCGTCAAATACCTATCCACTTTCGACGGTCCGTTTGAGCGCCTGTGCGGGCTGACGAACCTCATGGTGTTTGCAGCCGGCAGCTTTGTAGTGCTGGCGGGGCTGACGAAGGAACAGGAGGCGGAACTGCGCCGCCGCCTGCTGAAAAACGGATGAACCAGGAGGGCACGCTATGGAAAAACGGACCCATCCGATCACAATCCTGGAGTTTGTCTCCAAATATCTGTTCCTGCTGCTCATCCCCGTGCTGCGGGGGTTGTTCTACCTGCTGACCACATCGCATGATTTTTACAATTGGCTCGCCGGCGCCTGGGTGGACCTGTTGGTGGTGCTGTTTATCCTGCTCGCCTCTTATCTGCGCTGGCGGTTCCAATTTTACCGCTATGACGAGCAGGGGTTGACCGTCCGCCGAGGGGTTCTGATCCGTCGAACCGTCACCATCCCCCAGTCCTCGATCTCCACCCTGACGGTGGAAGAATCGTTTTATCTCCGTCCTTTCCGGGCAGTCCATCTGCTGGCCGATACCGACGCGGGGCCTTTCCAGCGGGCGGATTGCCAGCTCACCCTGCACCGAGAGGATGCCTGCGGCCTGCTGGAACGCTATGGACGGGAGCCAAATCTCAAGCCGCGCCTGTACCGTCCCCGCTGGACCGAACTCGCGTTTTTGTCCATCATCGTCTCCAACACCCTGACCGGGGTGGTGTTCCTGGCCACCTTTATAAACAAAGCGGGCGAACTTTTGGGAGAGGAATTTCAGCGCCGCCTGCTTGTCGGCCTGGAAGGGGTCGCGGGTCTGCTGGCATTTCTTCCTCAGACCGGCGCGGTGCTGGCCCTCATTCTGATGGGCGGCTGGCTGGTTGGTTTTGCGCTGAATTTTGTTCGCTTCATCCGTTTCACCGTCCGGCGGGAGGAAGGCGCCCTGACGATCCGCAGCGGCTGGCTGACGAGGCGGACCTATTCCTGCCGTGTCGACGCGGTAAACTTTCTCGATTACCGGCAGAGCATCCTCACCCGTATGATGGGCCTGTACATGGTTTTCGTGCAGTGTGTAGGATATGGAAAAGGAGGGGCGCTGGCTGTGCTGGTGCCGGCTGCGGACACCCGTTCCTGCCGCCGGACGATGCGGATGCTGCTGCCGGAAATGGCCGGCCGGCCCCGGCAGATCCGTCCGCCCCGCGGTTCGGTGATCCGCTACGCTATGTTCCCCTTCTGGGCATGTCTGCTGGTACCGGCCGCGGCTGCGGCAGCCTGCCGCTTGTTCCCGGATTGGCAGCAGCTGATCGTGTTCCTCGGGCTGATGCTGGCTCTGATTGCTGCACAGCGGGAATCGCGGTTTCGTCGCGGCAGCTCACCCTCCGGTATTCACGCGGATACACCTTCCATACGGTGATCGTCCCGCGGGAACGGGTCAACTATGTCCGGATCCGATACAGCATTTTCCAGAAATGGGCCGGCAATTGTGATGTTTTGGTGTATACATACGGGGAAGTGGGGCATTGCCACAAGGTGGAGAATCTCCGGCTGCAGGAGGTCCGGGAGCTGCTCCGTCTGCTCGACGGAGAAAACTCCGTTCTGGGCATGCCGGCCCCTGCCAAGCCGAAAGGAGGAAAGCGGTGAGCGGCCTGTACGCAATTGATGTCACCACGTTTGAGGATGCGGGCCGTTTCGGCCGTTGCATGAGGCGGATCCCCTCCGAACGGCGGGAGCGGATCGCCCGCCTGCGGCTGCCAGAGGACCGCCGCCGCTCATTGGGAGCCGGATGGCTGCTGGCGGAAGTGCTTCTCCGGTATTTCGGGCTGGAGTCGCCCGAGCTTGGCCGGTCGGAACGGGGAAAACCCTATGTGAAGGGATGGCCACAGGTTCAGTTCAGCCTCTCCCATGCGGGAATATGGGCGGTCTGTGCGGCGGATATCCACCCGGTCGGGGTGGATGTGGAATCTGTCCGGCCGGACAGGTTGGCGGTTGCCGCGCGATTTTTCGCGCCGGAGGAGCAAGCGATGCTCCGGTGGTCGGCCAAGGAGGCCCAGGACACGGTGTTTGCCCGTATCTGGACACGGAAGGAAGCATACCTCAAATACACGGGAGAAGGGCTTTCGCACCCTCTGTCCACCTTTTCGCCGGCCTCTCCGGATGAGGACGGGCGGCCGGTATGGGATCCGGCCCTTGGCTGTTTCTTCACCTCTTACACCCTTCCTGACGGGACGCCTTTGGCCCTCTGTACGCAGGACGGATTCGTCCCTCCATCCATAGCTCTCCTTCGGGTGGAATAAGGGAGGCCCGTTCTGAGTATCCGCTAGAGGCTCCGTGTGAAAGATTGTCTTTTCATATCGCCAGTACAAGCGGTATCGGCAAACCCATTCTCGCAAAAGGCCTGTTCGGACATTATAAAACCACTTGCGTGGAGCAGTGCAAATGGGGATTCCGAATCTGGACCATCAAGAATTTCCGGATACAGTCCCGTACATTGTCAGGCTCCATTTTCAACACCCATCCTACTCGTTATCAGCGTTTGATTCCGCCCAATTGATACATGAAGGCATCTTCCAAAAGCGGTTCGGCTATCTCCGACCCCGGATAGAGGCTTTCTTCCGCGCAGTACCGAACCACCGGGCTGCCCTTGACGTTGGTTATACTGGTCACAATCGTTTTCTGACGGATAGCGGTTTCCTCCCCCGGGGACACCGTGCATTCCCATATGCGGTTCTGCAGCTGTTCCAACAAATCGGATGTGGTGCCGAGATAGCGGATTTTGCCTATGTCGATGATACAAACGTTTTCGCAGATATTTTCCACGTCCTTGATGATATGAGTCGAAAACAGGATGGTCGCGTGAGCACCTAACCCGGACAGGATATTGAGAAAGTACAGTTGTTCCTCCGGATCCAACCCGGCTGTCGGTTCGTCGACGATAATGAATGCCGGATCTCCCAGCAGGGCCTGCGCGATTCCCGCCCGGCGGAGCATCCCTCCCGAATATTTGGACAGGGTTTTTTTTCCTTCCTTTTCTAGGCCCACCAGCTGTGTGCACCGTTCGATTTCCCTCTTGCGGGCGGCGCCGTCCCGGATCCCCTTCAAGACGCACATGTAATCCAGAAATTCCACGATATTCATATGTGGGATCAGGCGGGTGTTTTGAGGCAGGTAGCCCAGGCTCGATCGGTATTCCAGCTTGTGTTGGCGGATGTCTTTGCCGTCAAATCGGATTGTTCCCACCGTCGGCTCCAGCACAGTAGCCAGGATCCGCATCAGTGTGGTCTTACCCGCGCCGTTCCGGCCGATCAGCCCAAACAGGCCCGGCTTCAATTCTAGGCTGACATCATCAAGCGCCGTGGTCCTGCCTTTGTATATTTTGGATACGCCTTCAATGGTGATGTTCATTCCGATACCTCCTCTGTCAACGATTGTCGGTGTGATACAGGCGGTCCTTTTTCAATAAAAGGAAGCTCCCCAGAAGCAAAAGCAGGGAGGCTCCGAGAAGAATAAAACGGTTGATCAGCCAGATCCGCCCACCCGCCGCAATATCCGTGATGTAGGGATCGAAGTAATGGAAATAGAACGGCCGCAGCCCCTTTTTCAAGGCATCGTGATTGAGGGCCAGCGACACCAGGAAAATCAGAAACAGGGACACCGTCACATACGCGTTGCGGAACAGCAGCCGGAACAGGGCCGTTCCCGCGGAAAAGAACAGCGAGGTGACCAGGAAGGACAGGATATAGTACCCTGTCATGAGAAAGGACGTGCCGTAGACACAGGTAACGATCCCATAAAACAGAACCACCGGGAAGGCCGCCATCGTGATTATGGAGAAATATTTGGCGGCAAAGCTCCGGTAGGTGGGGGTTGGGGCGCTGACCGTCAGCTCGATTTCGTCCGGATTGTTGTACAGGCAGCCGCACAGCACGGCCGGCAGGCTGATGAAAA
>ERZ827101.3447-NODE-3447-length-11275-cov-2.785829_pt1 | contig 11275 bp, 9 predicted proteins | sample MGYA00519869_ERZ827101 | MGnify/ENA primary metagenome ERZ827101 (study PRJEB31778, sample SAMEA3449256) | human gut metagenome | biome: human gut; feature: human-associated habitat; material: faeces | place: United Kingdom | collected 2010/2012 ...
ACACCCTGACGGTTTCCTTTCACACTTTTCTTCCCTCCGAAACTTTTGGCTTGGCAGGTTTTTTGACAGTCTGCTATATTACCCATGCGGCGCATGCGGCGCAAAAAAGCCGAAACTCCGCATTTTCATTTCTTAGATAGTGTACCAAATCCACACCCGATTTTCAATCCTTTCCCGCATTTTTTGCCGGGTACAAAAAAAGTTTTAGCTTATCGATAGAAAAATCGCGATTTCCTTGTAGTTTTTTATTGTTATAAGTCAAAATTCAGAAAAAAATCGCAAAAAAAGTTAGTCTCTGCCTTGCAGGCTTTCTCTATTTATAGTATAATCTGAGTGATACGAGCCCGTCCACCGGCTGCGACCGGATTATTTTACAAAGGGGACCTGTTTCCATGGCAACATTTTACATAAACGGTGCCGAAGTTACCGTCGCCAAAAAGCAGAAGCTGCTGCGCTACCTGCGCGATGAGCTGCACCTCACCTCCGTAAAAGACGGCTGCAGCGAGGGCGCCTGCGGCGCATGCACCGTGCTCATCAATGGCGAGCCCTGCCGCGCCTGCGTTCCGGACACCGAGCGGCTCGACGGCAAGCACATCCTGACGGTCGAGGGTCTTTCCGACTTTGAAAAGGCTGCCTACACCTTCGCCTTCGGCGAGGCTGGCGCCGTGCAGTGCGGCTTCTGCATCCCCGGTATGGTGCTGTGCGCCAAGGCCCTGCTCGACCGCACGCCGGACCCGACGGAGGAGCAGATCCGCTGGGCCATCCGCAACAACTACTGCCGCTGCACCGGCTATGTCAAGATCGTCGAGGCCATCCGTCTGGCCGGGAAGATCCTGCGTGAAAAGAAGATCCCCCTGCCCGCCACGACGGACTGGAAGATCGGCTCCCGTGTCCAGCGTCTGGACGTCGAGGAGAAGGTCCTCGGCACCGGCAAATACCCCGACGATTACTACCCCGAAAAAATGTGCTACGGCTCCGCCGTGCGCAGCAAATATCCGCGCGCCCGCGTGCTGTCCATCGACACGTCCAAGGCGGCCGCGCTGCCCGGCGTTATCTGCGTGCTGACCGCAGCGGATGTGCCGGGCGAGAACATCATCGGACACATCGTCCACGACTGGGACGTCATGGTCCCCGTCGGCGGCGTCGTCCACTTCCTCGGCGACGCGCTGGCCCTTGTCGCGGCTGAGACGCCGGAGATTCTGGAAAAGGCCAAAAAGCTCGTCAAAGTGGAATATGAGATTTTGCCCGCCGTGCACAACCCAGAGGAGGCGGCCGCGCCCTATGCGCCGCTCGTCCACCGCAAGGGCAACCTGCTGGCGCACAAGCACGTCTCCCGCGGCAATGCCGAGGAGGCCATTGCCCACTCGAAATTTGTCGTGCAGGATCACTTCTCCACCCCGTTCACGGAGCACGCCTTCCTTGAGCCGGAATGCGCCGTGGCCGTGCCGGACGGAGACGGCATCCGCCTCTACACGACGGACCAGAGCGCCCACACCACGCTGCACGAGGTCACGATGGCACTCGGCCTGCCGCCCGAGAAGGTCAAAATTCAGAATGCCCTCGTCGGCGGCGGCTTCGGCGGCAAGGAGGACATGACCGTCCAGCCGCTGGCCGCGCTCATCGCCTATAAGACCGGACGCGCCGTCAAGTGCAAGCTGACGCGCGCCGAGTCCCTGCTCATCCACCCGAAGCGCCATCCCTTCGAGATGGACTTCACCATGGGCGTGGACGAAAACGGTATCATCCAGGGTGTGAAGGCCAAGGTCGTCTCTGACACTGGCGCCTACGCCTCGCTGGGCGGCCCGGTGCTCGAGCGCGCCTGCACGCACGCCGCCGGTCCCTATGCCTACGAAAACTTCGAGATCGACGGCTATGCCTACTATACGAACAATCCGCCTGCCGGTGCGTTCCGCGGCTTTGGCGTCACGCAGACGTGCTTCGCCGTGGAGACGCTGCTGAACCGCGCTGCCGACCTTGTCGGCATCTCCCCGTGGGAGATCCGCTACCGCAACGCTATCCGTCCCGGCGGTGTGCTGCCGAACGGGCAGATCGTCGATGACTCTACCGGCCTTGTGGAGACGCTCCTTGCCGTAAAGGACGAATACGACAACGCCAAGATCAAGGGCATCGCCTGCGCCATGAAGAATGCCGGCCTCGGCGTCGGCCTGCCGGACTGGGGCCGCTGCAAGCTCATCGTCGAGGGCGATTCCAAGGTCCATATCTATTCCGGCGCTTCGTGCATCGGGCAGGGCCTCGGCACCGTGTTGGTGCAGATGGTCTGCTCAAACACAAACCTCTCGCGCGACGACATCGTCTATGAGCGTTCCAACACCTGGATTGCCCCGGACTCCGGCGACACGTCCGGCTCCCGCCAGACGCTTGTGACCGGCGAGGCCTGCCGCCGCGCCTGCCTGCAGCTCCACGAGGCGCTGGCCGGAAAGTCGCTCAGCGACCTCATCGGGAAAGAATTCTACGGCGAATACCTCGCGAAGACCGACCCGCTCGGTGCGGATGTGCCGAACCCGGTCTCCCACGTCGCCTACGGCTACGCCACGCAGGTCTGCATCCTCGACGAGAAGACCGGCCTCATCCGCAAAATGATAGCCGCGCACGACGTCGGCAAGGCCATCAACCCGCTCTCCTGCGAGGGCCAGATCGAGGGCGGCGTCGTCATGTCCATGGGCTATGCCCTGACGGAGCAGTATCCCATCGACGAAAACTGCCGCCCGACGGCGCGCTTCGGCACGCTCGGCCTGTTCCGTGCCCATCAGGTGCCGGAGATCAAGGCCATTGTCATCGACAAGCCGGGCCTGAACGTGGCCTGCGGCGCGATCGGCATCGGTGAGATCACCTCGATCCCCACCGCACCGGCCATTGCGGACGCCTATTCCCGGCTCGACGGCGAGCCGCGCACCAGCCTGCCGCTGACCGGCACGCCCTATGCACGCAAATAACGGGGAGGTTGCATGAGATGAAAGTCAGAAAGAAGTTCCCGTCCAAGGTTGCCTGCGTCCACTGCAACGGCGGCTGCCGCGCCAACCAGAGCCCGGAGGGCTACGATCTTTGCCTCTACGGCTGCACCGGCTGCGGTGCGTGCATGGAGGTCTGCCGCTTCGGCGCGATCTCGCTGAACTCCTACGGCGTGGCCGAGGTCGACGAGAGCCGCTGCATCGGCTGCGGCGCGTGCTATCAGGCCTGCCCGCAGCGCGTCATCCACCTGCGGCTCGAGGACAACCCCATTGTCGTCCTCTGCTCGAACAAGGACGCCCGCTGCCGCGATGTCTGCGCCGTGAGCTGCATCGGCTGCGGCCTGTGCGAGCGCACCTGCCCGGCCGGAGCCATCGTCGTTTCGGAAAACCGCGCCTTTATCTACGCGGATAAGTGCCTCTCCTGCGGCATGTGCGCCATGGCCTGCCCGCGCAATGTCATCCACGACAAGCGCGGCCTGCTGACGCCCCGCCACTGAAGCCCATGCGCGTTCTGATCGATGCGGACGGCTGCCCCGTCGTCCGCGAGACCGTGCGGCAATGCGCCGCCTTCCATGTGCCGTGTCTGCTGTTCTGCGACACGGCGCATGTCTTTTCCATTCCCGGCGTGGAGGTCTTTGTTGCGGACTGCGGGCACGACAGCACGGACTATCTGCTGCTGTCGCACCTGCGCCCCGGCGACGTTGTGATCACGCAGGACTACGGCCTTGCCGCCCTGTGCCTTGCGCGCAGCGCGCAGGCCCTGCATCCGGCGGGCCATGCCTACACAAAGGACAATATCGACGCTCTGCTCACCGTTCGCGCCGAGTCCGCCCGCCTGCGCCGCGGCGGTGTCCGCCTGCACCGTACGGCTGCCCGGAAGCCCGCGCAGGACCACGCCTTTTCCGTCCTGCTCTGCCGCATTCTGTCGGAAAATACCGGGACTTGACGAATCGCCGAAAATGTGGGATAATAACAAGATAACTATGATTCGTCTATCCGACGTCCGTTTTCCGGTGCCGTCCTGCGGCAGAAGGAGTTATTTATGATTGGTTTCTATGATTACACGGTCATTCTGACCTACCTCAGCCTGCTGTCGGCCGTGACCGGCATCGGGCTGGCCGTCGCCCGCCACCCGCTGCTGGCAATCCTCTGTCTGATGTTCAGCGGCCTTTGCGATATGTTTGACGGCCGCGTCGCCCGCACGAAGAAGAACCGCACGGCGGAGCAGAAGGGCTTCGGCATTCAGATTGACTCTCTGTGCGACATCGTTGCCTTCGGCATCCTGCCCGCCGTCATCACGATCGTCGTGTGCGGCTCTGTCTGGTATGCCGTGCTGATCGCGGCGCTCTATGTGCTCGCCGGGCTCATTCGCCTTGCCTATTTCAACGTGACGGAGGAGCTGCGCCAGCAGGAGACGGACGAGTGCCGCAAGACCTACACGGGCCTTCCCATCACCTCAGCCGCGCTCATTTTCCCGTTTTTCTTTTGCTTCCTCGACATTTTCCAGCGTGCCGCGATCCTGCATGGGGCGCTGCTCGTTGTTATGGCGCTGACTGGCGCCAGCTTTGTGATGCCGTTCCATATCCGCAAGCCGCGCTCCAAGGAGCAGTGGGCGCTGCTCGGCATCGGCCTTGTGATCGCCGCAGGCTGCATCTTTGTCTGGGTGCGTTTCCGCATGAGGATCGTGCGATGAAGAGGCTGCTGCTCATTCTGAACCCCTGCTCGGGGAAAAAGCGCGCGAACCGCGCGCTGGCGGAGATCGTCAGCATTTTCAACCGCGGCGGCTACGACGTCACGGTCTATACTACAGCTGCCCGCGGCGACGCAACGCAGGTCGCAGCATCCCGCTGCCGCGAATTCGACTGCGTGGTCTGCGCAGGCGGCGACGGCACATTCAATGAGGTTGTCTCCGGTGTCTATGCGGCCGGAAGCGACACGCCCATCGGCTATATCCCCGCAGGCAGCACGAACGACTTTGCCAGCAGCATGAACCTGTCGTGCAACCTGCTGCAGGCCGCGCGCGACATCGTCGAGGGCGAGCCGCGCACACTGGACCTCGGCAGCTTCAACGGCCGCTACTTCTCCTATGTCGCCTCGTTCGGCGCGTTCACCCGCGCATCCTACGCCACGTCGCAGAGCGTGAAAAATGCGCTGGGCCATCTGGCCTATGTGCTCGGCGGCATCAAGGAGCTGCCGTCCATCCGCAGCCGCCATGTGCGCTTTCTGCTCGACCACGAGACCGTGCTCGAGGACGACTATATCTTCGGCGCCATCAGCAACTCCACATCCGTTGCGGGCATTCTGACGCTCTCCCCGGAGATCGTGGACATGAACGACGGCGTGTTCGAGCTGCTGCTCGTGCGCAAGCCGCAGAGCCTGATGGAGCTGAGCGACTGCGTGCTGGCCCTGACGACGCAGGATTACCACACGCCCATGCTGACGTTCACGAGCGCCAGCCATCTGGAGATCGACGCCCCCGCCGACATGGACTGGACGCTTGACGGCGAGCAGGCCAAGGGACAGGCGCACTGTGTCGCGGAGAACCTGCACAATGCCGTGAAAGTCATCGTGAACCCCGCCACCAATCCCAGCGCCGCAGAATAAAACCGGCCCCTGCAACCGTCATGCGATTGCAGGGGCTTTTTTCAGGAGAACGCTATGAAGAATACCACGCTTTGCTATCTGGAGCAGGACGGGAGTTGGCTCCTGCTGCACCGCAACAAAAAGAAAAACGATCCGAATCACGACAAGTGGATCGGCATCGGCGGAAAATTCGAGGAAAACGAAAGCCCGGACGACTGCGTCCGCCGCGAATTCCGCGAGGAAACGGGACTGGAGCTGACGGAGTACCGCTACTGCGGCATCGTGACCTTCGTCAGCGACTGCTGGGAGGGCGAATACATGCACCTGTTCCACGCCTCGGCCTGCCGCGGAACCCTGCGGGACTGCGACGAGGGCGAGCTGGCATGGATCCCGGAGACACAGTTCGCCGCCCTGCCGCAGTGGGAAGGGGACCGCATTTTCCTGCGCCTTATGCGGGAGCATGCGCCGTTTTTTTCGCTGAAGCTCCGCTACGAGGGCGACCGGCTGGCAGAAACCGTTCTAAACGGCCGCCCGATGGATTGACACCCACATCCTGTTATGCTATAATCAACTTGCATTCTTTGCAAAGAAGAAAGGAAGAAAATCATGAAACATGTAAAGACTCTCGCACTGTGCCTGCTGGCGCTGGCCCTTGTCCTTGCGCTCGCCGGCTGCGGCGGCGGCAAGTCCGACCTGCCCGGTACCTACAAGATCGATCTCGATCTGGCCCCTGCCCTGAACTCCGCCATGACCCAGCTCGGCCTTGCCGAAGAGGATCTGGCCGACCTGACCCTGCCCGTTCCCTACACTCTGACGCTGGGCGAAGACGGCACCTATTCCATGCAGGCCGACAAGGAAGCCACCGTTACCGCGCTGCACACCTATCTGCAGGGCTGCGGCTCCGCCATTGAGGCGGCGCTCTACAAGACCGCCGAGGAATCCGGACTGTCCCGCGAGGACTTCGAGGCTGCCTTCGAGCAGAGCACCGGCTCCAGCGTTTCGGACTATGTCGCCGAACAGATCAGCCAGCTCGACGAAGAGTCCCTGCTGAGCTCTCTGGAAGAGGACGAGGAGTCCGGCGTCTATAAGGCAGCTGATGGCAAGCTCTATTTTGAGGAGCAGGAAGCCGACTTCCTACACGCTCGAGGGCGGCAAGCTGACCTTCACGTCCGTCACGGGCGACGCGATGGACCTGCAGTCTCTCAGCGAGATGCTGGGCGATCTGTTCCCCATGGTCTTCACGAAGCAGTAAAACCCACATAAAACGGCCGGAGCGCTGAGCGCTCCGGCCAATTAACTGTATGGAAAGCCCTTTGGGCTTTCCATACAAAGGGACTACAGTCCGCTGCGCGCACGATCGTCCGCCTTTGTCGGACGATCCGCACACCGGCGGACTGCGCAGTATTTTCTCCGACGTACACGCCGCCGGAGAAAAGGATCCGATTTGATTCGCCGCCTGCGGGCGGCGAACTCTGCGAGGCTTTTTTGACACACCGTCGGCTGGAGGAATACATACTCCGGCCGTTTTTTCTGTCAGACCCGCGCAGGGACGCCCGCGTGGACGCTGTAGGAAGTCACATTCCGGATGGTCTCGCCGTCGATCTGCAGCGCACAGGGGCGGTCAAAGCGCACCTCGATGTCATGACCCGTCAGGATCTCGACCATTTCCGTGTGCTTCACATGGCCGCCTTTGAAAATGGACGGGAATACCGCCAATGTCTTGATCTTGCCGCTGCCGTGCATGACGCACACGCTGACCTTGCCCTCAGCATTGCCGCGATGCTGGTCCGGCGTGACCATCATGCCGCCGCCGTAAAAGCGGCCGTTCATCGTCGGCGCGAGCCAGACGCGGCGATAGCGCTTCGTCTTGCCATCGACCGTGACCTCGGCGTTAGCCGGGTGGAAGTGAAACAGCAGGCCCTTGATGGCGATGGCCGTATAATTCACGGGCTTGTCGGACTTGCCGCGCAGAGCGTCGCCGACCTCGCAGCAGTAGCCGTCAATGCCGTAGCCGATGCCGTTGAGGAAGCGCCAGTGCTTTCCGTTCACCGTGACCGTGGGCAGATCGCGCAGATACTGCGCCACAGGGACCGGGTCCGCGCCCTTCTCGAGGCCGAGATCATGCAGGAAGTCGTTTCCGCTGCCGGTGGCGAAATAATAGAGCTTCTCCGGGAGGGCCATGCCGTTCGTGTCGTTGAGAAAGCGGTTCAGCGTGCCGTCGCCGCCCGCGATGATAAGGGACACATCCACCGGGAGCGTGCCGAGCCAGGCCGCATAGTCGCTGATCGTTGTCATATCGGTATAGGAAAACGTCTCCTCCGGGAAGCGCGCGTCCAGAGCGCGTGCCTGCTGCGCACCGCTGCCGTTTCCGGCCTGCGGATTAAAAAGCACATATTGCATACCGTTCTCTCTCCTTTTGGCATTTTTCATTATTATATCGGAGAAATTTCGGCAAATCAACGGTCACTTTCGGCAGAATGTAACAGAAGCGTACGCTTCGGCCTCCAGCAGAAGCGGCTCCGCGCGTGGGCCGAGCGCTGCAGTGAGATAACCGAGCTCGTCCGAAATGGCCTGCCCGTGCATCACATGCCACGCCCCGGCATCGCTGCCGAGGCCGATGCGGCCGCCGTGCGCCGCGACAAAGCGGACGGCCTCCTGCTGCTGGGCGAGCAGGCGCTTCAGCACGGCGTCGGGATAGCGCCCGCTGCCGATCAGGTTCCCGATGGTCGAGAGCGTCGGCACCCACAGCGTGCGCTGCTGCGCCATGCGGAGCAGTACGCTCTCGGAAAGGTAGGCCCCGTGCTCGATGGAGTCCACCCCCGCCTGCAGGGCAGCCATGACGGCGCGGTCGCCGTTCGCATGCGCCATAACGGCAAATCCGGCCGCGTGGGCCAGCTCGATCATCCGGCGGATGTCCTGTGGCTCCGGCCCCGGCTCCGTCAGGACGCCGAAGTGGTCAAAATCGATGAGGCCGGAGATCATGAGCTTGATGAAGTCCGCCCGCTTCTCCCCTGCCTCGTCCAGCAGGGCGCGGTATTCGTCCTCCGTGTCGAAGCCGCGGCCGATGAAGGCCCCATAGTGCCCGCGGCGGTAGATGGGAAAGGCTGGACTGCGGTAATCGATGCCGTATTCCCCCGCCAGCTCCCGCGCCCGCAGGCTGACGCCCCAGGCGTCCCCGCCGTCACGCAGGAGGCAGACCCCGCGCGCCTGATAATCAGACAGCCGCGCGCGGACGAGGCCGTCAAGCGGATGCTCCTTCTGCGCGTCGATGGCAGCGCGATAATACACGCCGTCGAGGATCATATGGATATGCAGATCGCCGAACATGGTTTTCCCTCCCGAAATATCGGTGGGGCTGCCGTTAACAGCAGCCCCACCCGGAATATTGGAACTTTGGGCACAGAAGCACGTCTTACAGGTGCAGCACGCGTTCCTTGATCTCCTGTGTTCTGCCCTGATTCCAGAACTGCGTGCCGATGTAGCCGCAGGTGCGGCGGGCGACATTCATCTTGCTCTGGTCGGTGTTGCCGCAGTTCGGGCAGGTCCAGACGAGCTTGCCGTCCGTGTCCTCCAGCACCTCGATCTCGCCGTCGTAGCCGCAGACCTGGCAATAATCGGACTTCGTGTTCAGCTCGGCATACATGATGTTGTCGTAGATAAACTTCATGACCTCGAGCACGGCATCGATGTTGTTCTGCATATCCGGCACCTCGACATAGCTGATGGCGCCGCCGGGCGAAAGGGCCTGGAACTGCGACTCAAAGGCCAGCTTGTCGAAGGCGTTGATCTTCTCCGTCACATGGATGTGATAGGAGTTCGTGATATAGCTCTTGTCCGTCACGCCGGGGACGATGCCAAAGCGCTTCTGCAGGCACTTGGCAAATTTATAGGTGGTGGATTCCAGCGGCGTGCCATAGAGGCTGAAGTCGATGTGCGTCTCCGCGCGCCACTTGGCGCAGGCCGCGTTCAGATAGCGCATAACATCCAGCGCAAACGGCGTCGCCGAGGGATCGGTGTGGGACTTGCCCGTCATATACTTCACGCACTCATACAGGCCCGCATAGCCGAGCGAGATGGTCGAATAGCCGTTGTAGAGGAGCTTGTCGATGGGCTCGCCCTTCGGCAGGCGCGCCAGCGCGCCATACTGCCACAGGATGGGGGCCGCGTCGGACAGCGTGCCCTTCAGGCGCTCGTGACGGCACATCAGTGCGCGGTAGCACAGATCCAGCCGCTCGTCAAAAATCTTCCAGAACTTGTCCATTTCCTTGCCGGAGGACAGCGCCACATCGACAAGGTTCAGCGTCACGACGCCCTGGTTGAAGCGGCCGTAATACTTCGGCTTGCCCGGCTCATAGTTCCCGGCATTGGCCACGTTGTCCCAGCCGTTGCCGGAGGAATCCGGCGTCAGGAAGCTGCGGCAGCCCATGCAGGTGTAGACATCGCCGTTGCCCGGCGTCTCGCCCTTTGAGAGCTTGAGCTCGCGCATTTTCTTCTCGGAAATATAGTCCGGCACCATGCGGCGCGCCGTGCACTCCGCAGCCAGCCGCGTCAGGTAGAAATACTTCGAATCCTCGTGGATGTTGTCCTCCTCGAGCACATAGATGAGCTTCGGGAAGGCCGGGGTGATCCACACGCCCTTTTCGTTCTTCACGCCCTGATAGCGCTGACGGAGCGTCTCTTCAATGATGATGGCCAGATCGTGCTTCTCCTGCGGATTACGCGCCTCGCCGAGGTACATGAACACCGTGATGAACGGCGCCTGGCCATTCGTTGTCATGAGCGTGACGACCTGATACTGGATGGTCTGTACGCCGCGCTTGATCTCCTCGCGCAGGCGCTCCTCGACGATCTTGGAAATACGCTCCTCCGCGGCCTCGGCCCCGAGCTCACGGATCTCGCGCACCACACTCTCGCGGATCTTCCGGCGGCTGACGTCCACGAACGGGGCCAGATGCGTCAGAGAGATGGACTGGCCGCCATACTGGTTCGAGGCGATCTGCGCGATGATCTGCGTGGCGATGTTGCAGGCCGTGGAGAAGGAATGCGGCTTTTCGATGAGCGTGCCGGAGATGACCGTGCCGTTCTGCAGCATGTCCTCGAGATTGACGAGGTCGCAGTTGTGCATATGCTGGGCATAGTAATCCGCATCGTGGAAGTGGATGATACCGGCCTCATGCGCCTCGACGATGTCGCGCGGCAGCAGGATGCGGCGCGTGATATCCTTCGAGACCTCGCCCGCCATATAGTCGCGCTGCACGGCGTTGATGGTCGGGTTCTTGTTGGCGTTCTCCTGCTTGACCTCCTCGTTGTTGCATTCGATGAGGGACAGTATGCGGTCGTCCGTCGTGTTGGACTGGCGGACAAGGCTGCGGGTATAGCGATAGGTGATATAGCGCTTGGCGACCTCGAAGGCCCCGTGCGCCATGATCTGGTCCTCGACGAGATCCTGGATCTCCTCGACGGACAGGCTGCGGTTCATTTCCTCGCAGCGGATCTCAACGGCCTGCGCGATGCGGTCGATCTGCAGCGGCGTCAGGCGCTCGGCCTCCTCGGCGGAAATATCCTTTGTGGGCGCATTCAGCACCACAGCCGCCGCATCCTCAGGCACTGCGTCCGCCGTCAGCAGCGCAAGCGTTTCAAAGCTCATGTTCTGGCGCTCAGCGCCGTCCGTGAGCGTGGCGGAAAGCCCGGCTTCGCCGTGACCGGACAAGGTGTACAGCAGC
>ERZ827101.3451-NODE-3451-length-11258-cov-5.258502_pt1 | contig 11258 bp, 7 predicted proteins | sample MGYA00519869_ERZ827101 | MGnify/ENA primary metagenome ERZ827101 (study PRJEB31778, sample SAMEA3449256) | human gut metagenome | biome: human gut; feature: human-associated habitat; material: faeces | place: United Kingdom | collected 2010/2012 ...
CCGTGCCGCAGCCGCCGGAGCGGTGCTTAAGCCGTAAGGCGGGAATTATGCGGTGCTGCCCTAAACCAATCTTACCCCCATACAAAAACGGTGCAGCAAAGCCGCAGCCTGCTGCACCGTTTTGGGGCACTGCTGAAAACAAACTTATTCTCAGCGCTTGATATCGTAATTCATGTTCATCAGGTTGCGGATGGTGGAAACATCATCGGTGATGTTGGCATCGCCATGGATGGTGTGCTTGATGGCGGAGCTTGCCACCGCAAAGTTGACCATATCCATCGGCTTGTAGTTGTGCAGCATGGCGTAAATCAGGCCGCTGGCAAATGCATCGCCGCCGCCTACACGGTCCAGAATATTAAAGGTAAACAGCTTGCTTTCAAAGGTATGGTCCTCATACCACATAAAGGCTTTCAGGCTGTTCTCGGAGCCGGAATGGGCATAACGCACATGGCGGGCAATGCACTTGATGTTGGGGTAACGCTCCACAAAGCGCTGGAAGATCTCATCCTGCTGTTCATAGCTGGGCTGTAGGGGCACGCCGTCTTTCCAGTCGCCCTGGGCGTGGTCGGCATCGTCTTTCCACAGGTGGTAAGGCTCAATGCCAAACAGAACATCCACATAGGGCAGGCACTTGGTGCAGTAGTCACGGGCTTCTTCCCAAGTCCACAGGGTGGAGCGGAAGTTGCCGTCAAAGCTGACGGTCAGGCCCTTTTCCTTGGCTTTTTTCAGGCAGGCCATCACAAAATCGGCGCAGTTCTGGCCCAAAGCCGGGGTAATGCCGGAAAGATGCAGCCAGTCAAAGCCGTCCAGCAGGGCGTCCAGATCCACTTTGGAAAGGTCATACTCAGTAAAAGCGGAGTGCTTGCGGTCGTAAGTAACCTTGCTGGGGCGGATGCCGTAACCGGTTTCCAGGTAATAGGTGCCCAGACGGTGGGTCGGGGTTTCCTCCGGGGTGGAAAGGATCATCGGGGTGCAGTGCACATCATTGGAGCGCAGCCAGCGCACCGCACTTTTGCCCAAAGAGTTGTTGGGCACCACGCTGAAAAACGTGCTGTCCACACCCAGGTTGGCAAGAGCCAGGGCAATGTTGGCCTCGCTGCCTCCATAGCTGGCTTCAAAGTTGGAAGCCATACGGATCTTTTCATAGTTCGGCGGGGTCAGGCGCAGCATGACCTCACCAATCGTAATAAATTTAGCCGGGCTGTCGTTATGCAGGAGCAGGGGGTTAAAATGTTCCATAACATCTACCTCTCTTTTATGGCCCCACGGGCAAAACCAGGTCATGGCCCGCCGCAGGGTTTGTTATGTCATATTTATTGTACCGTATTTTCGTCCCGGTTTCAACGATTTTTACACAAACTGCGCTCATATTTTGCGTTCCTTTTCACTGTTGCACAAAAAGGGCGGTACCGGGCGGCAAAAAACATCGCACACCCATGATTTTTTGCCGCCCGGTTCGAATTGCATTTTAATGTCTTTTATTGTATAATAGTAGAAACTGTGCCCTGGCGGCGGCTGCCGCGCGGGGTGTTGATACAAGTGCCGCACAAAACAACGTTCTGACGTTTTATGCGGGCCATAAATCTGGAGGGAGCCAAACATGGCCGAAACAATGCAGGTCTCCGCGCAGCGCGCCTGGACCCACCTGAAAAAATACCAACCGCTGATCCATGAACTTGTCAGCCGCGATCTGAAAGTCAAATACCGCCGCAGCTTTCTGGGTTACATCTGGAGCATTTTGAACCCGCTGCTGATGATGCTGCTGCAAAGCATCATCTTTTCGTACATGTTCCGCAACGATATCCCAAATTTCCCGCTTTACCTGATCTGCGGCAACACCCTGTTTACCTTTTTCAATGAGACCACCAGCATGGGCCTGACTTCTGTTATCCAGAACGCCCCGCTGATCAAAAAGGTGTACATTCCCAAGTTCATCTTCCCCATCAGCCAGGCGGTTTCCCGCTTTGTCACCATGCTGTTCAGCTTTGGTGCGGTTCTGCTGGTCATGATCTTTACCCGTGCCACCTTCTATTGGACCATCTTTTTGAGCTGGCTGCCGCTGGTGCTGCTCTTCTTTTTCAGCTGCGGGCTGGGGCTGCTGCTTTCCGCGCTGGCGGTGTATTTCCGTGATATGATGCACCTGTACAGTATCCTTACCATGGGTTGGATGTACGCCACCCCGCTGTTCTACCCCATCACCGCCCTGCCGGAAACCCTGCAGAAACTGATGAAGCTGAACCCGCTGTACCACTACATCAACCTGTTCCGCAACCTGATGATGTACGGCAACATTCCCGGCCCCAACACCTGGATTGCCTGCATTTTTTGCGCCGTTGCCTCTATGGCTATTGGCCTGTTGGTGTTCCGCAAGCTGCAAAAGAACTTTATCCTGTATATCTGATGTGAGGTAACGTATGGACGAGATTATTAAAGTCAATGACGTTTCCATGCGCTTTAACCTTGCGCAGGAAAAAACTGAGACCCTGAAAGAATACACCGTAAAACTGCTGACCCACAAGCTGTTTTTTAACGAATTTTACGCACTGAAACATGTTTCTTTCAGCATGAAGCGCGGCGAATCCCTGGCGCTGATCGGGCGCAACGGCAGCGGCAAAAGCACCATGCTGAAAGTGATTTCCGGCGTGATGTACCCCTCCGGCGGCAGCGTTGCCGTCAACGGCGAAATTGCCCCCATGATCGAGCTGGGCGCCGGTTTTGACATGGATCTGACCGCGCGGGAAAACATTTTCCTGAACGGCGCGGTGCTTGGCCACGACCGGGACTATATGATAGAGCATTTTGACCGCATCATTGAATTTTCGGAGCTGAAAGATTTTGTGGATGTTCCGGTCAAAAACTTTTCCAGCGGCATGATCGCTCGTTTGGGCTTTTCCATTGCCACTGAAGTACAGGCCGACATTCTGGTTTGTGACGAAGTGCTGGCCGTTGGCGACTTTATGTTCCAGCAGAAATGCCACCGCCGCATGGAAGAGATGCTTTCCAACGGCACCACGCTGCTGTTCGTCAGCCATGATATCAACCAGGTGCAGCAGCTGTGCCAGCGCTCCATCTGGCTGGATCACGGTGTTCTGCGCGGGGATGGGCCATCGCGTGAAGTCTGCGCGGACTATGTGCGCGCTATGGAGGCCGGTGAAACCTGATGGAAAAGCTGCTGACGGTTTCGGTTGCCGCCTATAACGGCGCTGCCACGCTGCAAAAAGCGCTTGAATCCTGCCTGGTGGCGGATGAAAGCCTGCAGGCGCTGCTGGATGTGATCATTATTGATGATGGCTCCACCGATGGCACCGCCGCGCTGGCGCAGGCCTTTGTGCAGGCACACCCCGGCAGTTTCCGGCTGGTGAGCAAGGTGAACGGCGGGTACGGCTCCACGCTGAATATCGCGGTAGAGCTGGCCTCCGGGCGGTATTTTCGCACGCTGGACTGCGATGACTGGTTTGACACCAATGCTTTGCAAACCCTTTTGCGCCGCCTGCAAAACTGCACAGCAGATGCGGTATACACCAACTACCGCACCGTGCAGGAAAACGGCAGCGGAAAGGCCTTTGATGTCTGCTGCAAATTTGATACAAACCGTGTGTATGCTGTGGGTGAAGTGCAGCAGGCCACACCTGATTTGTGCATGGAGATGCACGCGCTGACCCTCTGCACCAAAACTCTGCGCGCCGCATGGCGCCCCATGCCGGAGCATTGCAGCTACACGGATATGGGCTATACGTTTGTTGGCATGGCTGCGGCGCAGACCATCTGCTTTGTGCCGGTGGTTCTGTACCAGTACCGCCTGGGGCGGGATGGCCAGAGCGTGAGCATGGCCAGCTACCGCGCCCACACGCAGGATTACATCCGCGTAGCGCGCATTCTGTTGGATGTTGCCGAACCGCTGGCCGCACAGCCTGCCCCCGCCGGGCGGGACCTGCTGCTGGTGCAGCGGGCGCGGGATGTGGCGCAGTACCTGATTGAGCTGTACCTGCGCTTTCCCCCCGACCGTGAAACCGGCCTGGCCCTGCGCCGGTATGACGAGATGCTGTGCCAGACTTACCCACACATCGCTGCCATGATGACCAACAAAAACACCCGTCTGCTGCGGGCCGGGCGTTACCTGCCCTACCGCACGTTGAGCGCATGGGCGCGCGGAAAACAATCCAACGGCGGCATTTTATAATGCTGTGCCGGATACTTGAATACTTTGCCGGATATGATAAGGCAAAAAGTGAAAGGAGAATACTGTATGCTGCTGCAAAAGCTGCTTTGGCCCCGCGTGGGCATATGCACCGAGGACCGACTGTATTACCGTATGAAAGCCCCCAGCTTCCGCGATGAGGGGGATATCCTGCGCATTGAGCAGGGCGAACGCGTCTGCTTTGATACCTACTTTAACAGCGTCAGCGCAGACAAATGGCGCCGCTACACCGCCGCGCAGAATTTTTCGCTGCGGCTGAAACTGAGCGGCAAGCTGCGCGTTGTGCTGTGCAGCCGCCATTTCATCAACAGCCAGAGCGTGCGCGCCGTGCTGGCCGAAAAAGTAGTGCAGGCGGATTCCGTGCAGAAATTCTGCTTCGATTTTCCCAAGGGCGCTGACGGCATGCTGTTTTTTGAGCTGCAGGCTCTGAGCGGCAATGCCGCCTATTGCGGCGGCGCTTATGAGTGCGATGCCGCTGAAAAGGATGTGCAGCCCGTCAAAATCGGCGTGGATATCTGCACCTTCCGCCGGGAGCCGTTCGTTATGGGCAACATTGCCCGCATGCGCAGCGATATTTTGGAAAACGCCGCCAGCCCGCTGCACAACCACCTGGAAGTGTTTGTTTCCGATAACGGCCAGACGCTGGATTACGATAAGCTGAACAGCGATACCGTGCATGTTGTGCCCAACGCCAATGTGGGCGGTGCCGGCGGCTTTACCCGCGGCATGATCGAGATCCTGAAAGCCAACGAAAATGGCGCAGGCGTTACCCATGTACTGGTCATGGATGATGACATTGTGCTGGATACCGATGTGCTGCTGCGCACCTACACCCTGCTGAGCCTGCGCAAGCCGGAATATGCGGATGTATTTGTCGGCGGTGCCATGCTGCGGCTGGACCGCCCTAACATTCAGGTAGAAAACGGCGCCGCTTGGAACCAGGGCCAGTTGATCAGCCACAAAGCCAACTTTGATCTGACCAAGGTTGACCTGTGCGTTGCCAATGAGCTGGAAGAACGCCATGAGTATAACGCCTGGTGGTACTGCTGCATCCCCATTGCCGTTGTGCGGCCGGACAACCTGCCCATGCCCATCTTTATCCGCGGCGATGACATTGAATACGGCCTACGCAACTGCAAACGCCTGGTCACCATGAACGGCATCTGCGTATGGCATGAGCCGTTTGAGAGCAAGTATTCTTCCTCGATGTACTACTACATCCTGCGCAACCAGTGCATCGACAACAGCATGCACTGCCCCGGCTATGATGCCAACGCCCTGAAAGCCGACCTGCGCAGCCAGGTGATGGGCGAAGTGAACCGCTACCGCTATAAGAATGCTGACCTGCTGATCCGCGGCGTGCGCGACTTTTTGAAAGGCATTGACTGGCTGGAACAGACCGATGCCGAAGCCCTGCACAAAGAGATTATGGCATATGGCTACAAGGCCCAGCCGGTGGACCAGCTGGATGTTCCGTTTGATTATTCCCGCTACCTGTACGCCACCAAAGAGGAAGAAAAAAACAAGGGCAAGCTGAAAAACCTCAAGGTCAAGCTGACCCGCAACGGCTGGCTGGTGCCCCCCACCCGCGAAAACACCGTTGTGAGCATGATGCACATGACCGCCTACAATGCTTACCGCGTGCAGAAGGTGCTGAACTATGATTCCAACTCCCAGAAAGGCTTTGTGACCGAGCGCAGCAAGGAAGAATACAGCCGCTGCGTGCGCGAGATGAAAGCCTGCATGAAGGAGATCGACGCCCAGTTTGACGCTGCCGCCCAGAGCTACCGCGAGCGCTGCGGCGAAGTGCGCAGTCTGGACTTCTGGAAAAAGTATCTGAACCTGGACAAGTAATTTTACCGGGCCTATCCCCGGTTTTTCCCGGAAAGGAATCTTACACTTATGGCCAAAAAAAAGGCAAATTCGTTTGTTCTTACCATTGCGGGCATTGCTGCTGCCACCGTGATCGGCGTGGTCGGGGTCAAGCTGACCCCCGCCCCGCATGTGATTTTCAGCCTGGCCCCCAGCGCAGAACCACAGGCTACCGCTGAACCGGATCCCATCAGCTGCGTGCTGGCCGGTACTGGGCAGGTTGTGGATTTTGCGGATCCCGGCGCAGAGGAATATGTTTCCCTGCTGGATACCGACAGTCAGAGCCTGACCGAGCGCTATGCCCTGCCCGCTTTGGAGCGGATGACCCAGTCCGACACCGAAAGCCTGATTGCCCCTTTGCAGGTCATCCAGCGCATTCAGACCCTCGGTATTGACCCTGCCACCTTTGATACCCCGGAGGCCAACTGGAAAAACCTGTACAACTCTGTCATGACCCGGCTGGCCCCCCTGGCCACCGCCGAAACCGCCCAGGCTGTGAATTTTACCGGTTCCAGCCTTGCAGAACTGAATGACTTTCTGGTAGCCAACCCCGGCAGCACGGTGGAGGTCATCTCCCCTACTCTGGTGATGGATGCCACCCTGGTGGTACCCACTGGTACGATCCTGCACGGCAACGGTGCAGTGCTGACCCCCGGCAATGAAACGCTGGACAAAGCCATTGTTCTGGACCAGGCGGAAAATACCGCCGTGACCGGCTTTGTCATCAACGGCGGGTGCAATTACGGTGTGTATGTCAAGAATTCCAGCAGTTTCTATCTGGCTGACCTTGACATCAGCAATGTTTCCCTCAAGGGCCTTTGCGTTATGGGGGAGAACACCGGCTTTGCACTGGTCAATAACAGCATCCATGAAAACCAGAATGGTGCCATCTTCCTGAACGGCGAAATCAGCAATGGCGTGATCGAGGGCAACCGCATTGAAAATAACTCTGGTGCCCGCAACCTGACCGCCGGGCTGGTGCTCTGCTCCATGCCCATTGAGGACATTGAGACCGCCTACAATCCGTTCCCGGATGAAATGCTGTACGATATTTTACAGTCTCCCCATCAGCTGGTTGTGCGCGGCAACACGGTTGCGCAGAACCATTCCTCCGGCATTTATTCGGAAAGCGGCTACCTGAACTATTATGTAGAGAACACGATCTACAAGAACGAAAAAGAGGGCATGTGCCTGGATTACGGCTCCTTCGGCAACTACATTACCGGATGTGAGATCCGCCAGAACGGCGGCCGCAACCGCATGAGTGATGAGGATCTGGAAGCTGACTTTATTCTGGATCAGGGCCGCATGGCGGATGGTTCCTCCCCCGCCAAGCTGCCCGGCATCTCGCTGGATAACACCGCCTACAACACCATTTACGGCAACATTGTGCGGGACAATTACGGTTCCGGCATCAAGGCTGTGCGCTCGGCGTTCAGCAACACCATTCTGTGCAACCAGATCATTGACAACAACCGGGGTGCCAGCGATACCTTCCACTTCTTTGGTATTGAGCTCAGCACTGACCTGAACGCGGACGAAGCCGTGCAGGGCCTGGATTTTACCCCCTGCTATGAGAACATCATTGCCCGCAACACCATTTCCGGCGGGCATTACGCCGGGGTGTTTATGGGCGAAGATGCGTTCATGAATGATATTTTTGACAATACCTTTATGGACTGCACTGACTGGGCTATGGAATCCCTGGGTGAAAAATACAACTCTACCCTGAACAATATGGCAAACATGCCCACCCGCGGGATCGAACTTTCTAACGGTCAGGGCTGATGCCGCGAGGCTGCTACATGAAACAAACACTGCAAAACCGTTTCCCGCGCCGGTGGCTGCTGCTGGCTTTTGTGCTGAACTTTGCCATTGCCGCGGCTGCACTGCTGCCCTACATGATACGGGACGGCGGCCTGCTGTTGGTTGCGGCGGATTTTGACGCAGAACAGCTCTCCTACAACATGCTGTGCAACAACGCCATCAAAAGCGGCGAGGTGCTGTGGAACTGGCGCATTGATATTGGTTCGGACTTTGTATCCTCGTTCAGCTTTTACACCCTTGGCAGCCCGTTTTTCTGGCTGAGCTTTCTCTTCCCCGCCAGCGCGTTTCCCTATCTGGTCGGCTGGATCTATATGCTCAAATATGCTGTTGCCGGGCTGACCTCGTTTGCCTACTTCCGCCGCAGTGCCAGCGAGAAAAGCGCCCTGCTTGGCAGTGTGTTGTATGCATTTTCCGGTTTTTCCTGCATCAACGTGGTGTTCTATCACTTCCATGATGTGATCGCCCTGTTCCCGCTTTTGATGCTGGGGCTGGACAAACGCATGCAGGAGGGCAAAAAAGCTCCGTTCCTGTTTGCCGTTACCATCAACGCGCTGGTCAACTATTACTTCTTTATCGGGGAAGTTTTCTTCCTGGTGTTTTACTATATTACGCGGTATCTTTTTGGCGGCGAGGACGCACGCCCCGGGGCGGATCTGCGCAAAAATGCCCGCAAAATTCCGGCCTGCATCCTGGAAGGCTGTCTGGGCGTCGGCATGGCGGGGGTACTGTTCATCCCCTCCATTGCGGCGGTGCTCAATAATCCCCGCGTATCGGATCACATCAGCTTGAGCCAACTGACCTTTGACTGGCCCAATTACCTGCAAATGCTGCGGGCGCTCTTTTTCCCGGCGGAGAATATGTTCAATTTTTCCGCTGTGGTGCATGATAACTGGTATTCCATCGCGGCGTACCTGCCCTTGGTAGGCGTCTGCCTGGTTCTGGCTTATCTGCTGCGCTGGAAGTGGGACTGGCTGCATGTGCTGCTGGTGGGGCTGTTCCTTGTAGCAGCCAGCCCGGTCAGCAACAGTCTGTTCGTCATGTTCACCAGCGAGCCGTACCGCCGCTGGTATTACATGCTGGTGTTCCTGCTGGTGCTGGCCACCATCAAGGTGCTGGACCATCTGCAGGACTACCCTTGGCGTGCGGGCTGCGGTATTTCGGCTGCAGTCATCGCCGCTATCACGCTGTATCTGTACGTCAAGCGCGATACCATAGTGTACCGCAAATACTGGCTGGTTGTGTTGACATTGATTGCCATCGGCGGCGTGGTTCTGCTGTTTGCTGCCCTGGGCGGGGTGCGGCGGCTGCGCCTGCGCCGCCCCATGGCTGCCCTGACAGCCTGCACTGCTCTGGTTGCTGCACTGACCACCGGTTTTACCGTGGGCACCTATCAGCGTGCCTACACCCAGACGATCGGCCTGACCACCACAGAAATTTATGGTGACGTTATCCACAGCGGCGACGGCCTGCCTGATGCCCTGCCCTACCGCTATTATTTCTGGGAGCCGTATTCCAACCGCGGCATGGCGGCTTACCTGCCGGACCGTACCTCCTTTTTGAGCACGCTTTCCCCCTCCATCTTTACACTGTATGATGCCCTTGGGGACGAGCGCCACGCCATTACCCCCGCCGGGCCGGAGGGCACCAACGAGCTGCTTTCCGTTGGGTATTATATCCGCAACAACTCCGACTGGCCGGATGAAATCTACACCAGTTTTTCCAACGGTCACGAGCAGATCAACGTCTATCAGGATTCCCACGCCCTGCCCATCGGCTTCTGCTATGATACCTACATGACCCGCAGTGAGTTTGACGAGATTGACCCCGCCGAGCGCGCCCACTCCATGTTAAAGACCCTTGTGGTGGCAGACAAGGACGAAGCCACGGTTTCCACCATACTGCGCCACTATGATGCCGCGCTGGATGGTAAGATCAGCCAGGAAAACAAGTATGCCGACATGGACAAGCGCCGCGAAGCCTGCACCGATGTGTTTGATTATGGCACAGACTATTTTTATTCCGAAATCACATCCGGCAGCGAGCAGTACGCATTTTTCAGTGTTCCCTATGACAAGGCGTGGAGCGCCACGGTCAACGGCGAATCTGCAGAGATCCTGAACATCAACGGCCTGATGGCCGTCAAAGTGAATGCCGGTAAAAACTGTATTCGTTTCCACTATTCCCCCACCCCGCTCTGGTGCGGGATCGGGGTCAGCGCCATTAGCATTCTGCTGACGGCAATTTACCTGCTGGCCGGGCGGCGCAGCAGAAAAAGCAAAAAAGAGGTGCTGTAAACCATGAAGGCTACCCGCGAAAATCCGATTCTGTACATCGTGATCCCCTGCTATAACGAGCAGGAGGTTCTGCCCATTACCAGCAAGCTGTTTTTGAAAAAGATCACCGACCTAGTTGCCGCCGGTAAAATCAGCGATGACAGCCGCGTGCTGTTTGTCAACGATGGCTCCAAGGACAAAACCTGGTCCATCATCTGCGACCTGGCCAAGAGCGACAAGCACTACATCGGCATCAGCCAGAGCCGCAACCGCGGTCACCAGAACGCAGTGCTGGCCGGTTTGATGGAAGCCAAGGACAAGTGCGATATCACCATCTCCATTGACTGCGACGGTCAGGACGATATCAACGCCATGGACGCCATGGTAGATGCCTATGTGAACGATGGCTGCGAAGTTGTGTACGGCGTGCGTTCCAAGCGCGATACGGATACCTTCTTCAAGCGCTTTACGGCAGAAAGTTTCTACAAGCTGCTGAACGCCATGGGGGCCGAGGTTGTTTACAACCACGCGGACTACCGCCTGATGAGCGCCCGCGTGCTGCATGAGTTTGCTAATTTTAAGGAGGTCAACCTGTTCCTGCGCGGCATGGTGCCGCTGGTGGGCTTTAAATCCACCAGCGTTGCTTACGAGCGCCACGAGCGCATTGCGGGTGAAAGCCACTATCCCCTGTCCAAAATGCTGTCCCTTGCGTTTGACGGCATCACCAGCCTTTCCGTCAAGCCCATCCGGTTCATTACCGGGTTTGGCGTTATCGTGGCGCTCATCAGCTTTATCGGCGTGATCTGGGCCATTGTGGAAGCGCTGCTGGGTGCCACCGTATCCGGCTGGGCCAGCATGACCAGCATCATCTGCTTTGTTTCCGGCGTACAGCTGATCTGCCTGGGCGTGATCGGCGAGTACATCGGCAAGATCTACATGGAAACCAAGCGCCGCCCCCGCTACATCATCAGTGACCGCACGTGGGATGAGGATGAGAAGTAATCGGCTGGGCAGAGTTACGCCTGTTTGCTTTACCTAAGGCAATACCGCATAATTCTAAGTGCCGATACGGCGAGCGAGGTGCGGCA
>ERZ827101.3464-NODE-3464-length-11223-cov-9.462482_pt1 | contig 11223 bp, 9 predicted proteins | sample MGYA00519869_ERZ827101 | MGnify/ENA primary metagenome ERZ827101 (study PRJEB31778, sample SAMEA3449256) | human gut metagenome | biome: human gut; feature: human-associated habitat; material: faeces | place: United Kingdom | collected 2010/2012 ...
GCGAAAGAAACAGGAAAAAGGCAAACATTTAAATAAACACATTAATTTTACGATTATGAAAAATCTAATGAAATTGAGCGTTGTACTCGTTGCTGCCGCACTGGCATTCTCGAGTTGTAATTGCTTCAAGAAGATGGCTAAGAACCGGGACGACATCAACCTGACCGTCACTCCCGAAATTCTGACGCTGAACAACGGTATCGTAGCCGCGGACATCAACGTTACGTTCCCGGTCAAATACTTCAATGCGAAAGCCGTTATCAAGGTAACTCCCGTGATCGTATTCGAGGGCGGCGAGGTTGCAGGCGCAGCCAAATACCTCCAAGGTTCGAAAGTGGACGAGAACTACACCGTAGTAGACAAGAAGAACGGCGGCAGCTATACGCAGCACGTAGAGTTCCCGTACGATCCCCGCATGGACAAGTGCGCTCTGCAGCTCCGCGCCGAGATCAAGTGTCCGGGCGGCAAGTGCAAGGAGTTCACGCTCGTGAACCTGAACACCGGCGCCATCCCGACCAAGGAACAGGCTGCCGTGCTGGCCGGCAACGACGAGGCTGCCAAGGCCGCTCTGGCCAAGGAATTCGGCCTGACCGTCGCTTACGGTCTGAACACCCTGCAGAAGGACCTCAAATATTCGGACCTGATGGCTCCGATGGCCAACAACTACAAGAAGGTGCACACCGTAGTTGACAAGACCGATCTGCTCTATGCGATCAACTCTTCGGTCGTAACCAAGAAGAACGAGAAGAAAGCCAATCTCGACGCCTTCAAGGCCGACGTAGACGCCAAACTGCAGAACGACCGCGCAACGCAGAACATCGCCGTGAAGGGCTATGCTTCGCCCGACGGTCCCGTGAAGTTCAACGACAAGCTGTCGAAAGCCCGCAGCGAATCGGGTAAGAAGGTCGTTGCCAAACTGCTGAAGGATTCGGGTCTGGATGTCGACGCCGCAGCTTACGGCGAGGACTGGGACGGCTTCAAGGAGCTGGTCGAGAAGTCGGACATCAAGGACAAGAACCTCATTCTGCAGGTGCTGAGCCTCTACAACTCGTCCGCAGAGCGTGAGAGCGAGATCAAGAACATGTCGTCGGTATTCAACGAACTGAAAGAGGAGATTCTTCCCGAACTGCGCCGTTCGCAGATCGTCAACAGCACTGACATTCAGGGCAAGACCGACGCAGAGATCATGGCTGCCTTCAAGAACGGTCAGGACCTGACCGTCGAGGAGTACCTCTACGCTGCCGAGGCGCTGGCCAACGGCGCCGAGGAGCAGGTTGCCATCCTGACCGTCGCTTCGAAGAAGTTCAACGACGCCCGCGTATACAACAACCTCGGTATCGCTCAGGCCAAGGCCGGTGACAAAGCCGCTGCGCTGAAGTCGTTCGAGAAGGCCGCCAAGACCGACTCGTCGAGCGAGATCAACAAGAACCTCATCCTCGCCAATCTGGCTAACGGCAACACTGCCGAGGCCAAGAAGTACGCTCAGGCTGCCGACGCTCAGGCCAAGGCCGCTATCGCTGCTGCCGAGGGTGACTACAAGAGTGCCGCCAAGAACCTCGACGGTTACAACGAGGCTGTTGCTCAGGTTATGAACAACGACCTGTCGGCTGCCAAGAAGGCTATCGCCAAGGACAACTCGGCTGACGCAGACTACCTGCGCGCAGTGATCGCCGCTAAAGAGGGCGACCTGAAGACCGCTGAGGCTCAGCTGAAGAGCGCCGTTTCGAAGAACCCGAAACTGGCTCAGAAGGCTGCCAACGACATCAACCTGAAGGCGCTGAACAAATAATCGCCGTCAGATTAAGAGAAAAGGGTCTGGACCATCGGTTCAGGCCCTTTTTTTGCAGGATACCGGGAAAATATTTGCAGGCCGAAGATAGCGGGTGTGAATTATTTTTCCTAATTTTGTAAAAAACAGGGATACATTATGGAGTACGCCAATCATCTGAATGAATACGCTCCGGCATGGAGCGAAGCGCAGGTGGCCGAAGAGGTCGCCCGCATCCGCGAAGCCGCGAAGCGCAATCATAATGCGGAAGTATATAAAATGTGTTACTCGGCCATCGACATCACGACCCTGTCGTGCAACGACTCGGTGACCTCGGTGACCGAGTTCGCCCGCAAGACGGCCGAATTCTACCAGAAATTCCCGCATATTCCCAACGTGGCCTCGATCTGCATCTATCCGGCATTCGTCGAGACCGTCGGGTTGGCCGTGGACGGCACTCCGATGAAGATCACGAGCGTCGGCGGCGGATTTCCCGCGGCGCAGACCTTCCTCGAAGTAAAGGCGCTCGAAGTGGCGATGGCCATCGAGAACGGCGCCGACGAGGTGGATATCGTACTCAATGTGGGCCGCATGCTTACGGGAGAATACGACGAGGCGGCAAATGAGGTCGAGGTGATCCGCTCGGAGATGGACGCCGACGTCGTGCTGAAGGTCATCATCGAATCGGGGGCGCTCAAAACACCCGATCTGATCCGCAAGGCATCGCTGCTTTCGATGTTCGCAGGAGCCGATTTCGTAAAGACCTCGACCGGAAAGATCGACGTAGCCGCAACGCCCGAAGCGGCCGTGGTCATGTGTCAGGCGATCCGCGACTACTACCAGAAGACGGGCCGCAAGGTGGGATTCAAGGCCGCAGGAGGCGTCCGCACGGCCGAGGACGGCGCCCTCTACTATACGATCGTCGAGGAGATTCTCGGGCCGGAATGGCTCAATACGGATATGTTCCGCATCGGCGCCTCTTCTGCCGCGAACAACCTCCTTTCGGCTATCGAAGGCAGGGAGATCAAGTATTACTGATCGCCCGCAAGGGCTATCGAGGTATGCAGCAGTCCGGATTCGGACTGCTGCTTTTCGTTGGGGCGCCGGCCGGCCGAGAAACCGGTTGTCCGGAACACTCTGCCGGAAAACCAAACGGTCTGCCGGGCAACCTGTTTTGCCGGGCAACCGGATTGCCGGAAAAAGGCCGCGGCCTTACAATATCCGCGTCCCTGAATCGTCGGCATAAGTTAAGAAAGGCTGCAACGGGACGGCGGCGGGAAGGCGACCAGAAGGAGCCGGAATGATAACCAGAAAGCGGGGGGGGGAAACACCCGGAGGGCGACGGAAAAACAACCGGAAAGCGGCAGGAAGGAGCGGCGGCTCTTCGGAAATGAAAAATCCCGGCTGCAGTCGCAGCCGGAACTTCTAATGCAAACGGAGGATAGTACGGAGGCTGCGTACAAACCGGGACTTGTCTGATTCTGTATATTAAACGCAGAAAAGCTTCGAATACTGCACGATAAGGAGAAAGATTCGTGCGAACGGTGGCGGATTCATGCAAACGGACGGCGGCCCAAAGAGCCGCCGTCCGTTTTTCGATCTGCAGGACACCCGTTTCCGGGCCGCGTCCGACAAAGCTTCCGGCTTACCGAAGCGAATCGATCACTTCGACGGATATGGAATCCGTCGTCTCCGTTTCAACGGGGACTGGCGTCGCAGGCTGTTGTGACGCGACCGGTTCCGGATAAGTCTGGTCCTCGATTTCGTCGCGCAGTACCATCGACTGGAAATTGTCGCGCCGGATAGCCGCAATGACGATGATGACGATCACGGCCGTTGCTACAATAATACCGATAAGCTTTTTAATCATTTTCTCGTGTCTCGTTTAATATCCCGACCGCGCGTACTATCACGTTGTCCACGGGATAGATGTTGGCGTAAAATCCGTTGTCCTCCAGTGCCGTATTGCGGCCGATGTAGGCCCTGAGCTGGGCTTCGATCAGTTTGCGCGAACGGGCGATGTCGCGGTAATTCGGAGCTACTCCCTGACGCGCCGCATAGCGGATGAAGTCTTCGACCAGTCCCCGGTCGCCGTCGAGCAGGGCCTGCAGTTCGGGAATCGTCTTCACGGCGTTGAGCGCCTCGCGGTGACGGTCGGCATACTCGATCGTGTAGCGGTAGAGGATGTTGCGCCCCGCCACCTCGACGAAGTATTTCGTCACGTCGGTCGTGTCGGCCGGCACGAAGACGTCGGGCATGATGCCGCCGCCGCCGTAAACCACCTTGCCGCCGGGCGTCGTCCGTTTGAGCGAGTCGGCGAAGTGGATGCTGTCGGCCGAGAAAAACTCGTTGTTCCGGTAGCGGTTCCAAATGTCCTCCTCGTAGCTTTCGTCGTCGCCGATCGTATAGGGCTTCTGGATCGAGCGGCCCGTGGGCGTGTAATAACGTGCCGTCGTAAGCCGCAGGGCCGATCCGTCGCTGTAAGGTATCTGACGCTGTACGAGTCCCTTTCCGAACGAACGACGTCCAACAATCGTACCACGGTCGTTGTCCTGCAAGGCTCCCGCGAGGATTTCGCTCGAAGAGGCGCTCCCCTCGTCGATCAGCACAACGACGTCCATGTCCTGCGCCGAACCGGTGCCGTCGGCATATTCGCGCTGTTGCTGGTGATGGCGGTCCTCAGTATAGACGATCAGCTGCTCCTTGTGCAGGAATTCGTTGGCGACCAGAATCGCCTGATCGAGATAGCCGCCCGAATTGCCCCTGAGGTCGAAGATCAGTTTGGTGACGCCTTCCGCCCGCAGCGAAGCCAGCGCCTGCTCCATCTCCGCGGAGGTGGTGCGGGCGAACTGCCCCAGTTTGATGTAACCGATGCCGTCGGCGATGCGGAATGCCGATTCGATGCTCTTGATCGGAATCTTGTCGCGTACGACATCGACGCCGACCAGCTCGCCGATTCCCTTCCGTCCGAGTCCGAGGTGCACTGTCGTGCCGCGCGGACCGCGCAGTTTCTTCACCACGTCGCGCTGCGGAATCTTCTGTCCCGCCACGAGCGTGTCGTTGATCTCGATGATGCGGTCGCCGGCCTTGATTCCGGCCTTGTCGCTCGGTCCCTGCGGGATGACGTTCAGCACGATCACCGTGTCGGTGGCCATGTTGAAGACCACGCCGATGCCGTCGAACTCGCCCTCCAGCGGTTCGTTCAGCTGCTGCATCTCGGCAGCCGGAATGTAGACCGAATGCGGATCCAGCTCCTTGACCAGCAGCGGTATGACATGTTCTGCCAGCGAATCCATCGCCACCGAATCGACATACTGGTTCTCGATCAGCGAGAGCGTGTAGGTCAGTTTGTTGGTCGGCAGGGCCATCTGCCGGAGCATGCCTTTGATCTGCGAAGTGGTGCTGTTGCGGCCCATGTACTGTCCCAGCAGCAGACCCAATACGACGCCCGCTGCCAGCAGCAGCGGGAAGAGGATGGTGTATTTCGAATTTTTGTACATTGTCGGTCACCCGACGCACGGCACGCCGCCGTCGGGCTGTAAATTATTTGTTCTTAAAGGTATAGGTCAGTCCGACGCTCAGCAGCGTACGGGTCTGCACATCGACGTTCTGCGCCCGGTTGTAATAGAGCTGGAAACTTAACGTCGTGGAGAGGTATTTTGTTGCCTTGATGTCGAGCGTATTTTCCCAGCGTGCGATCGGATGGATCGGCAGCCGGGGCTTGTCCTTGATGTCTTTATTGGCTGTCTTGTCCCATTCTTCGTAGGCATGGCGGAACTTCGTGTAGTCGCTGATCTTGTTCTTCTGGCCGATATCGGTGATCCAGCCGTAGAAGGAGTAGAGCGTCGTGCGGTAGCGCAGGAATCCCGTTTTGCCGAACGTGCGGTCGAAGTCGATCTGGATCGAGGAGCCGCCTTCGTATTTCGACGTCTTGTCGGGATCTTCGATACCGTAGTTGTATGCCGGCTTTATCTCAGTCTCTGTCTTTTTGCCTTCGCTGTCTACTCTTTCTTCCACCTGCCGTCTGCGGATCCAGTCGTTTTCGGCAAAGGTGGCGTTCAGCGCGATCGGCGAGAGGTTGATCACGATCGGGAATTTAGGTTTGGGACTTTTGTAGGTGATACCGAGCGAAATGTCGAGGTAACCCGGAGTCATGAACTTGCTCTTGAGGTGCTCCTTTTTCTGCTCCGTGCGCGATTTATAGCCGTTGACGAACTGGCTGCGGAAGTTCAGGATCGAACCGTAGGACCAGTTTTCGGACATCTTGAACGACGGGGCGACCGAGACCACGAATTCGTCCTGATTCTTGAACCAGACGCCCTCGCTGTCCATAATCTTGTTGCCGCTGTCGTCGACCATCGGATTGCCGTCGGCATCGAGACGCTGCGTCTCCACCTTCATCCGGTTATAGCCCAGCTTGGCACTGAACTTGGTTTCGATGGTGAAAAGATTCTTGGTGAAAACATGGCGCAGGCCGATCACCGCCGTAAGCGCGATGGAGTTGTCACCGCCCGACACCGAGATCCAAGGGTCGTTGTACGAGGTAAGCGCGCCCTGCACCCCGCTGTTGAATTCGAGGTAGTTGCGCTCCTTGCGGATCGCGGCGCGCTCGGCCTTGTAACGGGCGCGGCTGAAATAATCGACATCTACGGGTATGGATTTCAGTTTGTCCTGAAAAGTCACGCTCTCTTCCCCGGCATCGACTTCGTCGACGGAAATCTGGGCAGAGACGGTGCGGCCGATCAGAAGAGCCGGAATAAGCGTCAATATGAGATAAAAAGGTTTCATAGTGAAGTATTTATATCTGGAAAATTACACTGCAAATTTATGAAATTATTTACAAAAAACTTAACTTTGTCTTAAGTTAATATAAAGATACTCACATGAAATATATCGGAGCACACGTAAGCGCTTCGGGAGGTGTGGAGAACGCCCCCGCCAATGCGCACAAGATAGGGGCTACGGCTTTCGCACTTTTCACCAAAAACCAGCGGCAGTGGGTCGCCGCGCCGCTGACGGCGGCGCAGATCGACTCTTTCCGCAATGTCTGCGACCAGTACGGCTACCTCCCGGCCCAGATCCTGCCACACGATTCGTACCTGATCAACCTCGGACATCCTGAGCGCGACGGGCTGGAGAAGTCGCGCGCGGCGTTTCTCGACGAGATGCAGCGTTGCGAGCAGCTGGGGCTGGACCGTCTGAACTTCCATCCCGGAAGCCACCTGCAGAAGATCGCGCCCGAAGAGTCGCTCGACCGGATCGCCGAGTCGATCAACATCGCGCTGGACAAGACGCACGGCGTGACGGCCGTAATCGAGAATACGGCGGGACAGGGGTCCAATCTGGGCTTCGCCTTCGAACAACTGGCCTACCTGATCGACCGCGTGGAGGACAAGTCGCGCGTGGGCGTCTGCATCGACACCTGCCACGCTTTCGCCGCAGGTTACGACCTGCGTACGGCCGAGGCGTGCGAGAAGACGTTCGCGGAGCTGGACAGCATCGTGGGATTCGAATACCTGAAAGGCATGCACCTGAACGATGCCATGAAGATATTGGGCAGCCGTGTGGACCGTCATACGCCGCTGGGCGAAGGCATGATCGGCATGGAGTGTTTCCGCTACATCATGCAGGACGCGCGTTTCGACGGCATTCCGCTGATTCTCGAAACGCCCGACGAAGAGCGCTGGCCGGAGGAGATCGCCATGCTCAAGGCGTTCGCCGAAGAAAAATAACGCCCGGCGGAGCGGGTATCGCGCCGGATGTCTTGGCAGCCTGTTCCGGCTACCGCAGCCGGTCGAGACACTCCCGGATAAGCGCGGCGCTTTCGCGCACCTCCTCCCCGGAGATCGTCAGCGGCGGCGAGATGCGGAATGCCGTGTCGCAGAACAGGAACCAGTCGCTCAGGATTCCGGCATCCTTGAACAGTTCCATCGTGCGATACAGTTTCGCCGATTCGCCCAACTCGACGGCTATCAGCAGGCCGCTGCGGCGGATTTCGCGCACGGCGGGATGGCTCCCCAGCAGCGTTTCGTACAGCGCGCCCTTGGCTTCGGCCTGCTCCACGACCTTGTTGTCCAGCAGGTAATTCAACGCCGCCAGCCCCGCCGCACAACAGACCGGGTGTCCGCCGAAGGTGGTGATATGTCCCAGAACCGGATCGGTTTGCAGCGTATCCATGATTTCGCGCCGCGCCACGAACGCCCCCAGCGGCATGCCGCCGCCGAACGCCTTGGCCAGGCATACGATATCGGGTGTAACGCCGTATTTGAGCATGGCGAACAATTGCCCCGTGCGTCCCATGCCGGTCTGTATCTCGTCGAAGACCAGCAGGGCGCCCACCTCGTCGCACCGCCGCCGCAGGGCCTCCAGATAGCCCGGTGCGGGCGTCCGGACGCCCGCTTCGCCCTGCACGGGTTCGGCCAGCACGCAGGCCGTGCGTCGCGTGATGCGGTTCAGCGCGTCGAAATCGTTGAATTCGATCGCCTGCACGTCGGGCAGCAGGGGCCGGAACGCCCCTTTCCACTCTTCGCCTTCGGGCGCCCCCATCATGCTCATCGAGCCGTGGGTCGAACCGTGGTAGGCGCGACGCATGGAGATCAGCTCCGTGCGGCCCGTGAAACGCTTGGCCAGCTTCAAAGCGCCCTCGACCGCTTCAGCGCCCGAATTGACGAAATAGACGCTTTCGAGTCCTCCGGGCAGCAGCGACGCGAGCTTCGAGGCATATTCCACCTGCGGCGTCTCGACCAGCTCGCCGTAGACCATCACGTGCATATAGCGCGCCGCCTGCTCCTGCACGGCCCGCACCACGGCGGGATTGCAGTGGCCGACGTTGCTCACCGAAACGCCCGCCACCAAGTCGTAGTAACGCTTGCCTTCGGGCGTGTAGAAAAACGACCCTTCGGCGCGTTCGACTTCGACGAGCATCGGCGACGGCGAAGTCTGGCCCACGTGGGCCAGAAATTGTTTGCGTAAAATGGTATTCATTGTCAATCTTTGAATTTCCGCTGCAATATCGCGTCCGCATCCTTCACGCTGCGGCGCATCCAGCCGAAGAGGGTCTCGGCCTGCTGCGCGTCGGTCATGCACCACTCCCCGACCGTGAGCCGCATCCGCTCGGAGAGCATGTAGATCAGGATCGCGGCCGACGCCGAAACATTCAGGCTCTCGACCATGCCGCACATCGGGATGCGCAGGAATTCGTCGGCTCCGGCGATCACCTCGTCCGAGATTCCGGCGTGTTCGGTGCCGAAAACCAATGCGAAAGACCCTGCGGCGACGTCGAACGTTTCGGGCGTCACGTCTTCGCGGTGGGGCGTAGTCGCAACGATGCGGTATCCCGCACCGCGCAGTGCGGCGAGGGCTTCTCCCGTCGAGGGATGACGCCGGACATCGACCCATTGGTCGGTGCCGCGCACGATGTCGGGATTGGGTTCGAAGCGGCACAGCGTCTCGACGGTGTGCATCTCCTGCACGCCGAACGCCTCGCAGTGGCGGATTAGAGCGGCGGCGTTCTGTCCGTGGTACATATTCTCGGCCAGCACGGTCATGTATCGCGTACGCATGGCGACCGTGCGGCGGAGTACTTCATAACGCTCGGAGGTCGTGAACTCCGCAAGGCAGGCGATACGTTCAGCGTACCATTCAGCACCCTTATTTGCGGTATTTTTCATCTTCATCGAGTATTTTGAGGTAACTTTCGTAGCGGGGATAGGCGATCTGCCCCCGTTCGACGGCTTCGACCACCGCACATCCCGGTTCGTGGGTGTGGGTGCAGTTGTAAAACCGGCAGTCGGGGGCCGTGCGCATCATTTCGGGGAAGTAATGCCACAACTCGGCATCGTCGATGTCGATCAGCCCGAAACCCTTGATGCCCGGCGTGTCGATCACTGCGCCGCCTTCGGCCAGCGGGTACATCGTCGAAAAGGTCGTCGTGTGCCGTCCCTTGTGGTGGCTTTCGGAGATTTCGCCCGTACGGATGTCCAGCGAGGGGTCGATGGCGCGGATGAGCGTCGATTTTCCGACGCCCGAATTGCCCGAAACGAGGGTCGTACGCCCTTTGAGCAGCTCGTGTACCGCACCGACGCCTTCGCCCGTGGCGGAGGAAACCTCCATGACGCGGTATCCGGCGCTTTCGTACACGGCATGAAAGTCTGCGACGGCCTGCGGGTCCTGCAGGTCGATTTTCGAAAGCAGGATCGTGACGGGCACCTTATAGGCTTCGCAGGTCACCAGAAACCGGTCCACGAACTCCGTGGCGGTTTCAGGAGAACGCAGCGTCGCCATCAGCAGAGCCTGATCGACGTTGGCCGCGATGATATGCGACTCCTTCGAGAGGTTCGACGCCCGGCGGATGACGTAGTTGCGGCGGGGCGAAATGTCGCAGATGACGTAATCGCCCCCTGCGTCGGCCTCGCAGGTCACTTCGTCGCCCACCACGACCGGATTGGTCGAACGTACGCCCCGCAGCCGCAGCCGGCCCCGGATACGGCAGCGGACGACCTCGCCGTCGTGCAGGACGTCGTACCAGCTTCCGGTGGCGCGCACCACTGTTCCGGTGAATCGTTTTTCCATCGGCTAATCCTCGTTTTGTTCCTGCGGCACCTGCTCGCCGACCCATTCCAAGAAAGGGAAAACGGCTTCGGACAGGCGCATGACGGGCTTGTAACTCTTCGATTTCTCGATCGTCTGCGGGCCGACGAGCGTATAATCCTCGTTGAGCGAATCGAACGCCGAGAACAATACGCTCAGGACCAGCATGTATTTCAGCACCGACACCGCGATGCCCAGCACGATGTCGGGGATTCCGAACCCCGCGAAGTGAAACAACTTGCGTACCAGCCGTCCGGCAACGGCCACCAGAAGAATCACGGCCAGCAGGACCACGACGAATCCGCCGACTGCAGATACCGTCTCGTCCAGCTTCAGCCACTCCCCGACATAAACGCCATAACGTGAAGCAAGCCAGATACCTGCGACGATTCCGGCCAGCGAACATATCTGCATGACAAAGCCTTGGCGCCAGCCGTTCCAGACGGCCAATGCCAGAATAAGGCAGACGATCAAATCGATTGTATTCACAAACAGCGGGTTCTTATTTCATTTGGTTGGTAAATATACGACAATTTACCTAAACAGCCTAAAAAAAGAACTCTTCTTGCAACGGCACGGAAATATATAAATATAGGTATATCTCTGTTACCGAATGACCTCCCTCAAGCTCACATTCAACGCGTTACATATGATACACATCGTTTTGACCGTAAGGTTCGTGCGTCCCGCTTCGATACGGCTCAAATTGGATCTTTCCATGTCGCAACGGTATGCGAGTTCCTGTACCGTCAGACGCCTCTCCCTCCTCAACTCTCTGATCCTAGAGGAGATATAGGATACCTCCTCCTCATAAACAACTCCCATTTCAAAAATTTGGATAAAAATTTTGTTGTGCAAATTTTTAT
>ERZ827101.3469-NODE-3469-length-11203-cov-3.027359_pt1 | contig 11203 bp, 10 predicted proteins | sample MGYA00519869_ERZ827101 | MGnify/ENA primary metagenome ERZ827101 (study PRJEB31778, sample SAMEA3449256) | human gut metagenome | biome: human gut; feature: human-associated habitat; material: faeces | place: United Kingdom | collected 2010/2012 ...
GTAAGGCAACGGATTCTGATTCCGTCATTCGCAGGTTCGAATCCTGCTACCCTAGTTTAAGAGAGTCTGAAAAGGCTCTCTTTTTCTTTGCATAAAAACAGATTTATGGAATCGTCAGAAGAAATTTCGACGATTTTTTGCGTTTTTTCCAAAACTTTTTTCAAAACAGTTGTCAGATTTCATTATTTTTCGGAGAATAGATAGATAAAGGGAGGAGGGATTGCATGGACGAAAGAAGTCTGCTGACCTTATTACAGAAAAGGCCGAATGAGGGCATGAAGGAATTGATGCGGCAATATATGGGGTATTGCTATTACATTGTGAGAAACAAGCTGGCGGAATTTCCGCAGGAAGACATCGAGGAATGTGTGAGTGATGTTTTTGTGGACGCGTATCGTTATCGGGAAAAGATTGATTTGGAAAAAGGCGGATTTCGTGTATTTTTAGCAACGCTTGCGCGGCGGAGGGCGGCAGATTGCTACAGGAAAAAGGCAGAAAATCTGCCTCTGCACGAAGAAATACAGGAGAATCCGAAGGAGGTATCCTTTGAGGACAGGGAAGTGCTGCTTCAAGCAATTCGTTCCTTGGGAGAACCGGATGAAAAAATATTGATTTGGAAATTTTATTATGGCTATCCGACAAAAACGATTGCGTCTGCGTTAGGGTTAAAGGAGAACACAGTGGACCAGAAGGTGCGGCGTGGCTTGGAAAAGCTGAGAAAAGCATTGGAAGGAGGGGGATTTTATGAAGGATGTATTTGATTATCTGGAGGAGGAAGATCTCCTGCGGAATTTGCCGGAAGCACTGCCGCAGATGGAGGATGAAACAGCGGCAAAGCGGATAGAGAAAATGGCACTGGAGAAGCTGCAGGCGGAAGCGAAGCAGCAGAAAAAATGGCAGAAAAGGCGTATTTTGATTGCGGCGGTCTGCTGTCTGGTTGCGGTCGGGGCATTTGCACGCAAGCCGATTGCGGCATATTTCCAGCGTATCCTGCATTATCTGCCAGGTGTCGGGGTTTATATCAATGATACAGACGCGGAAATTTATGAGGTGCAGATTGATAACCCTGTGCAGGAGAAGGACGGCGTGCGTGTGGAGCTGAAAGGGTTCTATTGTGAAAACAATATGCTCAAGGGAGATTTTGTATTCACCGGAGAGGGCTTGCCGACAGAAAAAAATGGCAAAGATGAAATTGTCGATGAATTGTCTGAAAAATATGAAGTCACCTATTATTATGGAGAAAAAAGCAGGGTGATTTGGTTTTCCGGTTGCGGCTGGCATATAAGCAATGAAGGCAAGGTGCTGCAGTATACGCCGCACTGCTCGGAACGGCTTTATCTGAAGGATGGCTGTTATGACTACGCGTTTTCGATTAAGGGCTTCGATGAGAAAATTCATTTGAAGGTAGTGAAAGCGAAAACAACGGAAAATCCCAAAGACCTTGGATATTCGGTAACGAAAAATAAAACTTCGGTGGTTGCAAATGCTGATGTAGATGGAAATACGATTGCGGTGGAATATTATCTGATTCCCTCTGCTGAGGTGGCGCAGGCAATGAAGGATTGGTTTCATACGGGAATTAACATTTATCCGTATCAGTTTGAAAAGGATTCGTATGTCTATATTCTGAATGGGGCAGGAGAACGGATGAGCACGCAATATTATTCGCTGGAAAACGGTGGAAAGTTTATATTAGAAGGAACGGAAAGGGATTTTCCTCTGACATTACATCGTACAGCCTATACGGGAACGGACAAGGAAACGCACGACGTGGAGATTCCTTTGACGGAAGGGGCAGAACTGCCGCGGGTGAAATTCCATTATGGAACGGTTGAATTTTTATCTGCCGTACAGGAGGATACTATTTATGATAATCCCTATGATGAAATTGAGGAACCCAAAGAGGCAACGAAGATAACGGTGCGCTATCGGACGCTACCTGCAAAGGGAATCCGAAAGATGTACGCGGTCAATCTGGACTATGCCGATGATGAGCAGGAATTTGGACGTATTCCGTATGACAGCAGTGAGGAAGAAAAGGATGGGATTTTAGTGCAGGAGGATATTTTCTACCTACCCAGAGGAAAACGGGAAAATATCACCCTTACGCTGAAAAACCCCTCCTATTGGGTTGGCGGCTCCTATGATGTGGTGATTGAAAAGCCGCGGAGCAAAAAATAAATAGCTTGGAGAGAGGAAGAATTTGCATGCAGATTCTTCTTCTTTTTTATGGAAAAGAGAAAAATAGCTTTCAAAATTGCATATACAATGGTATACTATTAACATCTATACATCTGTAAAAAAATAGCCGAAGGTTTTTAGAATAGGAGGCTGATCAGTATGGCAGCAAAGTTAGAAAACGAATATGGCGTTATCAGTATTGATCGCGAAGTGATTGCAAGGATTGCAGGCTATGCGGCGATTGAATGTTACGGCATTGTCGGCATGGCTGCAAAAAATGTAAAGGATGGCTTAGTGCAGCTTTTGAAGCTGGAAAGCCTGACAAAGGGAATCAAAATGCGCATTGATGCAAATAAGGTAAGTATTGATTTGCATATTATTGTGGAATATGGTACCAATATTTCCGCCATTGCAGATAATATCATCAGCACTGTGAAATATTCCGTGGAAGAATTTACAGGGGTTGAGGTTGAGGATGTAAATATTTTTGTTGACGGCGTAAGGGTCGACAACTGAGCAAGAGGAGGAACTATTGGTGAGCAGTACAACGAAATTGAACGGTGTTCGCTTAGGCAGAATGATGATTGCCGGTGCGAATGAATTGGCATCAAATAAACAGCTGGTAGACGCAATGAATGTATTCCCCGTACCCGATGGGGATACCGGCACAAATATGTCTCTGACCGTTATGGCGGCGGCAAGAGAAGCAGAGAAAAACGGCTCCTTACAGGTGGCGGATATCGCAAAGGCGGCATCCGGCGGAGCCCTGAGAGGCGCAAGAGGGAATTCCGGTGTAATCACTTCTCAGATCTTCCGTGGCTTTGCAAAGGCATTGGAGGGCATGGAGGAAGCAGGTGTGCAGGAGCTGGCTGCGGCGGCAGAGCAGGCAGTGAAAACAGCATATAAGGCAGTGATGAAGCCCAAGGAAGGCACGATTCTGACGGTGGCAAGAGGCTGTGCGGAGGCTGCGGTAAGGCTGGCAGAGGAAACAGACGAAATCGAGGTATTCCTGAAAGGTATTATCGAGGAAGGACACAAGGTTCTGGCGCAGACACCCGAAATGCTCCCCGTATTGAAGCAGGCAGGCGTTGTGGATGCAGGCGGCAGAGGACTGCTGTATATTTTGGAGGGCGCACTCAAGCAGCTGGGCGGTGATTTGCCTGTAACCCTGCAGGACGGACAGAGCACAGCAGCCGTACCCGAAACGAATTTCGCTTCTCTGGCATCTGTGGAAAATGAAAGCATCACCTTTGGCTATTGTACGGAATTTTTCATCAATGTAGACCATCCGGATGAAGCCGTAACCACAGGGCTGAAGGCTTATTTGGGTACGATTGGGGATTCCATCGTATGTGTTGCGGATGATGATATCATCAAAATTCATGTGCATACAGACCACCCCGGTCTGGCAATCGAAAAGGCACTGACTATCGGCAGTCTGAGCGGCTTGAAGATTGACAACATGAGAGAACAGCATACAAATAAAATCAATTTCAGCGCAGAAGCACCAAAGGCAGAAGCACCCAAGGCAGAGCAGCCGAAGAAGGATGTCGGCTTTGTTTCTATTTCCGCAGGCGAGGGGCTGACGAAGATTTTCAAAAACCTTGGTGTGGATGAGGTTATCGAGGGCGGACAGACCATGAACCCCAGCACAGAGGATATCCTCAATGCGGTGGATAAAATCAATACAGAGCATATCTTTATTCTGCCGAATAATAAAAACATCATTTTGGCGGCGGAGCAGGCGGCAAAGCTGAGCGAGGAGAAAAAGCTGCATGTCATTCCTTCCCGTTCTGTTCCCGAAGGTATCAGCGCGATGTTCTGCTATGAGCATGACGCAGACCCCGATGAAATGGAAGCGGCAATGAAGGATGCCATTCAGCAGGTGGATACCGCAACCGTAACCTATGCGGTCAGAGATACCTCCATCGGTGATAAGCAAATCAAGGAAGGCAATATCCTTGGGATGCTGAATGATGAAATTGAGGTAGTCGCAGAGGATGTGATGGAGGGCACGAAGGAGCTTTTGCGCAATGCCATCACAGAGGAAAGCGAGGTTGTCAGCATTTATTACGGTGCGGACACAGCAGAGGAGGACGCGAAGGAATTGTCTGCCTTTATCGAGGAAGAATTCCCCGATTGCGAGGTAGAGGTGCAGGACGGCGGTCAGCCTTTGTATTACTACATTATTTCTATTGAATAAAAATAACAAAACAAAATGGGGAGATTCTTAGATGAAATCTCCCTGTTTCTTTGTAGAAATCTTTGCGGAAAAAAGAAGGGAGGTGTGTCTCATGCGAGGACAGGATACGGTTTCCGTGCTCAAGGGCGTTGGCGAGCAGAGAGAAAAAAGGCTGCATAGGCTGGGCATTGTGACAGTGGAGGATTTGCTGACGCATTACCCCAGAGAATATAAGGACAGAAGCGAAATACTGAAAATTGCAGACCTGCCGCCGGATGAACCTGCTACTTTTCTGGCGCAGATAAAGGAGGAGGGGCAAAACAGCCGCCACGGCAGGCTTGTGTATACCAGAATGAAGGTCTACGATGAAACGGGCGCGGTTGGGGTGCTGTGGTATAATCAGCCCTACATGAAAAGCAGTCTGAAAATCGGCGAATGGTATCTTTTTTCCGGCAGGCTGCAAAAAAAATACGGCAGAACAGAGGTGGTTTCCCCTGAATGTGAGCGGATTGGGGAGAATTTCGCAGGGGGGCGCATCCTTCCGGTTTATCCTTCCGTAGAGGGGCTTTCGCAGAAAATGCTCCGCAATCTGATGGAGGAGGCCTTGAAGGAAATGAGCGGCGGCATGCAGGAGGAGCTGCCCCTCTGGCTGAGAAAGGAATATCATTTGGCGGAACGCAATTTTGCAATAGAAAACATCCATTTTCCCAAAACGGAGCAAGGCTTTCATGATGCAAGGAAAAGGCTTGTTTTTGAGGAACTGTTTCTTTTGCAGACGACACTCTATCAGCTGAAAAGCACGCTAGAGGAGAGGGGCGAAGGGATTCGGCTGAAAAAGAAAAAAGCCTTGCAGGATGGTGAAACGCTTCTTCCCTTTGCCCTGACAGATGCGCAGAAGCGCGTTCTTGCGGAAATCGTGCAGGACATGACATCGGGCAAAATCATGAACCGTCTGGTGCAGGGGGATGTCGGCAGCGGCAAAACGGCGGTAGCGTTGCTTGCGGCGTATTGGACAATACAGAATGGCTATCAGGCGGCAATGATGGCACCGACAGAGGTTCTGGCAAGGCAGCATGCGGCATCCTTCCGTGAGCTGCTGGAGCCGGCAGGGATTACGGTTGTTTTGCTGACGGGCAGCCTGACGGCGAAGGAAAAACGGGAACGTCTGGCGCAGGTCGCTGATGGTACGGCGCAGATGGTGATTGGCACCCATGCCGTGATTCAAAAGGGAGTCGAATTTCAAAAATTAGGTCTGGCGATTACGGATGAACAGCATCGCTTTGGTGTACGCCAGAGAAGCACCTTGGCGGAAAAGGGCGAAAATGTGCATACCCTTGTCATGACGGCAACGCCGATTCCACGCACCCTAGCACTGATTCTATATGGCGATTTGGATATTTCTATGATTGATGAGCTGCCGCCCGGCAGGCAGAAAATTGACACCTTGGCGGTAGACAGCAGATATCATCCGCGGATTTATGCCTTTATCGAAAAGCACGTTGCGGCAGGCAGACAGGCGTATGTCATCTGCCCGATGATTGAGGAAAATGAGAAATTAGAGGTGCAGTCCGTTCTGGAGTATACCGCGGAGCTGACAGAGGAACTGCCGCATTGCCGCGTTGCCTGTGTGCATGGAAAAATGAAGGCGAAGGAAAAGCAGACAATCATGGACAGCTTTGCGGCAGGGGAGATTGATGTTCTTGTATCCACAACAGTCGTTGAGGTTGGCATCAATGTGCCGAATGCAACCATTATGCTGATTGAAAATGCGGAGCGGTTTGGCTTGGCACAGCTGCATCAGCTGCGCGGGCGCGTTGGGCGTGGTGCGGAAAAATCGTATTGTATTCTGGTGAGCGATACAAGAACAAGGGTCGCGAAGGAGCGCATGAAAACCATGACGGAATCGGAGGATGGCTTTGTCATTTCCGAGAAGGACTTAAAGCTGCGCGGCCCGGGGGAATTTTTCGGCATCCGTCAGCATGGTCTGCCGGAGCTGAAGATTGCAGACCTCTGTCGGGATTTGCCGATTCTGAAGGAGGCGCAGGCAGCAGCGGCAGAGCTTTTGCGAAAGGACAGGAATCTGGAGCAGACGGAGCATCAGCCCCTGAAAGCGCGAATCGCGGGATATTTGGACGGAAAACGTCTGGAAATGTGAGTTTTTCTGTGTTTTTTCTCTTTTTGGTTGTCAACTGAAATTTTTTTTGCTATACTCTAAACGATATCATGTAAAATTAGGTTTTTTGGGTGGTGCAGACAGTATGCGTGTCATCGCAGGAGCAGCAAAGGGTCATAATCTGCAAACCATCGAAGGGCTGGCAACCAGACCGACGACGGACAGAATAAAGGAAACCCTCTTTAATATCATAGCGTTCGACTTGCCCGAGGCAAGCTTTCTGGATTTATTTTCCGGCAGCGGTGCGATTGGGATTGAGGCACTTTCCAGAGGAGCGGCGGAGGCTGTTTTTGTGGAAAATGCGGCAGAATGTCAGAAGGTTATTCAGGCAAACCTTATGCATACCAAGCTGCAGGGAAGAGCAAGGCTTTTGCAAACGGATGTGCTTTCTGCGCTGGACAGGCTTGCGGCGGAAGGAAAGAAATTCGACATTATTTTCATGGACCCGCCCTATGAAGCGGGGCTGTATACGTCCGTACTGGAAAGAATTGCGGAAAATGGTTTGTTAAAGGCGGAGGGGTATCTCATTGCAGAAGGCTCCTCGCAGATTGCGCTCACAATTCCGAAGGGTATGAAAATTTTGCGTGAAAAGGTGTATAAGACAACAACCCTGACGTTCCTGTGCGCGGAGGAAGAAAACGTATGAAAAAAGCAATTTATGCAGGCAGCTTTGATCCTGTTACCTTAGGGCACATGGATATCATTGAAAGAGCCGCAAATTTATTTGACTGTCTTGTGGTGGCAGTGTTGGAAAATCCCAACAAAAAATCTCTTTTCACTGTAGAGGAGAGAAAGCATCATCTGGAATTGGCAACAAAGCATATTGAAAACGTAGAGGTCGCTTCCTTTCAGGGGCTTCTGGTGGATTTTGCAAAGGAAATCGGCGCGAATATCGCAGTCAGAGGGCTGCGTAACACACTGGATTTTTCCGCGGAATATCCTATGTTTCTTATCAATCGCAAGCTGTATGATAAAATCGAAACGGTTTATCTGGCGGCGGATGAGGAGCATCTTGCCCTGAGCTCCACGAATGTGAAGGAAGTTGCTGTGTTTGGCGGAGATATCAGCTTTATGGTACCCGCTGAGATTAAACCTTTTATTATAGAAAAATATCAGAAGTGAGGGAGATAGAATGGATTCTGTATTGCAGTTATTAGATGAATTGGAAGATGTTATGGACAGCAGCAAGGCTGTGCCGTTCAGCAGTAAGGTTACTGTAAATAAAGAGGAAATTTACGATATTATCAGCGAAATCCGCATGAAGCTGCCCAATGAGCTGAAGCAGTCCAAATGGGTTATCGAGGAAAGAAATAAAATTCTGATTGATGCGCAGAGAGAAGCGGATGAAATCGTAAAGAATGCGGAAGACCGTATGGTGCGCCTTGTGGATGAAAACGAAGTAACCAAGAAGGCTTATGAACAGGCGGCGGCAATCATTGATTCTGCAAAGAAGACCTCCAAGGATATGCGTCTGGGCGCAATGGAATATGCGGAAAGCGTGCTGGCGGATGCGGAAGGTAAGCTGAAGGAGCTGAAATCCGTTGTTTACAGCGAAAGCATCAAGACAGATGATTACTTCGCGCAGACACTGGATGTTCTGGCGGAAAATATTCAGGAGCTGCGTATGGGCAAATGATTCCCCTTATCCTCTGCGGGAAATTGCATAGCAAAGCACCGCGAGGAAAAACAGGCTTGGCAAAAGCCAGAGAAAAGAGAGCGTAAAAGAGGTTTCTGTGAGCGAAAAAAACACAGGAACTTCTTTTTGTGCGTATGGATAAAAAAACGGATAGAGCAAAAAGAAAGAAAGGCTGCTGAAAAGGGCATTGATAAGCTTCCCTTTGATGTAGTCTTTTTTTGATATGGGCATGGCGGCAAGCACGCCGAAGGTCTGTCCCAGAATGGAAAGACCGCCGAAGGAAACGAGAAATGCGACCAGCGTCAGCCGCAGACGCAGACCATCGGGGGAGAGGCTTAGGAGATGCGCTCCGTTTGTCATTTCCAGAATACCACTGCAAAAGCCGCGCAGTGTTTCCGTGGAAAGCGGCAGAAAAAACAGCAGACGGGAGAGCAGAGAAAATAGCCCTGCCTGTTCCATTGCCGCGGAAAGCACCGCAAACAAAATAAGATAACCTCCAATTAGCAGAATGGTGCGGAGTGCATCCGCAACAGAAGCGGAAAGCACCTCTGTCAGAGTTTGGCAGGAAGGAACGGAAACAGAATGAAAGGTGGGAACGGATTTTTTCCTGCGAAAGAGAATACCCGTGGTGACTGCGCCGAGAAAAGCGGAGAGCCAAAGCAGATATCCAAAGGCGGGTATGCCGAAAAAGCCAACGCCAACCGTGCCAATCAGAAACAAGGGCCCGGGGCAGTTGGAAAAGGCGAGAAGCTGTTGTGCATCGGCGAGGGAAAGCTGCCTTTGCTCATAAAGCTGTGCGGTCAGCTTTGCTCCCATGGGGTATCCGGAAAGAAGTCCGAAAAAGAAGGGGAAGGCGGCAATACCCGGCAGGTGAAACAAGGGCTGCATCAGAGGGCGCAGAGCCGCACCCATCCGCTGTGCCGCACCAATGCGCAGTAGGATACCGCAGGCAACCAGAAACGGAAACAAGGAGGGGAATACCTTTGTCAGCCAGAGCTGTACCCCTTTTGCGGAAGCGGCAAGCATTTCTGCGGGAAAGCAAAGCAGGGCAAAAATCAGAAAGCAGGCACAGCTGCCCAACAGCAAAGCCCCCTTTTTCATGCAATCCCTCCCATAAAATAAAAAAGCCGAGGAAATCTGAATTCTTCGGCTTTTCCTGTTTGATTCTATTTTATGCCGCTGTCGGTCAGAGAATGACAAGGGGGTTTGTGAAATCCTGATTCGGCGCGCGATAAATCGGGTTGGGGTACGCCAGAGCGTGCAAATCGGTCGCTGTTTTTTCCAGAGCAAGCATGGCAAGCCCGTCCTCATTTAGAAGCGCGGGGGCTTTTTTCAGATTTGTCAGAACGGGGCATTTTGCCTGCTCCGTTAAATCTGCGAGAATATCGGAATAATCCTTCTGAAAGCCCAGTACACGCACATAGGGCATTTTCGGCAGATTGAGGAAATACGAAACCTCGGATTCCTTGATATCCAGAAGAATATGAAGCAGGATACGCTGAATTTTCGTGCGCGTGTAGCGCTTTGTTTTGATGAAATCCATCATTTCCTCAAAGGAATAGCAGCTGTCAATGGAATGGAGAATCCGATTTTCCAGACCCTCTGTCACCTCTGCAATCTCCTTCAGCTCCTCAATCGAGGTGGTGCGCAGCTTATAATGCAGGGCAGGCATGAGTGCATCCCAGAAAACGGGTGCTGTGCCGATGGAAAGTGCTTTATTATAGAGGTCATGCGTATTTTCGGGCAGATGCAGCATGGCTTCGGTGCTGTTCTCCTCTGTCAATGCCTTCCGCACTGCGCTTGCGGATGCATAGCCATTTGAAAGGGAAAGGCTGTTGTAATCACCCTTGCGTCGGATGGTCAGCGGCAGAATGGGAGAGGAATAATAGTCCAACGCCTTGAGATATTCCAAGCCTAAAATGTCATTTGGCTTGGAAAGGATGTCACTGTTAATCTGCGAAAGCGTTTCCAGAACCTTCGCGCGCGCGGCAGGATAGGAAAGCCCCTCACCGAGCAGCTCCTTTAATAGCCGTTGAAATTCCTCTGTTTCGTTTGCAAGAATTTTCGCCGCCTCCTGCAATTCCTGTAAGTTGCCGCTTTCGGAGCCAAAGGCAAGCGTATCCACAATGCCACTTTCTGTCAGCAGGCGCACCGCCCCCCTGGCAAAGGCTTCCGCATTGGCTGCGGCAAAAAGCACAGGCAGCTCCAATACTAAATCTGCACCGTTTTTCAGCGCGGCGGCGGTTCTTGTCCATTTATCGAAAATGGCAGGCTCCCCCCGCTGCACAAAGCTGCCGCTCATGATGACAACCACGCGGTCGGCATCGGCCTTTCGTTTTGCTCGCTCCAGCATATAGGCATGCCCCTGATGAAAGGGGTTATATTCGGTAATGATACCAAGGGTTTTCATAAGAAAGTCTCCTTTCTGATGTTCAATTTCTGATTAAAATAAAGTATACCATATTTTTTCTGTTTTTTTAAAAAAATCGTATGGCAATTTTCTCAATTTAGGTCTATACTTGTGATAACATGGGCGGAGAAATGGGATTTCTCGTTTCTGCGTCTCCATGCACAGGGGTAAAATCAAAAACAGGATGAAAATTCTTTTATGATAAGAGGATGATTAGGTGGAGCGGTTTGTTGAAAATCCGGATTTCCTGCAGGAACTTTTTCTGGAGGAAGCATGGAAAAATGTAGATAAAATTGATGGATTTATTGAATCCAAGGCAAATGCAGAGGAATTTGAGGTGACGGCGGAGGAGGTCAACAGCCTGTACCGCACGATGCACAGCATCAAGGGCTCTGCGGCGATGATGGGCTATCCTGCCATTTCCGAAACAGCGCACGCGGCGGAGGATTTATTTTCCTACCTGCGGGAGGAATCCGCGCCGGCGCAGAAGGATTTGCAGTCGATTTTGCAGCTTTTGCGTATGGTTTCCGGCTTTTTGAAGCGGGAGCTGCGCCGTCTGGAAACGGATGACGAGGTAACGGATTTCGGATGGGCAGTGGTGCGCCGCATCAAGAATTTCCT
>ERZ827101.3476-NODE-3476-length-11178-cov-6.610267_pt1 | contig 11178 bp, 2 predicted proteins | sample MGYA00519869_ERZ827101 | MGnify/ENA primary metagenome ERZ827101 (study PRJEB31778, sample SAMEA3449256) | human gut metagenome | biome: human gut; feature: human-associated habitat; material: faeces | place: United Kingdom | collected 2010/2012 ...
GGAAACAGCAACATGACACCGAGTGAAGAATCTATGACTCTGATGACATCTTACCACTTTCCTCACCACGGTAACAGATCTTCCGGATGACGTCTGACTGTCAGCTTATCCTCACTCATACAAAAATACGGTACCCATCACATCTGACGAGTACCATATTTTTGTTTCTTAAGTTATTTCCTTACCCTTGCTTTCCGTTACGCTTTCGGGGAAATATGAGAACCGTACACATCACGGTAATCATTGTTCGCCTTATCGTCTTCGCTGTTGACGCGGACACGTTCTACCTTATTTCTGTCATTGTCCTTGCCGGAAATACGGTCGACACGGATACGATCCAGACGAATCTGGCGGAGTTCCGGTTCGAACTCATTCATAGCTCTGTCCATATTGTCATCTACCGGTGCTCCATTCTTCAATGCGCGATAGAACATCACCGCAAATTCATAGCGGGTCATGGAACGTTCGCCGCTGAACATGCCGTCCGGATAGCCTTCAAGGATGCCGTTTCCTGCCAATGTAGCCACATATTCATAAGCCCAGTGGTTTTCCGGCACATCGGGGAAGTCCTTCTTTTTACCCATATCCAGGATGCCGAGAATGGAATTCATCTTCTGCTCCATGGTATCCAGACGTTTCTTCAAGTCCTTGTTCTCATCACGGAGATCGACGATTTCTTTCGCCATGGCTACTTTGGATGTGGATACATGATTGCCCTGTCCCAGCTTCACGCTGACTCCGGCATTCACCATGTTTTCTCCTCCCCCGAAGGAGCCTCCCACGCTGAACATGGTGTCTTCATTGGGACGGTAGAATGCGCCTACCGCTACCGCATGGGCGTCTTTGTAGTTGCCGTAGCCGGCTGCCACATCCCACTTGTCATCCGGGTCGAAGTCCAGCGGGTGGAGGGCTGCCAATGCTGCCGCTCCTGCTCCTACTCTGTCCATCCGGTCTCCCAGTTCATTGACGGCTCCTCCTATATTGTTGATTGTCTGGTTTGTTTTCCACAGCTGTCCGCCATTCACGGCATCGGTGCTGTTCGGGCTGATGTCTCCGGCTGCTACGTTGGTAATCCGTTTGCCGCCTGCGTCAACGCCGGTCTGTGTGATACTCGGGCCGTTCTTGATCGTCAGGCCGCTGCTATTCATCACCGTATTTCCCGCGGTTATTGTCTTGAAGGTCGGTGTATCGACTACAGCTACTTTGTACTCCGTGCCGCCGTTTGCATTCGTCCCCGTTGTCACGAAAATATTGCTGCCTGCCGTTACGGAAGAATGCTTGCCTGCCTGGCCGGATACAACCTTCAGCTGGTCTTCCGTCGCCGCCTGTCCGCTGGTGATATTGTTCGGATCCCATGTCTTATTGGTCAGTCCGTTCACTGTACCGGCCGTGCCATTGACAGTCACCTGTCCGGCCTTGATCGTACCTTCGGTACCTTTAATGCTGATCTGCTTGGAAGGATCACTTCCCAGCGTAATATCATCATTCAGGTTGACATGGTACGTTTTGGATCCGTCAGCATTCGTTTCAGAAGTCACCGTCGTATTTTTGCCGTCTGCTACTTTCGTGGTGGCACTGGCTGCCGCTTTTTTCAGCTGGCTGACATTGACGGCATCGGTATCCGCCTCGCCTGCCGCTACATTGGTGATCTTCTTGCCGCCTGCGTCGATTCCCGACTTGGTAACACTGGGGCCGTCCTTGATCTTAAGTCCGTCTTTGTCGACTGTCACCGCCGTATTTCCAGAACCGTCCTGAACGGTAAGCCCGTCGGTATCCATTCTCGTACGGCCTGTGGCGACACTATTCAGCAGGATATCATCCTTAAGCCCCACTCTGACTCTGCCGCCCTCGACTCTGGTGGAAATATTCTTACCGTCACCTACAACGTCCACAGTTTCGCCAAGCTTCTTCTTTACTTCATTCCCGTCTTCCGCTTTTATGCCGAAGCCCTTATTGATGATGTCCGAACCCTGACTTTTCAGCTGACTGACATTAACCGCGTCTGTGCCGTCCACACCATCGGCCACGTTGGTGATTTTGTTGCCACCGTTATCAAGGCCATTCTTGGTGAGGGATACGGTGTTTCCGGCTGCACCGTTGCTAATGGTTATTCCGTTATTGTTGATGAATGTATCGCCGGCAGTTATGCTTTCCAGGCCCTTCAGAGCTTTGGCAAGGCGGACTTTCAGATTGTTATTGCCATCGGATACGACGCCGAGGTTGTCTTCTGTCGTCAGCTTGCTTTCGTCTGTAATGCCTCCGACGACGTTCACCTGTTCGTTCAGTTTCTTCTTGATGACCGCCCCCGTATCACCGCCGTATTTCATGCCGTCATCCAGTGTGGCTACGTCATGCTTCTTTCCGTTTTCTTCAAGAACGAGACGGGTAACATTAGTGCCGTCAACAGCCGGCTTGGCATCTCCGCTTTTCATCGTAAGCCCATTAGCACCGTTGGCACCGTTCAAGCCGATGGAGCCGTCTTTACCGTTGATAGCGACAGCAGAGCCGTCTTTACCCTTGACTCCGATGGAACCGCTTTTACCGGCCGCACCCGTTTTACCGACAGTAAGCTCGTCATTCAGCTTCAAATTATAAGTAGCTTGACCATTATTGTCTGTTTTGGTAATAAGCAGGTTTCCATCAGTACGGTTTTCCTGCCCGTCTACTTTGACGACGGTATGTTTCCCTGCCAGTGTCTTTACGTCATGCAGCTGGCTGCCGTTGACGGCATCGGTGCTGTTTGCGCTGACGTCTCCGGCTGCTACGTTGATGATTTTGTTGCCGCCGTTGTCAAGGCCGTTCTTGGTGAGGGATACAGGATTTCCGGCCGCGCCGTTATTGATTGTAACGCCGCTATTGTTCATAACTGTATCGCCGGTTGTCACGCTTTCGAGGCCTTTCAGGGCTTTGGCAAGGCGGACTTTCAGTTTGTCATTGCCGTCGGATACCACGCCGATATTGTCATCGTCCGTCAGCTTGCTTTCGTCTCTAATGCCGCCGACTACATTCACCTGTTCGTTCAGTTTCTTCTTAATGACTGCCCCTGTATCACCGCCGTACTTCATGCCGTCATTTAGGGTAGCCACTTCTTCTTTGGTGCCGTCCGGTTTCTCGTATACGATACGGGTCGTGGTCGTTCCCGGCGCGCCGTCTACTCCGGGTTTGCCGTCACGGGTAACGGAGATGTTTGTCGTTACGCCGTCTTTTCCGTTGATGCCGATTTTTCCATCTTTGCCGTTTTCACCTGTAGCGACGATGGTTTCGACTTTCAGGTTTTTATTCATCTTCACGTCGATTGTCGTATTTCCGGCAGGGTCCTGCGTGATAAAGGTTTTAAGGTTTTCTCCGCTGTATTCTGTATCGGCCGCGGTACCTTCTCCTTTCACGGTTATCTTGGAGCCCAGTTTATTGGTTTTTGTGCCGCCTGCATTGGCATCGAACTGCAGGCCTTTGGCGATTACATCATCCAATTTGGATTTGGACGCGATGTCCTTTAATTTTACGGTTTCTTTCTGCCCTGCATGGTTTTTATCTTCTACGGTCAGATCAATATCGCCGTTGGTATCGACCGTATAAGCCCCGTCCACATTGGACGCATTTTTTACCAGTCGATAATCGGTGGCGTTAGCGCCTTGTTTCTTCACTTCATCGCTGACGATCTTTAACTGGTCTTCTGTGGCACCACGGCCGGATACGATGTTGGGATTTTGAATATTCCAAGTCTTATTATCTAAACCTGTTACATAATTACCGGTTTCATTAGCTCCGGCTGCATTAGCCACTGTTTGACCGCCCATCGTCACACCGCCGGCTTTCACCGTATCCGCAGCGGTTACCGTCTTCACGTTAATGTCCTGGTTAAGTTTTACGCCGATTTTCGTATCGTCACCGGTTTGAGTGATCTCCGTCGTAATGTTACTATCGCCGTTGACGGTGACTTTAGAGCCTAATTTGTTCGTTTTTTCACTATTATTATCCGCATTGAAACGAAGGCCTTTATTGATCACTTCATTTTTAGCATCATGTAATTGGCCGCCGTTAACTGCATCTTTAGAGCCTGCTGCCACCTGACCATCAGCAACATTGGTTACCTTTTGGTTATTCGCATTGATGCCGTTATTGGTTACATAGGTCTTTCCGCCTACGGTCAGCCCGTTATTATTGATCACCGTATTGCCCGTTGTGACGCTGTCCACTTTCACATCTTTGGCCAGTTTGATATTCAGCGCACCGTTTCCGGATACTACACCGATGTTTCCATCTGACAGTTTTGACGCATCGGCACCGCCTTTGATATCCAGCTGCTCACCCAGTTTTTTATTGATAACTGTTGCATCATCGCCTTTGAAGTTCAACCCTTTTCCAATTGTCGTATTGATGTTTGTAATATCATTGGCATTCTTTGTGATATTTGTCTTATTGGTCTTCACGCCGTCGCTGACTGTTTTCAGCTGGTCTTCCGTGGCGGCCTGCCCGGATACGGGCTGCGGGTTGTCAATATCCCAAGTCGTATTTGTAAGGCCGTTTACGGTTCCGGCATCCCCATTCACCGTGACGGGATGGGTCTGCCCTACGGTAACCACATTCCCCAGCCCGACAGTGAATTCCTTGCCGCCATCCCCGTTGGTTCCTTCCGTAACAGTTACATTAGCGTCTTTTGCTTTGATTGTCGTATGTTTCCCTGCTAATTCTTTTACTTCATTCAACTGACCGCCATTGACAGCATCTTTAGAGTTAGGGGCTACGTCTCCATCCGCTACATTGGTGATTTTCGCACCGCCGACATCTACTGTATTGGTAGTATCGCCAAGCGTAATCTTGGCACCCGTTGTAGTACCGCCGGGAGCGGTCTTCTGATTAGAAATCGATGTGATTCCTGTCAGATCGCCGGATACATTCACCGCATAGGTTTTGACCGTACCATTCGCTCCGGCTTCTGTACCGGGAGTAACGGTCGTATTTTTACCATTGACGACTTTTACCGCATCCGCCGCAATATCGTTAATAACAGTCTTGCCCGCATTGGTAATGTTATCCATGTTAGTATTCGCCTTATCACCCAGCTTGGTATCCATTGTAGGCTTATCGTAGTAATTATTGTTCAGATAGGTATTCACTGTATCACCGGTTACAGTCTTATTATCTCCGGCAGCAATCGTACCTCCACCGATATTATTAATTGCCGTTTTTGTAGCCGCATCCAATCCTACTGTATAAGCGATAACGCCATTAGCATCTTCTGTACCGCCTGTTACAGACACTTTGCCGCCAGCTTCAGCAGCCAATGTTGTCTTGGTCGCACTGACCACATAATCAACATGACCATCTGCGGCAGTCGTATTTGTAACAGTCGCCTGCTTGTCCCCGGTAACAGTAGCTTTCGCTCCGGCAGCCGCCTTCTTCACATCTCCGATATTGGCTGCATTGGAATCTGTCGTTCCGCCACTGGCCACATTCGTAATAGGCGCATTATTCGCATTGATGCCGTTATTCGTCACATAGGTATTTCCGCCTACGGTCAGTCCGTTGTTATTGATGACCGTATTGCCCGCTGTGACGCTGTCCACTTTCACGTCTTTGGCCAGTTTGATATTCAGCGTATCTGTCCCGTTGGATACCACGCCGATATTTCCATCCGTCAGCTTAGACGTATCTGTCACACCGCCGATGATATTCGTCTGTTCGCCTAATTTTCGGGTAAACTTATTAGCCGCGGCTGCCGCGTCTTTCACATCGCCTGCATAGGCCACGCCTTTATCTACTTCTGAGGTTACCGCATATAGCTGGCTGCCATTAATGGCATCGGTAGAAGTCGCGGAAATACGGCCGGCCGCCACATTGGTAATTGTCCGTTCTGCGCCTGCCTTGCCTACACTTACTGTGGAAGCCGGATTTACTCCTGCGAAATTATGTGCTACACCATTGATTGTTGCGGAGGGCGTCGCCACAGCCGCTGCTGTTTCTGACCCATTGCCGATAGCCACGGCATTTTCATTGGCCACTTTTGTATTATTGCCAAGAGCAACGCCATTCTTCCCTGTCACGGATGCACTGCTCCCCAGGACCATAGCCCCGTCAGCAGAAGCTGTGGAATTATTCCCTACCACATAGGCATTATCCGTTGTGACGGTATTTTTATAACCGAAAGCACCTGCCGTACTTCCTTTGACCGTACCGGCAGTAACCTTTTTAATTTTATCGCTGTTGGCTTCTGTCGTTTCCGTAATGGTTGCGGAACCAATCGTATTGCCACCACCGATAGCATAGGAATTATTCCCATAGACTTTGTTATCCGTACCGATAGCTGAAGAAGCTGCACCAGACGTGGTGCCGTCCGTCATATCAAAGCCGACCATATTCGTATCGCCCAGAGATGTGGACTTATCTCCATAAGCACCCGCCTGGCTGCCGATGGCAAGAGAATTCTTTCCCCAGCTCCGTGCTATGACACCGATGCTGGTGCTTGCAGCCCCTTTTGACATCGAATTGACACCAATCGCCGTGGAACCGATACCGAAGGACTGGGTCATCGCGCCCATGGCTATGCTGGCTGCCCCAATAGATGCGGTGTTCGACCGATACTGGCTGGTGCCGAGGGTGGCGTTCCCCAGTGTCGTCTCGGGATATAACGCTGCCGTTTCCCGCTCAAATTTATTCTGCGCCCCGGCAGCCCAAAAACCGGGAACTGCCGCTTGCAGATCGGATTTTACCAGGTCAACATCATTGCCCCCAATGGCAATGGAGGAATGTCCAATAGATTTCACATCTCCACCGATAGCCATGGCCTGCGTACCGTAAACTTTTGCCATACTGCCGATGGCTATCGACTGTGAATAGCTAGGGGTCGCTGCCGGGTCGGTAGTTCCCTTTCTGATGATGTTTGCTTCCGCCCCGGAACCAAGAACTACATCGCCCCGGGAGCCGTAAGAATGAGCTTCCGATCCCATGACGACGGCGCCGGAGCCATCCTCACCATGGTACTTGGATACCGTACTCGTCGCCTTGCGGCCGATGACGATATCCCCGTTTTCCGTCGCTGTTGCATTATTCCCGATGGCGATGGTGCTCGCAGTAAACTGATCACTGGCCCGCTTCTGACCTAAAGCCTGGGCTCCCCGTCCTATGGCAACACTGTTTTCAGCAGTCGCTCCTGACTTTGCCTGCAACCCTGCCACAAAAGAATTCACCCCATCAGCCTCTGTCAAGGTTCCGACAGCGGTAGCATGGCCTGCGGTCGCCTTAGCACTGTCACCTACCGCCACGCTGTCACCGCCGGTAGCGGAAGCACCCGGACCATACTGTGTGTTCGCTTCCGCCACCCCCGGCATCAGGCATCCTGTAAGAGCAAGGGCGCACAGAAACGCGCGGATGGGCAGGCTCTCCTTTTCAGAAGCTGCTCCTCCATTTTTCCCGCAGCGGCCGGCAACTTCCGAAACCACCACATAGCAGTGTTTCACCCGGCTCCAAATGACTTTGTAAATCTGATTCATAATTTTCCTCCCATCAAACTAAAAAACACGCACTTTCTATAAGGAATTGAATGATGTATACATCTCTTCCTTTATCATATTATACATTTGTAATATTATCTTATAAAGTTATTCATTATAGTTTAATTTAGTTTACCAAATGCACCTTATGCACCTTTATTAAAGTATTTCACCGGAGATTTTCCATATTTCCGGCCCCTTTTGCTGTCCGCTTGATCCATTCCTCTTCCTTTGCATATATTCGCCCGGGATATTCGGCACAGAAAAACTTTCGGGGAAACATTTTTGCTCCTTATCTCAGCAGTATTGCCGTTCATAAGCATGACAAAGCCGGTTTTACGTTAAAAGATGGAGCCTTCAATCTCCCACGATGAACAAAAATAAAAGGCTTTCTCCTGAAAGCATATGCTATCAAAGAAAGTCTTTTATCTTATTCCTAATTTAGAAAGACATCTTATCCAATTAGGATGCAACGCTGTTCATGAACTGAACTGTCAGCACTGACGGGTTGGAAACAATTCCCAGAACGGTTACCCGTTGCCCCATAGGAACAACTGCACCATTGAGATTCACAAGAATTATATTCCCTTGGGCCGTACGAAAATTCATCAGCCCGCCGCCTGCACTGGATAAAACGCTGCCCACCGTGTAGACCTTTGTCCCTACAGGAAGTCCGGACAGATCCCATGCCACCTGATAAGCATCCAGATCCTCTATTTTCAGATCTCCCGGATTTACCTGATACCAGCTGGCGAGATCGCTTTTCACCGGTCCCATGAAATACCCTGCATCACGAGATGTCCGTGATACCATTGATATCTGCGACGGATATAAATTTTTTACATCCTTTCTGTAGCTGACTGTCCGCTGATTGGGAACCCGATCCTGATAAGATACATTTCGGATAACAAGTATGGGCTGCTTGGCTTGGTTGTAAGCCACATACCCTGTCGCCCGAAAAGGCGTATAACTCATTATCTTTCCTGCATGTTCCATCATAGCAGGAATTTCCTGTCCATCAGGGGTAACAAAACGATATACATTGTCTGTATAAAACCCTTCAAACTGGCCGGTGACAGTAATCTCATCTGCTGCTGTTGCCACACCGGGCATCAATAGCATCAATACCATTCCTATCACAGCAATCCATGATTTTTTCATCTGGAAGCGCCTCCTGATCTGATTAACCGCGGCCTTTAATGACGCGTACACGCTGAATATCAGGTGTGCCATCCTTATGTTTGGTGATGGTATCTACCCTAATACGTTCCAGTTCCGGTTCGAATTCTTTCAGTGCTCTGGCCATCCGGTCATCGGCAGCCGCACCATTCTGCATAGCCCTGTAAATCAAGGCGGCCATTTCATACCTGGTCATCATGCGGTCTCCGCCAAACTGTCCGTCCGGATAGCCCACGATGACACCGTTTCCTGCCAGCGTCGCCACATAATCATAAGCCCAATGGTTTGCAGGCACATCGGGGAAGAGCTGCATCTTATCCATATCCAGAGAATCCAGCGGTCTTCCTTCGGAAACCTTCATCAGCGCTCCCTTCATATTCTCCAGTTCAGCGCGAAGATCTTTGATTTCCTTTGCCATAGCCACACGGCTGGTAGATACATGGTTCCCTCTGCCAATCTTGAGGCTGACACCCGCATTAATCATATTCTGACCGCCGCCCATAGATCCGCCGACAGAAATCATTGTGTCTTCATTCGGGCGATAGTAGGCTCCTACAGCTACAGCATTAGCACCCTTATAGTTACCATAACCTGCCGCAAAATCCCACTTGCTGTCCGGATCGAAATCAAGCGGATGGAGAGCTGCCAAAGCAGCAGCACCGGCACCGACACGATTGATTCGATTATCCATATTATTAATAGCGCCGCCAATCTTGTTGAGGGCCTCATTCGTCTGATACAGCTGACCGCCGTTAACGGCATCCGTTGAATTCTTACTGATTTCTCCCGGTGCCACATTAATGATCTTCTTACCGCCTGCATTCAAACCGTCTTTAGATACGTAGGTCGTTCCTCCTACAGTAAGCCCTTTATCATTGATAACGGTTTTCCCTGTTGTCACAGAATTCAGGTTCAGGTCATCAGCAGTAGCCACTTTATAGTCCACGCCGCCATCTGCATTGGTTCCCTTTGTTACAGTGATATTTTTGCCTGCGCTCACAGAAGACTGCTTTGCCGCCTTCGTAATTTGCCCAGCTACGGCCTTGAGCTGGTCTTCTGTTGCCGCCTGCCCGCTGGTGAAATGATTCGGATCCCAAGTCAGGTTTGTCAGCCCATTCACTGTGCCCTTAGAGCCATCTACAGTAACCTTTCCGGCTTTGATCGTACCTTCTGTTCCCTTAATGTTGATCTGCTTGGAAGGATCGGTTCCCAGCGTAATATCATCATTCAGGTTGACATGGTACGTTTTGGATCCGTTGGCATTCGTTTCAGAAGTCACCGTCGTATTTTTGCCGTCCGCTACTTTTGTGGTGGCACCGGCTACCACTTTGTTCAACTGACTAACATTGACCGCATCATGAGGATCTGTACCGTCAGCCACATTGGTGATCTTCTTTCCACCTGCATTCAAGCCGGAATCAGATACATAGGTTGTTCCTCCAACCGTGAGCCCACGGTTGTCAATAATCGTATTCCCAGTGGTTACGCTGTCAAATACCGCCTTCTTCGCCAGCATCAAATCAATCACAGTGTTTCCGTTAGCATCCTGGCTAATCTTGGTCTTGACATTCTGTCCGGAGTACTCGCTGTCCGCTTTCGTCCCTTCGCCCTGGATCTTCACGGTGCTTTCCAGTTTATTCAGAACGGTTGCTCCGCTGTTAGCTCCAAAATACAGACCTTTGCCAAGCGTAGCGTTGTTGACCGCGTCTTTCAGGTCGCCGATGGTCGCTGCGCTCTTCTTCTGGTCTTCGCTTGCGTTCGCCAGCGCCGTGCCGTTCAGCGCACTCTTCACGTTGCTGATCGTTGACCCGCCGACGTTCACTGTCCCGTCTCCCAGCGTGATTGTCGTGTTACTGCTGCCTGCTTTTCCGTTCGAGATCGATGTGATCCCGTTCAGTGCGCTTGCCAGCTGTACCTGCAGCTTCCCGTTTACGTTGTTGACGCCGATGTTGCCATCTGTCAGTTTTGTGTTGTCCGCTCCGCCGACAATGTCCATTGTCTTGTTGAGCAGTTTGGCAATGACTTTGCTCTTGTCTGTCTGTCCGTCGTCGCCGGCAAATTTCAGCCCGTCGTCCAGTGTGGCTACTTCATGTTCGTTGCCTTTCGGATCTTTATAGACGACACGGGTCATGGTCGTACCATTGGCTCCGTTCAGTCCCGGCTGTCCGGGTCTTGTCCAGATATCTGTGATTCCGTCTTTCCCGTTCAGCCCGATGTGTCCTTCTTTGCCATCTACTCCCGGTACTCCGTCTTTCCCGTTGATGGTGACTGCGTCTTTTCCGTCTTTTCCTTTGATCGAGATGCCGTCGTTGCCGTTGATTCCGACTTCGCCTTTATCTCCCTTGACGGAGATGCCGTCTTTCCCGTTGATGCCTACGCCGGATACGCCGTCTTTCCCATTGACGCCGATAACTCCGTCTTTGCCGTCAGCTCCCGCTTTCCCGACAATGACTTTGTCTGCCGACAGTTCTTTGTCCAGCATGACGTCGATGATCGTGTTGCCGCTGGC
>ERZ827101.3480-NODE-3480-length-11165-cov-2.536274_pt1 | contig 11165 bp, 10 predicted proteins | sample MGYA00519869_ERZ827101 | MGnify/ENA primary metagenome ERZ827101 (study PRJEB31778, sample SAMEA3449256) | human gut metagenome | biome: human gut; feature: human-associated habitat; material: faeces | place: United Kingdom | collected 2010/2012 ...
TAACAGATCCAAAATATAAAGATGAAATCGAAGAAATTCGTATAGAAGGACATACATCCAGTGAATGGGCTGGAGAATCATCTCCATATCAAGCCTATTTTAACAACATGGAACTATCCCAAAATAGGACTCGCAATGTACTGATATACATCCTTTCTAAAATAAAAGATGAAAAATTATTTAACTGGACCAAAAGTAAACTCACAGCAAACGGTTTATCTTCTAGTAAACTTATTTACAATCTTGATCAAACGGAAAATAAAGAACGTTCCAGACGAGTCGAATTCAAAATAAAAACAAATGCTGAAAAACAAATCAACAAGATATTAAAACAAAGCAGCAAGTAATAAATTCATTTTCTACTCCTACCTCCTGTAATAATACTTAAAAATTTAGGCATTAGCTTTTGTAATAATACATAGACAGAAAATGAAACAAACAATGTTATCATGATTGATAAAAAATAAAGTAACACCATTCCAACATCACTGACATTAGCAAAGAATTTAATTACCAATTTACGTATACCTATTATCAAAAAATAATGAAAAACAAAAATAAAACAAGTTGCCTTACTCCATAGAGGCTGAAGTTTCCACTTCCACCTAGTTATTCCAACCCAAACAGTAATATAGATTACGGGTATAGCAAATAAAATACACACTCGTTGAATAAAGACATGCAATACAACATTCAAAGGAATAAAAAATAAGACATTATACATCAAGAAGAATATCATAAAGGAAACTATTGCAATCATTCTCTTTCGCATGAAAAATAAATTTAAGTCAACTTTTACACAACTAAAATAAGCTCCTAATCCGAACCAAAAAATACTACACGATGTGAATGCCAAACGAGGAGTAAATAGCCAAACTAAAAACACAGGTATCAACCAAAAATATTTTAGCAATGAATTCAAATACCAAATGACAGGAGCCAATAAAGACATTATCATTAAATTTCTAATATACCACAACACAGATAAAATTGGCGTACAATCACCACCATCCCAATGCCCTGAATCCCAAAATGCACGAAAAAAATCTATCCATGAATAATCTGCTATAAATTTATTATTTCCCGAAAAATATTCTCTCAACATGGAATTACTTTGCAAAAAATATAGCATAATTAGTATAATAGCGTTCCATATTATATAAGGAATTAAAAGAGTATGGATTCTTCGCCTCCACTTTTTGTAATAATTGACCTTCCCATGGGAAGAAGAAAAAAAAAGGAAACCAGAAATAAAGAAGAAAAAAGGCACAGCTATGTAACCTCCTAATAGAGCAAAGTTATAAGTAATAAATGCATACATTGGATATCCCTTATGGAGCCATTCTACAAACATTGTTGCAGTATAAGCATGCAAGAAAATTATTAAAATTACTAGAACTACACGTAAACAGTCAATAACTTCAAACTTATGTTCCATAAATTCATCCAATTATAAACTATAAAGCTATATAATAACAAAATTATATCCAAACTTTCCAAGAATTATTATTACATTTGCATTAAAACAATTTACCCTAAATAGGAATAATATGGTTTTACAAGAACAAATTAGGCCATTATGAGATCTAAGATAAAAGAAAAAATAAAATCAAATGCCCGTTTGAAACAATTCGTTCTCGATTTAATTGTTCATCCGGTAAAAACTCGACCCCGTTGGTGGATTCGGCTTTTACAATTCACTTACATGAAAAGAGGACGCAAATCTGTTATATATAAAAACGTTCGAAAGGATATTGTTCCTTTCAATTCTTTCATTTTAGGAGAAAAATCTATCATCGAAAGTTTTTCAACTATCAATAATATGGTCGGTGACATTACGATAGGTTCACAATGTCGTATTGGATTAAACAATACCATCATTGGTCCTGTTAAAATTGGTAATAATGTAAATCTCGCACAGAATATTCTTATTGCAGGACTTCATCACAATTACACAGATCCTCAGAAAACAATTATATCACAAGGTGTAAGAACATCAAAGATTACCATTGAAGATGATGTCCTAATCGGGGCAAACTCAGTGGTTCTTGCAGGAATAACTATCGGTCAACATTCAATGATAGCAGCAGGAACTATCGTTACCAAAAGTGTCCCACCAAATTCTGTTGTAGCTGGCAACCCAGGGAAAGTTATCAAACAATACAACCCACAAACAAAAGAGTGGGAAACCATACATCACAAAATGACAGACAAATGAGGACTCGTACACCAATAGATCGATGGGATTTATCTATACGCAAGCAAGACCGTGTTCTGGAAGTTGGTTCCGGTCATAATCCTTTTTATCGTTCTAACGTGATCGTGGATAAATATGTAAATGACGATACCCATCGATGCGGAGATATTAAAATTTACCCCCATCAACAATTTGTACTAGCTGATGGAGAACATCTACCTTTTAAAGACAAAGAATTTGATTATGTCATTTGTAACCAAGTATTAGAACACGTGGAAAATCCAGAACTATTCATACGAGAAATATGCCGTGTAGGAAAACGTGGTTACATGGAAACACCCAGCCTTATCGGAGAATTCTTATTCCCAAAAGAAGCACATCGATGGGTAATCCTAGATATCGATAATAAACTTATTTTATTTGCAAAAGATCTAGTTCCGGGAAATTATAAAAATAACTACGGAGAATTATTTTTAAACTACCTACCTTATCAATCATTACCTTATAAACTATTAGGATTGACAGAAGGAGAGCTGATGATCAATCGTTACGAGTGGGAAGACAATATTGATTTTATCATTAATCCACAAGATAAATACTACCTTTCCTTTTTCACCCAAAAATGGGATCGGACAATGGTTGAAAAGTTATTTCCTCCCCGTAACGTCTTTAATGAGATAAAAAAAGTATGTTCAAGTAGCTATCATTTGGTAAAAGGAAAAATAAGACAACACTTAACCCGTGGTAAAACTTGCATTCCATTAGAACAACATCATCTTAAACGCCAAAATCAAAATTTATTATCATGAGAGTATTGATAGTCTTTGAAAATAAGAATGTTGATAACCTATTTGTCCCCACTCTTTGCCGAGGCCTGCAGGAAAAAGGAATTGACGTGGAAGTATCTGTCGAGAAATTCTGGATAGATGATATATTCTATGACATCATTCATTTCCAATGGCCGGAAGAAATTACCGGATGGAATAATCAGTATACCCAGAAAATTCAACTCCTTGAAAAAAGAATCGCATTTCTAAAGAAACAAGGGAGTAAATTTATATATACCCGGCATAATTCACGTCCACATTATTACAACTCCGTAACCTACTCAGCATATAATATTATTGAATCTTCTTGCGACATGATTGTACACATGGGACAATTCAGTTATGATGAATTCAAACAACAATACCCGCAAAGCCATAATGTCATTATTCCTCACCATATCTATGAAAATACTTATAATGAAAATATTACAAAAAAAGAAGCACGAGAAAAATTAAACTTGCCACTTGACAAATTTATTATAATAGCTTTTGGGAAATTCAGGCAAAAAAATGAAATAATCATGGTTATAACGTCTTTTTTGAAATTCAAATGTAAAAATAAATATCTGCTCGCACCTAGATTATTACCCTTTTCCCCACATACTAGAAACAAGAGTTCCCTGAAGAAATTCCTTTCAAGCATTTTGTACCATACAAGTAAATTCATATGCAAATTAAACCTTATACAAGCAAATAGCAACGAAATGATTATCAGTAACGAGGAACTTCCATATTACATAATTGCATCCGATTTATTAATGATTCAACGAAAGAAAATACTAAACTCAGGCAACCTGCCTCTGGCATTTTTATTTAAAAAAGTCGTTATCGGTCCAAATTATGGGAATATTCACAATATCCTAAAAGAGAGCGATAATCCGATCTTTAATCCAGACAACACAAATTCGATTGTCCAAGCACTAACTCAAGGGTATCAAATGACGCAAGTTCATAAAGGCGAAGATAACTACCTGTATGCAAAACAACATTTTTCATTACAGCAAGTATCTGAACTTTACCGTCAAGTATACATCAATTTAATTCAACATCAATGACCTCTATAAAAAAAGATCTACTTTCTGGGGTGTTTTACACGGCTATAGCAAAATACACGGGAATTCTCATTTCATTAGTGATTGCCGGAATTCTCGCAAGGCTAATCACTCCGGAAGAGTTCGGAATCGTTGCTGTAGTCACAGTCATTATTACTTTCTTCGGGATATTCAGTGATTTTGGGATCGGCCCGGCAATCATACAAAATAAAGAACTCCGACAAGATGATCTAACTCACATATTTTCGTTCACGATTTGGAGTGGCACCATTTTAACGATACTATTTTTCTTGTGTTCATGGCCTATTTCATTCTTTTATGAACAGTCAAGCATCGTACCTATCACACAATTATTGTCCATTAACCTATTTTTCGCATCAGCAAACATTGTTCCCAACGCTTTGCTATACAAATCAAAATCCTTCAAATTCATTGCCTTAAGAAGTTTTGGAGTGCAAGTTATCGGTGGAACAATCGCCATTATTGCCGCCTTTTGCGGGGCGGGACTTTATGCGTTAATTATTAATCCGATTTTTTCCAGCATTCTACTTTTCATCATATCTTATCGGAAATATCCCCTACAATTGAAAATAACCTGGGGAATAACATCCATGAAAAAAATATTCAAATTTTCAGCCTACCAATTCATGTTCAACATCATAAATTATTTTAGCCGGAATTTGGATAAAATACTTATCGGAAAATACATGGGTATGCCTTCCCTCGGTTATTATGAAAAATCATACAGACTCATGATGCTTCCGTTACAAAACATTACTCATGTAATTACCCCCGTGATACATCCTATTTTTTCGGATTATCAACATGATTTGGAACATTTGGCGACTTCATATGAAAAGATTATCCGTTTGCTCGCTTTTATTGGTTTACCATTATCCGTGTTTCTTTGGTTTTCCGCCCAAGAAATCACATTAATTGTGTTTGGAGAAAAATGGTTCCCTTCTGTTTCTGCATTTCAGATATTATCAATTTCCGTTGGAATACAGATTATAATGTCCACGTCCGGTTCCATTTTTCAAGCAGCAAATGATACTCGAAGCCTGTTTCTTTGCGGATTATTCTCCTCAATTATCAACGTGACAGGAATATGTACCGGTCTATTCTTTTTTCAAACCTTAGATGCCATTTCTTGGTGCATTACAATCACATTTTCAATCAGTTTCTTACAATGTTATCTCCAAATGTACCATGTCACGTTCAGACGTTCTATGATCCATTTTTGGAAACAGATACTATCCCCACTCCTACTTAGTGTTATTGTATTCATCGCATTATATACAATAACACCCACAATAAAAGCCATACCACAGCTAATTAGCTTATTTATAAAAGGAATTAGTTTTGTCATTATTGGAATTATATATATTCTCGTTACAAAAGAATACAACTTGATCAAGTTATTAAAATTCAAAAAATGAAAGCGCTATTCCTTATTTTTCACGGTTTTCAAGCAGCAAACGGAATTAGTAAAAAAATCCTATACCAAGTTCACGCTCTCGAAGCAAACGGAATGGAAACCCATCTCTGCTATTTATCAGATGAACATGGAATTAAATGCCGCATGATTGATCAAGAAGTGTTAGCTAATTATGGAACTGGACTTAAAGGAAAATTATACAAACGTCTCGAATTCAATTCAATTGTTCGTTACGCGATAAAAAATCACATTAATCTCGTATATATCCGTACAGATCACAATGCCAACCCCTTCACGGTTCGCCTCGTAAAAAAAATAAAAAAAGCAGGGATACATATCGTGATGGAAATTCCAACTTATCCATACGATCAAGAATATACCTCGTTTTTTATGAAACTACAATTATTTATTGACAAGTGTTTTAGACTACAATTTGCAAAATATCTAGACAAAATTATCACATTTTCAAATTACACAAGCATATTCGGAATTCCGACATTACAACTTTCAAATGGGATAGATTTTGACAAGATACCAGTAAAGCAAAAAGTAAATGATACAACACAACAAATTCATTTAATCGGAGTTGCCGAAATTCATTATTGGCATGGATATGATCGTCTATTACAAGGATTAGCAGAATATTACGCAACTTTCCCTCATTATAAAGTCTATTTTCACATTATTGGAGAATTTACCGCACAACGAGAACGGGAAGAATGCATTCCAATTATTAAGAACAATCATCTTGAACCTTTTGTTATCCTTCACGGGCAACAGCACGGTGCAAGTCTCGATACACTTTTTGAACAATGTGATCTCGGAGTTGGCAGCCTAGGACGCCACCGAAGCGGAATTACTAATATCAAAACACTTAAAAACAGAGAATATGCTGCCAGAGGAATCCCATTTATCTATTCAGAGATAGACGAAGATTTTGAAACAATGCCTTATATCATGAAAATTCCAGCAAATGAAAGTTCTGTGAATATTCAACAGGTGATCAATTTTTACAACAAAATAGATCTGACTCCTACTAAAATAAGAAAGTCTATAAAACATCTCTCGTGGAAAGAACAAATGAAAAAAGTCATAACATCAATTAAAATTTAGAACAAATGATTCCCAAAATTATCCATTTATGCTGGTTGAGTGACAATGACTATCCTCCAAAAATCAAAAGATGTCTCAAATCGTGGCAAAAATACCTTCCAGAATATAAAATCATGTTATGGGACACCAAACGCTTCAATTTAGACGAAAGTATTTGGGTTAAACAAGCTTTTACAAAAAAGAAATATGCTTTTGCAGCAGATTATATTCGATTTTATGCTTTATACAATTATGGGGGAATCTATCTGGATTCTGATGTAGAAGTATTGAAAAATTTCGATGACTTACTGCAATTACCCTATTTTATGGGGACAGAAAAGGCTGGTACCATAGAAGCGGCAATATTAGGAGCGGAAAAAGGAACGGAATGGATAAAGATCTGTTTAGATTACTACACGGATAAAACATTTATAAAACAAGATTCTTCTTTAGATATTCGAAAACTACCAGAAATTATGGTAGAAGAATTAGAAAAATTCAAGCCCATCCACTATCTTGATATTTTGGAGATGAAAAACATAAAAAATATGGATTTTCAAACAGAAATTCTAGTAATGCCTAATGAATACTTCTCACCTAAGATTTTTGATTCAAGGGAAGTCTTAATTACACCTAGTACTTACGCAATTCATCATTATCAGAATTCATGGTTTTCGCACAAAGCTAAAATATACTATAGAACCCGTACGATGTTAATTCGCATATTAGGTTATAATTTTATTCGAAAAACCGAACGCATGTTAAGGCCCTCTAGATTTAAATAAAACAATCTCATTTTTGCAAAAAAATTCATTGATTATGACTTGGTACAAAAAATATCTTTCAGTATACGAGCAACCATTACAAGAAGCTCCTCAAGAAATTATTCACAAAATAAAAACAAAGATAAAAGAATTACAAAGTGATGCACCTCAGATATCGGTCGTTATTATCGCATACAATGAAGAAAAACATCTACTTGCAAATCTTTGGTCGCTAAGTGACAATGTATGTCAATACCCGATGGAAATTATTGGAGTTGATAATAATTCTTCCGATAATACAGCTGAAATTTTCAAAATGACCGGAGTTCCCTATTACACGGAATATAATCACAGCTGTGGATATGCTCGCCGTTGTGGTTTAAATCATGCCCGAGGGAAATACTATATTTGTATTGATTCTGACACCATATATCCTAAAAAGTACATTGAAACACTCGTCAAAACACTAGAAAAACCCGATACCGTTGCCGTTTCATCTCTTTGGAGTTATATTCCAGATAAACAACATCCTTGGCTAGCAGTAAAAATCTACGAATTTTTACGCGATCTCCATTTATTCTTACAATCTTTCAAACGTCCGGAACTCAGTGTAAGAGGACTTGTATTTGCCTATAAAATCGAATACGGTCGTCAAGTTGGCTACCGAGTAGAAATCAAACGTGGGGAAGATGGATCCATGGCATTTGCATTGAAGAAATATGGTAAAATTCGCTTTATTCGTTCTCGTAAGGCCCGGGCAGTGACGGGTTATGGCACAGTAGGTGCAGACGGTTCATTTTTTAATAGTTTCAAAGTAAGAGTCCTAAAAGCATTAAAAAACATAGGTAGCTTGTTCACCAAGAAAGAAGAATACAAAGATGAAGAATCTAATTTAATAGATAAATCTCAGCATTAAATCCTACCATCTAACGACATAAACAACAATATCAAAAGAGCAGAACAACCTAAACCTTAAGTTAGTATGATATTAAAAATTCTTGTTGAATTTTTAATACTATAAAATCGTTAAGTCACGCCAATATTGCTAACTTTGTGCGTAATTTATAATCCTATTTATTTAGCAATTTGTAAAAAATGGCCGCATTAAGGTTTTTCTTTTACTTATTAATGAAACCAGCAGCCTTAGGAATGGCATTTATCGGAATATCCGGTATATTTGCGCCATGTACTAATCCAAACAGTTGGTGGATACCTGCATTATCCGGACTGTTTATGCCTGGAATCATTTTCATAAACTTGTTTCTTTTCATTTTTTGGGCTAGCCATAAAAAATTGTGGATGCTACTCCCTTTTATCACCATAATTTGCAATTACAACTATTTTTCCGGAATGTTTCAATCACCTTGGAAAAAAGATATTTCTTACACACAGGGAAACGAACTGACAATTGCCAGTTATAACGTGGAAGGATTCTTCTGGATCGTACGCAACATACAATATGATATAAAAAAGATTGTCGAAGAAAATAATATTGATATTCTATGCATTCAAGAACACTGCGAGGACTCCGAACAAGACTCTATTGCCGTAAAAGGAAGATTTGGTCTACCGTATCGATGTGTATTTTTTAACAGACAAACGGCATGGGCCAATTTTGGAATCAGCATATATAGTCGTTATCCTATAATTCGATACGGTGAAATCAATTTCAATTCCAAAAAGAACAATAGTATGTGGGCAGACATCTTAATCGGGAAAGATACCATCCGTGTATTCAATAACCACTTACAAACAACAGATGTCAGCATGAATGGCAAAAAATATGAAGAATACAGAAGCGTTAAAGACTGGAAAGGTCAGGCCCGGACACTTGTGAACATCGTGGAACAACTAAAAGCCAACTTTGTCATTCGTGCCAGCCAAGCTGTACAAGTTCGAAACATCATTGACACGACCCGTTACCCTGTCATTGTATGCGGAGATTTCAACGACACGCCCGTGTCCTTTGCCTATAACCATATTGCAGGAAATAACTTAACAGACGGTTTTCGGGATCGAGGGAAAGGATATGGACATTCATTCAACGGGATTAAAGGATTGTTACGAATAGATTTTATCAGTTACGACAAATCTTTCACGGGATTAGTGTACGATTCTCCCCATCTTCCATGGAGTGACCATAACCCGATTATAATGAAAGTAAAATTAAAAACAACATCAAGATAAGACTTCTATGGCAGCTCTCAGATATTTCTTCTCACTCTTAATGGTCCCGATTAGTTTCGTTACGGCTGGATTTAGCCTCATCGCATACATGGCCGGACAGACAGACCCCAACGAATCAATATTTATCACGTTCATCGGGTTAGTCATTCCTGTTGTTCTGATTATAAATTTACTAATTCTCGTTTACTGGATCATTAGAAAAAAATGGTGGGTAATCATACCTATCGTCGCCATTTTACTAAATAGCGGTTATATCACGTCAATCTTTCAAATGACACTATCATCTTCCGAATTACCGGATGGAAAACTTCCCCTACGTATAGCCAGCTATAACGTGGGAAAATTCAAATCATGGGAACATTTGGAAACCCAATACTATATTTCGGAATTTCTAAAAAATAACGAGACTAACATTATCTGTTTCCAAGAATACCGGGAAAACACCAAGATCAACGCAGACTCTCTTTCCCGTTTGTTAAACTGCCCCCATCATGCAATAACTTACTTACCCGGTTCCACAACCTTGGGAACGGGAATTTTTAGTAAATACCCTATTTTGCGATTCGGGAAGATACCTCTTGATTCCCAAACAAATGATGCCATGTGGGTTGATATTCAAACCGGGGAAACAACGACAAGAATAATCAGTTGTCACTTACAAACAACAAATTTCAGCAGGAAACGGAAATTACTAGATGATCCCGCACTACAAAATGCAGACATACAACAAGTAGAAGACGTCGTAACGGATATATCACAAGAATTAGCCCTAAATTTCAAGATCAGAGCCACGCAGGCTCAAATTGTAAGACAAGTTATTGACACGACACGAATTCCCACAATCGTCTGTGGAGATTTTAATGACACCCCTTCATCCTACACTTATCAACATATCAAGGGAAACTTAAAAGATAGTTTCAAAACACGAGGTAACGGGTACGCCTATACCTTCCGGGGGATACACCACCTGTTACGCATTGACTTTATCCTTTATTCTAAAGAGTTTAAATGTACAGACTATTACTCGCCGGAAAAAGGATGGAGCGATCACAACCCGGTTATCAGTGAATTCTATCTAAAATAACAATCATGGCACAATTTCTTCAATACCTATTCTGGATTTCCATTATTATCGTATTCTACACATACATCGGATACGGAATCCTATTATACATCCTTGTCAAAATCAAAGAAAAACTCCACCCGGAACAGCCATTAACACTTCCGGAACCTCTTCCCGATGTTACGCTACTTATCGCAGCTTACAACGAAGAAAAGATCATCAAAGCAAAAATGGATAACTGTGCGACTCTCGATTACCCGAAAGGCAAGTTACACGTGATTTGGGTTACCGACGGTTCCACCGATTCAACAAATATGTTATTGGCCACATACCCGAACGTAACGGTTCTCTTTTCCCCCGAGCGCAGAGGAAAGACGGCCGCCCTGAACCGGGCAATGTCATTTATTAAAACATCATACACGATTTTCACGGATGCCAACACGATGCTCAACACGGAGTCGATAAAAGAAATTATGACTTGTTTCACCAACCCCAAAACGGGATGCGTGGCCGGAGAAAAGCGTATCGAAAACAAGGACAAAGAC
>ERZ827101.3481-NODE-3481-length-11164-cov-16.831398_pt1 | contig 11164 bp, 9 predicted proteins | sample MGYA00519869_ERZ827101 | MGnify/ENA primary metagenome ERZ827101 (study PRJEB31778, sample SAMEA3449256) | human gut metagenome | biome: human gut; feature: human-associated habitat; material: faeces | place: United Kingdom | collected 2010/2012 ...
ACTCCCACAAGTAGAGTCAGAGTCTACCGCACTACCACTATGCAAATCCCCATCATTCTGTTGTCGTCAGCTTTGAACCTCGCCGCTGACAAGGGATATTATACTATACGGCCCGGGTCTTGTCAACACTTTTTTTGAGATTTTTCGCCTGAGCAGAAAATGCCAAAAACTTTCTCTTTCCGGCAAAGTATGTTAGAATAGAGCCACTAAGATTCAGGAGGATATTTTTATGCTGAAACGTCTGCGCGCAAAGCATCCCATCGGCTTCTGCGTTTTATCCGAGGTGCTGTTTCTGGGCAGCCTGCTGCTGGCATCCTATCTCATTGTGTTTGCACTGGTGCTCTTTGGGGTGGATCTGGAACGGGTGGACTCCTACTTCCTCAGTGCCGTGCAGGAGGCGGTGGGTATGGTGGTGGCGTTGGTCATTCTGGGCCGCACCGGTAAGATGTACCTGCTCCGCCGCCGGGGCAGCGGCTTTTTCAACGGGCTGCTGGTGGGAATGTATCCGCTGGTGCTCATCGGTTACAGCCTGTATACCAAGCTGATGTTCGGGATGCCCGAGGATGGCCAGCTGCAGCCTCCGTTCAGCATCTTCAGCTTCTTTTTGAGCATGGCACTGGTGGGCGTGGCGGAGGAGTTCATCTTCCGCGGGGTCATTGCCCAGAGCATGCTGGAGCGCTTCGGCACCGGCAGGGCGGGGGTCTGGAAAGCCTGCCTGCTGTCGGGCCTGCTGTTTGGCGCGGCCCACCTGACCAATCTGCTGTCCAGCGCTCCCTTCGGTGTGCTGATGCAGTGTGTCTTTGCGGCATCGCTGGGCACGCTGTTCGCAGCCATCTATTTCCGCACCGGCAACCTGTGGGTCACGGTGTTCCTGCACGGGGCCATGGACATTGCCTCTATGCTGGTGGGCGGCCTGTACGGCACGGAGGACGTGGCCGAGAGCATTTCGGGCTATGATGCCAGCATGATGCTCTCGATCTTGATCTATCTTATCCCGACTCTCTTCCTGCTGCGCAAAAAGAAGATCGGCGAGGTGGCGCTCTACTTTGGCCGGGACTGCGCCCCGGCAGCTGCTCCGGCCCCGGAGGAAAACGGGGGACGGCTCCGGTAAGCCCTCTTGCCTTTTGAAACAAAAAGGATTACAATCAGTCAAGGCAAACCGAGAGACAAATACTTCGATTCGGAGGAGAAGATATTATGGCATGTACAACGCTTCTGGTTGGTAAAAACGCATCCTATGACGGCTCCACCATGATCGCCCGCAACGACGATTCCGGTTCCGGCCATTTCACGGCAAAGAAATTCGTGGTGGTCCAGCCTGAGGAGCATCCGGCGGTCTACCGCTCGGTGCTGTCCCATGTGGAGATCCCGCTGCCCGGTGACCCCATGCGGATGACCGCCATGCCCAACGCCGTGGAGGGCAAGGGAATCTGGGCCGCAGCCGGTGTCAATGCCGCCAATGTCGGCATGACCGCCACCGAGACCATCACCTCCAACCCCCGCGTGCTGGGCGCTGACCCGCTGGTGGTGTACCAGCCTGCCAGGGGGGAGCAGCCCGAGGTGCCCGGCGGCATCGGCGAGGAGGACATCGTCTATCTGGTGCTGCCCTACATCCACACCGCCCGCGAGGGCGTGGAGCGGCTGGGCAAGCTGCTGGAGACCTACGGTACTTACGAGATGAACGGCATCGCGTTCCAGGATGTGAACGAGATCTGGTGGCTGGAGACCATCGGCGGCCATCACTGGATGGCACGCCGTGTGCCCGATGACAGTTATGTGGTGATGCCGAACCAGCTGGGCATTGATGCCTTTGATCTGGACGATGCCTTTGGCGCGCAGGAAAACCATCTCTGCTCGGCTGACCTGAGGGAGTTCATTGCAAAGTATCACCTCGACCTGGCACAGGACGGGGTGTTCGACCCTCGTGCCGCCTTTGGCAGCCACACCGATTCCGACCACGTTTACAACACGCCTCGCGCCTGGTACATGCTGCGCACCCTGAACCCCACCACCTGGGTCTGGGATGGCCCCGATGCCGACTATACCCCGGCTTCCGACGACCTGCCCTGGTGCATGGTGCCTGAGAAGAAGATCACCCCTGAGGACGTGAAATATGTGCTGTCCAGCCATTATCAGGGCACGCCGTACGATCCGTATGCAAGCTATGGTGCCAGAGAGAACCGGGGCGTTTACCGCTCCATCGGCATCAACCGCAACGACTTTGTGGCGCTGATCCAGCTGCGGCCTGATCTGCCCGCCGACCTGCAGGCAGTGGAGTGGGTGGCCTACGCCTCCAATGCCCTGAACGCCATGGTGCCCTTCTACGCCAATGTGGAGACGACCCCAGCCTATCTGGCCGGCACCACCAGTGAGGTGTCCACCGACAGCTTCTACTGGGTCAGCCGGATGATCGCTGCGATGGCGGATGCTTCCTATGGCAAGTCGGTGTTCCATGTCGAGCGCTATGAGCTGGGGGTGCTCTCCGCCTGCCGTGCCCTGCTGAATCAGTATGACGCAAAGCAGCTGGCCGAGAGCGACCCTGCCCGCCGCGCCGCCCTGCGCCAGGAGGCCAACGAGGCCCTGGCCGCTGAGGTCAAGGCCCGCGCCGCCGACACGCTGGATAAGGTGCTGTTTGAGCTGAGCAGCAATATGAAGAACGCATATTCTCGTTCGGATATGTGATATTTGAACGATATAATCCATCTGGTAGAAATAAGAATGCCCTGTACCATGCAAAACGGTACAGGGCATTGTTGTTTTGAAAGATAATTTAAGCGGCCAGAGCGGTCTTGATGGCGTTCATCACGGCATCGCTGTTCTCACAGCACACCATGACCACTTCGCCGGTGGGGACAGTGGCCACCTTGGCGGAGGCGGCAATCTGGTACTGATCCTCGAGGTAGTGCTCCATCGTCTGCTGCTGGTTCTGAATATAGGCATCCATTGCGTCCACGACCTCCTGCGTCTTGCCCTCAGCAGGCTTGACGATGGCAACGCCATAGCTCTGCACCATCATGGCAGAGAGGGAGGCGGCAAGATCGGTGTAGCTGCCCTCGGGCAGGTCCAGCAGGGGGAGCAGCATGTTCTGGATCTCATCGTTCAGATCATCCGCCGGATAGCTGGCGCTGTAGCCGTATTGGGCGGTGAACTTGCCGTCCTCTGCCGGGGAGAAGATCATATAATAATCATTGTCCTCGGCTTCCCGGGCATCGTGGATGATCTGGGTGTAGTCTTTGGGGGTGGTATCTTTTTTGCTGCCGCAGCCGGTGAACACCAGCAGGGCACAGCCAAGAGCCAGCAGAGCGGCAAGAATGCGTTTTTTCATGGTCGTAGTTCCTTTCGTCTGACAAAGGCAGGGTGATCGTGATCAGTCTGCCCGCCTTTGGGGGCGTTTATGCAGCCGCTGAACGGCGGCCTTGTATCAGGAATACGGCCCGGAAGGCCGGAAGATTGCACGGCAGTTGTAACAGTTCTGTGAACGGCTTACAGCTGCAGCGCTTCCAGATCACCATGGTTGACCGGAGTAGAAAGGATGATCTGGGTGCTGGTGGTGCCCAGCTTCTGGAACTGCAGGATCAGGTGCTCCAGCTGGGGCATGCTGCCGCAGCTGACCTTGATGAGGAAGGTGTAGGCACCGGTGACATGGTAGCACTGCAGCACCTCCTTGCTGTTCTGCATCAGCTCCACCAGCTCGTCCCGGTGGCTGGGTGTGACGGACAGGCTGATGAGCGCGTCCACATAGACACGGTCTGCCGGGCGGTTCAGCACCACGGTGTAGCCGCTGATGATGCCGTCGGTCTCCAGCTTGTGGATGCGGCTGGAAACAGCCGGGCTGGTCAGTGCCACCTGCTCGGCGATCTCCTTGACGGGCATCCGGGCATTTTTTGCGAGAAGGGAGAGGATCTTGCGGTCTAAATCGTCCATGAGAAAGGTCTCCTTTTATGTTTTTGTTGAATTGTACAAAAATTTTTAAAAGTAAAGTTTTACTGTTGTCGCAATCGCATAAACTGCGGAAAAACTCGCTTTTGTGTTTTCTGTGTTAATTATATAAAGTTTTGGTTGAAATGTAAAGTGCTAAATTAAAGCAAATGTCGAAAATTTTGTTTGACAAGAAAAGAAAAAAGCGTATAATACATATCGCAGGGCACGCAAAGCGCCAAAGACTGCGCAAAACACGTTGTTTCTCAAGTGCCTGCATTTGAATTGCGATTCCCAACTTTATATACTTTCCCACCCCTCTATACACAAAAACCCGCTGCCAGGCGGGTTTTTGTGTTTGTTGGGGATTTTTTTATTTGTTCGAGACGATAGGACGGCGGGGAGTTTCCCAAAGCAAGTGTCCGGAGGGTGGGACCCGACTGCCGTCAGGCAGTTGGGCGGGGGATGGAATGCCCTGCAACGGCAACGACCGCCGCCAGTGGCGGATACAGGGAGTTGCTGTTGGGGCCGCGGCCAGCAAGACGCAAGCAACGCGCAGCGGATGCTGGGAGCCGCAACCCGAATTCGCGTCCGGAGAGCAGATGCTTAAACTAAATATCCTTCAAAACAGTGCAGGTCCTCGGTTTTGACGATGCCCTCCAGATAAAGCCCGTCCTCCCGGTATTCCTCCACCTGCACGCTGCCCCGCTCCCGCATGGGGGCGGCCAGGCCCAGCTTATCATAAGGCAGCAGCACCCGGATGGTGTGCACCCGGTCACTGAGCAGCTCGTCCAGCTTTTTCAGCAGGGCATCCAGACCGTAGCCGGTCTTGGCGCTGGTCAACAGGATGTCCGGGTCAAAGTTCAGGGCATTGGGCTTGTCACACTTGTTGTAAACGGTCAGGCGGGGGATGTCGGCACAGTCCAGCCCGTCCAGGACCTCATCAGTAATGGCCAGCTGTTCTTCCCGCTGGTCGTCGCCCGCGTCCGCCACCCGCACGATGACATCAGACCATGCGGCTTCCTCCAGCGTGGATTTGAATGCCTCCACCAGATTGTGGGGCAGGCGGGAGACAAAGCCGACCGTGTCCACCAGTAAAACGGCCATGCCGCTGGGCAGAACCAGCTTCCGGCTGGTGGGATCCAGGGTGGCAAACAGCATGTCGGCCTCGGCTACGCTGGGGCCGCACAGGGCATTCATCAGGCTGGATTTGCCCACGTTGGTGTAACCCACAAGGCTGACCACCGGCATCCCGGTCTTGGCCCGGGCCTTGCGGCTCTCGCCCCGGCGCTTTTCCATCTCAGCCAGCTTTTCGGCCAGTGCGTCGATGCGGGCGTGGACGTGGCGGCGGTCCAGCTCCAGCTTGGTCTCACCGGCACCACGGCGGGCACCACCACCGCCGCCGCCACCACCGCCCTGGCGGCTCAGGCTTTCGCCCATTCCCTGCAGGCGGGGCAGACGGTAGCGCAGAAGCGCCAGCTCGGTCTGCAGCTTGCCCTCGTTGGTCACGGCGCGGCTGCGGAAGATCTCCAGAATCAGCATGGTGCGGTCAATGACCTCCATGCCGCCCAGCGCCGTGGAGATGTTGCGGATCTGGCTGCCGGTCAGCTCGCCGTCAAACACGGCACATTCGGCACCCAGCTCCCCGGCGGCAGCGGCGGCCTCCTCCAGCTTGCCGCTGCCCAGCACAATGCCGGTCTCGGGGGTCTGCCGCTTCTGAGTCACGGATGCCACAGCCTCCATGTGGTTGGCCTCGCAGAGTGCAGCCAGCTCGTTCAGGCTGCGCTCACAGTCCCAAAGCCCCTGATCCAGGGCCAGTAAGATGACCTTTGTGGGGGGCGTTTCTACTAAAATGTCATAAAGTTCGCTCAAAATAAACCTCTCAGTTCTTCGTAATGTTCTCTTGTCAATGCGTAGCACCTGCAGGCAACCGGTGTGCCGTCAAATTTGTGGTAGACAGAATCGTGGTCGTAGACAAAGCCGGCTTTCTGCTGGACCCGGCCGCTGGCAGGATTTTCAAACGCATGGCAGCAGGCCAGCCAGCTGCTATCTGTATTTTTGAACCAGTATTCTACAACTGCTTTTAGCGCTTCGGTGGTAAAGCCTTTGTTCCACCAGGCCTTGCCGATGCAGTAGCCGACCTCCCACACGCAGTTCGTGTGGTCGAAGCCGGGCCAGGGGTCACGCTCCGGCTCGGCGGAACTGGATGTGAACACGCCGATGGAGCCAAACACCTGCCTGGTAGATTTTTCCACGATGGCCCACTGGTAGTAATCTCCATTGGGGTAGAGCAACGCCCATGCGGCCAGCAGTTCCCGGGTCTCGTCCACGTTTTTGTGGGGCTCCCACCGCAGCCAGCGGGTCACGTCCGGGTCGTTGGCCCAGTTGGCGTACATCATGGGGGCATCCTCCGGGGTCAGCGGGCGCAGAAGCAGCCGCTCCGTTTCGATCGTTTGTGTGCCTGCATGGCGCATGATACATCTCTCCTCACATGTAAAAGTTACGCATAGGATAGCACAAAACTGCACTGCCTGCAAGCTGTGGCACGAAAAAACGCTTGACAAGAGGCGAAACTTTATTAAACTGAAGGAAGAGAGCAACAAAAAAACTCCCCGGAGCCCGGGGAGTGGAAGGTTATTCTCCGCTGAAGTCGGTTTTGAGGATGGAGACCCAGTTGCTTTTACCATAGAGGAACCGGAGAATGTGGACGACCTGAGCGGGTTCCTCGATTTGATAAAAAGCCATATAGTTTTGAACAATGATAAAGTGAATGCCAAGGCCATACAAAAACGGATCATGGACAACAGGATTCTGATTAGGAAAACGATCGAGCTTCTGTAAACTGGTTCCGACACTTTCAGTCAGAAAATCAGCCGCGGTGGGATTTTTTAAGGTCAGATCAATATAGTCGTAAGCTTCCTGAATGTCTCGTTCAGCGGCATCAGTGACGTGAATATAGTAGCTCATCGGCGATTCCTCCGATTTCGCAGGTCAGCCATTACTTCATCAAGTGGACGCTCGCGTCCGGCGGCAACATCGTCCAGACCTTCCTGGAGCTTGGAATAAAGCTCAAAGCGGCCTGCCAGCTCTTCGTAGGTTTCAATGCTCATCACGGCCAGATCACCCTTGCCGTTTTTGGTGATGAACACCGGCTCTGCGTAGGTGTGGCAGAAGGTAGAGATATCATTGTAGTTGTTGCGCAGGTCTGCGCTGGAACGAATCTTCGGCATGAAAATACACCTCGCTTTCATAACAAAATTATACCTGAATTTTTTTATATTCGCAAGAGGGAACTGAGGGAAAAGGAGACATTTTATGAAAGACATCCGCGAACTGTTACAGACCCGCCCCCTGCTTTTTGATGGTGCCATGGGTACTTATTATAAGGCGGCTCCCGGGGTGGAGTGCGAGCAGGCCAACCTGACCGACCCGGCGGGGGTGCTGGCTGTCCACCGGGAGTATCTGGCGGCAGGGGCTGATGCCGTCAAGACGAATACCTTCAGCCTGCCCCGGCTGGCGGCGGCACACACACCCGGCTGGGAACAGCTGGCGCAGGCAGGCTGGCAGCTGGCTGTGCAGGCCGCAGAGGAGACGGGTGCCGCCGTTTTTGCCGACCTCGGCCCAGCTCCGGATACCGAGGCGGTTCCGGCGGGGCAGGTATATACGGCTGTGGCAAAGCAGTTCGCGGCGCTGGGGGCCAGGAATTTCCTGTTCGAGACCCTGAGCTCCGATGCGGGCCTTCTGGATGCCGTGGGGGCCATCAAGGCGGAAGTGCCGGATGCCTTTGTGCTGGTGTCCTTTGCGGTCCTGCCCGACGGCTACACCCGGGAGGGCATGTACTGCAAAGACCTTGCCCGGCGGATGCAGGAAAGCGGCATCGTGGATGCCGTGGGCCTGAACTGCGTGTCGGCACCCGGTGCCATGCGCACACTGGCAAAGCAGCTGGGGGGCACGCTGCCCCTGTCGGTCATGCCCAACGCGGGTTATCCCGTTGTCACCCGGACGCAGGTGAAGTATCAGGGCAGGCCGGAGTACTTTGCAAGGGAGCTGGGCCGTCTGGCCGCCGAGGGCACGGTTCAGATCCTGGGCGGCTGCTGCGGCACCACCCCCGCCCACATTGCCGCCCTGCGGGCGGAGCTGGACAGCCTGCCCGTGGTGGAAAAAACGACTCCGGCAGAAGAATTTTCCACCGTGAAGGAACAGACGGTGGAAAATGAGGATGCTTTCCTACGTAAGCTGAACGGAGGGGAAAAGGTCATTGCCATTGAGCTGGATTCTCCCCGCAATGCGGACCTGACCGGTTATCTGGAAGGGGCAAAAAAGCTGCAGGCGGCGGGCGCTGACCTGCTGACCATTGCCGACTGCCCCATTGCACAGGCCCGGATGGATTCCTCTCTGGTGGCCTGCCGGGTCCACCGGGAGCTGGGGCTGTGCACCCTGCCCCACATGACCTGCCGCGACCGTAACCTGAACGCCACCAAGGCCCTGCTGTTGGGCCTGTATGCCGAGGGCGTGCGGGAGGTGCTGGCCATCACCGGTGATCCCATCCCCACAGCAGAGCGGGACGAGGTGAAGAACGTTTACCAGTTCAACTCCCGCAAGCTGGCCCAGTACATCGTCTCGCTGGCAGGGGAAGGCCGGGAGATGCCCGGCCCCATGACCGTGTTCGGTGCCCTGAATCTGAACGCCCGCAACTTTGATGTGGAGCTGCGCCGGGCAAAGGAGAAGCTGGAAAACGGCATGAGCGGCTTTCTGACCCAGCCGGTGCTCTCGGCACAGGCGGTGGAAAACCTGAAAAAGTCCCGGGAGACGCTGGGGGCCGATGCAAAGATCCTGGCCGGTATCATGCCGGTGGTCAGCCAGCGCAACGCCATCTTCATGGAGAACGAGATCAACGGCATCCATGTGGAGGACTGGATCATTGAAAAGTTTGCCGGGCTCGACCGTGCCCAGGGCGAGGAGCTGGGTCTTGCCATCTCGCTGGAAATGGCAAAGGCCGCCCTGCCGTATGCGGACGGCCTCTACCTGATGACCCCCTTCAACCGGGTGGCCCTGATGGAGCGGCTGATCGGCAGATTGAAGCAGGAAGTTCTCGGAGCATATTGACAAAACGCCAAAAAAACGTTATATTCTTTGTATAAATGCAACGAGAAAGAGTGTGCGCGGCAAACCGCCTTGCAGAGAGCCGGGGGCAGGTGAGAGCCCGGCAGGTAAGCGCTGCGCACTGTCGCTTTTGAGCAGGGGCGGTGAAGCCAGTAGCCGCCCTCGGAGCTGCCCCACGTTACCGGGGCATCAAGGGGCACGGGCTGTGTTTGCAGCCGGTGCAATTTGGGTGGTACCGCGGTATGTAGTTTACAGCCGTCCCATGGAACGTTCCGTGGGGCGGCTTTTTTCGTCCCACTCATCACATTTTTGGGAGGATACAATGAAAGAACTCGCAAAACAGTACGATCCCAGCCAGGTGGAAGACCGTATCTACCAGTTCTGGCAGGACGGCGGCTACTTCCACACGGAAGCGGACCCCGACAAGAAGCCTTACACCATCGTCATGCCCCCTCCGAACGTGACCGGCCAGCTCCACATGGGCCATGCGCTGGATAACACCATGCAGGATGTGCTCATCCGCACCAAGCGGATGCAGGGCTATGCCGCCCTGTGGGTGCCCGGCACCGACCACGCATCCATCGCCACCGAGGCCAAAGTCGTGGAGGCCATGCGTGCCGAGGGCCTGACCAAGGAGATGGTGGGCCGCGACGGTTTCCTGGAGCGCGCCTGGGACTGGAAGACCAAGTACGGCAACCGCATCGTCAGCCAGCTGAAGAAGCTGGGCAGCAGCTGCGACTGGGATCGTGAGCGCTTTACTATGGACGAGGGCTGCTCCGAGGCTGTCAAGGAAGTGTTCGTGCGCCTGTACGACAAGGGCCTGATCTACCGCGGCAACCGGATGGTCAACTGGTGCCCCCACTGCAACACCTCCATCTCGGATGCCGAGGTGGAGTACGAGGAAAAGGACGGCAATTTCTGGCACCTGCTCTACCCGGTCAAGGAGACCGGCGAGATGCTGGAGCTGGCAACCACCCGCCCCGAGACCATGCTGGGTGATACCGCTGTTGCCATCAACGGCGAGGACCCCCGCTATGCCCATCTCCACGGCTGCCATGTTGTCCTGCCCCTGCTGAACAAGGAGATCCCCATCGTCTGCGACGAGCACGCTGATATGACCAAGGGCACCGGTGTCGTCAAGATCACCCCCGCCCACGACCCCAACGACTTTGAAGTGGGTCTGCGCCATGATCTGCCCATCGTCCGGGTGTTTACCTACGACGGCCACATGACCGGTGCTGCCGATAAGGCCGCTGCCGATGCACTGTTTGCCGCAGGCAAGAACACCGTGAACGAGCCCGAGGTGCTGGACTGCGGCAAGTACGCCGGCATGACCACCCTCGAGGCCCGCAAGGCCATTCTGGCCGATCTGGAAGCAGGCGGCTTCCTGAAGGAGATCGAGCCCCTCAAGCACGAGGTTGGCACCTGCTACCGCTGCCACTCCACCATCGAGCCCATGGTCTCCAAGCAGTGGTTCGTCAAGATGGAGCCGCTGGCAAAGCCCGCCATCGAGAGCGTGGAGAAGGGCGAGATCAAGTTCGTGCCCGAGCGCTTTACCAAGAACTACCTCAACTGGATGAAGGGCACCCGCGACTGGTGCATCAGCCGTCAGCTGTGGTGGGGCCACCAGATCCCGGCCTTCTACTGCGATGACTGCGGCGAGACCGTGGTCGCCAAAGAGATGCCCTGCACCTGCCCCAAGTGCGGCGGCAGCCACTTCACCCAGGACCCCGATACGCTGGATACCTGGTTCTCCTCCGCTCTGTGGCCCTTCAGCACTCTGGGCTGGCCCAATGAGGACAGCGCGGACCTGAAGTACTTCTACCCCACCAACACGCTGGTCACCGGCTATGATATCATCGGCTTCTGGGTCAGCCGCATGATCTTCTCCGGCCTGGCCTACACCGGCAAGGCTCCCTTCGACACTGTCTGTATCCACGGCATCGTCCGCGACAGCCAGGGCCGCAAGATGTCCAAGAGCCTGGGCAACGGCATCGACCCGCTGGAGGTCATTGCCCAGTACGGCGCGGATGCACTGCGCTTCATGCTGCTGGACGGCTCCACCCCCGGCAACGATATGCGTTACAGCGAAAAGAAGGTGGAGGCTGCCCGCAACTTTGCCAATAAGCTGTGGAACGCCACC
>ERZ827101.3495-NODE-3495-length-11111-cov-2.390014_pt1 | contig 11111 bp, 8 predicted proteins | sample MGYA00519869_ERZ827101 | MGnify/ENA primary metagenome ERZ827101 (study PRJEB31778, sample SAMEA3449256) | human gut metagenome | biome: human gut; feature: human-associated habitat; material: faeces | place: United Kingdom | collected 2010/2012 ...
CTTTGAAGCTTTCCCTCGGTGCTCCTTCTTTCATAAAATCTGCTGCCGTTGCATTATAATATAAGCCAGCCGCACCAATCGGTGACACATAAGAGAATTTTTCCAGTGCTGCTCTCTGGATATGATGCGAAAGAAGTGCTCGGATGCCACAGGATTCCAGATCTGCCCGGATCTCCTCCAGTTCCGGACGGCTTTCTGACTGATCCCGCACACCAAATACAAGGCTCAGCACCTTGCCGTACTGCTCTAATACACCTGGCTCTTTGATCGCTGCTGCCACATAGATACAGCCATCTGTTACAAGAATCTCCGGCAGTTGCTTCTGCAGCCTGCCGCCAGTGCCATAGATATTCAAAATCGGAATCACAATGGTATTCTTCTTCATAACCTTACGGATAAATGGTACTGTATCATCCAGAGAGTATCCTTTTACGCACACCAGTATCACATCCGGCTGCTCATCGTAATGCTCCATATCCACCGCTTTTACCGGAATGTTCTCTGTAGTTCCATTCCACAGGCGATCCATCGTAAGTCCATGTTCATTTAATGCCTTCAGATGCGCGCCTCGTGCAATCAGCGTCACATCCTTTCCTGCTTTTGTCAGATAAAAGCCTAGCGGTCCACCCGTACCACCGGCACCAATAATCAGATATTTCATAATATTCACATCCTGTCTTATATATCAGGCATTACGGACTGCTTCCTCAATCGCAGCAATATTTCTGCAGAGAATCTCATATTCATGGTTCTTACCATAATGATATAAGGTCAGTTCCAGTGCCTGCTGATAAGCTTCTTTTGCCTCTTCCAGCTTACCCTGTTTATAATACAGGATTCCAAGTGAATTGTAAACGGATGCCAGATGTACCTGATGATTGGTATCTAACCGCTCATAGATGTCGACACTTTCTCTGAGATCTTCTTCTGCTCGTGTATAATCACCCATTTCCAGACACAATGCGCCAAGATTTGAGTAGGTGATTGCCACATCCATCGCGCTGTTTTCCAGTTTTCTGGATGACTTCAATGCATCTGTCAACATCTCTTCTGCCTTGTCATACTCTTTCATATCCTGATATACCAATGCCAGATTATTTAAAATGCTACAATAGTACGAATTATCTTTTCCGATCGTTGTGGAATAGATCAGTGCACTTTCGTTAAACAGATCTGCTGCCTCTTCGTATTTGCCTGCCAGGCGGTATGTTCCTGCCAGATTATTCAGTACGGTCGCATACTGCACCGTCTTGTCTCCGATATGCACAAATACCAGACGCTTTGCTATCTCAAAGAACTCCGCAGATTTGTCAAACTGTCCCATGCCACGATAGAAGGATCCAAGTTCGTTGCTTACCGTGATCTCCATCGGATCAAAGCACATATCACAGCCATGGGACGCTTCTTTCAGACGGTCATTTAAGTATAATTCCACAGCTTCCGGGCTGCCTGTCTCGTATACGTTGCTGAGCTGCTTGTAAAATTCATCAATTGTCATATCCATAATGGTTCTCCTCTAAAGTAAAACGGAGGGTACGAAGACCTGCCACAGCCTCCGCCCCTCTGTTTTTCATACGTTAAAGCCAAACATATTTATTAAGTGAGATTAGTTATTTTTAAAGATTAGATTTGTATTAAAGCGCTTTTTTGTAAAGAGCAATCATTTCTTTCAGGTTGGTCTGTCTTGGATTAGCAAGTACATTCGGATGAGCTACTGCATCTTTCGCCATAGCTTCGATCTTATCCTCTGTAACACCAACTTCTGACAGTGAAGAAGGAATTCCCAGATCCTTGTTCAGTTTCTTAACTTCATCAACCAGCATATCTGGTGTGAAATCAATTACAGGTTCTTTGTCTTCGCTGATGTAGTTGTAGATCTTCTCATAACGTCCGTTGTCTGCAAGTGCATTGTACTCTACTACAGTAGGAAGGATAACTGCATTAGCCACACCATGCGGTACATGGAAGTAAGCACTTACCGGATGACTCATAGCGTGTACGTTACCAAGCTTAGCCCATGCAAATGCCATACCGGCAAATGTAGAACCAACCATCATAGCGCATGCTGCTTCCTCATCCTTACGGTTGGCAACAAAGCGACGAAGATTTCCACCGATCAGTTCCATTGCTTTTTCCGCCATTGCATCTGAGAATGGAGATGCAAAATTAGATACATAAGCTTCCATTGCATGGATCAGCGCATCAACACCACAAGATGCTGCAATAGATGCCGGCGCTGTCATGATAAGTTCCGGATCAAGTACTGCATATTTTGGAAGAATCTCGTAGCTGATTACAGACATCTTGAAGTTCTTTGCTTCGTCTGTGATAACTGCAGAAGCAGTAACCTCACTACCTGTACCTGCTGTTGTAGGAATAGCGATCATTGGTACAATCGGTCCCGGTACTTTGTACAGACCTTCGTAGTCATTGATTTCTCCACCGTATGTAGCAAGTACGCCTGTAGCCTTAGCTACGTCCATAGAAGAGCCACCACCAAGAGCAATAATACTTGTTGCTCCACTCTCTTTATACATCTTTGTAGAAGCGTTAACAACATCTACTGTCGGATTCGGAACTACATCAAGGAATGTAGTACATGTCCAGCCTCAACAATGTCCTGTACTTTCTTAACAACTCCGATACTCTCAAGACCGTGATCAGATACCAGGTATACATGTTCAGAATCGTTCTCTTTTAAAATCTCAGGAAGTTTCTTCAGGCTTCCTACTCCAAATTCGATGTTCTGTGGTACTTTAAATCTAAAATCTTTCATTATATTAATCTCCTTCTTCACCGGATGAGTCAAACGGATGACTCACCCAGTCATATTTAACAATAAGCAGTTTATTATGTGTAATCTGTTGCAAGCCTTCTGCCTGGAAGTCTTAGAAGTGAAGCTCGGTACGTCCGATCAGGTCATCCTGAAGTGGTTTACCAAGTTCTACAAAGTATGCACTGTATCCGGCTACACGAACCAGCATATCTTTGTAATCTTCCGGTTTCTTCTGAGCTGCCTTCATGGTAGCAACACTCATGACATTGAACTGAACGTGCATAGCACCCTTGTTAATGTACTCTTCAATGAAGTTTGCAAGATTATCTCTTCCCTCAATTCCGCTTACAGCGTCCTGTGGGAATCGTAAGTTCATCAGTGTTCCGTTAGAAGCCAGTGAGTGATCAACCTTAGTCAGTGAGTTAACCAGAGCTGTCGGACCACTGATATCATGAGAACTGAATGCTGTGTGTACAGGTCCCATGTTTTCTGAAATAGGCTCACCTTTCTTACGTCCGTCCAGAGAAGCATTGGTATTCAGACCCATTGCTACGTTCGCATTTACTGAGTAAACACCTGGGTTGAACTGTCCTCCACGTGGAGTTGTTCTTCCTGCTACGTTCTTGCAGTAGCACTCGAACATGAACTTGAACAGTTCATCAGCGTAATCATCGTCATTACCATAGTGATGTACTTTTGAGCTATTTACATATGCGTACAGTTTCTCGTGACCTACCCAGTTATCTTTAACAGCCTGCAGAAGTTCTGCACCTGTGCACTTCTTCTCTTCGAATACCAGCTGCTTAATCGTGCAGAGGATATCTGTAGAAGTAGCAAGTCCGGATGCCTGCGGTCCGATACCGTTGTATTTTGCTCCGCCTTCTGTAAGGTCATGTCCGGACTTCATAGCATCCTCATAGAATCCTGACAGATATGGCAGCGGTTTACGTGCTCTGTGGCAGTTATCTATCATGCACAGGCTTGAGCACATCTGATCTGTCCAGTACTTGAACTGTGCGTTAACACTTTCCAGCACCTCATCAAATGACTTGTAAGTCTCAAGGCTTCCTGTATCTGGTCCCAACTGTTTGCCGGTATTCATGCTGCGGCCGCCGTTCATAACCATTTCCATCATCTTTGGTGTATTAACGTATGCAGCATCATGCCATCCGTACTCTTTACCCGGAAGGTCGATCTCTACACATCCTACACAGATGTAATCTCTTGCTTCCTCAAGGCTCATACCTTTTCTCAGCATACCCTTGATCGCTGTTTCATCATTGAAAAGCTTCGGATGACCATATCCGGCACGGATACACTCTGTTGTCTTGATGAGCAGTTCGTATGGTGTATCTTTGTGCATACGTACACAGAGCCACGGGTTCATCATACGTGTGTGCACAGATGCTTCCAGACAAAGCATTGTCATATCATTGGTTGCATCATGTCCGTATTTATCTACACCACCAACGGTCAGGGACTCTCCACCGAATCCACGTCCGTTACGAAGTGCCATACTTCCTTTATCTTTCAGTTTCGTAGCGTTGTTCATCTTAACGTACTCAACTTCCAGAAGTTCAAGAGCGAACTCTTTTGTAATGATTCCGTTATCTACATCATGTTTGTAGAATGGATACAGCCACTGGTCGAAACGTCCGTAAGAAATAGAATGTCCGTTTCCTTCAACTTTCAGAAGCTCTGTAGCTACGTTGAACAACTGCATTGCTCCCCAGTATGTCTTTGGAGCCGGTCCAGCTACTTCATAACAGCTCTTAGCAATACCAAGTAACTCTTCTTTTCTCTTAGGATCTTTTTCTACTGCTGCTTTCTCTTCTGCAAGTTTTGCATATCGCTCGATGTATTTCTTAGCTGCCTCGTATGTAATGATAACAGCATCATAAAACTCTACTTTATCGTTGTACTCTACATCTCTCATATCAAGAGCTGCTTTGTACTTCTTAGCCTCAGCAATCAGTCCGTCGAAACCAAGTGACATCAGTCTGCTGTAGTCCAGTGAAAGATGTCCTGCTCCTGCATAGTGATACAGGTTGGTCTGGAAAATCTTCTCTCCTGCCTCAGATCCTTTGATCTGATCATCTGTAAGTCTTGCTTCGATCATGTCAGCAACACTGCGTCCCTGCCACCATTTACACAGTTCAACAATCTCAGCTCTCTCTTCATCATTTCTGATATAGAACTGGTCATGAGCACGCTCCTCAAATGGAGAATTCAGAATCTCTTCGATGATCCAGTTAACAGAGAACTCAGGATAGATCGGAGATGCTTTTGCAGGTGCTGCAATCTCGCCTACAATCAGGTCTTCGTCGTAAATATACAGTGTGCAGTTGAGAAGAATATTCTCAAATGCCTTTGCGCACAGAACTTTACGAGGAAGTTTGTTTTCATATTTCTGATAAGTTTCTGTAACCAGTCTCAATCTCTCGATATCTATCCAGTACTTTCCATCCAGAAATGTCTGGCGCAGGTGATTGACACGAGGGAATGGTGACCAGTCTTCATGGTGTACCTGATAACCAATACAATAATTCTTGTCAAATGGCTCAGTACCACATGCGGTTGTGTGTGTGTTCGTCATACTCATTGTTTTTGCCTCCTTATAAACATTTGTCCTTTATTACGTAAATATTTTAACAATATTTATTCCTTTTCCTTCGTCCCGACTACGCAGTGAATACCTCTGCTGTTAAAGTAATCGGCGATTTCATTGACATGTTCTGTAAATGACTCACGATCCAGATCGATAAAATCCATCTGATACGGCATATTCAGCGAAGCGTATTTCTCTTCCCCTAATCTCATGAAGCTCAGGAGCTGTAATACTCTGATTCTTCCCTGTAATTCATTCAATATGAAGTCTGCGCTTGCCTCTATATTCTTCTTGTCATCATTTATACCAGGTATTACCGGAATTCTCAGAATGAACTCCCTATTGTCATCGGTAATCCGCTTCAGATTCTCCAGTATTCTCTCATTGTGTACTCCCGTCCATTTTCTATGGACTTTTGTATCCATATGCTTCAGATCTGAGATGATGATATCTGTATACGGAAGTATCTTTTCTGCCTCTTCCCACTTTGAATAAAATGTAGATTCCAGGCAGGTCTGAAAGCCTTCCTCTTTGCACTGTTTAAACAATGCTGCCACAAAATCACTCTGTACCAGCGGATCACCACCGGATACGGTCACACCGCCGCCAGATCTGTCATAATACCCTTTATCACGTCGGATCACATCCATACACTCTTCAACGGTCATGTGCTTGCCCCAGAGTTTGATCGCATCTGAAGGGCATTCTTCATAACACTTCATGCATTTACTGCATTTGGTCCGGTCGATACCTGTCAGCTTGTGTTCATCCTATCGCCCTCCGGACAGACATCCACGCAGCCGCCACAGAGATCCTTGGAAATACACTTGCTCTGGTATATTCCAGGTTCACTGTGGAGCCGCCAGCTTTCCGGGTTACTGCACCACTTACATCGAAGTGGGCAGCCCTTTAAAAACAGTTCTGTTCGGAGTCCCGGTCCATCATGAATTGTGTATCTCTGAATATTAAACACATTGCCTGTAAGCTGTTCCATGATGCTACCTCCCAATCACTTTTTCATCGGATTTTCATCCGCGTCTTTCATTTGTTAAAATTATATCAACAAATGTTTTTTCTTGAAATCGGGTATCAGGATTATTTTTTTCTCTCTTTTAGGGCATCCCCTACCACACGCATAGGGAACATTCCCCATTACCACTACTCTTCGATATTAGAAGGCGATTAATCGATCTGTGGTTCAAGAGATTTTAACCTGCCATTGGTACGAGTATTGTACTCTTCCATAAATTCAACGATCTTGCCAAGCGTCGGGCAAACGGTAACTCCTGCATCTTCCAGAGCTGCTACTTTGGATTTAACAGTTCCCATACCGCCAGATACGATAGCTCCGGCATGGCCCATCTTCTTGTTCTCCGGTGCGTACATACCAGCAATGTATGCGCATACCGGTTTCTTCAGACCGATTTCTTTGATCTTAGCAGCTGCAAGTTCTTCACTACATCCACCAATCTCACCGATCAGTACGATTGCATCTGTTTCGTCATCTTTTGCAAATTCCTCGATAACATCCGCATGGTTCATACCAATGATAGAATCTCCACCGATACCAACACAGGTAGAAAGTCCATAACCTTTGAATGTCAGGTTGGATGCAGTCTCATGTGTCAGGGTTCCGCTTCGGGAAATGATACCGATGTGGCCTTTTCCATAAATATACTCCGGCATGATTCCTAATTTGGATTTGCCCGGAGAGATAACACCGATGGTGTTAGGTCCGATAACCTTAGCTCCCAGAGTCTTCGCTTCATGTACAATCTGAAGTGCGTCCATAACCGGAACAAACTCTGTGATGATAACCAGTAATTTGATACCTTCTCGCAACGCCTGCAATGCAGCATCTCTTACGAACTGTTTCGGAACGATCAGCATAGCAGCCTCGATCTCCGGGAATTTCTCTCTTGCTTCTGCAACAGTCTCGAATACCGGCACTCCTTCTACTTCCTGTCCGCCTCTTCCAGGAGCCACTCCCGCAAGCAACTTGCTTCCTGTGTCAAGAATATGTTTACAATGAATACGTCCCTGTTTTCCAGTGATACCGATGATCAGCATGGAGGTGTCCTTATCAATCAGAATACTCATAATTATTTGCCCTCCTTTAATTTCAATAATTTCATAGCAGCCTCATCGGTTGTTCCGTATTTTGTCTGCTCAAAGCCCAGTTTCTCGTAGATAGCCCAACCCTGCTCCTGATTGAAGCCACGGCTCTTAACTACAACCGGCTTGGTGCTCTTTAACTCTGTATATGCGCGGCTGATACCTTCTGCCATATCTGCGCAGTTGTTGATTCCACCGAATACATTTACAAATACATAATCTGTCTGTTCATTCTGAAGAAGGATCTTCATAGCCTGGTAAGTCTTTTCAGCTGTAACGCCGCCGCCCAGATCCAGGAAGTTGTTAACTGTTCCGCCATAGTGTTTGATGGTATCCATCGTAGCCATACCGATTCCGGCTCCTCCGGCCATAGTTCCGATATCTCCTTCCGGATCCAGTTCTACATAGGTCAGATCATACTTCTGAGCTTCCAGTTCCTGCTCAGATTTCTTCTGTGATGTACGAGGAAGTAATGTATAATCTCCCTGACGATATAAGCTGTTATCATCAATAACCAGCTTACAGTCGATTGCAACCATTTCTCCATCTTCCAGAACAGCCAGTGGGTTGATCTCGATTGTTGTTGCATCCAGACCGAAGCATGCATCTGTCAGCTTCTCAGCGATCTCTACTAGCTTATCCAGTCTTTCTGCCGGCAGTTCAAACTTGGCAACTGCCTCACGGAATGCTTTCTCATCGAATCCTGCTGTGCAGTCAAAGCGGAGCAATTTCTCCGGTGAATTTGCTGCCAGATCTTCGATATCCATTCCTCCAAATGGTGTATACAGCATTACCAGTGCACGGTTCTTAACATCCAGTGTCAGTCCCAGATAATACTCTTCTGCGATTGGAAGGAATCCTGTGGAAATAATGCCTTCCATATGTTTTCCGTTAATTGTGATCTTCTCAATGTCTTTCTTTACTTTCAGCAGTTCTTCCGGTGTCTTAACAACCTTTACAGCTCCGTGCTGTCCACGGTGTCCTGCCTGAATCTGTCCCTTTAATACACAAGGAAATGTAACTTCCGGTGGGATCTCATCGCCCTCCAGAATGACGCCACCATTTGTACGGATGCCGTATCTTTCCAGCTGCGCTTTTCCTTCAATCTCTAAATAGTCCATAAATAATCCTTTCTTTAGAGTCATAGCACCACAACTTAATATGGTGCTATGACAATTTCAATATACATATTAGGAGTAAATCAAAGCCGATTTCATAATTGCATCAGGAATTAATCCCATGCTTTTGCCGGATCCGGAAGATAAGATTCTTCGTATGGATATCCAACACGTGTAATATTCATTAAGTGCTCGTAGTTAAAGTTACCACTGAAGCTGTTGTTACCCCATGATCCACAACCAAGTGTTGTTGTCGGAGGGTATCCGTTTGTCGGGCTTCCGCCACCGGTTGTACCTGCTGGCTGGTTAACGATACACCGAGATACTGAACAATGGATTCCACAGTACTCAACATGCTCTGGATTGTTAGAGTGAATTGCAACACTGTGTCCCTTTCCTTCGAACTCAAGGTTCTTAACCATGTTAGCAACACCCTCTTCGAATGTGCCATAAGGCATGATGTTGATAACCGGGCAAAGTTTCTCACGGCAAAGGTCATCTCCCTTACCTACTACTGTAGCTGTAGCTCCAAGAACCTTTGTTCCTTCCGGTACTTCGATTCCAAGCTTCTCAGCAATCTTCTCTGCGCTAAGACCTACAACATCACGGTTGATCGGGCCGCCGCCTGGGAAGATACCTTCGCGAAGTTTGTCAGTAGCTTCTTTACCTTCCGCATAGTAACCGCCCTGTTTGCGGAACTCTGCGATAAATTCATCAAATTTCTCTTCTGGAACAAATGCTGTCTGCTCACCAAGGCAGATCAGTCCGTTATCAAAACGACGTCCGGCGATGATCTTACCGCATGCTTCTGCGATATCTACATCTCTGTCAACGATAACCTGTACATTGCCCTGGCCTACACCAAGTGAAGGTTTTCCACTTGAGTAAGCAGCCTTAACCATTCCAGGACCACCTGTAGCAACGATCTCATCAACCATGCTCATCAGTTTATTACTGTCTTCCAGTGATACTTCTTCCAGACACAATACCAGGTCTTCTGGTAATCCAAGTTTAGCCAGTTCTTTACGGAACAAGTCTACAACTACTTTACAAACATTAATTCCACGCGGATGTGGTCCAAAGATAATAGAGTTACGTGTCTTTAATGCGGCTGCCGCATTGCCCATTGGTGTAACAACTGGGTTCGTAGACGGAAGAACCGCACATACAACACCTACCGGTTTTGCAATCTCAAGCATTCTCTTCTCTTCGATTCTGCGGATAACTCCTACTGATTTCTTTCCTTTTAAGCTCTCCCAGATCAGAGCAGATTTGTTACGGCATTTTGCGATCTTGTCGTTTACATCACCCATACGTGATTCCTCTGCTGCCATCTTACCGAGCATCTCCTGATTGTCATACACTGCCTTACAAACGGCACGTGCAGCTGCGTCAGCCTGCTCCTGTGTAGCAAATTCAAACTGTTTCTGCGCCTCTCTTGAACGCGCAACTAATTCTTCAACTGTGCTCATTTCATTCATCTCCTTATTTTTTTAATAGAATCCATACTTTAAACATTTTTATATCAACGCTGATGCTCCTCAACACCGGCGTTGTAATCATTAATTAATTCCGCCTGATCTTTTACAGATATGAAAGCTGTCCGAACATCGGCCACAGCTTCAGGAATGCATAGCCAAGAACAATTACCAATATCGCTCTTGCGATAACAAACGGAACACCATACTTCATCTGTTTGTCAGCATCAAGTCCGTTACCTACTGTGATAGCACGTACACTTACAGGAAGCAGGAACTCTGCATTGTAGCCCATTACCAAGATGAACCAGTACGGAACCGGATTCAGTCCAAGGTTGGTACACAGTGTCAGGATGATCGGAACTGTAACAGCTGCTGATACAGTAGAGTTTGTAAGCTCTGAGATCAGTACTGCAAACACTACGAATACAACTACAATTGCAAGGTCATTAGTCAGGTGCATATCTGTAATCAGTTTTGCAATTGCTTCACCAGCTCCAGATCCGTTGACAACCTTACCAAGTGCAAGACCACCACCGAACAGAAGCATCATGCCCCACATCACATTAGCCTGTGCGTGATCCCATGTCATCATAGGTTCTCTCTTGCCATCTTTTCCTACTCTTGTAAGAATGAATGACATAGATCCAAGGATTGCAAAGATATAAGCAGGCTCTAATGCTGGCAATACATTTGCAAACAACGGACGGCAGAATGCACCAGCCATTGCTAACAGGAACAGAATTCCACAGATCTTTTCATCATTCTTCATAGGTCCGAGTTCTGCATAAGCTTTCTCAAAGTAGTCCTTTGTTCCTTCCAGTTTCTCACCTTTACGTGTGAAGAAAAAGTACATCAGGCTCAGTGTAAGGATTGCTGTCAGGATAAAGAACGGAAGGATACGTACGATCCAGTCTACATACATGAACTCATGTCCTGACCACTCCTGGAAAAACTGAATAGCAGCTACGTTCATCGCTCCACCGAGCGGAGAACCTACACCACCAAGTCCGGCT
>ERZ827101.3497-NODE-3497-length-11103-cov-2.980449_pt1 | contig 11103 bp, 6 predicted proteins | sample MGYA00519869_ERZ827101 | MGnify/ENA primary metagenome ERZ827101 (study PRJEB31778, sample SAMEA3449256) | human gut metagenome | biome: human gut; feature: human-associated habitat; material: faeces | place: United Kingdom | collected 2010/2012 ...
CACAACTTCCTTGTTAGCAAAACGAGTATCTATAAAATCATCTTGTCCCAGACTAATCTTAATCTCGACCCTTTGCACCGACTCAATATCATCTGTCGACGGCATACATCCTGTAAACACTCCGCCAAGCCCACAAAAAACAATTAAATATCGAAATATATCTATTATTCTCATAGCAATCAACATTACAATTTAATAGAAAGTTCCACACCAAAAGCAAACGTGTTCTTATTTCGTTCGCCTAAAGTCTTCGACTGATTATTATGTTGCCAAGGCTCATAATAAGGCAAATTATTCACGTAAAACGAAAAACCGGCAAAATCAGATATACTCTTTGTCAATCGGAAATTCATCAACCACAGCACAGGCTCTTTTGTCGCTCCTTTCACGGTCGGCTCTATAATTTGATCCTGCAACTTATATCCTTCCACCCGATACTCCGGGTCATTCCACATATCCTGGGTAATTTCATGATATTCCAACTTATTAGTCAAGTATCCCATGGGTACCCGCTTCGGATTCGTAGACCTCGAATAATTGTACCAGATAACCTGTAACGTGGCAGAACCAACCATTTTTAACTTGGGAATATGGCAAACAGCTTGTAACTGAGTACTGAATTGTTTGTCAATATCCTTTTGTAACTTAGACGAATAAACCATCCTTAAAGGTGAAGTCTCCGCATCCCCGGAATACCCAACCGGACGGGAATACAAAGGAGCTGATGAATAAAGTTCCGAACGGGTGTAACCACCTCTCAAGTAGAGATCCGTCCGAATGGGATTGATTTTACCCAAGTTGATTTCCAACTCAATTCCTTCATTCACACTTCCGCTCGTGTTTCCCGTCTCTCCCGTGGTTGTCATCACCGTATCCCGTTTATAAGGCTTAGTGTAATCCACGGTTGGCTTTCCTTCTCCCGGATTCGGGACAACCCCACCGTTAGAAGTATCATAATAATCAAAAGCATACGTCACATACTTGGATAAACTTCCGAATCCCAAATCATTTTTATCCCGGAATGCAGATATTGATACCATCCTATCCTTAGGCAACTTTACATCAAATCCCACCTCGTAACGAGTCGTCGTTGAGTTTTTCAAACTGGAATTATTTACATGTATAATTCTCGTATCGTACAACATATATTGCTCGTCAGGATTACCCGTTCCGTAATTTACGATCATCCGATCCACGTATTTCAAATCCGGGTACAAATGAGTCAATCCCGGAGTCTTGGCATTCTTTCCATAAGCGGCTTTCACATCCAACCATTTTAGTGGAGAGAAAGATAAGTTCACTCGCGGAGATAACGACCACACGCTCTCACTCTTCCCCGGTTGTAACACCGTGTATCGAAGTCCTGCTTGTATCGTAATCGGACACTCGTTAATATTAAGCATGATATTATCCTCAAAATAAGCTGCCAGTTGATTCAAGGCCGGGATCTCGTTAAATCCTCTCGGGCGGGCGCTGGTTGGTCTCAGCGGCAACGCGTCGTTCGTGTTATAATCCCCTTTCCCGCGATTCTTGCTGTAACGATACTCCACTCCCAAGTTAAAACGCTGATTCAACGGCCCAACCTTCACGAAGAAATCATTACTCACTTTGGCAAAGACACTCAAAGGCTTACCTATCGTACCTCCGGAAGTCGCGTACGAAGCCGGCAACAATATCGCCTCATGAATTCCTTCCTCCTTGGCCGTAAAAATCGGAGCCCGTCCCGTGGAACTGGACACGATTTTAGACGTGAAATAATCAGAATGCCCCGTCGTAACCCCCACATTGTACCTCAATGTCCTACTCAATGCCTTGTTAAAAGAAAAAGTCCCCTCATGACTGAATTTCAATGTATAATCTTTATTTTCAGTATATGTTCCATCTTCCACCTCATCCGGATCTTGCTGAATATTATCAATAATACCGGAATACCCGAAACGGGTTGTCATACGCCATACCCCGAACGTGTTCATGTAAGCGACAGAAGCATTGATCCGGTCAAACGAATTTGTTTTCTTACGGGGATCTCCCGAGGATTTCAAATAATCAAAACTACCATTCAAAAAGCCACCGTCATTTCCCAATCTCCATCCTTTGCCCAAAGAGGCCTGCACGATCGAGGGATTCACTTTCACCCGTGCCTGATAGGGGCTTTTCCCCACGCTAGTTTTCACGATCACGGCCCCCGCGCTCAAATCCCCGTACTCCACGGAAGGAACACCTCGAATCACCTCTACCGATTCAATATTATCGGTCCCGATTTTCCGCAAGTCATAACCACCTCCTACAACATTAAACTCGTTTGAATTCAAATTCACATCATTCGACATCGGAATGCCATCCACCATTATCGATACCCCGAAAGCATTATTTTTGTCCGCATTCAACGTCCGCAAATAAAACTGTTCGGGACTTGTCATATCACTATTCTGTCTCAACAATTGTCCGGGTAGTAACTGCATTAAATCCGCCAAGCTCGTAGCTTGCAAATGATCAATCGCCTGCCGCCCAATCTTAGAACTTGTAGCCTGCCCCGCCTCATTTTTAGTAGCCACCACATTCACCTCATCCAACGCCAAAGAAGTTTCAACCATACGAATTTCCAAGGAAAAATCAACCTCCACATTTATTCCCTTCCTGTAATTTTCATATCCTAAAATCTGAAGTTCCAATTCCGTTTTTCCTAATGGAACTTGTTTCAGAACCGCGATACCGTTTATATCCGTTACAGCGTATATACCCAATTCTTTCAAAATACACGCGACGCCCACAAGTGGGATTCCTGCCACGCTATCTTTCACGAGTAACGTCACGTTCGTACGCCGCACGCTCTGCCCGGGTAATTGCACGGGTTTATCCACAATCGCTACCTGAGTTCCAATGATTCGATAGGTATAGCGACTATTCTTAAACACCTGGTTCAACACGCTATCCACTCGAACATTCTTCACGGAAATATTCACCTCTTTCACACTCTTCTCTTGAGCATCATTAAAAAAGAACCTGTAATCCGTCTGTTTCATCATCTCCTCGAACAACACGGAGAGAGTAACACCTTTCAAATCCAATGTCACATACTGACGTCCGGTCTGTTGAGCGAATCCGGCAGTTGACACGCAAAATAAAATTCCTACTAACGTAGATACCAACAAAAATCTTGGGTCTAAAATTTTTATCCGGTTCCTACAATACTTCTTGATTTTTTTCATAGATTTGTAAAAACTAGTTGATAATAATAATTATTAAACTACTTCAGTAAAGAGTATCTATATGTTTGGTCGCATCTGGTACTCTTTTCTTTTTTAGTTCTTCAATATAACACGGTTTCCATCAATCATATAATTAATATTTAAATTTGCACATATTGTCTGTAAAACAATCTCAAGCTCACTTCGTTCAAATACCCCACTAAATAACAACGCACTCGAATGTAAACACTGATTTTCAATTTCCACCCCGAACCAACGTTCCAATTTGCGTATCACATCCGCGAAGGGTTCATTCTTAATCACCAACACGCCATCCTTCCATGCAACCAAACGGGCTGCATCCACTTCTTTGGTAGAAATTTCACGTGATCCCAGATCCAATGCAATCTGCTCATTCGGTTTCGCTATTACAACATGATTACCCGATCTTACCCGGACAGATCCCTCCACTAAAGCCATATAAATCTCACCACGATCACCATAGGTATTCACCTCGAAAGAAGTTCCCAAAACCTCCGTCTCCATATCCTTCATCACCACGAAAAAAGGCCTATCCACATCCTTCGTCACTTCAAAATACACGTTCCCTTTTACCGTTACCACTCTTTTCCCCATTTCAAATCGTACAGGATAACGAATAGCACTCTCCGAATTCAACCAAACCTTCGTTCCATCAGAAAGAATGATCGAAATACGCTCTCCTGCCGGAACCGTGATCTCATTCATTGCTCCTTCTTTCACATCTCGGTTCTCCGATGTTTCCACATCCTCGTACACCAATTCATTCCTCCCCTCTTGCTTAATATTTACCTTACCCGTTTTCTCGTATATCACCCCCCGTTTCTCATTTCCCACAACCACCTTTTCACCGTCAGCCAAAGTCAACATCACCCCACGTTCATTCGGGATCGTTATATCCACATAGGCGATTGCTTGATCATCCATGTTTCCAGTCGGTTTCAAAAAGAAATAGACACATGACAGGATCACCGCCACGATCGCCGCATATCGCGACACTCTTCGCAAAACAACCATTCTTTTTTTTCTTTCCGGCAAAGCCAGCATAAACTGCTTGTAGTCCTGCCATCCCTCTTCCACGACTTGGTCATCACACTGAACACCTGTCGTCGTGTGCCATATTTTTTTATATTGTTCAAAATACTTTCGATTCTCTTCCGCACGAATCCATTCCGCAAACACTCGCACATCCGAACGCGTTGCAGTATCATCCAAAATCCGGATCAGTAATTCATCTATATTTCCCGAAGTATGATTCATAATTTTATCCTTCATACCCCTTAGACAAACAACTCCCGATTTACCCCTAAAAATCTAATCGAAAAAAAATAAAAATCTGAAGCAACCAGCCTAAATCTTTACGTAAACGCTTGATCGCTATGGTCATCTGAGCCTCTACCGTTTTCAAGGAAACACCTAATCGCTCTGCAATTTCCCTGTTTTTCAATCCTTCCACCTTGCTCAGCATAAATATTTCCTGACATTTCTTCGGTAACGCCCCGACAGAAGTCATTATAGCCTTTTCAATCTCCGAACGTTCCAACAGCAACTCGGCTTCCGGGGTTTGTACGATGGTCGAAAAATACAATTCTTTCAACTGTTCCTCCTCGTACTTCCGAATCATATCCTTCCGAGTAATAGAATTTATACAATTATTATACACGGCCCGATATAAATATGCTCGCGGGGAAATCGTAATCGTTAACATCGAACGATTTTCCCAAAGTCGATAATACGCCTGCTGAACAGCGTCTTTTGAGGCCTCTACATCTTTCAAAATACGGCTAGCATAATTCAGTAGATTTTTATAATAAGTCTTATAGATATACTCGAAAGCAAGTACATTTCCCTCGTTTAAAGCTGATACTAAAATTCCTGTATTCGTGTAATCCATATCAAGAATAATATCTCCGAAGAACAAATATAGTACATTAATCAAATATTCCAATATTTATTTAGACTTAATATAAAGAAAAATAATCTTTATGTCGAAACTATATCTAGAATAGTATAATTGAGGGTGGCCTAAATTCTAACCTTATGGCCACCCTCCTCGTCACACCCTTTTGACCTACCTAACGATTACCGTGTAAATCGAGTCCAAATCCACCGTGTACCCCTCGTTTTCAACCCGGATATTTATCACGTATTTACCGGGCGGGATGGTATGGTCCCACTGAATCTCAATGATTCCCTTCCTTTGCATGGTAAACTGAGTTGCCGCCTCCGGGTACTCACTATCAACACTCCGAATCGAATAACGAATCGGCGCAGTCCCTTGCACGCCCTCGATAGACGTGCTTTGCCAAGGAATCCCGAACTCGATCTGACGAGCATCAATCTCCGAGTCCAATTCCGCCTTCACGATCATACTATCCGGCTGATAAACCGCGTCTCGCGTTTCAAGATACCCCACCGTAATATCCCGACAACCCACCTGTCCCATCACGAGCAAAAACAAACCTAACACTATAATTACAAATACTCCTTTCATAATTTTCAATTTTGCATTTTCAACTTTCAATTTTTACAGTTGTGTAAATTGATACGTGTAATCCAACGAATGGACGATCCCGTTCGTCACCTCGATATTGCAAGAAGCAACTGTAGCCATTTGCCCGCTCACGGGAGCATGAATCGCTAAACTTTCCGCCCCGATATCAGGAACTCCACTACATGAAGATTTTATCCTATACACCCGTAATTCCACTCCCGACAAGGTTTTCACCATCGTCCCTCCCGTAAGCGTTCCTTTTACCTCGTAATCAAACTCTTCTTTCATCATCTTTCCGGCAACGACGTGCGACAAAAGCATTTCACGACACAAATTGACGGGAATATCCGAGACCCGATCATAAAGCGGTTCCCAATCGTCACCCGTTGTCTTCACCAAAAATTGCAGGATCGACAAATTTGTCACCCCGAAGAACGTAATCTCTTTATAATCGGGATTCGTCCCGTCAAACACCTCCTTCAACCCGGCACATTCAATTAAGATCATCGTCGAATCCCAGTTCTCATGATCTGTTTGGAAATATTCCCACATCGTACAATTATGTTTTCCGTTTGCCAAACCCGAATCATGGTAATAATTATCATCACAACCAGAACAAGCGAGTAACACTCCAAACCATATAGCTAAATATCTTTTCATCATTCACAATTTTAAAGTTAATAAGCATACCCGTTGCGTTTCCAGTAAGGTGTCTGCAACATCAACGTGTTATTTCTAAAAGCAAGTCGACTAACCGGCAAGAACAAAGCACCTTCTTCCACATCCTTCTCTGTTAAAGTTTTAAAATGTCCTCTCAACCGCTCCCTGAAAGTGCCGTTCCTCACGACATCAAAATAATGAATTGTCACCCCCTCGCAGAAAAATTCCCTGTCACGTTCATCTTGGACAGCACCAGCCAGATTCCCGTCTACCGTAACATTGTAAGGAGCACATCCTGCCCGTCCCCGAATCCGGTTCAAGTCCTTGATCGCTCCCGCATCATCCCCCGTCTTCACCTTCAATTCTGCCCGGAGTAGGATAATATCAGCCAAACGGATCAATATCTCGTTATCCTCGTAAGCCCGAATCCCCCCGATCTGACTTCCCGACGTATTTTTCAGCACGTGACGCACCTTCTGCACGTACGCCCAACCTTTCGTGATAGAGGTTGAAACTTTCGCCATGCTATCCAGCCTGTAAAAATACTCCTCCCGACGAGCATCGTTCTCGTCCGGGTACATGGAATAGACCATCGAATTATTAATACAAAGCCCCCTAGCCCGTGACGTGGAAGGAGTAGTCAAGGGAACAACCGGCCATTTCTGACAGTAACTTGCCATATAAGACCCGTAATCCTTTAGATCAAACTCCGTATCTTTGTAATCACATTCTAAAATCCCCTCCGGGCTATCCCCCAAAATTACTTTCTCGCAGACTTCCCTCACACTCCCCGCCAATTGATAACTACTATCCGAAATCACAGAATCACAATACAAAATTGCCGCCCGGTTCAAGTCCGGCTCTTTATTTAAAGCCGCTTTCCATGCATATAGATGAGCCAGTACTGCCTGACAAGTTCCCCGTGAAAACACCTGTTTACTCGTAATTGCCCTGCCGTGAATATCAATCAAGTCGCTCGCCTTAGGCAACAAACCTGCCGCCTCCTTCAAATCCCTAATACATTGTTCTGCAATTTCCTGCCACGGGGTACGCTCTTTCATCCCCACGTCTTCCGCGTGGAGAATTAACGGGGCATCCCCCCAATTTTCCAAGATATAAAAATACACGTAAGCACGGGTCGCCAAAGCCTGACCCAAGTAAAAATTATACCGTTCCGTTGAGAGCTCGGCACGATGAATATTATCAAGCACGAGGTTCGCATTAGCCACCACATGATACTGGTTGCTCCAAACGATACAGGGATGCGAGTTTCCCCAACTCCGGGAAAGATCATTATTACACGGGTTTGTCCATGTACCCAGCACATCGAATAACACACCCCGATCCCTTTGATGAAGGACCACGTTACTCCCTTGATACTCCCGGAATGTTGCCAACATACCATTCACCGCCGCATCCACGTCTTTAGCATCCTTCCAGAAATTATTATTCGTGACCGCGGTTTCTGTTTCTTCCGTGAGAAAATCTTCACACGAGCATAACAACCATCCCGTTATAAACAGCAACATTATATATTTCATATCTATAAATTTAAAGTTAAACCAATCGTAACCCTTTTTGAAAGCGGGTAATTCCCCAAATTATCAATACCCGTAACAATATCCACGCTTTCTGGATCCGCTCCCGTGTAATTCGTGATCGTGAACAAGTTTTCCGCCGACACGAAGACCCGTGCCCCAAAACCAATCTTTTTCCTGATCGCTTCCGGCAAGGTATAACCTAACGTGATTGTTTTCAACTTGATAAAGTTCACCTTCTGCACGTTCGCATCAATATTTGTCCCGAAATTATTCAACCCGTTTTCAAGACGATTCGCGGGATAATCCGCTTTATCCCCCGCTTTCTGCCAGAATGACACGTTATTCAAATCCTCAAAAACGGGTTTCGTGATATCCGAAACGAACATTCCTAAAGAAGTTCCCACCGATGCTCCCCGTGCAGTGTTCAAAATATGCCTACCGATCATGTAGTTCAACAGCAGGTTCAAATCAAATCCTCTCCAATCAAGTGAGGACGTGATTCCCCCGTTCGCAAGAGGCAGCGGGGAACCGGAGTAGACAAGATCGCTTCCCTCGATACTTGAAACCTTCCCGTCCCCATCCACGTCAATAATCTGCCGGTCTCCCGGACGGTAATATTGTGTATTCGTCCCCAGCGGGGTATATCTTCCATCTTTATAGAAATGAGGAACCTCGTTTTCCTCGTTATATATTCCCCAAGTCTTGTAGACAAAAATCCCGTTTAACGGTTTCCCAATCACGCACCTGTTATTTCCATTACCTGCCGTCTGAAAATCTTGATTATTTTCACTTTTCTCCAAGCGATTCCAATTCCGGGAAATATTAAATCCGAGGTTCCAGTTTAAATTCTCCCGTCTTATCACGTCATATTTCACCTCTAGCTCGATGCCCTCATTACTAATCGTGTAAGCATTCCGCCATTGCTTGGCATAACTACTATAGTCCCCCGGCAGAGCCACCGAATAAAGCAATTTATCCGTGTAACGATAATAATAATCTAACACGATATTCAGACGATGGTCAAACATATCCAGATTCAAGCCAAAATCGTACTGGTCTGTCTCCTCCCACGTCAAATTCCGGTTTGCCAAACCAAGCTGCAAATCCGGTTCAACCGAAGGATTACCAAGGAAAGGATTTCCGGGATTCAATACCCCCTGCGAGATATAAGGTTGATCGAATTGCCGTCCGCTCTTGCCATAAGACAATCGTATTTTTCCGTGATCAAGCACTCCCCGGCTCCAATCCATGAAACCCTCTTCCGAAAATGTCCATGCCACCGCATAAGACGGGAAAGTACCCCAGCGAACCTCTTCGCCAAATTTTGAGGAAGCATCCCTTCGCAAGGTGACCGAGGCAAAATACTTTTGCAGGTAATTGTAATTTACCCGACCGAACAGACCAGCCAGCGTCGACCGCTCCTTATCCGTCAAGAAATCCTTTAACGCCCGGCTATTTTCCATATCATACACGTTCCCGTTCCAACTCACGTAATGAATAAGATCACTCGGGGCTCCTTTTCCCCAGCCTCCAACAGATTGCATCTCGTCCACCTGAAACGAAGCTCCCGCCAGTAGATCAACAGCGTGTCTCTCACCGAAAATATGCTTGTAAGTCAGAAGATTCTCGTTCAACAACATCAAATTACGAGTAACCGTACCCGATGAATAAGTCTCGTGATAATCGTCAAGATCCGACGGCATAAAGAGATTTTGATTCTGTTGCGAGTAATCCACCGCAACCGAGGATTTTATCTTCAATCCCTTTACAATTTCGTATCCAAGGTCAAAACTTACCCGCAAACGATAAGATTCGTTTTTCTCCTTTATCGTATTGAAACTCTTGATTAACTCTTCAAAAGCGGGCGTACCCTCTCCGGGTAGGACCGTGGATGTGGTTAACAACTCCTCTGGTATCTGTTCCAAATCCTCTCCCTCGGCAAATCCCGTCAATGTGTTCGACAAGCGACTCGCCCTTTTCCGTCCCGTACGAGCCAAATAAAAGCGAAAGTTAGATTCCAGTTTCTCAAAAGGCCTCAAATAGAAGTTGCCCAGCATTTTCACCCGGCTAAAACCCGTGTTTCGCAACACGCCACTCTCATCATAGTACCCGATGCCGATATTGTAACTGATCGTCTGACTGCCTCCGTTTAACTGAATATTCGCATCCGTGACTTTAGCGGTACGAAAGTAATACTTAAACAAATTCGTGGAATTATTATAAAAGGGATTTAATGAATCCTGATAAGCCGGGACACTTGCACCATTTCCCATATTCCAAAAATAATTATAGTGCAGGTTCTCGTCGTAAGATTCTTTATAAGAACCCACGTACTTGTACGTGTTGGTAGCATAATCATAGTAGGCTTGTTGGAAATTCTTCAATGCCTCCAGCCGGTGATAACGCTCCGCATTACCACCCGTCAAATCCGGCAGAGAAGGATTAAAAGAGAATGTTCGTGACACGTTCACGCTCACCCTCGCCCGTTGATTCAACTTTCCCTTTTTCGTGGTAACAAGGATTACCCCGTTCGCAGCTCGAGAACCGTAAATAGCAGCGGAAGCAGCATCCTTCAACACCTGTACGCTCTCTATATCACCGGGGTCAATCTCACTCAACGTGTTCGTACCCGTTACCGGGGAAGTAAAAGACAACATCGGTACCCCATCGATCACCCAAAGAGGATCGCTGTAGCGCCTCGTGGCCTCTATCGATAAGCTATTAAAACCACGGATCGAAACGGAAATGCCTCCTCCTCCGGGCGAACCCGTCATGTTCACCACGTTCATACCTGCCACCCGTCCTTGTAGTAAGTTGGCGAGAGACGGGGAGGGTATATCTTTCAAATCCTCCCCTTTCACCACTGACATAGAACCCACAACATCTCTCTTATTCTGTGTTCCGTAGGCAACCACAGTCACCTCGTCCAATTTCGATACATCCTCGCTCATGCGGATATTCAACGATTTACCTACCTCGAATCTCGCCCGTATGGTTTTATATCCAACAAAGGAAAACACGAGTATCCCCTTTTCACGTGTCAAACGTAACTGGAAACTACCATCGGAAGAGGTCGTCACCCCTAATTTCGTTGAATCCAGAAGTACCGTCACCCCCGGCAAGGGCTGTCCCTTTTCATCCACCACCTTTCCCTTTACGATATAATCTTTTATTCCCGTGC
>ERZ827101.3509-NODE-3509-length-11065-cov-2.770118_pt1 | contig 11065 bp, 8 predicted proteins | sample MGYA00519869_ERZ827101 | MGnify/ENA primary metagenome ERZ827101 (study PRJEB31778, sample SAMEA3449256) | human gut metagenome | biome: human gut; feature: human-associated habitat; material: faeces | place: United Kingdom | collected 2010/2012 ...
CCTTACCTCCTCCAAAAGGTCCTTGTTGGCCTGCTCCTCCCCCAACCAATCATCCAACTCCCTTTTCTCCTCTTCCGTCAACTCCTGACCGAGCATCCGGGCGGAAATCAATCGCGCAATTCTTTCTGTTCTTTCCATTTTAATTAAATTTTGCCTAATAGACGGCAAGTGCATCCAAAAAGGATGACACCATCTAAAAATTTTTTTTAATATTCCCGAAAATCTTACCTTTCCTCCTCTCTTCCTCACCCTCAAAACAACAGCAGTAGTAAAAAATCCTCTCGCAAAAGCATGGTTGCCAACCGTTTCAAAGCCCTGTACTTGATTGTCTTTACCGTATTGACACTCACGTCCAAAGCCGCAGCAATATCGGCCAAACTCATCTCATCCAGCGTCATCTGCATCACCTGCCGACTCTGTGGCGACAACTGCATGATGGCCTCCCCAATCATCCGGATACTCTGCGCTTCTATGATATTGCGCAACAAAAGCCCGTCATCCGAAACATCCGCAGGCACCAGCGCCTTCCGGCCTTTGGGGAAATAGTCTCGCTTATCCGCAATCGTATTTTTTATAATAGAAAAGAAATAATTGCGAGGCGATTTCACAGAACCTATTTTCGAACGATTTATCCACAATTTCATATAAGACTCCTGCAATACATCATCCACCGCCTCCTCATCCTGCAAATACCTGAAAGCAAACACACGGAACATCGAAGCATTTTCTCGAATAAACGCCTGCATACACTTATCATCCCATGTCGAAATATCCATCGGTATCTCCATAGAGCCTCCCATAAATAAAAATACGAATCCGCTGCAAGTTACTATTTTTTATAAAACAAACTGAAATTAACACTAAACTTTTACACACAAAGAGAAACTAAAACGAGGCTGTCTAACAATAAAAAAGTTAGACAGCCCCGTTCTTTAATAGGTAACAATAAATTCTATTCTAGTTCGCTTTGAACATCTCATCTATATGTTTGGCAGCCCGACGACCGTCACCCATAGCCAAAATTACCGTTGCTCCACCTCTCACAATATCCCCCCCTGCAAAAAACTCTGACAAATTAGACTGCATCGTTTCGTCATTCACCACGATCGTACCTTTACGTGAAATTTCCAATCCTTTCACGGAGTTCGGAACGATCGGGTTAGGAGAAACTCCCACGGCTACAACTACCACGTCGGCATCGATCGTGTACTCGGAACCTTCCACTGGCACAGGGCTACGACGTCCGCTGGCATCCGGTTCGCCCAAAGCCATCTTCTGCACCCGTACCTGTTTCACGCGTCCCCGTTCGTCGGCAATATATTCCACCGGATTAGTCAATGTGATAAACTCACATCCCTCTTCCTTGGCATGTTTCACCTCTTCCAAACGTGCAGGCATTTCCTCTTCGCTCCGACGATAAACGATCATAGCACGTTCCGCACCTAAACGTTTTGCCGTACGCACAGAGTCCATTGCGGTGTTACCACCTCCCACGACTACCACGTTCTTTCCGCGATATACCGGGGTATCGGAATCTTCACTATCAGCACCCATTAGATTTACCCGAGTCAGATACTCATTGGAAGAAAGGATACCGTTATAGTTTTCTCCGGGAATATTCATAAACCGGGGAAGTCCGGCACCCGAAGCCACGTAGAAAGCCTTAAAGCCTTCCGCCTTCAAATCCTCCACGGAATCCGTCATACCCACGATAAAGTTGGTAACGAATTTCACACCGATCTTCTTTAAGTTCTCGATCTCCACGTCTACCACGCTATTCGGCAAACGGAATTCAGGAATACCGTATTTCAACACACCGCCGATCTCGTGCAACGCCTCGAACACGGTTACATCGTAACCCAATTTTGCCAAGTCTCCTGCACACGATAACCCGGAAGGTCCGGAACCGATAACGGCAACTTTAATTCCATTGGCATGGGCAACTTCCGGCACGGTAATATGCCCGGATTCTCTCTCGAAATCCGACGCAAAACGTTCCAAATAACCGATAGCAACCGACGGTTTCTTCAATTTCTGTAAATAAAAACACTTGGATTCACATTGTTTTTCTTGAGGACAAACCCGACCGCAAACTGCCGGTAAAGCACTCGTGCGTTTCAGCACGGCCGCAGCCTGCAAAAACTCACCTCTCTCAATGTTTTTCACGAATCCAGGAATATCAATACCCACGGGACAACCTTCCATACAAGTCGGGGTCACGCAATCCATACAACGGGTAGCCTCCCGCATAGCCATATCGGCCGTCAGACCCTGATTCACCTCAATACGCTGACTCTTGATACGTTCTTCCGGTGCGGTTTCGGGCATATGGACACGCTCAATAGAAGTACGTTCCTTCCCTGCCACCTTCTGACGCAATTCCTGACGCCAAGGTTCGTTCCGGTCACTCACGCCATGAGTATGTTCGGATTCCTCTTGTTTTACCTCAACATCATGCAATTTGGCCACCTCGGCATCCTTGAATCCACCTAACCGAGACAAAATCTCGTCAAAATCAATCAAGTGTGCATCAAACTCCGGTCCGTCAACGCAAGTGAAGCGGGTCTTTCCCCCCACGGTCACCCGGCAAGCTCCACACATTCCGGTTCCATCGACCATCAGCGCATTCAAACTGGCCACTGTCGGAATATCATACTTACGAGTCAGTTTCTCGCAGAATTTCATCATGATCGCCGGCCCGATGGTCACGGCCAAATCCACCTTCTCCCGCTTGATCACTTCCTCCATCCCCTCCGTGATCAGACCTTTTTTTCCATAGCTTCCGTCATCCGTCATGATAATCACTTCATCCGAAGAAGCCCGTATCTCATCTTCCAGAATCACCAGATCCTTATTACGTCCGGCAATTACAGAAATCACCCTGTTCCCAGCTTCCTTGAAAGCCCGCACGATGGGCAGTAAAGGAGCCACGCCTACACCACCACCGCAAGCCAACACGGTTCCTACTTTCTCGATGTGAGTTGGTTTTCCAAGGGGGCCCACCAAATCCGTGATATAATCCCCCACTTCTAAAGCGCACAATTTCCGGGAAGACACTCCCATCACTTGTACCACCAATGTAATACTTCCTCTTTCCAAATTAGCATCAGCAATGGTCAACGGCATCCGCTCGCCCTTCTCTCCCACGCGTACAATCACGAAATTACCCGGTTTACGGGCCTTTGCTATCAATGGTGCCTCAACTTCCAGCTTTACAACTTTTTCTGAAAAATAAGTCTTACTTAAAATTTTATTCATAGTCTCTAGGTTAATCTATTCTACTTATTTCAACCCCGCTATCGTTTTCGATTTCAAGCCGCAAAGATAACGAACCCCTTGGAAAAAACAATTTTTATTTCGATTAATGGCAAGAGAAGTTAGAAGTAAGCATGAAGTCAGACACGCCCCAAATCACATCGGCATATCTCCTAGATAGTAAAGTTAGTCACTAAACGACTATAAAACGAAGGGGGAACGTCTATCATTCGCTTATCGTTCCTTATCTCCCGCTTAACTCGCCCCAAACTGAACACACAAAGTAAAGTAATTTCCTACAATCTGTCATATCGGAAAACTCACGCCATTTCGTGACAATCCGAGTAATATTGCTATTTTTGTTCCCGAAAACAAATTATACAGACATCATGGGCAATAAAAACGATAAAAAAGAGCGGATTAACGTGGTCTATTCCACGAACCCGAATTACCAATACGAATACAACCAGGAAGAGGAACAGGAAACACTGGCCCCGGAAAAGCAAAACCTGCGGGTAACTCTCGATTCCAAACAGCGCAAAGGCAAAATCGTCACCCTCGTACAAGGTTTCGTGGGTACGGAAGAGAATCTGAAAGAACTGGCCAAGCTACTGAAAAACAAATGTGGCGTGGGCGGCTCCGTGAAAGATGGAGAAATTATCATCCAAGGGGAAGTAAAAGAAAAAGTACTGACCATTCTCCGGGATAATAAGTTCCGGGCAAAATAGATTATAGATCAGACAATTTAGTCTGATCTATAATTATTCTATCAGCGTTTTATATTATCACGAGAAGAAGTCTTTACTTTTGCAAGACTAAATTTCACGGGACAGAAGTATAACACACTAACAGGTCTTCCAGAAGCTTGCATTGCCGGTTTATCAAATTTAATCAAGCGAGTAACTCTTAAAGCCTCTTGATCTAAATCAAATCGTACTCCTCGTAAAACCCAATGATTTTTCGTTATTCCATTGATATCTATAACAAATGCGATGTAAACAGTCCCTTCAAGAGAATCAAGAACTGCCGAACGTGGATAAGTCAAATTCGAGGTGATCACGTCTCGTAATGAACCTCGAAAATACATAGGCATATTCTGTAAACAAAGTATCAAATCATCCGATCCATCTTTTAACAAACGAAAATCAACAGGTAGTACATACGACATTTGGACGGGGTGTCCATTTTGTGTAGCTGGTTTTTTGAAGCTTACAAGCTGACTTACCCGTAAAGCTTCACAAATGAGATCGGGATGTTTTCCCCATATAACATGATGTCCGTGCGTTTTTCCTAAAGTATCTACATCAAATCTAACATACACGATCTCTTCAATAGAATCCATTCGTGCCTGTAAAGGATAAGTCAAGTGTGTTTTTACAAAATCATTAATATCCCCGTCAAAAACGGGGTAAGTTCCTACTTTATGAACGGAAGTACTATCGTCCACCCCGGCATTAACTACCCCTTGAAGTACAAATCCTTGTTTATTCACCAAGAAAGTCAAGAATATAAATACAAAACATCTTATTATCATCTTCTTGAAATTATATACATGAAATCAGATATATAAATCATGAATTTTCAAATACCCTTCAAAACTATATAAAACTTTGAAGGATATTAAAAACATTGTTATCTCAATATAATTTTACCTTTTGAATTTATCTCAAATTCCATGCGAGTCATTTGAAGAGGAACAAAAGACGTATTTTTTCTATTTTCTTGGAACAAGACATCAAAAGGTTCTTCTTTCTTTTGAATAATAAATCGATTACCCCGTTTTCGAGTATACAGGATTTCTCTTGAAAATTCATCCTGAAAACAACATGCAACCACAACCGACGAAATCATTTTTCCATCATGACAATTAACTAAAATCAAATATCGATTTTTAAACTGATTTGAATCACCTGATTCTGGCATGTAATTATCATTTATCAACATAAACAAATAATTATCAACGTGTTTACAAATGGAGAAAGTTCCACAATAATAAATATCTAAGTCATTCTCCAATTTAGATGCAAAACATACAGAATCCATATATCGAATACCAAAAGTATCTCTTGGAAATAAATCTATTGAATCAAGAATAGGTAATTGAACTAAAAATTCAAATGTACTACCATCAACCTCTTGTAGATTTTCAAGAGATTCCACACAAAATTTATTCCTAGAAATTCTCTTTTCATCAACAGTAATCTCAGCATCTATCATTTCCTTTTCGTTCACATATTTCACAAAATCATCATGTTGCCTAAAATCTCTCTGATTTCCACAAGCGATATATAATAAACTTATTAGCAAGACTATTTTGTTATCCATGGCTTTTCATTCAATATTTTAAATCCTAAATCTGAGTAACGATACCCCATATCCGGTACTTTCAACAATCGAGAATATCTATAGTAACTAAGATTCGTAAAATTCCAAGCTTTTGTTTGCAAATATCCCCATTTCCTAATTGCTCTATGATGAAGAGCTGGATTCATTTTACCTAAAGCAAAAAAACCTGCATGTAAATATTCATGCCCCATAGTTAAATATAACTGCTCCATATCAGTAAAAGCACTTTCCATCAAATAAACATTTGTTCCAACACCTTTTACAAATTCAGCAATTCCATTAACTTTAGCTCCAGTATTTTTTAATAAAGAAGTTCCTACTTTACGATACCCTCCTGTTTTAGGATAAGTTCCATCAGCATGTAATTCCGCCAGTCCTTTAACATCTTTTCCAAAATACGAATCTGAAAATTTTTTTGCATAAACATTCGAATATTCCATTCCTTCCCCTATACCAGAAACGACATCCGTAGTTGCAAGTGATTCATAAATAGAACCATCTCCATTCCAAAAATTACCATAATGCATAATTGCACTAAGCCCTCCACCCATTCCGCCTAATAGACCTCCTATAATCATTCCACTCCCTCCTCCTATCATACCATTTTTTAAACTTTGCCCAATATTTCCACCATAAAACAAAGAATTTCCAACTCCTCCTATAAAACCACCAGCAAAGCCTCCTGTTGCTCCGGAAATTGAACCTCCAACAAAGCCTCCATGAAACAAAGAACTTGAAGAAATTAAACCACTTATCCCCATTCCTGCTCCAAATCCCGCAACACCAGCAATTCCTCCTATAAGATAGTCTTTCCAAAAATTTCCACTATCATTTCCCATAAATCCTTTTAAAACAACATTAGTCATAGCTCCAATAAAAAAAGCTGCAAGAAACGATTCCCCACTTGGATCAACAAATGCCACCGGATTATTTCCACAATACACGTAGGGAGAAGCTAACTGTGATGCCGGGTCTTGACAAAACCATCTTGCTACAACAGGATCATAGAATCTTGAACCGAAATCATACCAACCCACTATCTCCTTGGCTAATTCCGCATCCTGCAACTCTTTACCACTAAACAATTGCTTGTTTTTGTCAAGATTATTATACGTGAACGCCAAACCAAAAGGATAATATTCGGTTGTCTGTATAGGTGTAAGCGCACTAGTACTTGCCTCTAACACAACCCGAGTACTACCAAGATGATCGGCTAAAAAATAATCGTAAACATAGCCATTGTTCACTTTTCTAGTTACCCCGGAAGGGTGAAAAATACAATCAAGCATATCCCCGTTATATATCATCACTCCCCGATAATACGTCGAAGAACTCCCCGCAACTTGCTGGGCTAACTTCTCGCCATCCGCACTGTAAATATACGATATTTTATTTTGTCCATGACTGATTTCAGCAGGTAAATTCAATTCGTTATAAGTAATTGAGTGGCCTCGCCGTCCGTCTGTTATCATATTACCATTCTCGTTATACGCATAAGTTCCGAGGGCAGCCCCGTTCAACGTGATTTTACTGACGGCATTACCGTTACCCGTTGTACCGTACGTGTAATCCAGAGCATGAAGAGTTGTTCCCGTTGCTCCATTTCGATGTAAACCCTTGATATTTCCATTCAAATCATAAGCAAGACCATACATATTATATTTCCCCGTGGAATTTGCTGTCCAATTTGTCCCGCTCTTTTCTTTATAAATAGCCTCTTTTAACTGCCCTAACGGATCATAAGAATAAATATAAGCCTTTTCCGTACCACTACCATTTTTCCACGTCATGGCATTAATATTACCATCATAACATGCGGTAGCCCCTGTCACGCCGACTTGATCATAACCTAACGTATAACTAAAAGCGGATGATGACACGCTCGTAACATTTCCCCCCACATTATACCGGTAAGATTGTATTTCCCTCCCGTTATGCAGTTTCTTGGCAGACAAACGCCCCAGTTCATCGTACACATTCTCAATAATTGTCACTCGTCCGTTAACATTATCTCCAGTTATCTGCTGATCGATCTTCACAAGCCGTCCTTGTTGATCATACGTGAAATACTTGTTATATTCCGTTACCAAAGCCCCCACGGTTTGTTTCACTTTCGCCCGAGTCACTTGGCCTGTAAAATCATAGGCATTCGAAACAATTTCCAAACCGGAAGGATAAAGCTGAGACACACTCTGAACGGAACGATACTTCTTATCAAAATACGTGGCTGATAATAACCACTGATGCGACACAATTCCAAGCACTTTCGTCTTTGTTCCAGTAATTTGCCCTATCACGTTATCATTTTTAGCATCTCCAACGGCATCGACTGAAGAATAAACCACGGCGGATTGCCCACTCCAATCGTAATTATCATAATACGTGATAAGATAACAGTCATTAGCCGTGACTGCAGTGGGATAAATCCCGTTCGTGTAACCATGTAAAGCAGTTCCCCTCGTTTCACCGAAAATCGTCTGGGATGCCAATGCTGCACGATGTTCCGTTTCCGTCCCCGTGCAAAAACCAGATATGACAGGCCGATTTAATTCGTCATATTTTGTAAAACTCCACTTGCCCCTCTTTCGTTGTTCTGCATCCTGAGTTAACACGAGGCGTCCCCGGTTGTCATAGAGATTTATTACAAAACCTGCTCCCGGCTTGTATTGTTTATATGCCCGTCCTCGGTCATCATATTCCGTATAATAACAATAACGCAATAATTCTGTTAGAGATTTCGTTCCACTTGTAAAAAGAGAATCCTGAATAGGCGGGATCACATAACGAAGACGTCCAAGCATATCCCGAACCTCGTAAGAGAACATTCGTTTTCCTGTTGTCAACCTCGTCTCCCTAGCTACAATATTTCCCTCTATATCCCGATATTCTACTGCCATATCACCTTCCGGATTAGTGACCACTTGCACCGAAAGACTATTGATAGGCCAAAATGTAGAATCAAGTTGAACGGAAGTTCCAACTAGTACATAACGTTTCACGCTATCATTTGCCACATTTTTACGGTAAGAAAAAAGTGTCGTGTGTCCGCCACCCAAACGCCAAGAAAATCCCAACCCTCCTTGCTCGATCACTCGATCATAAGGACTATCATCGAATCTTGAACTTGTATATGCCACGGGATTTGTACCGTAAAGATTTGAATAAAAGGTTTCTTGTTCAGTCACGGCATTCACACGAAAGCCCCCGTTACCATCCATCACGTAAGGAAGATAAGTCGTCGTTTCACGCCCGGCACCATCCCGAGTTACCGGAGTTATAATATCTTTCCCTCCGGGAGATGCCCCAACACCAACCTGCTGCACTGAACGCCCTTGCCCATCATAATAAGTAGTACTACGAATTATATGTTCACTTCCAGTACGAACCTCCTCTGTCACACAAGGAGGATGCACATTTATATCCCGCACATGAATGGTGCCATTCATCGGGATCACTTGCCCCTCGCATTCTGCTTTAATCGTGTATTCTCCCGGTTCTGTCAAGCCTGAAAATTTTAAAGTTTTCCCTGTTCCCATTAATTCATTTACTTTAAAACTATTTCGATATAATCCATAATTCATATGTTGAGAGCCAGCTAACAAAATTGAAATTTTCTGACCTAAAATCAAATTCCCATTTCCATATACATTAAAAATTTTAACACTACCTCCTGGTTGCTGAGTTACTAAGAACTCATCATGCGGACCTAAATACACTCGACTTTCTCGATTCAATTGAGATATATTAGGAGAACCTATAACATGTATACGTCCTTTTTTCTTGTTTATATCTGTTGATAAATACAATACATGTTCTTTATTCCATCCGTTTACTCGCCCATCATTACACGCTTTAACAATTTCTCTCAAGTCATTCCAACCAGATTCTTCATCAAAAAGAAAAACAAACGGTGTACTTATTACATCTCCATCAGAAGAAATAGCAAGGGTCTTGTCCAACAATGATATATTATTATTTATTATCGGGAAATAGTTAAAACTTGCACCTCCATTCATTCTTTTTTCTAATCCGTCTCTTTCCACACGAATGAAATAATTTCCTACAAATTCTCCTGTAAAAACTAACTTCCCTCCTGTACCGACTTTAGTTGCAATTTTAGTATCTCCTGCATATAATTTATACACGAGATTTACATCCGATCCATCTAAATATATATTCTGCACCATACGTGGAATCGTATTCCCACCTCCACTCACATTAAAAACATTCACCCCACTAGCTTGAGCCATTTGAGTTATAACTACAACAGACTGGTTGAATGTTGAAAGAAAAATAAATCTTCTAGTCGCTCCCGTATTATTTTCTTTAACCCTAAATGTTATTTCGTAATCATTTAAAAAATCAAATTCCAACCAATTATAAGCAGGTTGCGATAATTTCTCGTTTATCAAATTAATCAACATACTGCCTGTCATCGTATTTTTCAATTCATATCTAAAAGTAACACTATTCACTTCTCCAAATAATGTTCTTCTTGGATTTGTCTCCACTTTAAAATCAATATTAGGTATACTTAATTGAGCAAAAATATAATTTGGAGATAACACCAAAACTAAAAACAATATTACATTTTTCATAATTCAATTATTATTAATCAATTGTATATTGATATCCCTTCATAACGTGATGCTCATCATCCAACACTTTTATTATCCTCCCAAATCCATCATACTCGTAATAAACGGTATAACCATTCTCATCTGTTTCGGATGTTTTTCCATAACCTAGTTTATAGGTTACCGTTGTCATTAATGCTTTTGCAGGATGAACACGTACTTCATCAACATAGCTTGACGTACTACCTATCAAATAGGATTTGGAGGTGGAACTTACTGTTATTTGAGTCATTTCCCGCTCCCATATTACTCCATTATTCTCACTTTTCCAATAAGTCAGTAAATATTGTCCTGCATCCAAATTATTCAGAGGTATATTAAAAATCCCTCGATACACTTTTTCACCTGTTTTTGCTTTATCACAAATAATAGCACCATTTACATCTTCAAAGCTAGTATGGTAAATTTGGTTTACAGTTGCATTTGTTGCTGTTGCGATAATCACTGTATTATTATATCCATAGATAACAGATATTGGTTTTCCGTGTACACCTGCACGAGTCTGAGTTGGCGCATATGCAGGAAGACTATATGCATCATTAATTGAAATAATTTCATAATCGGGATCACACACCATTTTACCGTTCACGCAAGCATAGGGAGGTTTTAACCAAGGAATAGCTTGGATGAATACAAGACATATGATTAATTATCCCATAGAAACGATTCGCTTTAAGAATGATATTGTTGTTGGAGGAAACTTAAATGAATATACCGGTGCTTTAGCTATCGTAATTCTTAATAACATGAAACAATTAAAAATAAATGAATCTAAAACAACCTATTCTCCACCTTCTGTTATCGTTGTCGGATAATTAAACGGGTAG
>ERZ827101.3510-NODE-3510-length-11064-cov-16.488600_pt1 | contig 11064 bp, 7 predicted proteins | sample MGYA00519869_ERZ827101 | MGnify/ENA primary metagenome ERZ827101 (study PRJEB31778, sample SAMEA3449256) | human gut metagenome | biome: human gut; feature: human-associated habitat; material: faeces | place: United Kingdom | collected 2010/2012 ...
TAATTTTTGAAAAAACCAAAAAATATCGCAAAAAATTTCCCAAAAAACTTTTGTAATTTTCAGAAAGCTCCATATATTAGCCCCCGGAAATTGAAAGCCAAAGGCGGGGAGGCGCCGAACCGCCGGTAGCCGGAAATTCCGTAATCAACTTTTTTACAAACTTTAAAACTTTGAGAATATGGCATTTAAAGCGTCATTTAAGTTTTCAGACTCAAGAGAGTTTGATGTATTGAGATGGGATGTCAAGTTCAATCGCGATGTGGACCCCAAAGGCCGTCCGGCATCTGACATCTATGGTGGTAAAATCTATGTGGAGGTTGAATCTACTCCGGACACCATTGTGTTGGACAAGATGTTCAAACAGTATCAGCCCGTAAACGGAAGTATCGTCTTCAAGAAAGCGGATGAGGATGCCAAGATGAAGGAACTGGTATTTGAGAACGGTTACGTAGTGGAATACGAGGAGGCACTGAATGTGGCCAACCCCTATCCGATGACAATCAAGTTCGCCATTTCCGCACAGACTGTGAAGATGGACGAGGCTACATTTGTACAGGATTGGCCGGAAAACAACTAACGGTTGTTTTCTAATCAAAGTTTTTAAGGTGCCGGAATATACCAATTCCGGTTATTTCGGCACCAAAAAACATACCGACTGGTCGGATTGATTAATTAATTTTCATAGCAAAAGATAGTATGGGAGCAAGTTTTCTGAATTTGGTAACTACCAAGGTGACAGTGAAAGGAGAGGAACAGAAGTTCGTTTCACTGCGGCTTCATCAGCGGTTTAACCGGCATCACGCCTTTACTGTAATTGTGAATTACCTCTCGCCCGGCAATACGTTCAAGCAGACACCTGAAAAATTCATCAATTACATCGGGGAGACTGTCAGCATCTCGTTCGCCCACAAGCAGACGGGCGAAAGTTATGACTTCGAAGGGGTTGTCACACAGGTGGAAATGGTCGGAAGCATGGGTGAGGCGGGCGGAGTGGCCATTCACGGAGCAAGCCCCACGATATTGTATGAGAACAACGGGACGCTCGACTCGTGGATGGACCAGACCCTCTCCGCCATCATAAAGGAGGCGACACAGGAATACGGGAAGGTCCCGCTGGCTTCCAATCCCAAATACTCCGCCAAAATCCCTTACATGGCGCAGTACAACGAGAGCGTCTTCGACTTTATGAACCGGCTCTCCGCCCAATACGGCGAGTGGTTCTATTACGACGGGAAAAAAGTCTATTTCGGCAAACCCGACAAGGACAACACGGAAAAGATCATGTACGATGTGGACCTGGAGGAGGTACGTCTGGTGGCAAATCTGGTGCCGGGCAAATCTGCAAGATACGATTATGTAGCGCAGGAGAACAAACAACATAATGCAGACACGCCCGCCAAACCCGATGGCATGAATGACCTCCAGTCCATTGCGCATGACTGTTCCGAAAAGGCGTATGGGGCAAAGACGACTGCCGCCGCCAATCCGCACATCGCCGACAAGGCGGGGCTGGACGGGCAGATGAAGGTCCTCAAAAATGAGTCCGGCGCCAATTTGTTGAACATAAGGGGCATAGGAAAGACATGCCGGATCCGGATAGGCGAAGTCATTGAGGTCTCTTTCCCCGGTGACATGAACCTGCCGCCCCTGGGAAAATTCCGCATCACCGAAATCACGCACGAGGTGCGCCGTGACGGGCATTATGCCAACACGTTTGCCGGGATTCCTGACGGAACGGTAAACATCCCTGTTCCCGACGCAAAACTCCCGCTGGCATTGCCCGAGCTTGCGACGGTGAAGAAAAATGACGACGAAAAGGAACAGGGACGGGTGAAAGTGAGTTTCGACTGGCAGAAAAACGGGAAAACAACCAACTGGATCAGGGTGCAGAGCCCCAATGCGGGAGTAAGCGACGCCGTATCCAAAAACCGCGGATGGGTGTTTGTTCCCGAAGTCGGTGACCAGGTCATGGTGGGGTACGAACACGGCAATCCGGACCGCCCCTATGTGACCGGAGCCATGTTCCATTCCGCTTCAGGAAAGGGAGGGGACAAGGACAACAAGACCAAAAGCATTATCACGCGCAGCGGAAGCGCCATCGTTTTCGATGATGAGACGGGAAGCATTGTCATCACCGACCAGACGGGAAAACAACTGATCCTGCTGGACGGGAAGGACGCCATTACGATTATGGCGAAAAAGAGCGTAGTCATCACCAACGAGGACAAGTCCGTTATCGTAATGGACAAAAAGTCCATCGGTATGCAGGCGGACACGATTTCCATCGAAGGAAAGAAAAACATTACGTTGGTTTCGGGCAAGGAAAGTATGGTATTCAGCAGCGAAAAAAACATCATCAACGGCAGTGCCACCAATATCAAGCTGGAGGCGGCCAAGGAATATGACTTGAATACACAGACCGGAACCATGAAAGGCACGAACCTCACCGTGGAGGGAACGGCAAACATGACCGTAACGGGAGGCATTGTGAAAATTAATTCATAAACGGATTGGATATGGGAGCATCAGCATCTGTAATACAGGAATACTACAAGGCGGTCGATTACTGGGCGGACATAGCCGGAAAGAAAGACTGGAAACTGGCGATATGGATTGTCGGAAGGAACGATGTGGACCTGGTGGACAAGTTCCTGGAGATAGAGCGTTCTCCTGTAGGACAGTTCGATGACATATTTTTCCGTTTCGACACGCCCTACAGAGGCGATGACGACGAATATGCCGCACAGCTCTGGCAGGAGTATGCCGGATGGTTTGAGGAGCAGGCGGAAGAGAAGGATGACATGCTCAAGGCGTTGCGGCACGACGGGCTGCTCAAGACGGAGTACCGCCCCGACACGTCGGCCGAGCCTACGGCGGCAAACCTGTGGAAGGAGATGTTGCGCTTCAAGGAGTGCATATCCCGCCTGGAGAATGCCTTCTTCTGCATCTATTTTCCTCCGGAACAATCCGGGGAATTTCCCCGGACGGAATGGTTCGGACAGGTACTGAAAGAGGGTGTTCCGCAGGGCATCCGTCTGACAACCATTGATTTGAAGAAGGACAGAAATGTCGCTCTGGACGAGTCGCCGGAGGTGGTCCACATACGCCCCCGCTTTGACATGGCGGCGGCACTGCATAACCGGATGGCACGGGCGGATACCGGCAACGACCTGATTGCGCCCGAGAACCGGTTCAAACAGCAGGTGACGGCGGTCATGGACTGCACGCGGAAACAGGATTTGAAACCGCTGGAAAAGGAAATAAGGAAGCTCCTGGATATCGCCGGGGAACTGAAGGATGCGAATATTCGGATATCCGCTCTCTTCATCGCTTCCGAAGCCTGCTATGCTATCCGCGAATACAAAAGCAGCATGAAATACAGCGACAAGACCATCCGCGAGGCGGAAAAGGCGATGAAGGATGGCGAGGCGGCGGGATACAGCTACTGGAAGATGGCTGTTTCCATGAAGGCGGCGATCCTGACGGCAGAAAAGAAACGCGAAGAGGCGGTGGCTTTATACGAGGAGATAGCCGGGAAAGCTGTCGAACGGAAGGACCCCTATTATGTCATGGAGGGCTACCGGATGTGCGGCTTCCTGCGGTACGAGGAGGGGAAGCTGGAACAGGCGTTCGAATATTTCCTGCTGGCATTGGCGGGAGGAAGCTATCTTTCCGAAGACATCAGACGGGGTTCCACCTTCACCTACGCGGCACACCTGGCGCTCCATACGGGCAGGCAGGTGCGTGCGCCGATTGACATCGAGGTGCTGGAACACCAGCTTCACGAATGGCTGGGCGAGGACTGGAAGGAACTGGTGGAGAACCCCTCCATGCGGCAAGCAAAAGCCAGAAGAAAAGGAGGTATTTTCAACTGAAAGAGAATTTAATCAACATATAGTTTAAACTTAAATATCGAATTTATGGATCTTGGAAATTACGGAATCGGCGGAAACGAAGTGAAGATTGACGCCTCCGAAGGCATTGCGGAAATTCCACAAAACCGGACATTATTGGTGGAGCAGTTGACTAAAGACGAACCGGTGGCTCCCGAAGTAATCACGGGGCTGACCAATATCGACCAGGTCTTCGCGCATTTCTTACCGGAGATAGATATTGAGTTCACCGATGCGGAAGGTGCTCCCGTGGAGGAAAACTTCCGTTTTCACAATGTGGGGGACTTTTCTGTCAAGAAAATGACGGAGCAAAGTCATTTCCTGTCAGGACTGAATACGGAAAAGCAGTTCGCTGACAGGATGGAGAAGTCGTTGCGCTCCAACAAGGTGCTGCAACGGGTATTGGAGAATCCGGCAACACGCGAGGCATTCGTCAATTCGCTTTCTGCCATGCTGGACGATTTAAAGAAAAACGAGAAGTCTAACCCTGCAAATGAATGACAACAGCTATGAGTGAACAGAACACACACAGGGAGGCAGCCGTACAACAACAGCAGGCTGCGGCACAGTCCAGAAACCTGAACGCGGAGCTACAGGTCCTGGCTAAGTTTGGTGGTTTCAATGTCCTGGAGTCCTCTGTGGACGGCATACAGAACCTGAACCCGGAGCGCAAGGCGCGCCGTAACATTTTCCTTACAGACCCCGAACGGGCGCCTGAACGCAAGGAGCTGGAGAAACGGCTCGAAATGTGGGTGGACATGCTGCAAGGCAACAAGTCCATCAGCGAAATGATCGAACTGTGCCAGAAGAAATCGGCGGCCGTTTCCGATCTACTTTCCCAGAACCAGCTGAAGGCGGTGGAAGAGGTGAAACAATTGGAGAAGTCATACCGTACGGTCATGCTTTTCTACAAGAATACGGATTCCGACAAGATTAAGAACATTTCCATCGTCAATGCTTCCATGGAGCAGCTCACCGACCTGGACAACTCTTTCTTCATCGATGCCATTGCGGACGAGCTGCGTGCCAACTACGACCGTCTAGACCTGCGTACCAATTATTCCTTGCTGGTCATCCCCGGCTACCTGGGTTCCAACAAGGTGATTGAGAAATGGGCGAAGATAGCGCATGACAACAAGGTGATGATTTATACCGACTTCGCCGACCTTGAAAAGCCGGACGATGTCATCGAAATGTTCTTCGACTCCAACCTGTCGGGAGGCGATGTGTACAAGTCCAACGTATGTATGGCCTGCAACTACCTGGTCGGACGTGGACGTTATGCCGAACTGGGCGAGACGGAGGACTTGCTGATTCCGCCTTCCGCGGCACTGGCGGGCAGCGTGTACAAGACGGTGATGGCACAGGTCACCGCCGGCAAGAAATACGGTTCCATGAGCGAGGTGGACGGAGTGGCTTTCAACCTGAAGAAGAGCGAAATTTCCGAACTGGAGAAGATTGGCCTGATTCCCATGGTGAAGGAATACGGCAAGGTGATGGCGTTTTCAGCCAAGACATTGTTCAACGGCGACAACCTGGGCTTGCAGACCTATTCGGTGGTACGCGTGTTCGATTGGGTGACCAAGGTATTGATGGACTTCCTCAACCGGCGCGCTTTCGAGAACTGGAACAGCAAGGCGGAGAGGGATTTGCGTGGACAGATCAGCAAGTTCCTGGACAGCATCCAGGGTCCCGGACGCCTCATTGAAAAATTCAAGATTCTCCGCTTCGAGCGTGACCCGAAACAGAAAGACCGCATTTTCCTCGACATTCACCTGACTCCTTACTTCCCGGCAAAGAGTTTTGTCATCAAGCTGGAAGGCACCAAGGGGGATGACGAGAATGACTGGAACAGCGATTATGCACAGGATGCATAAGCAATCCCTTTTCTGAAACAGCCGGTGGACTCCGGTTAACCTCTCCGGCTGTTTCCTTTCTTTACTTTTCTAAACCGTTCTCACTATGTCAGATGTGTTGAAAAATATAGCTGATGCCGTTGACAACAACAGCACCAGACGGGGATTCTCCGACCTTTTCGCCGACTCAAAGGCTGCCTTGGACAAGCTCCAGGCGGGATTGGGCGGACTGCTCCCATCCATGCCGGGCATGCCCGTAGCCAAGTTCGGCGACCTTGCCATAGGGATAGACATGCACCCTACGGTCACACCGCCGTCACCCGTCATGCCCGTGCCGCATGTGGGGAAAGTATATGACCTCATGGCGGACATCATGGCAGGCATCGCCGCCGCCATGCCGCCCGTCACCGAAGGGGTGGCGGGAGTGGCGTGCAGCATTCTCAAGGGGATGGCACCTACGGTGAAGGTGCATAACCAGTGGATTGCGCAGGCGGGCATAGGCATCGTGCACCTGCCTGCATTCGTCCTGCACCCGGCACCGCTTGTCAGCGGCATGTCCGAATCGGAGATGTGGATGGGCAGCGCAACCGTGCTGGCGGACGGTGCCCCCTGCTCCACGCTGACACATCCGGCGCTCTCCTGCAACCTGGTCGGCATCCCGACCATTCCCCGCAAGGGAAAGCCCAAGAAGGTTAGCAAGGCGTTGCTGGCACCCACATCCATGCTCTCCACCATCACTTCCGTAGGCAAGCCGGTGCTCGTGGGCGGGCCGCCCACCATCGACATGTTCGCGCTGGCAATGAAGTTCGGGCTCAAGGGGCTGGGAAAAATGTGGAAGAAACTGGGTGACAAGTTCCAGGACCTGATTGACAGACTGAGAAAGAAAGGAAAGAACCGGCTGGCGGACATTCTCCAGCCCATCAAATGCAAGACATTCGGCGAGCCGGTCGATGCGGCAACAGGCAGGGTGTACCACACCAACGTGGATTTCGAGTTGCCCGGCCCCATCCCCATCGTTTGGGAACGCACCTATTATAGCGACGCTGCTGTGGACGGCCCGTTGGGTTACAACTGGCACCACAGTTACAACCTGGGTGTCCGGCGGCTGGAAGAAGGGGCTTTCCTCTTCCGCCATGCCGACGGACGGGAGTCTTTCCTGCCCGTGCTGGAACCGGAGAACTCCTATTTTGACCGCAAGGAACAATTGCTCTGGACGCTTGACAGGCAGGGTTACCTGCTGACCGACATCCGAGGACTGCAATACCGGTTTGACGGACCGGAGAACCGCTTCGGCTACCGCATGGTGTCGGACATATCCACCAAAGACGGGTTCCGCATCCGTTTCGAATACGCTTCGGCTGGAAAACTGGCGGGAATCGTATCTTCTCGGGGAGAACGCTTGAAAGTGGAAACCGATGAATTGGGACGGGTATGCTGTGTGTCCATGAGACAGGATGGCGAGGAGACCAGGCTTGTCCGCTATCGTTATGACGACCGGGGCGACATGGTGGAGACCACCGACGCGCTGGATGTCAGCAAACATTTCGTCTATACCGACGGGCATCTGCTGGTACAGCTGACCAATCAGGGAGGCATGTCCTTCCATTGGGAATACGAGGGCAAAGGTGAGAACGCCCGTTGTGTGCATACATGGGGGGACGGCGGCGTCATGGAGTACTTCATCCGTTACGGCAAAGGCTACACCCATATCCGTAACGGGGAGGGTGCCGAAACCGAATACCATTACGGGGAGGACAAGCTCATCTACAAGATAGTGGATGCCAATGGAGGAATCACACGCCGGCAGTACAACGGATATCAGGAACTGGAGGTCACGGTCAACCCCGAAGGCTATACCCGCAAGACTTCCTACAACGAGTCCGGCCAACCCGTCCGGATAACGGACGAGAACGGCGAGGATACGTTCCTGAGCTACGACGGAAACCGCAACCTGGTCCTGCTCTGTACGCCGGGAGGGAAACAACTTTCTTGGGATTACGACGGGATGGACCGTGTCGTCAGCCGCACCACGCTCAGCGGAGAGACTGTGAAATACACTTACGAGGGAGGCGTATTGCATACCATTACCGATGGGCAGGGACGCGTCTATACCCTCACCTTCAACGACCGCTACGACCTCGAACTGCTACGGTTCCCCAACGGCCTGTTCCGCAGGTGGGAATACGACGGCAGGGGCAGGCTTATACAGGCGGTGGATGTCAAAGGCAATGCCACCCGGTACGCCTATGACCGGGCGGACAACCTGATACGGCTGGAGGAACCGGACGGCAACGTGCACCGGTTCGAGTACGACGCCATGGGGAACATGGTACATGCCACGGACAACATCCGTGAGGTGAAGTTCACCTATGGGGCATTGGGGGTATTGAAAAGCCGTGAGCAGGAACGCCACCGGATTACATTCGGTTACAACAGCGAGTTGCAGCTCCGGCGTATCGGAAACGAGGCGGGCGACAACTATTTCTTCGAGCTGGACGGACTGGGACAGGTAGTTACGGAAACTGGGTTCGACGGGTTGCGGCGCGAGTATGAGCGCGATGGCGCCGGACGTGTCACACGGGTAAACCGCTCCGGGGACAAATGGACGGAATACCTGTATGACGGGCTGGACAACATCCTGAAGGAAGAACAGTACGACGGCGAGGTATCTCTTTACACGTATGACAAGGACGGTATGCTTGTCAAGGCGGAAAACAGCGAGAACTTGCTGGAGTTCACCCGTGACAGGAAGACGGGACAGATTATTGAAGAGAAACAGGGAGAATATACCGTCAACCGCACGTACGACAACGAGGGCAACTGTACCCGCATCACCAGCAGCCTGGGAGCGGACATCCGCCATACGTACGACCGGGAAGGCAACTTGCAGACCATGCAGGCGGGCGAGAGCTGGCAGGCGTCATGGGTACGTGACAATACCGGGCTGGAGGTGCAGCGCACCTTTTCCGGCGGTGTGACTGTCAGGACGGAACGCGACTGCTTCGGCAGGGAGATACGCAAGTCGGTACGGTCGGGCGGCATGGAGCAAGGTGCCTACCGCTACCAATGGGGCATCGCCAACCGCCTGCTCTCCAAGGAGAACGAGCTGACGGGTACCGTCACACGGTACGACTACGACCGTTTCGACTTCCTTATCCGGCAGGAGACCATGCAAGGTTCGGAAACGGATGTGATTTACCGTGTGCCGGACTTCGTGGGTAACCTCTTTGAGACACCGGATAAGAAAGACCGCAAATACGGTGCCGGAGGAAAACTATTGGAAGACCCGGATTGTTTCTATCACTACGATGACGAGGGGAACCTCATTTTCCGTGAGTTCAAGCGGTTGCAGGAAACGTGCGTAAGGTTCGACCGCAAACGCATGGAGAAGGAACGGGGCATCCATTTTCTGGCAACGGGAACGGGATGGCTTTACGAGTGGAGTTCCAACGGGATGCTGAAGAAAGTCATACGTCCGGACGGAAGACCGGTGGAGTTCCGGTATGATGCATTGGGACGACGCACGGCAAAGCAGTATTTCGGACAGGTCACACGTTGGGTATGGGATGGTAATGTGCCTATTCATGAATGGGGCTACAAAGTCACCGATATGCAACCGGATGAGGAAGAAAACACTGCGTCAAAAGAACCGACAGAGGATATTACCACGTGGGTGTTTGAGGCAGGCACATTTGTGCCAACGGCGAAGATACAGGACGGTAAGCAATATTCCATAGTGTCCGATTATTTGGGTACCCCCATACAAATGTACGATGAATTGGGAAACAAAACTTGGGACTGTACCTTGGATATTTATGGAAAAGCATTTGCTGTTGATAAAAGAACTGAATTTGATTGTCCCTTCAGATTCCAAGGACAATATGCAGATGAAGAAACGGGACTGTATTATAATCGATTCAGATATTATGAACCCAATACGAGTAACTACCTTTCACAAGACCCCATAAAATTAGTGGGCAACAGCCCTACTCTTTATGGGTATGTTACAGATTCTAATTTTTGGACGGATGTTTTTGGATTAAGCCAAGGTAGCAAACAGTTAGGAGACGCTTTACTCAATGCAGGTCATACACATGGAGGAATAGTGAATAATACAAATAGGGATGATTTTAGAGCTCACCATATTATACCTCATAAAGTATGGACAGATAATGGACAATTTTTTAATGATATCGGTTTGGGAGATGGTAGCAAAATCGGAGTTGGTGGTAAAGATATGGCAGCGAATGGAGTTTGGTTACCCAAAAACGCATCTGTAGCAACTACATATGGATTTGATTTTTATCATGCAGGAAATCACATGGCTTATAGTCTTAGAATCAGAGATGAAATCGAGGCTATTAGAGATGCTTTTAATGCAGGAGATATATCAGCCAAACAAGCTAAAGGTATGATTCGAGATTTACAAAGACGAGAAAAGGCTGCATTAGCTTCAAAAACAAATCGGTCAGTAAAATCAGTAATACATTAATTTTTAATAATTTATATAGAGATGTTTAAAATTCTATTAACACCGTGGTGCCCAGTTTCTATGACGCCGGCATATATTGATTCAACTTTTACTGAGGACATAAATATAAAAGATCCTTATAATAATCCTGTCTACAAAAATGACTGGTTTAACTATTCACCAATGAGAGCAGGGAAAGCTGTTCCTTTGACGGATAACTATAAATTACCTTCTCACTTTTATTGGATATGTTCTAATGTAAAAAGATTGGACATAGATTATTATTCACATACAAAAGGAGTTATAGTATCTTCTGTTTTTTTTAATTTTTTAAAACAGTTTAAATGTTATGACGAATATGAAATGTCATATATAACGCCATTATCTAAAAAATTAACTCCAATAAGTGATAAAAAATATCTTTTTATCAGATTCACTAATTTTTCATTTTATAAATTGATAGACTTAGAGAAATCCAATAAAATTAGAAGACAGAATAAAATAATAACTCAATACCTTTATTTAAATTTTTCTCTTAGAGAACAAAATGCATTTCCTGATATTTTCTGGATGAAAAATGAATTAGTAGCAAAAGACCCAATTGGCAACTTGATTAACGAAAAAGGATTTTGTGGTTTTAAGATGTTAGCTTTAAAGGATTTTGCAAACGAATATACCTTTAGAGATACACATCCATACCCTACTCTAAATGAAATGCGGGAAAGAGATAAAATGTGGTTTTAATATTATTGTTGCCCGGTAAAACTTTTTAGATTATCAATAATATATTAAGTAGTTATTCATAATTATTTCACCTATGTCGAAATTACATTATCTTTGCCTC